>Ga0193728_1000533_pt1 | contig 18413 bp, 16 predicted proteins | sample U1c1metaG_FD_143037 | JGI IMG/M metagenome (GOLD analysis project Ga0193728, IMG submission 143037) | Soil microbial communities from a riparian zone of the East river system, Colorado, United States - U1c1 | ecosystem: Environmental > Terrestrial > Soil > Riparian zone | place: USA: East River...
CAGGCACAGCGCTGTGCACAGCGAGACCGACGGCCGGCGCCGCAGCGCCGCGTCGATCCGCGTGAGGATCTGCGCCGGGCGCGCGTCGAATTCGGACGCCGCGCGCGCGGTGTGGCGGACGAGCGAAGTCACCGCCGCCGCGCCGACGCCCTTGCCCGTCACGTCGCCGATCATCATCAGCCAGTCGCCGTCGACCTCCCAGAAGTCGTAGAAGTCGCCGCCGACCTCGCTGCCCCGGCCGGCGGGACGATAGAGCGTGGCGATCTCCCAGCCGGGAATCTCCGGGAGCGCGTCGGGCAACAGGCTGCGCTGAAGCGTGAGAGCGACCTCCGAGCGCTCGGTGTACAGGCGCGCGTTCGTCACGGCCAGCGCCGCCCGCTCGGCGATCTGCTCGGCGAACTCCAGGTCGTTCTGGTCAAAGGTGCGCCCCGACTCCGCGTTGACCATCGTGAGGGCTCCGATCGTACGGCTCTCGGCCGTCATCGGCACGATCAACACCGAATGTATGCCGACCGCGCGCAGGAGTCGCAGGTGCTCCGCATCCACCGCCGTCTCCGCGAGCAGCTCGTCGGGGATCCGCGGGTAGAGCAGCGACTCGCCTGTGTGCCTGACCCTGCCCAGGCCCCGTTCGGGATCCAGCTTCTCCGGTTCGTAAGCGCGCAGGCGCTCGGCCATATCGAGCTTGGCGGGATCGACGTGAGCCACCGCCACCGGCTTGCGCGCGCCCGTCTCGTCGAACAGGTCGACCGCGCACCAGTCCGCGATCTGCGGCACCGCGAGCCCCGCCACGTTGCGCAGGGTCTCCTGGTGGTCCAGCGAGGATGCCAGCACCTTGCTGGTCCGCGCGAGGAACTCCATGCGCAGAGCCGCGCGCGTGGCCGCGGTCACGTCCTCGATGATCGTCACCGCCGCTTCGATCGCGCCGCTCGGGTCGCAGACCGCGGTCGCCTTCAACAACGCCCACAGCTCTTCGCCGGTCGCTCTGTGCACGGAACGCAGCAGCAACGGCTCGGGCTGCTGGCCGCGCAGCAGCCTGACCGAGGGCAGATCGTCCATCTCGATCGACCGGCCGTGCTCGTCGGTGACCTCGTAGGGCCCCATCAGCGCGCGCGGGTCGGCGTGCCGCAGGTCCTCCACGGAGGCGAACCCCAGCCTGTCCAGCGCCGCCCGATTGGCGTAGATGAGGTGGTCGTCGGTCCCGCGGATGGTGACTGCCTCGGCCAGCGCGTCGACGATCGTCGACAGGCGCTGCTCGCTCCCATGCAGAGCCTGCTGGAGCTCGTCGAGCAGACGCTGGCGCTCGCGCTCGGCGTCGCGGCGCTCGGAGATGTCCGCGATGAACGCGTGAAACGACCAGCCCTCGCCCTCGCGCAGCGCGGAGATCGTCATCTCGATCGGCAGCTCACTGCCGTCGGCGCGTAGCGCGCTCAACTCCAGGCGCCGATCGAGGACCGTGCCCTTGCCCGTCTGCAGAAACCGACGCAGTCCACGCCGGTGAGCGTCGCGATAGCGCTCGGGGACGAGCGTGTCGGCCAGGACGTTGCCAAGCACCGCCTCGCGCTTGAATCCGAACATCTCTTCGGCGCGCGCGTTCCAGTATGCGATCCGGCCCTGTTCGTCCATCGAGACGAACGCGCTGTGCGTCAGTTCGAGAACCGCCTGAGCCTGCGCCAGATCCATAGGCCACGATTATCCTCGAAATCGACCTATCGACATAGCGGTGTTCGGGAGCGCCGGTCGCGGTAGAAGTGCCCACGATATGGGTATGTGCTCGAATGGCATGAGCGTGACTGAGACGGCGAGACCCGGAGGCCTTGGCGAGTACCGGCGCAAACGTAACTTTGCGGCGACGCCCGAGCCGGCGTCCGGGACGTCCTCCGAACCGGAGGAGAACGCCCATGTCGCGACCGCGCGCTTCGTGGTGCACGAGCACCACGCGCGGCGGCTGCACTGGGACCTGCGCCTGGAGCGTGACGGCGCGCTCGCTTCATGGGCGGTGCCAAACGGGATTCCCGACGACCCCAAGCACAATCGCAAGGCGATCCACGTCGAGGATCACCCGCTGAGCTACATCGACTTCGAGGGCACGATCCCGGCCGGCGCCTACGGTGCCGGTGAGGTGGCTGTCTGGGACGCGGGGACATACACGTGTGAGAAGTGGCAGCCCGAGAAGGTCATCGTCGTCTTTCACGGCGAGCGGCTGCGCGGACGCTACGCGCTGTTTCATGCCGGGGCGAGTGCCAAGGACTGGATGATCCACCGCATGGACCCGCCCCTGGATCCCACGGCCACGGATATGCCCGAGCGCGTGGAGCCGATGCAGGCGCGGCTCTCCACGCTGCCCCGCGAGGATTCGGAGTGGGCGTTCGAGGTCAAGTGGGATGGAGTGCGCGCGATCGCCTACTCCCAGCCCGGGCGGATTCGCCTGCAGAGCCGCAATGGCAACGACGTTACTCCCGCCTATCCGGAGCTGCGGGCGCTGAACCGCGACCTCGGTTCGCGCTCGGCGATCCTCGACGGCGAGATCATCGCCTTCGACGAGTCCGGGCGCCCGAGCTTCGAGGCGCTGCAGCCGCGCATGCACCAGCGGGGCGAGGCGGCGGTGCGCCGTCTCGCGCAGAGCACGCCGGTCACATACGTCCTGTTCGACCTGCTGTGGCTGGACGGACACAGCCTGATGGACCTTCCCTACTCCGAGCGACACGCACGCCTGCAGGAGTTGAAGCTGGACGGCGAGCGCTGGCGTACCCCCGCGCTCCAGGTGGGTGACGGCGCGGGGCTGCTGACCGCCACGGGCGAGCTCGGCATGGAGGGCATCGTCGGCAAGCGCCTCGCTTCCCGCTACACGCCCGGCCGGCGCGACGGCGGCTGGGTGAAGATCAAGAACCATCAGCGTCAGGAGCTCGTGATCGGCGGCTGGACCGAGGGCAAGGGCACGCGCGCGGCGCGGATCGGGGCGCTCGAGCTCGGCGTTCATGACGAGCTCGGTGAGCTGCGCTACGCCGGGCGGGTCGGGACCGGCTTCGATGAGCCCGAGCTCGAACGTCTCGCCGCACTGTTGCGGGCACTCGCACAGGACGATTCCCCGTTCACCGGAACTCAGCCGCCGCGAGGCGCGCACTTCGTGACGCCGCGACTGGTGTGTGAGGTCGAATTCAGCGATTGGACGCGCGCCGGCAAGATTCGCCAAGCCTCCTACAAGGGCCTGCGCGAGGACAAGGACTCGACCGAGGTGGTGCGCGAGCTCGTGCAGTTCCCGGAGGAGCTCGCCTCGGCGCCGGTCGCGAGCGAGCCGACGCTGGACCCGAGCCCAGGCGACGCGCCTACGGCGCTCGGCGTGCGGGTGCGCGGTGGCGCGGAGGTCACGGTCGAGGATCGCACGTTGAGGCTCACGAATCTCGACAAGGTCCTCTACCCACATTCCGGGTTCACCAAGGGCGAGTTGATCGGCTACTACGCGGCGATAGCACCGGTGCTCCTGCCGCACCTGCGCGACCGACCGCTGACGCTCAAGCGCTATCCCGACGGCGTGCAGGGGGAGCACTTCTACGAGAAGCAATGTCCCTCGCATCGCCCCGAGTGGGTCAAGACCACGGCCGTGTGGAGCGGGCGGACCGAACGCGAGATCGACTACTGCCTGTGCCAGGATCTGCCGACGCTCGTGTGGCTGGCGAACCTCGCCGACCTGGAGCTGCACCCGTCCCTGTCGCGCGCGGATGCGCTGGAGCGTCCGAGCACGCTCGCCTTCGACCTCGACCCCGGGCCGCCGGCAGGCATCGTGCAGTGCTGCGAGGTCGCGCTCGATCTGCGCGGCATGTTCACCGAGCTGGGGATGCGCGCTTTCGCCAAGACATCGGGATTGACCGGTATGCAGGTGTACGTACCGCTCAACGAAAGCGACGTGACCTACGATCAGACCAAGCCGTTCGCCCGCGCGGTCGCCGACCTGCTGGCGCACCGCCGTCCCGAGCTCGTCGTCTCGCATATGGCCAAGGCGGCGCGCCGGGGCAGGGTGCTGATCGACTGGAGCCAGAACGACGAGCACAAGACGACCGTCTCGGTCTACTCGCCGCGGGCGAACGAGTCACCGACCGTCTCCACGCCCGTGAGGTGGGAGGAGGTCGCCGCGTGCCGAGACGCCGAGGATCCCTCGTTGCTGGAGTTCGCTCCGATAGATGTGCTCGATCGTGTCCGTGAGCACGGCGACCTCTTCGCCGAGGTCGTCTCGCTACGTCAACCGCTGCCGACGCTCGGGCAGTGACTCATGTCAACGCGCTCGATCCGGAGATCGTCGATGGGATATAACGAGCCGGCTGCCGCAACCGCCCCGAGCCGAACGGCCCGAACGACCCAATCATCAGGAGCAATGGCGTCCAACAAAACGGAGACCGCCCAGCAGTTGTTCGACGCGTTCAACGCCCGCGATCTGGACGCGGCCCTGTCGCTGCTGCACCCGGACGTCGTGTTCGAGCCGGTCTCGGGCGCGGTTCTGAACGATGGCGAGCCCTACCGCGGCAAGGAGGGCATGCACCGCTACTTCACCGACGTGCAGGCCCACTGGCGGGAGCTGACAGTCAAGCCTGTGCATCTGCGCGAGGCGGGCGACGCGGTGGTGGCGCTCGGTCATGCCAGTGGCAGCAGCTTCGCGGCCGGAGCTCTCCGCGACGCGCCGACCACGTGGGTGTTCAAGTTCGACGGCGGCCTCGTCGCCCACATCCAGATCTTCTCCGACGAGCGCCTCGCCCGCGAGGCGCTCGGTCAGACATAGCGCTATTCCGGATCGTTCGGTCTCTTATCCGGATCGTCCGGCATACGGCTCCAGGCGCCTCAAACCCGCGCCAGCACCAACCCGCAGGCAAGCACCACCATCGCTACCGACAGCGCGGTGAGCGCCCCGTCGAGCGGGGCGAGCAGGCCGGCAACCGTCACCGGCTCGGCGCTCCCGTCCGCGCGTGTGCGCACACCCTCTACGGAGCGCGTGCGGCGGCGCAGCTCGCGCGCGGGCGTGGACAGGCGTCGCTGGGCGACGCTCATGAACAGGCAGCCGGCGGCGACCGCCACACCGGCGATCGTGATCCGCTCCGCCTCCACCACAAACCCTGTCAGCGCCGGGAACGCGCCCCAGCCAAGCGCGAACCAAGTATCCGAGTGCGCGCGCCCGCCGAGCAGCTCGAGGTTGTAGACGGGCACGAACAGCGCGCCCGCCACGACGAACGGTGCGAGCAGCGGTGTGACGTCGATGGCGCCCGCGACGCCGATCGCCACCGCTCCCAGCATGCTCACCGCGGCGAGCACGATCAGGGCGCGATCGGAGATGCCGGTGCCCAGTGGGCGGTCGTGCAGCTCGTCCAGCGCATGCGCGGCCACGCCGACGGCGAGCGCGAACGCGGCCAGGGTCCACAGCAGGCGCCCGCCGGCAAAGTGGGGAGCGACCGCCGCGCCGATCGCGACGTAGCTCAGATGCCAGGCGGTATAGGGAGGGTGGAGCAGCGCGAGCAGGTCGCCGGGCAGACCTCGTCCGAGCGCGTAGAACGCAGGGCGCTCAGGCGTCGCGTGCATCGACCCGCCTGGCGGACATGACGATCCCCCCGCCGAGGCTCATACGCCGCACACGAACGTCCTCCAGGCCGGCCTCCCGCCACCAGCCGACGATCTCGGGCAGCGGATAGCGCGCGTAGAAGCCGGCGATGCTGGGGCCGAGGAAGCGGCCGACCGCAGCCCACTCATGCGAGAACAGGCGTCCCAGCGTCGGCAGCCCTACCGCCGTGTAGAAGCGCCACGCAAGGTGCGCAGCCGCGCGCGAGGGCACACCGAACTCGAGCGAAGCGACGCGCCCGCCCGGCCGCACGACCCGCGCCAGCTCGCGCACGGTCGCGGGGGGATCGTCCACATAACGCAGCAGGTAGGTGAACGTGAGCGCGTCGAACGTGGCATCCGCGAACGGCAGGCGCTCGGCCTGGCCTTCGAGAAGCTCCACACGGGCGCTGTTCGGGCCGGCGGCGAAGCGTGCGCGGGCGCCGGCGAGCATCTCGGCGCTCTGATCGAGCCCCACGACCGTGCAGTCGGCCTCGCGCGCGAGCAGCTCGGCGGCGACCATGCCCGTGCCCGTGGCGACGTCGAGCATGCGCTCGCCGGCGGCGGGAGCGATCGCGTCCACGAGCGCGCGCCGCCAGCGCGGGTCCTGGTAGAAGCTGAGCGCCGCGGACAGCTGGTCATAGTGCTCGGGCAGCTCGCGGAACAGCTCCAGCGCCTGTCGCTTCCTCGGCGAGCCCTGCCGCGCCGAGGAGGGAGGGTCAGTTGCCGGCACCGTTCCGATCGGCCGCGTCCGCGCGGGTCGTGGTCGTCATCACGGACGCTCCCTTTCCACCCATCGCTCGCCGCACCGCGCCGGGTATGAGGATCCTGGCCGCCGCCGCGAGCCCGTACGGGCGTGGCACGTAGCGCTCGGGGCGCCGCCCGACCCCCGCCTGATAGATCGCCTCCGCCCCCTGCTCAGGAGTGGAGACGGCCCAGCGCGTCCACGGCCTGGCGGTGAGCTCGGCCTGGGGAAACCCCTCGGTGGAGATGAACCCCGGCAGCACCAGCCCGACGTGCACGCCGTGCGCGCGCTCCTCCATCCACAACGCGTCCGACCACGACGCGAGCGCGGCCTTGGAGGCGCTGTACGCGCCGGTGCCCCTGCGCGTCACCCGCGCGGCGGTGCTGGCGACGTTGACGATCGCGCTCGGCGCAGAGGAACGCAGGAGTCCCAGCAGCGCCTCGGTGAGCCGGACCTGGGCGTCGAAGTTGATCGCCATCGTGCGCCTGACGTTCTCATAGCCCCCATCCGCGAATGGTTGGCGCCAGGCCGCGCCGGCGTTGTTGACGAGCAGATCCAGCCTATGCCCGTGTCGCTCGGTTACGTGCGCACGGATCCGCTCCGGTGCGTCCTCGTCCACGAGATCGACCGCGAGGAAGCTCACGCGTTTCTCGCCCAGTGAGTCCGCCAGGGTGCCCGCCAGTGCGCGCAGCCGCTCCTCGCGGCGCGCGACGAGCACGAGCGACACTCCCGGCTCGCGCGCGAGCCGTCTGGCGGTGGCCTCGCCGATGCCGCTGGAGGCGCCCGTCACGAGCATCACCGGCGGTCCGCTGTGTGGGGGTGTCGTCTGCTCGATCATGTCCGGTCCTAGAGACTACGCCTCCAGCAGCCGCGCTCCCGCACAGGGACGCACCTCGCGGGCTCCCTCGGGCACGGCCGCGCCCGGGGGCAGCAGCCCCAGCACGCTGCCACCGAACCCGCCGCCGAGCAGGCGCGCCCCGGCTGCACCCGCGTCCAACATCCGTCGCACCGTCGCCTCGACCGCCGGCGTGGAGATGTCCATGTCGTCGCGCAGGCTCGCGTGTGACTCGTTCAGCAGCCGCGACAGACTGGGCAGGTCGCCCGCGCGCAGCGCCGCCACGGCGCCGTCGACGCGCCGGTTGTCCGAGAGCACGTGCCGCGCGCGTTCGCGCAGCGGTGGCGGCAATCGCCCCACCTCCGCCGGATTGGCCTCGCGCAGCGCATCCACGTCCAGCAGCTCGCACGCCCGCGCGCATTCCTCGCGGCGTTGGTTATAGCCGGAGCTCGCGTTGGAGCGCCGCTCGCCGGAGTCGAGCGTGACCAGCCGCCAGCCGTCGAGCTCAAGCGGCGCCGGCTCGACGTCCAGCGTGCGAAAGTCGATCCGCATCGCCATGTCTCGCTTGCCGTAGAGGGAGGTCAGCTGGTCGAGCAGTCCCGTTCGCGCGCCCGCCCACTCGTTCTCCACGCGTGAGGCCAGCTTGGCCAGGTCGGTGCGGCCGATCTGCTCCTCCGTCCCTGCCAGAGCGAGCAGCGCCAGGGCCAACGCGATCTCCAGTGCCGCCGAGGAGGACATCCCGGCACCGCGCGGCACGTCGCCCTGGATGCGCAGGCTCGCGCCCACCGGTCGCAATCCGGCGCGCCGCAGCTCGGCCACGGTGCCGCGCACGAACGCGCGCCAGCCTTCGGCGGGTGGCGGGTCGGTGAGCGCGAACTCGTCGTGCTCGCCGAGGTTGAGCGCATGCGCGCGCACCCGTTCGGCGCCGTCCTCCTCGGGCTCGATCCGGTGCGCCTCCACGGTCACCCCCTCGGCGATCGCCAGTGCCAGAGCGAGACCGTCGTTGTAGTCGGTGTGCTCGCCGATCACACACACTCGGCCGGGCGCAAACGCGCGCGCGTGCGTCCGCGTGCGCGTTTGAGGTTCGTCGGGACTGCTACTCGCCATCGGCGATCGTCCGCCGCAGTGCCGCTGCGGACTCCTCCGGGAGCGTGTCTGAGATGAACGTGCCCGCGCCCTGCTCGGAGCCGGCGAGATACTTGAGCTTCTCGGCCGTGCGCAGCGGGGGGTAGAACTCGACGTGCACGTGTCCGCACGCGCGGCCGTCGGTTGGAGCCTGGTGCACCGCCATCACGTACGGGAACGGTCGCTCGAACAGCGTGTCGTAGCCGCGCACGAGCGCCTGCAGCGCCTCGGCGAGCGCGTCCAGCTCGCCGGGCTCGCACTCCAGCAGGCTGGGGCGGTGCGCGCGCATGACCGCGTGGGCTTCATACGCCCACCGCGCGGCATAGGGCACGTACACGACCACCTCGTCGTTCTCGTATACCGCCCGCCGCCCGTCATCCAGCTCGCGGCGCAGCAGCTCGCACGGTGCGCAGCCTCCCAGGCGCGCGTCGGCGGCCAGCTCCAGCGCGGGCACTGGCGGCAGGAACGGGTAGGCATAGATCTGGCCGTGGGGATGGTGCAGGGTGACGCCGACCTCGACGCCGCGGTTCTCGAATATGAGCACATACTCCACACCCTCGCGCGCGCCGAGCTCAGCGTAGCGATGGCGCCACACCCACATCAGCTCGCGGGCACGCTCGGGGGACAGCGTCCCGAAGGAGCCGGTGTGCACGTCGGTGTACACGACGACCTCGGCCGCGCCATGCGGCGCGCGGAACGCGGGGAAGCGGTTCTCGAACACGGCGATCTCGAATGCCGCGAACGGGATCTCGGTCGGCTCGCCCCCGGGAACGGTCGGGCACAGCGGGCAGTGCTCGGCCGGGGGCAGGAAAGTGCGCTCCTGGCGGTCGATCGCGTAGGAGACCTGCTCGCCGCGCAGCTCCTCGTATCGGAGATCGGTCATGACGGCCGATCCTCGACCGGCTCGCGATCCTCGACCGGCTCGTCCTCACCGCGTATGCGCGCGTACACGATCAGCGCGCGACCGTCGTCTTTGACATGTCGCGTTAGCACGATCGGCCCAAAACTCTCGGACCGTTTGTCCTTTTCGTCCGACTTTTGCGGTGTGTGCTCTGCCATCCGTAGTACCCCGCAGCAGGATCGCGGTTTAACCGGCCCGAAAACTCTTGACTGACACAAGGGTTAGCGGGATCGTAAAGGAGGGAATGTAGATGGTGAGCGTCAGCCATCTGACGCCACTCCATAAGTCAGTGAGGAGGAGGTCAATCAGATGTCCGACACCGATCAAGCCTATGAGGCGGTGGAGCGGCTGGAGTACGCAGACCGCGCCGCGATCGGATCCGAGGTCGCCAGTCCCGGGTTCGACCGTCGCGCGTTCCTGCGCCGTACCGCCCTGACCGGGGTGGCCGCCGGCTCGGTGAGCACGCTGCTCGCCGCGTGCGGGTCCAGCGCCTCCAACGGCGGCAGCTCGGCGAGCGTGTTCGGCTCGCACCCCAGCTACAAATTCGTGTTCGTCAACCACGTCACGACGAACCCGTTCTTCACGCCTACGCAGTACGGCATCGCGGACGCGTGCAAGCTGCTCGGCTGCACCTACCAGTGGACCGGCTCGGAAAACAGCGACGTCAGCCAGATGGTGAACGCTTTCAACAGCGCCATAGCCTCGCAAGCGGATGGCATCGCCGTCTCGCTGATCGACCTGCACGCGTTCAACTCGCCGGTCGAAAAGGCGCTCGCGGCGGGCATCCCGGTCGTCGCCTACAACGCCGACGCGGTGGGCAACGCGCGGCTCGCCTACATCGGCCAGGACTTGAAACTGGCCGGTGAAAAGATGGGCGAAAGGATCGTTGCGAAGGTTCCGTCCGGCGAAGTCGGGCTGTTCATCGCGACGCCCGGCTCGGCCAACCTGCAGCCGCGCATCGAAGGCGCCGAAAAAGTGCTCAAGGCCAAGGGGATCTCGATCCACACCGTGGCCACGGGCGCGGCGGTTCCGGGCGAGGAATCGGCGATCGAAGCCTTCTACAAGAGCCACACCGGCGTGAAGGGCATGTACGCGGTCGACGGCGGCTCGACGGAAAGCCTCGCGAAAGTGATGCAGAAGCTCGGCCTGCAGGGCAAGGTCCACGCCGGCGGCTTCGATCTCACCGAACAGACCCAGAACCTGCTCAAAGCCGGCTTCATCGAATTCACGATCGACCAGCAGCCGTACCTGCAGGGATTCGTCCCCGCGCTGCAGCTGTTCTTCTACAAGGTGTCGGGCACCCAGACCGGCCCGTTCGAAGCCAACACCGGACTCAAGTTCGTGACCAAAGACACGGTCGACCCGTACCTGACCAAGTCCCGCTACGAGGGCACGACCTCGTCGGCCGTGGTCGTCAAATAGGAAGCGCGGCGGGGACGAGCGTGGCGAGCGTGGTGCAGGATCCCGCCTCGACCGGACCAGGCGGTCCGGAGGGCTCGGCGCAGTCGCGCCGGGCCCTGCCGAGCTGGCGGGAGATAGGCTCACGTGTCGTCGCGCTGCGCGAGGGCAGCATCATCGTCATCACGCTCGTGGTGGCGATCTACTTCTCCGCCAACACGAGCAACTTCCTCACCGGCGGAAACCTCGAAACGCTGCTCCCGTACTTCGCGCCGTTCGCGATCCTCGCGGCGGGCGAGGTGTTCGTGATGATCCTCGGCGAGATCGACCTGTCGATCGCCGGGATGTACCTGTTTGCGCCGATCATCTACTACAAGTTGAACACCTCGATCGGCCTGCCGCTCGGGCTCGCGCTGATCGGAGCGCTGCTCATCTGCCTGGCGGTCGGCGCGGTGAACGGGATCTTCGTGTCCGTCCTCGGCATCAACTCGTTCGTCACGACGCTGGGGACCCTGTTCACGTTCGAGGGCCTGTCGCTGATCATCTCCAAAGGAACGCCGGTCGCCACCCCGGGCGGGCAGGTGCCCGTTGGCACGTTCGGAAAGGTCTTCGGGGCGGGCACGTACTCGGAGTTGATCTGGGCGATCGGGATCGTCGTGCTGCTGCAGGTCATCCTCACGTTCACACGCTGGGGGCTCTACACGGTCGCGATCGGCTCCAACAAGCTGGGTGCGGCCGAGGCGGGCGTGCGGGTGAACCTCGTGATGATCCGCAACTTCATGCTGTGCGCGCTCACCGCCGGCCTCGTGGGCATCTTCGAGGCCATCCGCGCGCAGACCGTCCAGCCGAACCCCGCGGGGCCGAATGAAATCCTGTTCTTCGCCGTCGCGGCGGCGGTGATCGGCGGCACGCTGCTGACCGGAGGTTCGGGCACCGTGGTGGGCGCGCTGATCGGCGCGCTCTTCCTCGGAATCCTCAAAGACGGACTCATACTGCAAGGAGTGCAGGCCAACTACCTGCTGTTCTACACGGGCCTGGCCGTGATCGTGGCGATGACGGCGAACGTGTTCGTCGGACGCGCGCGCAGGGGGTACGCCGGAAGTGGTTGACCCGGACGAGCCCAAAGGGGCGATCCCCGCGGCGGATGCCCTCGACGTCGTCGCGCCCGCGAGTGCGCCCGACGACGTGCTGCGCGTCGAGCACATCGCCAAGCGCTTCGGGCCTGTGACGGCTCTGCGCGACGTCAACCTGCACCTGAAAAAGGGCGAGGTGCTCGGGCTGCTCGGCGACAACGGCGCCGGCAAGTCGACGCTGATCAAGATCATCAGCGGCTTTCAGAAGCAGGACTCGGGCAACATGCTGCTGCACGGCCGGCCCTACGCCCCGAAAAGCGTCGATGACGCGCGCGCCAAAGGCATCGACACCGTCTACCAGGACCTCGCGTTGATCGACGAACTGTCGGTCTACCACAACTTGTTCCTGCGTCGCGAGCGCGTGTTCAAACCGATACCGCTGCTCGCCAACCGCCAGATGAAGCGCGACGCGCGCACGGCGCTGGACGAGATCGGGATCAACATCCCGCGCATCGACGTCGCCGTCGCGCGCCTCTCGGGCGGCCAGCGCCAGGCGATCGCGGTAGCGCGCACGGTCAACTCCGACGCCGACATCATCCTGCTCGACGAGCCGCTCGCGGCGATGGGCGCGAAAGAGGGCGCGCAGATCCTCGACCTCGTGGCGCGCCTGAAGCAGGAAGGGAAAGTCTCGATCATCATGATCCTGCACAACTACGTCCACGTTCTGCAGGCATGCGACCGGGTGAGCATGATCCAGGAGGGCGTGATCGCGCTGGACAAGCCGACGGCGGAGACCTCGGTGGAGGAGCTGACCGACATCGTCGTCAACGAGTACCGCCGCGCGCGGGAGGCGGCGCACGAGGAGGAGGAGGCGCGGGTTGGAGAGTAGGGAGGCCAGGCCGCATGCGGCCTGGCGCGAGACGTGCATGCACGTCTCGTCCGACGGCGCATGCGCCGTCGGTAGAGGACCGATAGGAGATCAGATGCGATCTCCTATCGGCCAGCATGCGGCTCCTCTACGAACAGCACATGTGCTGTTCGTAACTCAAATCAGCCGTCATCTGCAGCAGCGCACGTTCAGCTTCGCCAGTTCAGTTGCAGGGTGATCCGTAGCGGGTGGCGAACGGTACTCTCGATGATCGCGATTTCAGTCCGTAGAGCACAGCCCGGTAGCGCATGAGCACGTCCGCAGCAGGTACTCGCAGCACCTGGCCGATCGTCGGCGCGATCGTCGTCTTGCTCCTGGTGGCGCTCGCGGGCGGCGTGTACGTCTACGACCACGCCCACCGCGTCACGATCGCCAAGGGCGTCACGATCGACGGGGTCGCCGTGGGAGGGCTGAGCGAGACCGCCGCGCTGCACAAGATCCAGCACGCCGTGATCGACCCGCTGAACCGGCCGTTGACGGTGCGCTCGAGCGCGGGCACGTGGACGCTGGGCGCGCGTGCAGCGCGGCTGACGGTGAACGCCCAGAATATGGTGGCGCAGGCCGTGCACGTCAGCAGGGAAGGCTCGATCGTCTCGCGTACGTTCAGAGGCCTGTTCGGGGGCAGCGTGCACCGCGACGTGCCGCTGGTCGTGAGCTACTCCCACGAAGCGGTGACGGCGCTGACGGCGAAGGTGCGCGCGGCCGTGAACAGGGCGCCGCGGGACGCGACGGTGCAGCCGAGTGCGAGCGGGCTGAACACGGTTCCGGCGAGCGCCGGGGTTACGGTGGAGAACAAGCGGCTGGGCGGGCGGATCGCGCACGCTTTGACGGGCGCGAGCCCCTCCAGGACGGTGATCGTGCCGACGAAGGCGGTGGCGCCGAAGGTGAGCACCGCGCAGCTGGCGAGCCGTTACCCGGCATACATCGTCATCGACCGCGGCAGCTTTCAGCTGCGCTTCTACGAACACCTGCACCTGGCGAAAACCTACGAAATCGCGGTGGGGATGGAAGGACTCGAAACGCCCGCCGGTCTGCACGCCGTCGAATGGAAGGAGGAAAACCCGCCCTGGCTCGTGCCCAACAAAGCGTGGGCGGGCGCGCTGGCCGGCAAGACGATCCCGCCCGGGCCCCAGGACCCGCTGAAGGCGCGGTTCATGTCGTTTGAAGGCGGCGCGGGCATCCACGGGATCGACCCGAGCGAGTATTCCTCGATCGGCCACGATGCCTCGCACGGGTGCGTCAGGATGCGGATTCCGGACGTGATCGCGCTGTACAGCCGCACCCCGGTGGGCACGCCCGTCTACATCATCTGAGCGGGCCCGAGCGACGGCGCCGCGGCGCGCGGTGCGGCCCGGTGGCTCTCAGACCCGGCGCGTACGTTCTGGTTCGGTGAGGTGCGCCTGGTTCTGCTGGCGCTCGCCGCGGATCTGAACGGCGATCAACACGACGAAGATGTTCACGAGCACGCCGATGCCGATGAACGTCACGATCAGGCCGACGTCCGTGGAGGTGGCCGCGCTGGCGAGCAGGGATGCCATCACGCGGAGCCTACCAGCGTGGCCGATGCCGGTGTCGCGGGGCCGGGGGCCCCGTACTCGCGCTCCCCCTGAGACGGAAGCCCGGATCGAGATAGGCTCTAGCCACCACCGCAAGCGAACGCGGGGGAGAGGTGCCGGAGCGGTTGAACGGGCGCGACTGGAAATCGCGTAACGGGGGTCAACCTCGTTCGAGGGTTCGAATCCCTCCCTCTCCGTTTTCGCCGGGTATGAGGCGCTTGTTCGAAACTCGCGGCTACCGAGTCGTCCCAAGCGTCGATCATGCTTGATAGGTGCCGGATGTCGTCAATCAGCTGCTCGCCACCGAGGTTGCCCTGGACAAGCTCGGAGCCCGGGGGTCTCGGTCGCCGACGCAGAGCACGATCTGGAACCGTCATGTCGTGGTCAAGAACCGCCGCGGCAGTTCAGAGCAGAGGCAGCGCACAGGCTTGTGATCGGCTGCAACGATGCCGGTCGAGTCTTGACGTTGGTGATCGAGGAGTCCGTAGTGGAGTGGACGCGCTTCGCGGACAGTCTAAAGACCCGCGCGGCCATCGTGGGTGAGGAATCAGGACGTAGGATGCCGGATGCTTGAGCAAGAAGCCCTACATGACGGCTGAAGTCGTCCGATCGAAGAGGGATAGTCATGTTCGCAAGGGTTCCTTTCCGGCTACCTAGCGAACACACTCGACACATTACTGAGCAATAGGCAGGCGGGGCCCTCGGTGGGGATCGGGGGTCTCGCCTGCACAGTTCGTCCGATCGGATCTTCACACTTCGGCTGTTCGCTTCGTGTCGGGCTACCCACCCGGCGTAATCCCCGTGAAAAGGAGCACCTATGCCTCGCGTTGAGCGAAAGGCCCTTATCGAGCGCATCGAGGAGATGCGCTCCAGTCGTGTGATCGTCTACGTCACCGGCGACCGAACCCCCTGGGGCGCGCAGATAGGAAACGACGCACTCCGTCCGCTATACGACCACATTCGCAACCTCGACTCTCCTCAGGCTCTCGATGTCTTCATCTACAGCCGGGGAGGCGACATCGATGTACCCTGGCGCATAGCGAGCGGACTTCGGGCGGCTGCCCCAAGGTGGAATGTCCTTATCCCGTGGCGCGCGAACAGCGCAGCCACGTTGCTCGCCCTCGGGGCTGACGAGATCGTGATGGGGCCGCAGGCTGAGCTAGGACCCATCGACCCCATCATGAACATCCGACGACCCGGCGATCCGAGCGGGCAGGGCATGGTTGAGGAAGCCGTCAACGTCGAGGACGTGATGAGCTACGTGCGGTTTGTGAAGGAGCGTCTTGAGCTCGCCGATCCGCGAGCGCTCGGCGACAGCTTGGGAAAGCTGACGGATCGCCTCGATGCGATCACGTTGGGCAACGCCTACCGCACCCACTCGCATATACGCGAGGTGGCGCGCAGGATGTTGGCCTCGCGTAGCGAGCCGGCCGAGGACAGCACCATGAAAAGCATCATCGAGACGCTGGCGGAGAAGGTGTACGCCCATGGCCATGCGATCGGTCGTCAAGAGGCCGGCGCGCTCGGACTGCCGGTGGTCGATGCCTCAACCGAGCTGGACACCGCGATGTGGAAACTCCTTGAGGAGTATGAGGACCTGATGGCGACCCGCAATCCGGTCGATCCCGCGGAGGCCGTGCGCACGGAAGACGAATGGCGTGAGCCTGGAGTCCTCGGTGCCATCGAGAGTAGCTGGGGAGTCCACGAGTTCAGCGGCGACTTCATGGTCCGAGGGCAGCGCCAGATGCCCGCGAATCTCCAAATCAACGTGAACATCCCGGTGAACTTGCCACCGGGACTCAACCCTCAGATGCTGCCAGAACAGCTCCAGCAGCTCCTTCAGCAAATGCTGCAAGAAGCCCAACAGGGGCTCATCGCCCAGGCTCAGCAAGCTGTGAATGATGCGATGAAAGCGCAGGCCCCGCTGGTTGGTGCCGAGGTCGCGTTTCGCGGGGGAGGCTGGCGGTTTACGTCCTAGACCGACGCAGGACGGGCGTATCCCGGCGTAATAGCGCTCGACATCAGCGGCATCACCTGGGTCAAGGCTATCTTCTCATCGCTATCGCGCTGGAACCGGTCAGGGTGGGCGTACCCAAGGGCGAGCGACGCCTGCCCGAAGGGGTTGAGGCCCAGGTTGATCTGGATGGTGACCTGGTGGTTTCCGTCTTTCATGCTCTCGCTCGGGTCTTCGGCCCGGACGCCACGTTTCTTGACCTGCTGACCGCGAGTGTAGCCGACTAGACGACGTGACGGCGCTTTGCTGGTGACCCTGTCCATGGGCTCTAACGAAACGGAAGCGTCCGCCTCTACCCAAGCGGGCTCGGCGTCGCAAGAGGATGCAGACGACGTTTCCAACGGCGAGCGTTCGCTGGGGAATCGACACCAGCGCGGCGGTCAGCCGAAGCGCTTGGAGTGCAGCTCGGAGATGCGCTGCCAGGCAGGGTCATGTTTCGAGAGTCGTCCCGTGCAGCCCGTTCGGCTGGTATGCAACATGCGCATGCGATCGTCAAAAGGCCTCGCACGCCGTAACGGCGAAATCTCATTCTGGTATTCGAGTACCTCCATGCCCGGGCGCCGGTCGCCGATGTCAGGCGATCGCAGCGCGGACGTCTGCATCGTGGGCGGGGGCTTCACCGGGCTCTGGACCGCCTACTATCTCAAGCGCGCTTTGCCCGAGTTGGATGTCGTGGTGCTCGAGCGCGAGTTCGCGGGCTTCGGCGCGTCGGGGCGTAACGGAGGCTGGCTGCACGCGGAGTTCAACTGGTCGCGCGAGGCGATGGTCCGCTCTCACGGTCGCGAGACGGTGATCGCGCTCCAGCGCACGATGCAGGCGACCGTCGACGAGGTGATCGGGGTCTGTGCGCGTGAGCGAATCGACGCCGACGTCGTCAAGCACGGCGTGCTGCGGGTCGCGCGCAACGAGGCCCAAGCCCAGCGTCTGCGTGGGCACGTGGCCTACGAGCGTTCGTGGGGTCAGGGCGCCAAAGATCTCCTCGAGCTCGATAGTTTCGGGCTCGCCGAGCGAGTGCGCATCAACAAGGCCACCCGGGGAACCTGGAGTCCACACGGCGCGCGTGTGCAGCCGGCGCAGCTGGTGCGGGGCCTCGCTGACGCGGTGGAGCGTCTCGGCGTCCCGATCTATGAGGACACGGCCGTGCGGGAGATCGCGCCCGGAGTCGCCCGCAGCGACCGCGGGAGCGTACGCGCGTCATACGTCCTGAGCTGCCTGGAGGGGTTCACCGCCGGAATACGCGGCCATCGTCGCAGGTGGCTTCCGCTCAACTCCGCGATCGTTGTGACCGAGCCTCTGGCGGAGGCTGCGTGGGAGCAGATCGGCTGGGAGGGCGTCGAGCTGATCGGCGACTATGCCCACGCCTACATCTACACACAGCGCTCCTCCGACGGCCGCATCGCGTTGGGTGGCCGCGGTGTCCCCTACCGCTACGGCTCCCGCATCGACCACGATGGATGCACACAGCGACGCACGATCACGCAACTTACAAGGGTGCTCCGTGACATGTTCCCCGCGGCCGCCGCGACGCCGATCGAGCACGCATGGTGTGGCGTGCTCGCGGTGCCTCGTGACTGGTCGCCGGTGGTGTCACTTGACCCCGACACGGGCCTCGGTCTCGCCGGCGGCTACGTAGGAAACGGCGTCGTCACCGCCAACCTCGCGGGCCGCACGCTACGCGATCTCGTGCTTGGCGAAACGACCGCTCTCACCAGCCTGCCTTTGGTTGGGCGCACAGTCCGCTCGTGGGAGCCCGAGCCGCTGCGCTGGATCGGCGCTAACACCGTTTACGCGCTCTACCGCGCCGCGGATCGTCGCGAGGCGCGCGGCCTGGCGCGGACGAGCAGACTTGCGATGCTCGCCGACCGCCTGGCAAGTCGCAGGCGCCCAGCCTGAACCACGGCTCGTCATAGTCAAGCGCTGCCAAGAGCGTGGCTGCATCAACAGAGGCTCCTGAGCGCTTGGCGTGCAGTTCTCGGATGCGCCGCCAGGAGGAGTCTTGTTTCGAGAGTCGTCCCGTCAAGCCCGTCCCCCTCGGCCAAGGTGACGGCCCAGTACCCCGAAGATGGCATTTTTGAGCAGTTTATGTCTCTTCGTTGAGGGTAATCTAGGGGTTGCGGCTCGCAACGATGGAGGCCACCATGGCGACGACAGGCGGTGCACGGACGAAGAGTCCCAGCAGCCGAGCCAAGACCAGCAGCCGAGCCAAGAGCAGAGCAAGCAGCCGATCGAACAACGGCAGTCCGGCCAAGCAACGGCTGGCGAAT
>Ga0193728_1000534_pt1 | contig 18409 bp, 18 predicted proteins | sample U1c1metaG_FD_143037 | JGI IMG/M metagenome (GOLD analysis project Ga0193728, IMG submission 143037) | Soil microbial communities from a riparian zone of the East river system, Colorado, United States - U1c1 | ecosystem: Environmental > Terrestrial > Soil > Riparian zone | place: USA: East River...
CGGGGAGCTCGAGGAGGGCCCCGCGGAGCCGGTCGGCAATGACCTGCTCTACGAGACGCTGCACGACCGGAACCTGACGGGCGAGGGGGAGATGGACGTCAGAGGGTTCGTCGCGGCGGTCCGCGCCACCGGGTTCTCAGGCCCCTGGGGAGTGGAGATCATCTCCGATGAGCACCGCGTCCGCAGCCTCAAAGACCAGGCAGGGGAGTCCTACCGGACGGCGCGGAGATTCCTGTGACGGGCACGCTAGGAGTCGGCTGCCTGGGGGTTGCTCATCCGCATGCCTCGGGCCGGGTCCGGAAGATGCTCGCGACGCCGGGCGTGCGGGTGGCGGGCGCGGCGGGCGACGCCGGCATCGTCGAGCCGTTCACGCGGCTGCTGGGCATCCCGCGCCAGACCGAGGACCAGCTGCTGGCGGACCCGGGTGTCCATGCGGTCCTGATTCACTCCAAGAGCAAGGACATGACGCCGCTGGCCCTGCGGGCCATGCGGGCCGGCAAGTCGGTCCTGGTCGAGAAGCCGGGCGGCGCGACGGTTGCCGATCTCAGGGAGCTGGCCGAGGTCGCAGAAGCAACTGGCTCGGTCTGCCAGGTCGGGTTCACGTACCGGTTCTCGCCCGCGGTGACCGCGGCCGGCGGCATCCTGCGCTCAGGTGTCCTCGGCGACGTGCTCCAAGTGCGCGCGCACGGCGGGTGCTCTCTCGGCGAGGCGGCAACCTCGCACATCAACCTGCCTGACGACATGGGCGGTGCCTTCTGGGTCATCGGCTCGCACGTCGTCGACCTCGTGCTCTCGCAGTTCGGTGTCCCGGCTTCCGTGAACGGGCGGGTCGCGAAGCTGCCCGGCGGCGTGCGCGCTGCCTACCGCGAGGACGCGGCCGTCGCAGTCCTCAACTACCCGGACCGGGCCGCATCGATCGACTTCTTCTCATGGGACTCCATGCCCTGGGTAGAGAGCTGGGTGATCGAAGCGCACGGCACCGGCGGCAGCCTGTACACGCGCCCCCTCCCGGTCGGCTACCAGCTGTACCTCGCCGAAGCGTCAGGAGGGTACCCGCAAGGCTGGACGCGCTGGTCGGAGAGCTCGTTCCCCGAGCCGTGGGCCGCGCACACGACGGAGTACTCGCCGGAGCTCGCGGAGATCGCCAACACCGAGTTCTTCGGCATCGAGGTCGACGCTTTCCTCGCGGCCGTCCGGGGCGAGGCACCCGTGGTCGTGACGCCGAGGGATGCGTACAACACGGCCCGCGTCATCGAGGCGGTTTACCGTTCCTCCGCCGAAGGCGGAGCCGAGCTCAAGGTCTAGACCGGATGACTGGAACCGGACGGGGAAAGCCCGCGCTCCAAAACAGGGCTACGGCCCGCGACGGGCACTCTCCGGTGCTGGCGGGCCGTGCCGTTCTTTTCGACATGGACGGCACGCTCGTTGACTCGACCGAGGTGGTCGAGAGGTTGTGGACCGAGTTCGGCCGACGGCATGGTATCGACCCCGCGCGCATCCTGGGCATCGTTCACGGCCGGCAGAGCCGCGACATCATCGCCCGATTCCTGCCGGAGGAAGCGGTAGACGAGGCGACGGCCGCGCTGGCCGGTGAAGAGCTCACCCGCCTGGACGGGATCAGGCCGGTTCCCGGTGCCCCCGGCTTCGTCGCCCAGGTCGCCTCGCACGTCCCGGTCGCCGTCGTGACATCCGCGCCGCGCCCCCTCGCCGAGGCGCGGCTGCAGGCGGCCGGCGTGCCGGTACCCGGGCCGCTCATCGCCGGCGGCGACGTCGCGGCGGGCAAGCCCGCCCCCGACGGCTACCTGCTCGCGGCACGCCGCCTCGGGATCCCTGCCGGGGCGTGCCTGGCGTTCGAGGACGCCGAGGCGGGCCTGGCCGCGGCGGTGGCCGCCGGCGCGCGCACGGTCGTCGTCGGCGGCCACCAATCGCCGCTGGCGAACTCGCTGCCGAGGCTTCCGGACTTCACGCGGGCCAAGGCGAGCGGCGGCGCAGGACGCGTCGAGATCTCAGGACTGGCGTAGCGGCACGCGGCCGGCCAACGAACAAGGATCGCTGTCGGCCGCGCGCCGGCGCCGAGCGCCCGGCGACAGGACCGGGTGTCACGCGGCTGTCTCGTTGTGCTTGAGCGGCGGACGGCCGGCAGGCTCAGCGTCGGGCCCGACGGCTGCCTCCGCCAGCACCCGATGCACCCGGAACGGATCTGGCTTACGCGGGAAGGGCGGCGGGCGATACCCGGGTGCGGTGTCGGTCAACTGGCCGAAGCCTGCGGGGCGCAGGCCTCTGCGGTTATCCGCAGAATAGAATCGCCCAGACTACCTTGCCGTGGCCGGGCATTGGGCTCCAGCCCCAGAGGTCGCTCAGCGCGTCAACCAGCTGCAGGCCACGGCCTGTTTCCCCGGCCCCGGCGGGGGTCTTCAGCATCGGTGCCTCGTCGGCGGGGTCGAGTACCGCGCAGATCAGCTGGCTCGTCCGGCACAGCAGGCGCAGCTCAGGGTGCTCTCCCCTGCGATCGGAGCCCGCAGCGTGTATCACGGCGTTGGCGGCCAGTTCCCCGACGATGATCTCCGCGTCCTCCGCGAGCGGCATCAGGCTCCAGCTGCGCAGGGTGCTCCTCGCGAGCACGCGCGCTGTGCGCGCTGACCGCATCCCGCGGTCCAGCAGGCAGCGAGCCGATGGCGGAGCGTCCCACCAGTCAGCGCCCATCCGCACATACCGGTGGCCGGATTCTCGGTCCGCCCGGCCGGGCGGATCCATCCGAATCCCGCCGGCCGCGTCAATCTGGGTCCAGGACGTGGACCGCTGCGACTGGTGCACGCTAACCACCCCCGTTCTGCACTTATGACGCCGCTATTTCTGGTCGCAATGCTGGCGCCCGTACGGATCGGCGTTTCCCTAGGGCGCGAATACGGCCCGCTCATGTCATTACCTCATCAGTGGTGATGCCAAAGACCAGCAGCGACTCGATCAGTGCTTCCACGGCCGCGCCGACGGCCAGGTGACGCGGGTTGGTCATGTACCGGCGCCGGGCCGCTTCATCTCGGAAGCTGGCATACAGCCCGTAGGCCCATTGGCCAGCCAGGCCCAGGGGGCTGCTGTTGATGCCGCAGGTGAGTTCGCCGACCTCGGGGATGTCGGCGAGGGTGCGCAGCAGCCGGCCTAGGTCATCCGGGGTGACCCCGGGTTTGAGCTGGTACAGCACGATGTGGCGCACCATCAGAAGAACACCTGTTCCCCGCCGGTGAGGTTGACGGCGGAGCCCGTCATGAAGCCGCCCTCGTCACTGGCCAGCCACGTCGCGAGAGAGCCCATGTCGGCCGGCTCGCCTAGCCTGCCCACGGGGATCTTGGCGTTGATGTAATCCGCGAACGCGGTGTTGACGTCGACACCCAGCTCGGCGGCCACCTGCAGTCCAGGCCGGCCGTTAGCGTCCGACAGCAGCGCGGTGGCCATTGACCCCGGGCAGATGCAGTTCGCGGTCACGCCGTACGGGCCTAGTTCGAGAGCAAGCGCCTGCGTCATCAGGATGACCGCGCCCTTGGAGGCTGAGTACAGTCCGTAGCTGGCCCGGCCCACCTTGCCCAGCTGAGAGGCCGTGTTGATGATGCGTCCCCAGCGCTGCTGCTTCATCAGCCGGCCAGCGGCGCGGCAGGCCACGAAGACCGAGTAGGTGTTGACCGCGAACTGCGCGTGAAAGCTCTCGTCCGTCTCAGCGACAATATCGGCGACCCGGTAAGTGCTGGCGTTGTTGACGAGGATGTCCAGGCGGCCGTGCTCGGCTGCGACTGAGGCGATAGCTGCCTCGACAGCGTCCTTGTCGGTGACATCGAGCTGCACGGCGCGTGACTTGCGCCCGTCTGAGCGCACCGGAAGACTCGCCGCCACCGGTCCCGCGTCAAGCCTGTCGGCCAGCACGACGACGGCGCCCTCCGAGGCGAACCGCCGGGCGATCCCCTCGCCCAGTCCCTGCGCAGCCCCCGTCACCAGGGCTGTCTTTCCGTCCAGCCGCCCCATCGCTGCCTCCTCGCTCATCAGCGAAACTGCATTCTGATCATATAACTGTGTACAGCTGATGCTCCTGGATGTCAATGTGTATTGCCATGACAGCGGCCTCAAGCGACTGTCGCGCGGGCGGCGACGGGCTGAATCCCCGGCCGGGCGGGCCTCAGATCTTCAGCGTGAGCTTGCCGGTAGTGCGCCGGCTCTCCAGCAGATCGTGCGCCATGGCGGCCTGCTCCAGCGGGAACACGCCGGTGATGTCGAGCCTGAGCCTGCCCTCCTCCAGCAGTCGCAGGGCCGACATCGCGTGCCTGCGGTAGACGCTCGGCATGCGCGAGGCCAGATCGGCTATGTTGTAGCCCGCCGCTCCCCGGTTGGTCTCCTGGAGCCGCTGGAGGCCGCAGCTAACCTCGGGCGAGGCCGAGGCATTGCCGAACACGACCAGGCGCCCGAGCGGAGCGAGCAGGCCGAGGCCCGCCAGCCGCGCGGTGCCGCCGACGCTGTCGCAGATGACATCGAAGCCCCGGCGCGGACTGACGGCTGCCGCCTCCGTGCGGAAGTCATCGGCGAGCAGCAACTCGTCCCAGCAATCGAACTGCGCCGCGTAGGCGGCCTTCTCCGGGGTGCTTACGACCCCGATGACCAGGCCGGCTCCGTGCTCGCGGGCCAGCTGACCGATTATGCTGCCGACACCGCCGGCGGCGGCGTGGACTAGCACCGACTCGCCAGCCTGCAGGCGGCCCGCGCCGAAGAGCACGCCCCACGCCGTCGGGAGCATGCAGGCAGCGGCGACGGCGGCCGGCCAGGGCAGCGCAGTGTCCGTGCCGACGGGTATGGCCAGAGCCGCGTCAGCCACGGCTACCTCGGCGTAGCCCCCAGACCCAGTGAACGCGACCATCGTGGTCCCGACGAGCCCCGGGTCAACGCCGGTGCCCGCTGCCAGCACCGTGCCGGCAACCTCGAGGCCAGGGACGAACGGCAGGGAAATGTCCCAGTCCCCCCTCCGGGCCATGACCTCAGCGAAGTTCACCCCGGCATAGCGGACACCGATGGCGATCTGACCTGCCGCGGCCGCTGGTTCTGGCATATCGGCCAGTTGCAGCACATCAGGTCCGCCGAACCGGTCAAAGGAGATGGCACGCACGGCGCCTCCTGTCGGATGAGATTGCTGGTAGCTGGGTCCTGCTGGCGGCCGGACCCGTCAGGGCCGGCGTGTCATATCGCGGTCCAGCCGCCATCGACGCGAACCGAGGTCCCGGTGATCAGCCCGGCGCCGTCGCCCAGGAGGAACACGGCCGCGGCGGCCACGTCCTCGGGGCTGCCGATCCGGCCGATCGGGATCCTGGCCAGCACCTCGGCGCGGAAGGCTGGGTCGCGGAACATCGGCTCAGTCAGGTCAGTCGAGATGAATGTGGGAGCGATGGTGTTGACGCGGATGCCGGCCGGTGCCAGCTCGAGCGCGAAGGCCTTCGCCATCCCCTCCACCGCATGCTTGGAGGCGCAGTACACCGTCCTGTTGGCGGCCCCGACATGCCCCATCTGGCTGGAGACAGTCACCAGCGATCCGCGGCGCCGGTGGTCGATCATGTTCTGCGACGCGGCCCTGAGCAGGAAGTAGCTAGCGCGGACGTTGAGGTCGAACACCGCGTCGAATGTCTCGCGGGTGACGTCGCGGGCCGGCTGGGGAACGTTGGTGCCTGCCGCGTTGACAACGCCGTCGACCGGGCCGCATGTCCGAAAGAACCTCGCCAGCGCGGCCAGGTCGGTCACGTCCAGGTAACACGTCGCCATCGGGCCGGCCGGGGTACCAGGATCCGCGCCGTGGGTGCCGGGGAACGAGCGTGCGACGCCCACCACCGAAGCGCCATGCGCGGCAGCCGCCCGCGCGCATGCCGCGCCGATCCCTCTTGAGGCGCCGACAACTACCACGGTGCGCCCGGCCAGCGGGCCAGTTGTCCCGAGCGCGTCGCGGCCGCTCATCTCCGCGGCGCGCGCCAGCCCGCCGCCGCCAGCGCGGCGCTACTGGCGGTCCGGCGGGATGGGCGAGGACCGGCGCGCAAGGCAGCCGCCCGGAACAGAACGCCATCCGGCGGGCCTGTCATCCGTACTGCTCCGGGCTCCAGGGCAGCGCGGCGCCACCATACTTGGCGACGCGGACGTCACCGGAGCGCGCGTGCCCCTCGAAGTGCTCGACCCGCGCCGCGCGTCCGCACAGCTCACCGAGAGCCGCGCTGGCGCTCCGAGAGGTTACCTCCTGGTAGGTGACGGTCTTGAGGAACTTCCCGACCCACAGTCCGCCCGTGTACCGGGCGGCCTGGCGGGTGGGCAGCGTGTGGTTGGTGCCGATGACCTTGTCGCCGTAGGCGACGCACGTTCCCTCGCCGAGGAACAGCGCGCCGTAATTACGCATGGCGCCGAGCGCATCCCGGGGGGAATCGGCAAGGATCTCGACATGTTCGAAGGCGAAGCTGTCAGCCAGCGCGTACGCCTCGGAGAGAGTGCGGACAACTATGACCTGGCCGTAGTCGCGCCAGGCCGGGCCAGCGAGGTCGCCGGTCGGCATACCGGGTAGCAGCTGCTCGATGAACGCCAGCGTCTTCCGGGCGACATCCGCGGAGCTGGTGATGAGGACAGCCGGCGAATCGGGGCCGTGCTCTGCCTGGCTGAGCAGGTCGACCGCGCAGATGAACGGATCAGCGTTCTCGTCGGCGACGACGAGGATCTCGGTCGGGCCGGCGAACAGGTCGATGCCGACCTCGCCGAACAGCTGCCGCTTGGCCTCGGCCACGTAGGCATTGCCCGGCCCGGCCAGGACGTCGGCCTTGCGGATCGTCGCGGTCCCGACCGCCATCGCGGCGACGGCCTGGACCCCGCCGAGCAGGTAAAGGTCGTCGGCCCCGGCCAGATGCATGGCTGCCACCGTCGCGGCCGGGACCTCACCGCGGATCGGGGGAGTACACGCGCTGACCTGCGCCACCCCGGCGACCTTGGCCGTGACAACGGTCATGTGAGCGGATGCGACCAGCGGGTAGCGGCCGCCAGGCACGTACGCGCCTACGGCGCCGACGGGTAGGTTGCGCTGGCCGAGCAGGACCCCGGGCTGGGTCTCCACTTCGAAGTCGTTCAGCGAGTCGCGCTGACGCCGGGCGAAGTCTCGGACGCTGGCCTGCACGGTCTCGATGTCCGCGATGACCTGCTCGGGAACCCCGGCGACGATGCGCTCGATGTCGTCCCGGCTGAGACGGAAGCTCTCGGGTGACCAGTTGTCGAACTTCTCCGAATAGGCACGCACAGCGTCATCGCCGCGCTTGCGGACCTCCGCGATGACCCGGGCTACAGTGTCGGCGACGGCGGTGTCCTGCGACGGCTCCGGCCTCGCGCTCGGCGCCTTAAGGACGATGGGGCTCACAGCGTGCCCTCCTTTGCTAGGTGATGGGGGATTGCTCTGTCCGGGAACGGATTCGCATGCTTAGCCTGGGTACCGTCGGCTTAGGCGGCGTCGCCGCTGTGCGCGGGACCGACCGGCCTACTGACGGTGCGCGTCCGCCAGGCTGGGACGGCTGAGGCCGCATCCTCACGCCGCAGACCGCTGCTGCAGCAGCCATCTCCGGCTTGGCTGATGTCGCGCGGGGTCACGCGAGGCTCGTCTCCCGAACGGAGTCGGGCGGCCGGAGACCCGGGTGTCACCCGGCGCTGTGGGCTCCGGTCATCAGGGCGGCGAGGTCTTCCGGATGCAGGAAGGAGGCCGGCGGCGGCGGCCCCCAGCTGAACAGGCCCCGAGCGCCCTCGAGCACCTCAGGCGTCCACAGCTTGTCATCGACAATGCAGTCCATGTCGGCGTAGTACTCAGTGAAGTTGCCGGCCGGATCTTTCAGGTACCAGAAGAAGTTCGACCCGGCGTGATGCCGGCCGAGGCCCCACACATGGCGGCCGGGATGGCCCTCGAGCATCGCGGATGCCCCGCGGCCGACATCATCGATATCATCAACCTGCCACGCCGTGTGATGCAGGAACGACATCGGCGCGGCGAGGATGAGCACGTTGTGATGGTCGGTCGAGCAGCGCAGGAACACGCCGTTGTTCTTGATGTGGTCACTGACCTTGAACCCGAGCCCCTCGACGAAGAACCGGTGGCTGACCTCGAAGTCAGGGCTGCCCACGACGGTATGTCCCAGCTTGCGCGGCGCGACCGGATCATCGCGCAAGACGCCGGGAGCGCGGCTGCCGATCCGGTCGTAACGCCCGGGGCCGTTGTAGACGGCAGCGGGAACGGGCGGTTGCGGTACGCGCTCGGCTACCTCGACGACCACCCTGACGCCCGTCGCCGGCTCGACAGCGGTCACCGACGACGGACTCACCGATGCATCCAGCTCCAGGCTGGCCAGAGCGGCTGCGATGCGGGCGATGTCGTCCCTGTCATCAGCACCGACACATAGCTCGACCAGGCGGCGGGTGGGCGAGTGCACGAGCCGGAGCTGGCGGCCCGCATCGCGTGTCCGGAACCAGCCGCCGCTGTCACCTGCCAGGCCGAACTCGCGATAGTAGGCGGCCGTATCGGCAACATTCGGCACGCCGATCGTCACGGAGCTCAGACGATGAAGCGCCATGTTGAAACCTCGATCCTGTTCGATCAGCCAGTCATCCGGTGGCGCAACTCGCCGATGCCCTCGACATACGAGACAAGCTCGTCACCGGGCGCCAGGAAACGCTGGGGGCTCCGGGCCATCCCGACACCGGACGGCGTGCCGGTGAAGATGACGTCGCCGGGCAGCAACGGCGTCACATGCGACAGCCTCTCCAAGAGCGCCGGCACCGGGAACAGCAACTCGGACGTACGGCCCTTTTGAACCTCTTCCCCGTTCACGAAGCAACCAAGCTCCACCTCGTCGGGGTCGTCGAACTCGTCGACGGTGACCAGCCACGGGCCGATCGGACCGAAACCGGGATAGGACTTGCCGAGACTGAACTGCGGCGATGGCGAGGCCATCTGCAGGATCCGCTCAGACAAGTCCTGCCCGACGGCGAGACCCGCGACGTGTGACCATGCGCTGGCGGCGTCGATCTTGAACCCTCCCGGGCCGATCACCGCGACCAGCTCGACTTCCCAGTCGGTGTGGCCGCCGGCAGGCAGGCTGATCTCTCCGTAGGGGCCGGTTATGCAAGTCGGGAACTTGGTAAAGACCGGGGGCGTGCCCGGCCTGGCGAAGCCTGACTCGGCCGCGTGCTCGCCGTAGTTGAGTCCGATCGCGAACACCTGACGGGGCCGCGGCGCCGGCGAGCGCAGCAGCCGCGCGTCGAACGGGGCCCACGGCGCGTCGCTGTCGAGGCTCAGCGCCCAGGCGCGAAACGCGGCCCATCGGTCGTAGATCGCCTGCGGGTCCGGTCCGAACAGCCTGCCGCTAGCCAGTTCGACATCAACCGCGATGTCTTCGCGAACCACCGCCAGCCGACCATCCAGATTAGCGACGCGCATCAGCAGCCTCCTTGTTGACTGTACACAGACTATGCTACTGAATGCAGGTTGTCTAGCTGTCGTGAACACGGCGGCGGGTTCGGCTGCCCCCTGATCGCCAGCTTCGCTTGTGCCGGCGGCGGGGGGATGCAGCGCATGATGGGTGGCGCTCCGCGGACGCGGGTTTTGACCCGGCACCCAGGCGAGCAGGGCGCGCCGTCGCGCTCGGCACCGTGCTCGCGCCCATCGGCGTGCTGATCGTCAAGATCCGGGCGCCGCGTGCGAGCGCGGCGCGCGTAATGCCCGTCGGCCACCCGTAGCGCCTGCCCTGGGCTGCTTTTTGCCTACAGGGAGAGCCGGAACTCTCTGAGCTCACACGCAGATCTCCTGGTCATGTCCGCGCCTGAAGATCGCCTCCAAGGTGTATCGCATACAGAAGTCTTGACACAGATACGCATGTTACATACAGTTCACGCACCGAAACAGTGACCGGGGCCACACGACGCTAAGGAGCTGCATGCGAGTCGCTTCTTACTTGTCAGCCGCATCCGGCTGGCGGCCTGGCGTCCTGTGGTCAGAGGCGGAACAGGATGGCAGAGCGGATGCCGTGGGCTGCGCCTGGGCCATCGTCGGCGGCGAGGGTCCTAGCGCCGAATTCACGGTGCGTGAGTTGCTCGCTGCGTCGACCCTTAGCTGCGGCTTGGCCACCGCAGTTGCTGCGGCTGCGGCGCGCCCGGTGATCCGTCGCGCCGCCGTCGGTCAGCGGCTACCCGATCCAGACAAGATCCTTTGTATGAGGCTGGTGACCTTAACAGCCTCAGGCTGACCACCCGAGTCAACGGCCAAGTCGTGCAGCATGCAGCACGCCGATCATGATCTTCGACCACGACCCAGTAGGCAAAGCCCAACCACTGCAGGTCTCATGAGCACCACCGCCACACCGTTGACTTGCCGAGGTGAGCCGCAAGCAGGCCAATCTGGTGCTCGCTGCCTGCACCGCAGAGGAACTCAGCCGCGAGCCGTCCATGCCCATGGGGCCATAGCAAATGCCGTGCGAATGCTGGTTCGCGGAGGCCGAAGCGAGGAGAGAATTTTGTCAGCAGCGCGCACCAGTTCTGCACCGCCTGCATTTACGTTCACCTGGCGCAATCTGGACGCCGGGCTCTTTCCGGCCGGGCGACCTGATGGAGCGGCCGGGGGCCGGTCATCAAAACGCTGTAAGGCCGCAGCACGACAGGCGAGGTGCGGTCATGCCTGAAACTCCAGTGATGGCGCCAGAGTCGAGCGAAGCCGCCGAGGCGCTGAGGCGGTCGTCCGCCACATCGCGTATTACCGTGGTGGCAGGGTCTATTCGTCGCTATGGCCTGCTCGGCGCGTTCGCCGTCTTGTTCCTCTATCTGATCATTGTGTCTCCGGCGTTTCGGAACACGGCCAATCTTCTCAACCTCCTGCAGCAGAACGCGATCATCGGAGTCGTTGCCTGCGGGATGCTTGTCATGATCATCTCCGGAGGGTTCGACCTGTCCGTCGGGGCGGTCGGGGCGACGGCGAGCGTGCTGGCTGCGCGGCTCTCCGGTGACGTCCCGCCGATAGTGGTAGTCGTCGTTGCGCTTGGCATCGGAGTGGTTGTCGGCGGCGTGAATGGCCTCTTGATCGCGAAGCTGCGGATAAACCCATTCGTCACCACGCTGGGCATGGCGAGCGTCGTTTCGGGGCTGCTGTTCGTGGCGACCAACGCGCAGCCGATTCCGCTGAGCGGAGGAACATCCACTTTCAATGCCCTGGGGCTGGGGCACGTGTGGCGCGTGCCCACCGATTTTCTCGTCTTCCTCGCGTGCGCTGGCCTCATCTGGGCGCTCTTGCGACTGACCCGCTTCGGGCATTACGTGTACGCGGTCGGGGGCAACGAGCAGGCGAGCCTGCTGTCGGGAATCCCGATCGCGCGGGTGAAGATCCTCGCCTACGTGATTGGCGGGGTGTTCAGCGCGGTCGCGGGCGTGATTCTCCTCGGTCAGACCGATATTGGCCAGCCGTCGGCAGCAGCCGACTGGCCACTGAGCGCGATCGCAGTGTGCGTGGTCGGAGGTGCTTCGCTCGCGGGCGGATCCGGGAGCATTCCGGCCACCATCCTCGGGACGTTGCTGCTGGGGACAGTGGCCAACGGCCTGAACCAGCTAAACGTCTCGCCGTACTGGCAGCCGACCGTTACCGGCGCGGTGGTTCTCGCAGCGGTCGGGCTGGCGGGACTGAGTCGCCGTAAGTAGGGCCCTCAGGGTTCGGCGAGGGACCTCCACCCGGCATCAGGAACTCCGTTCGAGCTGAAATAGCTCAGCTGAAACCAAGGACAGTGAAATGAAGAGAGCAATGAAGAGAAGCCGGCTCGCGGTACGCACCGCGATGATGGTCGGTCTGGCGACAGCCGCAGTTGCTGTGGCAGCGTGCGGATCCTCGCAAAGCGGATCCGCGCCGAGCGGATCCGGCGGGCACATAACCGTCGGCGTCATGATCAAGGACACCACTCAGCCGTTCTGGTCTCCCGTGATGGCTGGCTACAAGAAGATGGCCGCGCAGTACGGATGGACCATGGATCTCCGCAACGGGCAGAGCAATCCCGCCACCGAGGTCGCCGCCGTCCAGCAGTTCATCACCGACAAGGTCAACATGATCTTCGTATCGCCGGACACTCCGACAGGCCTGATACCGGTGATCGCCCAGGCGAACGCGGCGGGGATCCCGGTGATCGTCGTCAACAGCGCAGTTGCTAAGGGCGCGAAGATCCTCTCCTTCGTCGGGGCAAGCGATCCGCAATACGGCCAGGCTCTGGGTAAAGCCGTCGTCAGCGCGCTCGGTCCAGGCGGGGGCAACATCGCCGTCATCCGCGGAAAGCCGGGCGACTCCCCGGACACACTCCGCGAGCAAGGGCTGATGAGCGTCCTGTCCAAGCACCCGAAAATCCACGTGCTGTCTCAGCAGCCGGCCAACTGGCAGAACGCGCTCGCGCTCTCTGTGACTCAGAACTTCCTCACCAAGTATCCCGGATCGCGGCTCCAGGCGATCGTCGACTTCGGGCCCGAAGGCTACGAGGGAGCCGAATACGCCCAGAAGGCCGGACGCCACGTGAAGTTCATCGTCGGCGACTACCCGCTTCAGGTGCGGAGCGCGATCGAGTCGGGCGCCATATACGCGGCCGTGGACCAGGATCCCGAGATCCAGTCGGAGACGGCGATGCAGCTCGCCCACGATTACCTGACCGGTAATAAGGCAGCAGTCCCGGCAGTCGACTACCTGCCCCTCCCCGTCATCACGAAGGCGAACGTCGCGAGGTACCCGGCCAGATGGAACGACTAGAAACCACCTCGGCGCTGCGCCCGCAGCCCCCCGCCATGTCCACCGGGCCGGCGCTGGTGGACATGGCGGGGGTCACCAAGAGCTTCCCCGGCGGGACTGCCCTGCACGGAGTCGACTTCGATGTGCACCTCGGCGAGGTGCACGCCCTGGTCGGACAGAACGGAGCCGGGAAGAGCACGCTGATGAAGATCCTCGGCGGCCTCTACCCCGACCATGGAGGCGAGGTGAAAATAAGCGGCCAGCCCGCCAGACTCACGTCACCGCGCGAAGCGATGCGGCTCGGGATAGCCGTCATCCACCAGGAGTTCAGCCTCGTCCCGACCCTGACGATCGCCGAGAATATCCTGCTCGGGCATGAACCCGGCCACGGGCCGATCCTCCGCAGGCAGCACATCCACACCGCTGCCGCCGCGCGGCTCCAGGAATTCGATCTGCCGCTGCCGCTCGAGCAGAAGGTCGCGGCGGTCGGAGTTGCGACGCAGCAGCTGACCGAGATCGCAAAGGCTCTGTCCATGCGCGCACGCGTGCTGGTCATGGACGAGCCGACCGCGCGGCTGTCTGCGCCCGAGAAGCAGAAGCTGTTCGCGATCGTCCGCCAGCTGGTCAGCCAGGACGTCGCGGTCGTGTACATCTCCCACTTCCTGGAGGAGATCTTCGAGATCGCCGACCGCGTGACGATCCTGAGAGACGGACGAATCGTGGCGACACGGCCCGCGAGTGAGCTGGACTTCCGCGACGTCACATCGATGATGGCCGGCCGGGAGACAGACGGGCTAGCTCGCCGCACCGGACGCCAGCCACGGAACACGCGACCCGTCATGCTCGAGATCAACAGCCTGACCCGCGAGCCGTTCTACCGCAACGTCGAGCTCAGCGTGCGCGAAGGCGAGATTCTGGGGATCGGCGGTCTCGTCGGCTCCGGTCGCACACGCCTGGCCCGGGCGATCGTCGGGGTAGAGCCTGCAGCGCAGGGGACGATCAAAATCACCGGACGAAAGGTTGCCCCGCGAAGCAGCGGTCACGCGCTCAGACTCGGCATCGCGCTTCTGCCCGAGAACCGCAAGACCGAGGGACTCGTGCTCACGCGGCCGGCCAGCGACAACGTCGCGATGATGGCGCTTCAGACCACCCTGGCTAAACGGGGCGTGGTGCGACGCCGCAAGCGGCGGACAGTGGTCTCAGAGCTCTTTCACAGGCTCGGCATCAAGCCTGCTGACCCCGAGCTCGATGCCCAGCGGTTCAGCGGCGGCAACCAGCAGAAGATCGCGCTGGCGAAGGTACTCGCCGCCGGAGCAAAGATACTGATCCTGGACCAGCCGACCGCCGGCGTCGATGTTGTCACCAAGAGCCAGCTGCACGACGTCATCCGTGAACTAGCCGCGGGCGGCGTGGCAATCCTGCTGATCTCCGACGAGATCGAGGAACTGCTCGCACTCAGCGACACCATCGCAGTCATGCGCGGCGGCACCCTCATACACACAGCCGACGCGCACAACGTCGACCGGGAAGGGCTTTTGCATCTCGTCACGACCGGGCAGACACCAGGCCATCGTGCGGGCCACGCGCTGAGGGACGCTCCCGTCTCCGGGCCCGACAAGGGCGAATCAGGCTGCTTCTAGCTCCTATCCGATGAGGACAGCGATGAGCACAGCACAGTCAGGAAACCTAGCGGACAAGGTCGTGCTGGTGACGGGCGCAGCAGGAGCGATCGGCGCTGCGACCGCGTCCAAGCTCGCGCAAGCCGGAGCGCGCATGCTGCTTGCCGATCTTTTCCCCGCAGGCGACGAGCGGATTACCAAACTCCATCGCGTGCTTCCCGAGCCCGTGCCCTACATCGCCTGCGACATCAGGGACGAGGCGCAAGTCATGGCCATGGTCGAGCGCGCCCTGGAACTGCACGGCCGCCTGGACGGAGCCGCGAACATCGCCGGCATCGTCGGCCCCAGCACCGTGACGGCGGAGTATCCGGCCGGCGAGTTCCGCCGCGTGATCGACGTCAACGTAACCGGCACATGGCTATGCATGAAACACGAACTCGGCGCGATGCTTCCTGGCGGGACCGGAGCGATCGTGAACGTCGCGTCAATCGCCGGCCACAGCGGCGAGATGTACCGCGCCGCATATGTGGCCTCCAAAGCCGGGGTGATCGGGCTCACCAAGACCGCCGCGGTGGAGGCGGCCGCCTCCGGCGTGCGGATCAACGCGGTATCCCCCGGCCCGGTCGGCACGGCACAGTTCCACACGAACGTCGGGCCGCCCGGATCCGAGCGCTACCGGCGGGTTGTCGAGGCGATTCCTAATGGGAGGACGGGAGGACCGGATGAGATCGCCGACATCATCTGCTGGCTGCTCTCAGACACGTCGAGTTTCGTCATCGGCCACGAGGTGATCGCAGACGGCGGGATCACCGCCGAAGGGCTCGCCGCTCCTCGCCTCGTCCAGCCGGAGAAGACAACTGGCGCTGCGCCTGCCATGGAATCCACGCCATAAGAGTCGAGGCGCCCGCTGCGTCGGTGCTGCGCGCTTGACGCTCGCGTTGCCCGAGTCTCCTGACCAGAGGCATCGCGCCGCATGCGCCGGATAGCGGGATGGATGAATGAACGGGAGCGTAGAAATGCCCACTGCCTCTGAAACACTTCACCCTCAAAAGATCCGCTGGGGGTTCCTCTCCGCCGGTGCAATTGCCTCCGCCTTCGCCGCAGCGCTGCATCATTCCGAAAGCGGCCAGGCGGTCGCGGTTGCGGCCCGCAGCGGAGAGGACGCCGCACGCTTCGCCGCTCGCTACGGGATCGCCCGAAGTTACGAGGGCTACGAGGCGCTGATCGAGGATCCCGATGTCGATGTGGTCTATCTCTCCACGCCGCACCCGCTGCACGCCGAATGGGCAATCGCCACGCTGCAGGCGGGCAAGCACCTGCTCTGCGAGAAGCCGCTCACCCTGAACCTCGCGGATGCCCAGCGGGTCGTGCAGGCAGCCAGCCGCGCCAGCCGCTTTCTCATGGAGGGTTACATGTACCGTTTTCACCCTCAGACCGAACGGCTGATCGAGCTCATCCGCGCAGGGACGATCGGTGATATCCAGGCAATCGAGGTATCGATCTGCTACGGACAAGAACTCAGCAAGCTGGAGCGGCTCGTTGACCCGAAGCTCGGCGGGGGCTCGATCCTCGACGTCGGCGGGTACTGCATGTCGACTTCCCGGCTCATCGCCGCCACCGCGGCGGGCGCTCCGCCCCACACCGTCGAACCCGAAGAAGTCAGCGGTGTCGCAGTGTTCGACAAGGGCCAGACGGTCGACCTGCTGTCGCTGGGGTTGCTGCGATTCGAGAGCGGCATCGTCGCCCAGCTCGCGTGCGGCGTGCGCACCCAGCCCGCTCACCAGATCCGTGTCGGCGGCACCCGCGGAGAGCTCTCCATCCCGATCCCACCGTGGCTGCCCCACCATCACCCGCCCGCAACCTCCTCGGAGATCCGGATCAGCGACCGCGGCAAGACCCGCGAGATCATCACGGTCCCAAGCCCTAAGCCGCTGTTCGCCTACGAGGCCGACCACGTCGCCGCGCACTTGCAGCAGGGGCAGTCGCCCGTCGTAACCTGGGACGAGACGTTCGCCAATATGCGAACCCTCGACCGCTGGCGCGCGGCGATCGGACTCACCTATGAGGGGGAGAGAACGCGCGCCCTGGTTTAACCGCAACAGCGCGGGCCGCGCGGCTCTTCACGGAGCGCGGGTTCGCCGCCGTCACCGTTGCCGAGGTCGCAAAGGCGCCTCCACAAGCTGCCGCCCCGGCGTGGCCGCCCTCGCACTGGCTTCACGCCGGCCGTCCGATGCGGTGAAGCCTGGCTGGCCGCGGGCGCACGCGAGTTTCCTTGGTCCGGGCACGTACGTCTGGCGGACCTGCGATATACCCGTGATGGACCTGGGACCGCCAGACGCCGTAGCTGTCGCGCCAGGCGAGATTCCCGGCCAGGCTCCTGCCCCGCCGCGAGCCGAAAGGGCCCGGACTGGCGCAGTCACGGAGTGTATCCAGTCCGCCGGGTCGCTGGCTCGGCACCAGCACCCGTGCCCTCGATGGCCTGCCCGCGGGCGCCGTGGGTGTCCTGCCTGGCACACGGAACCTCTGGCGGCGCGCCGACCAGCAGGTATCACGCTGCGTATAACCACCGGAAGGCGTGATCATGAGCAATCGGCGCTGATGGCTGCGAATTTAGGGTGTCGGCATGCCACAAGGTGCCGGCGGTCTTCTGCTGGGGCTCACCCGAGAGTCGCCGCATACGGCCACGAACGGCGTAACATGAGGCCGCAGCGCGGGACACTCGAGACGGCGGGGCCGCGGCCCTTCCGGTCACGTTCGCGGGCTGCCGGGGGCGCGCTTGCGCGGCACGGGCGCAAGCGCGTAGAGGATTAGGTCGGCACCGAGCGGATCAGCAAGCGCTGCGATGAGAGCCCACGCGCCGATTTCCGAGCCCAGGACGGTGCCTGGCGGGACCGGCGGTGCCAAAGACAGCCGGCAGGGCCTGAAGCTGATTCCGCGTCGTGACGCGGGCCGTGTCGGCGCTGGGCCTGTCACAGCGGGAGGCGTGGTGGAAGGACGCCGAGATCCTGATGCTGCGCCATCAGCTCGCGGTGACCCTGCGCGAGCGGCCTCGCCTTCATTCAAGACTGACGTGGCCGGACCGGGCGTGGCTGGCCCTGCTCGCCGGGACGCTGCCGGCCGGGCGCCTGGCAGCGATGCGGCTGATCGTCACTCCCGCCACGATCTTGCGGTGGCATCGCGACATCGTCCGCCGCCGCTGGGCGCGGTTGTCGCGCCGTGGCCGCTCCGGACGCCCGCCGGTGCGCCGTAACGTCCGATCGGCGGTGCTGCGGCTGGCCCGTGAGAATGAGTCGCGGGGCTACCGCCGCATCCACGGCGAGCTCGCGGCGCTCGGCATCGCGGCAGCCCGTCGACGGCCGCGCCACTGCGGCCGCTGCCAGATGGCGTCACCGACCTGGATCGTATCCGGGTCCGGCGGCATGACCGCGCAGGTGGCGTTATCCACGAATACCGCCTGGTGGCGTAGGTTTTCGGCACCCACAGGTCTCCACGTACTGGGTGATGACGGTCTCAGCTAGACCGGGCTGCTTACAGGCTCGGCTTTCCGCGTCCGAAGCTTGTGCTTCCGCCAGATCCGCGGTCGTCAGCGGGGTCGTCTCGGAAAGCCCGTACTCCTCCCGAGGCGACGCCCCGGATGCTGTGATGCATCGCGGCAAGGCGGGGCTGGATGGACGCGAAAGGGCGATCGCGCCTGCCGCGAACATCCCGCCTCGTCCCAGCTCGCGCCCGCACACCGGATGTACCTGGAAGCGCCGGGGCGGGCATTGATCGGTACGAGACCGCCTGCGGCCTTCGCCTCGGCGCGAGCCGCGGTGGGTTATTCCTGGAGGAACGATGACGGCAATGATCACTATTGAGCGGCTCGGTCCTGAGGTAATCCGGGTAACGTTGGCGGCCGATATCAGGATCCGCGGCGGCCTCGGCGGTTCGCTGGCCGTGGCCCAGAGCGCCGGGAGCGAAATCTTTCCCGATACGCTGCCCGCGGCCGCGGGCAGCACGCACAAACCCGAGTTCC
>Ga0193728_1000535_pt1 | contig 18408 bp, 14 predicted proteins | sample U1c1metaG_FD_143037 | JGI IMG/M metagenome (GOLD analysis project Ga0193728, IMG submission 143037) | Soil microbial communities from a riparian zone of the East river system, Colorado, United States - U1c1 | ecosystem: Environmental > Terrestrial > Soil > Riparian zone | place: USA: East River...
TCTCGGGGCCGTTCGTGCTGTACCCGATCGCACGGTGGCGAGCGCATCGGGTACAGCACGAACGGCCCCGAGATCAGCATCCACAACAAGAGTGGCCCTACCACCATCATCGGGCCGAACAAGCGCATGAGCTGGAACGGCGAGGCCCCGTAGTCGTCCATGGCGCCGAGCGTACACGTAAGTTCGCCGAAACCGCCGCGCCATCGCCGCTGTCCAACGACCATGGGCCGGCTCGCCATCCTCGCGCTGCTGCTCTGCGCGCAGGCGGCCCGCGCGCAGCCGGTGCCGGTCGAACCCGCCGGATCCGACGACGCCGCCGCCGGCGTCGAGCCACCGCAACCGCCCGAGGAAGCGCGTCACCCGGCGCCGCACTGGCTCGCAGGCCGGCTCGACGGCATCACCGCGAAGCTCGTCGTGCGCTACCACCTCGCGGCGGTCGGCCCGAGTGGCTTCAACCACTTCCAGCTCGAGCTGCCCGACAACGGCGTCGTGACCGGCGCGGTGGTCTCGGTGGACGGCATCGCGCACCGGCTCGCATTCGAAGCGGTGGAGCAAGGCAACGCGCAGTTCGAGGCCGTACTCGCAAAGCCGGCCGGACCGCGCCGGCGCTGGGAGGTTTCGGTGTCGAGCTGGTTCAGCACGTCGGTCGAGGTCGGTGTCGCTGCACCGCGCGCGGCCCTGTTGACGATCGATCTCGAGGTCCAGACGCCGACCTGCTTCAGCCACGGCACGCGCTACGTGTCGGTGGATCCTGCCTGGCGCGCGTCGATCGATCGCGCGCTGCACACCCGCACCGCGAAGCCCGATGGCTGCGTCGCGCGCCCGAACGACGAAGGTGGGACCGGGATGCCGAAGGTATGGATCGCGTTCGCGAGCGACGACGGCAGCTGGCGCCCACCCGGCGAGCAGCGCGTCGTCGTGCGCGGCGAGCGCGTCGATGTCGAGCACGGCCACTTCGCGCGCGTCGAGGTCAACCTCGCGAGCGAGCTCTCCGAGGTCCCGGCAGATCTTCACACGGTGTTCGTGATCGATGCCTCGCGCTCGCTGAGCGAGACCGAGCGCGAGACCCAAGCCGCGGTCGTGCGGTCGTACGTGCGGCACGCGCCGGGGACGCAGATCCAGATCGTCGCGTTCGCGCGCAAGGCGCACGCGCTCTTGCCCGCTTGGACGCGCGCCGCCGACGCCAACCTCGCCGGGCTCGCGGCGATCGCGACCGCGAACGGATCGAACGTGGACACCGGGCTGATCGAGGCGGCCGCATGGCTCTCGCGTACCAACGGCACGCGCCGGATCGTGCTGTTCGGCGACGAGCTCCTGGGCCGGCGCGTCGCAGCGCTCGCAGACGCGTTGCGCGGCGTGCTGCCCGCGAGAACGCTGGTCCACGTGGTCGCACTCGACGCCGCCCCGCCGCCCAGCGACGACGGCAACCACGCTCGCCCGCGCCTCGACGAGACTCCAGCCGATGCGATCGTTCGCGCCGATGACATCGCGTTTGCTCAGCTCGCACGCGATACCGAAGGCCTCGCCGCACGCGCGACGCTGATCGCCGAGCGCGTCGACGCCACGAAGCTCGTGCGGCCGATCGCGCTCGAACAGGTCGCCGTCCACGCGGCGGGCTGGGGCGAGATCCGGGTCGAAGGGAACGAGCCGTCGTGCACCGGCGACCTAGCCCAGGGCAGTGCGTGTGCGTGGTTCGCTGCCGACGATCCCGAGAACGGGCGGACGCCGACGGTCGCGCCGACGATCGTGATCGACGGTCTATTGTGGAACCACCGCGTGCGCCGCACGATCTCACCCGATGCCGGCCAGCGCGAGCTGCTCGCGCGCATGTTGACCGGCTTCATGGCGAACCTCGGCGATGCGGAGCACGACCTCCAGGTCATCGCGCACGCTGTCAACGACGCGTGGGAGCTGTACGGCGAGTGGGGCGGTGGCGATGGTTACGCTGATGAGAGCTACGCCGACCTCGAGAGTAGCGGTTGCGGCTGCGATGACGGCTCGATGGACGGCTTCGGGTTCGGTAACGCACCGCGGATGCGGATCTCCGGTCCGTCGATCGCCGCGCAGCTCGATCGCGCGCTCGCCCCGTGTCACGTCGATGCGCGCGTCGAGATCTCGATCGAGCTGACGAAGCAAGAGATCGTCGACGTGTCGGTGACCGCGCCGCGCGCCGAGCTCCGCGACTGCGTGACCGAGGCCGTGTGGAACACCGCGCTCTTCGTCGCGGATCCGCAGCCGCACGCGTTCGAGACGATCGCGTTAGGATCGTGACTCGCGGCGCATGCTGCGCCACGTGCGCAGCGCCCACGCTTCATCACTCTTCTTGCCTTTGAGCGTGAGGATCGCGACGTGCGGCGCCTCTGCGACGAGGCCGTGCACGATGTGGACGTGATCCTCGTCGGAGACCTCCGCGCGACCATGGCGTGCGCCTTCGACGAAGCGGTCGATCACCGGGCGCTGCTCGGGCGCCACCGCGAGCAGCTTCGCCGAGTCGGTCTCGCCGTCGGCGGTCAGGCTCGTGAACTCGATCGCGCGCTCGCCGTCGCTGGCGAGGTAGCGCGTGTGATCGTCCTCCCAGCGCCCCGCGAACGAGCCCGGCACGCTGACGATCCAGTCGCCGGTCAGCGCGATGTCCATGTCGAGGCGGCGATAGCCGATCGGGTTCGGTCGATCGCCCGCGCGCTTGTAGATCTTGGCGGCCTCGGCGTCGTCGCGGCCGAGGTAGCCGAGCAGCTCGGCCCACGCCTCGTACGGGAGCTCCGTCACGCCGGCGCGCTGCGCCGCCACAAGCTCGCCTTCGACGCGTTCCATCAGCGCGCTCTCGGCGTCGTCGATCGGCTCGCGCCACGGGACCTCCTGCCACATCGCCACGAGCGCACTCGCGAGGTCGCCGTAGCCCTTCCCCGGCTTCGTCCACGGGAACGCATCGAGCGCGCGCGCGGGCTCGGCGAGCACCGCCTGCCGCCAAGCCTCATCGCGCGGGCCGATCGCGGTCAGCACCGCCGCGTCGCTGATGAAGCTGTACGTCCCCGACAAGCCGACCCACAGCTGGTCGTCGCCCTCGGCAAGCCGGCCGGCAAGCCACTTGCACATCGCGACACTCGGATCGCGCTCGGGTTCCGGCTCGGTCCACACGAAGTCGAGCTCGTCGAGCACGGGCTCCAGGCGGGCGAGCACTTCGGCGTGGTAGCCCGGGCCCAGCGTCGAGGTCTGCGCCTTGACCGTGAGCTCGGCATCGGGGCCGACGACGAGCTTCGCGGCCGGCGCGCGGGGATGAAACGTGACCTCGGCGATGAACCGGTCGTCCTTCTTGAGCTGGCGGCTGGTCGTCCGCTTCATCCGCATCAGCAAGAACGCGAGCTGCTTGCCGACCTCGTTCGGATCCGGTGCGCGGCGGAACAGGCCTTTGCCCTTCCGGCTGCGCGCACGGCGGTCGATGCCAAAGCCCACGCGCCGAGGATACGGTACGATGCCGGCCGATGGGACGACTGCACACGTTTCTCGCGTGCGCGCTGGTGATCGTCGGCGTGTCGGCGCGAGCGCGTGCCGAGGAGCCGAGCTCGCAACAGAAGATCGCGATGATGTCCAAGCCGTCGGTCGTGCGCGTGTGGGGCGCATACGTCGGCACGTTCGATCTCGCGGGGAGCAAGATCACGACGGGCATCGGCGGCACCGGCACCGGCTGGTTCATGACGCCGGATGGCTACATCGCGACCAACGCGCACGTGGTCGCCGACATCAAGAACGGCGACGACGTCGCGAAGGCGGCGCTGCTCCAGCAGCTCTACAAAGACATCCAGAAGCAGTACGGCGCCGAGCTCGCGAAGATGACGCCGGCGCAGATCGATCTCGTCGAGAAGAGCATCAAGCTCGTCAACATCGAGCCCCGCCACTACGTCGTGATGCCCGACGGGACCAAGCTCGACTACGACATCGTCCAGTACGGCAAGCCCGGTACCGGCAACGACTGCGCGATCATCAAGGTCAAGATCGAGAACGCCCCGACGCTGCCGATCGGCGATTCGACGAAGTCGCAGGTCGAGGATCACATCGTCGTCCTCGGCTATCCAGGCGTCGCCGACTTCGCGGACCTGCTCGACGAGAAGTCCCAGCTCCAGGCCTCGGTCACCGACGGCGCGATCTCGTCGCTCAAGAAGGCCGCGAGCGGCGAGCAGATCCTCCAGATCTCCGCGCCGATCACGCACGGCAACTCCGGCGGCCCCGCGATCGATCAGCACGGCAACGTCGTCGGCCTCGCGACGTTCGGCAACGAGGGCGATGTCCAAGGCTTTAACTTCCTGGTCGCGTCGAGCACGCTGATGGAGCTCGTCAAGAAGGCGAAGATCGAGCCCAAGCAGAGCGACACGAACAAGGCGTGGAACTCGGGCCTCGAACACTACTGGGCCGACGAGTACACCGACGCGATCCACGACTTCGAAGAGGTCCAGGTCTTGTTCCCGATGCACTCGGAGGCCGCGGGCTTCATCCGCAATGCGGGCCAGGCGAAGAAGGACGGCAAGGAAAAGAAGCACGAGTCCAACACCGGCTTGATCGTCGGGCTCGTGATCGGCGGCATCGTGCTGCTCGCCGGCGCGGTCGTGATCATGAAGCGCGGCAAGCGGCCGCCCGGGCCGATGCCGGTCGGGATGCATCCCGGCATGCACCCCGGCATGTCGCCGCCGCAGGGCTTCCCGCCGCCACAGCAGCAAGGCTTTGCGCCACCGCAGCAACAGGGGTTCGGGCCACCGCAACAGCAGATGTACGGCCGCGCGCCGTCGGGCGGCAGCGGCAACTTCCAGCCGGTCGCGAAGACGATGGCGGTCGCTGGGCCCGCGCAGGTCCCGCCCGGCGGGATTGCACCGACCGCATTCGGCTCGCTCAGCATCGGCAGCCTGACGTGCGTGCGCGGGCCGCTCCAGGGCCAGCGCTTCGCGCTGAACGCGACCGGCATCATCGTCGGCCGGCAACCCGGGGTCGCGCACGTGCTCGTCAACGATCACCGCGCGTCGGGCAAGCATGTCTGGATCGGGATCGAGCAAGGCAAGCTCGTCGCGATCGATCAGGGCACCACGAACGGCACGTACTTGAACGACATCGCGCGCGGCCGGATCACGCGCGCCGAGCTGCGCGACGGCGACGTGGTGATCGTGAGCGAGCCCGACTGCTGCGCACTTCAGGTCAAGCTTGGCTGAGTGGATCGGCCGCACGATCGACGGGCGCTACGCCGTCGAGGCCGTGCTCGGGCAAGGCGGCATGGGCGTGGTGCTGCACGCGCATCACAAGTTTACCGGCGCGCAGGTCGCGGTGAAGATGCTGCACAAAGAGCTGCACCTCGATCCGCAGCTCGAGAGCCGCTTCCTCGCCGAGGCGCGCGCGTCGAATCAGATCGGCCATCCCGCGATCGTGCAGGTGCTCGATGCCGGGCGCACGCCCGAGGGCGAGCTCTACCTGGTCATGGAGCTGCTCGGCGGGCAGTCGATGCGCGACGCGTTGAAGCGCCGGATGCCGCCGGTCGAGATCCGCCGGATCGCGCGCGAGCTCCTCGACGCGCTCGCGGCGGCGCACGCGCGCGGGTTCGTGCATCGCGATCTCAAGCCCGAGAACGTGTTCCTCGCGGCGCCGAATGCGAGCGTGAAGCTGCTCGATTTCGGCATCGCGAAGGGCGTCAAGAGCGCGACGATCGGGCCGCCGATGACCCAGGCCGGCGTGCTGCTCGGCACGCTCGCGTACATGGCGCCGGAGCAGCTGCAGGATGCGAGCACCGTCGGCCCGCGCGCAGATCTGTGGGCGGTCGGCGTGATGATCTACGAGATGCTCGCCGGCAGGTTGCCGTACCCGGCGACGACGATCGAGGAGATGTTCGTGATGCTGGCGCGCAACGAGCCGGATCCGATCTCGAAGTGGATCCCGACGGTCGCGCCGGCGATCGAGCAGTTCTTCGCGCGCGCGCTCGCCCGCGATCCGAACGCGCGATTCGGCTCGGCGATCGAGATGGCGGCCGCGGTCGCGCAGCTGCCGCTCGATCCGATGGCGAGCGCGCCGGTGACGCCGTCGCGGCCACGCCCTGCGTTCGACGGTGCGACCGCCGCGACGGGATACGCGCCCGCGACGATGGCCACCGGGTTCGCGCAGACGCCGCGACCGCAAACGCCGCCGGTCGGGCAGCCGTTGACCGGGCCGCACCCGTACGTGCAGCGCGATCAGACCGGTCCGCATTCGCGGGCGCCGGGCCACGGTCGCAACGTGATGATCGTGCTCGGCGTCGCCGTGGTCGTCGCGATCGCGATCGTCGTGTTGATCGCGACGCAGAAGCACGCGCCGCAGCAACAAGCGCGCGCGGTGATCGGCGATGCCGCGGTCGTGACGCCGCCACCGCCGGAGCCCGTCGTCGATGCCGCGGCGATCGTCGATGCCGCGCTCGCGAAGACGGTGCCGAAGCACCCGCACGACGCCGGCGTGCTCGTGCTCCCGCACGACGCTGGCGTGCTGCCGCGCGACGGTGGCGTGCTGCACGACGGTGGCGTGGCGCCTCTCGATCCGTACGCGAACGACTGCGCCGCGAAGTGCTCGTTCCTCGGCACGTGCGGGCTGCGCTCGCAGAACTGTCTCGCCGAGTGCGCGAAGACGAACGGCTACAACGGCTGTGTCGCGAACGCGGGCGGTGACTGCGACAAGTTTGCCGCGTGCTTCCTCGCACCCGGCTGCGGTCCGGTCGGCCGCGGCGCCGCGAGCTGCAGCGACACGCTCGACTGTCAGCTCCGCTGCAGCGCGAACGACAAGACGTGCGCGTGCCGCTGCGCCGGTGCCGCCGCCGAGAAGAATCTCGCGGAGTGGCTCGCATACAACACGTGCATCACGGCCTGCGCCGGCGACAAGGGCTGCGCGACCCGGCAATGCACCGGCGCCTACAATCGGTGCAAAGCGCGATGATCCTGGATCGAGAGTAGACTAACCACGATGGTCGCCGAGCCGGGCCCTCAGCCGTATCCCGATGTCGCGACGCACGTCCGCGACGAGCTGCGGCGCGCGTGGCTGCGCGTCGAGTACCAGATCCGGCTCGGATGGACGAAGGCGCCGCGCTCGCCGGAGGCCGATCACGCGGTCGGGCCCGAGGACATGGGCCAGCTGTTCGCGGCCGCGCGCGGCGAGCCGATCGCGAACGACGAGAGCGGCGCGCCGCAGGTGCTCGAGCAGTGGCTCGAGGCGCACCGCCGGATCGAAGCGCGGATCCGCGCGACGATCGATGCCAAGATCGTGTCGCCGCTGGTCGAGCTGATCCGGACGTTCGAGCTGTCGCCGCGGCAATGGGCGTCGTTGATGTTCGCGCTGTTGCCGGAGGTCGATCCGAACCTCGTGCAGGCGTATCGCTACCTCGCGCGCGACGCGAGCTGCCGCGGGCTCGACGGCCGCTTGCTCGCGCAGCTCGTCTACGACACGCCGCAGTCGCGCTCGCTGATGGCGCGCGATCTGTCACCGAGCTCGCCGCTAAGCCGCTACCGGCTGCTCGATTCGAGCGGCGCTGCGCAGGACTCGCTGATGTTCAGGAAGCTGCGCGCGCTGCCGCGGCTGGTCTACCTCCTCGACGGCAACCGGCTCGAGCTCGACCCCGAGCTCGCCGAGCTGGCCGAGCTCCGCGACGGATCGATCGACCACGCGCAGTTCCCGGCGCTGACGATCGAGCGCGCCGCCGCGGCGCTGCACTCCAACGAGGTCGTCCTCGCGATCCAGGGCCAGCGCGGTCTCGGCAAGAAGCTGCTCGCGCAGATCGGGGCCGCGCACTGGCGCCGATTCGTGCTCGTGATCGATTCCAAGCGGCTCGCGCAACAACACGTGTCCGTCCAGCAGGCGAGCGTGCGCGCGCTGATCCGCGAGCAGCGGCTGCTGAATGCGATCCCGGTGTTCGCCGATGTCGACGACGCGAACGTGATCGACGACGACCGCGATGGCATGCCGGCGTTCTTCTCGATGTTCCTCGACGAGTGGAGCGGCCCGGTCGCGATCACGATCAACCGCGAGCGCATGCCGCGCCTGCACCACCGGCCGCTCGTCCACCTCACGCTCGACGTGCCGTCGCTGCAAGTGCGCACGCAGCTGTGGCACCAGGTGATGCCGGCGCTGCCGGCCGGCGACGCCGAGGGCCTCGCGGGACGGTTCGCGATTCCGGGCGGCGTGATCGTCGCCGCCGCACACGCCGCGGAGGCCGGGCGCTTGCCGACCGCGCCGCCGCCCGTCGCGACCGATCTCGACCACGCGGTCGCCGCACAGCTCCACCAGCGGATCTCGCGGCTCGGCAAGAAGCTGCCGACGCCGTTCGACCTCGACGACCTGATCGTCGACGATGACACCCGCAACGCGCTCGTCGAGATCGCCGCCTCCGCGAAGGAGCGCCGCAAGATCCGCGATCAGTTCAAGCTGCGCGGCGCGGCTGGCATCTCGGTGCTGTTCTCCGGTCATCCCGGCGTCGGCAAGTCGATGTCGGGCACCGTGCTCGCGAAGCGCCTCGGGCTCGAGATCTACGAGATCGATCTGTCGCAGGTCGTGTCGAAGTGGCTCGGCGAGACCGAAAAGAACCTCAGCGACGTGTTCGACGCAGCGGAGCCCGGTCACGTCGTGCTGCTGTTCAACGAGGCCGACTCGCTGTTCGGCAAGCGCACGAGTGACGTCAAGTCGAGCAACGATCGCTACGCGAACCTCGAGACCAACTACCTGTTGCAGCGGCTCGAGCGGTTCAACGGCCTCACGATCCTGACCACGAACCTGACCGGCGCGATCGATCCGGCGTTCAAGCGCCGGTTCACGTACGACGTCTACTTCACGTTCCCGTCGCCCGACATGCGCGCCGAGCTGTGGCGACGCACGCTGCCGAAGGACCGCTGCGCCGACGACATCGACTTCGACGAGCTCGCCGACAAGTTCGAGCTCACCGGCGGTTTCATCAAGGTCGCGTGCGAGCGCGCCGCCTACGTCGCCGGCGCGAACGGCGTGAACATCGACGCCGCGCTGCTCCAGCAGACCGTCGAGCGCATGTACCGCGAGCGCGGCAAGCTCTCGACCGTCGGTCCGCTCGAATAGTCCCGTTGACTCGGCCTCCCGCCTTGATATGGTTGGGGTGCGCCCTGCTCGCGCATCACCTTCGACGACCGGCCCATGCCCCGGTCGCCCGATGAAGGCAAAGGGGAGCTCTCTCCTCGAGCAAGAACGCTGACGGCTTCCTTCCCGGCTTCGCGAGTGCACGCATGGGGTCCCTCGTGGAGCTGCGAGAGGAACCATGACTGCAAAACGTGATCTGAAACGACGCGTTCGCGATCGCCAGGCCAAGACCGGCGAGTCGTACACGGCTGCGCGGCGCCACGTCGTCGCCGCCCGACCGACCGCCGAGCCAGCGCCACCCGAGCCAACGGGAGCACCCACAACTCCGATCCCGGTCGACGCGCTGATCGATCTGACCGAGGCCGCGACGACCGTCGGCTTGCGCTGCAGGGTCCGGATGTCGGAGGAGCTCGCGGCCACGATCTCGCCGGCCCGTGTGCTGATCGCGTTGCGCGATGTCCTGCTCGCGACGCTGCGCGATCCGGCAAGCGATTTCCTGCGCGGGCTCGGCCTGTACGGGGACGTCGGCGCCGCGCCCGCCGCGCGTGCACGCGATCCGCGCCAGGCGCAATTCGTCGAGCGGGTCCGGGCCGGGTTCGGCGGCACGAGCCCCGACGGGCGCGCGCTCGGCCTTCACGTCGACGGGGTCGCGATCATCTGCGCCGCGTGGCGCCACGAGCCGACGCTGATCGTGTGCGCGCTCGACGATGCGCTGCTCCGCGTGCTGTCGGGGCTGGGACCAGCGCTGGCGGCGCGGCCGCTGCTCGCGCCTGTCCTCGAATTCGGCGGCACGCGCTACCCGATGGTCAAGCCGCGCTTCGTGATCGGGCGCCACCCCACGTGCGACCTCCAGATCAAGGATGGCCTGATCTCGCGCCGTCACGCCTCGGTGATTCGCAACGGTCCCAACTGGTACATCAAGGACCTCGAGTCGACGTCGGGCATCTTCTACAAGGGCATGCAGATCGACAACAAGCGGATCGAGGAAGGCGACACGTTTCTCGTAGGCCCGTACGAGCTGCGCTTCACGTTCCGCCGGTGACGCTCACGCATCGTCGCGCGTGAAGATCACGACGCGTTGATCGGGCAGCATCTCGAGCGAGTCGACGAAGTGAAAGCCGAGCTCGCCGAGCTCCTTCTTGATCTGCACGAGCGTCATCTTGTGCTCGGGCTTGATCGCGACCGCCGGATCTTCGCCGCGGTATTCGACGAGGACGAGCCGGCCGGTCGGCTTCAGCGCGCGGCGGATCGTCTTCATCACGCCGGGTGGATCGGAGAGCTCGTGATAGACGTCGACGAGCAGGACGAGATCGCAACACGAAGTTGGCAAGCCGGAGTCGTGATCGGTCGCGCCGTGCAGCGTGACGTTCGTGACGTGCTCTTTGCCGAGCCGCGCGTCGAGCATGCGCAGCATCTCGGGCTGGAGGTCGGTCGCGTGCACGGTCTTGACGCGGTTTGCGAGGCGGACCGTGAAGTAGCCGGTGCCCGCACCGACATCGGCGGCGACGCTGTCGGGCGCCAGCTTCAACGCATCGAGAACGCGATCGGGTTGCTCGCGGTCGGCGCGATCCGGGCGATCGAGCCAGTCCGCGCCGAGGTAGCTCATCGTCTGCGCGATCGGGCGGCCTTCGTACATGCCCGAGCCGGCCGCGGCCGAGCCGGGCGCCGGCTGCGGTTGCGGCGCGGGCGAGCTACACGCCGCGAGCGCACACGCGAGTGCTACAAGTCGCGTGCGCATGCCGTATCGGCGACCGTCTCGATCGCGATCGCGATGATCGCCGTGCAGTAGTCGAGGTCGATGTTCGCCATCGTGTCGTGGGTGTCATGATAACCCTTGCGACTGATGTCGTAGTTCTCCATGAACAACACGACTGGGATGCCGAGGTCCGAGAAGATCTGACCGTCGGTGTTGAACAGCGCGGAGCGGGGCTCCCACTCGACCCGGACCTCGCCGTGCAGCGCGAGGTGCGCGAACGGCGGCGGCGGCGGGTGCTTGCGATCGTTCGCAACGTCGGGCATTCGCTCCGCGCGATGCTGGCCGTGGCGATCCTGGTTCCACTGCTTCGCGAGCGCGTTCCACGCGAGGTTCGCGCGCAGCGCGCGGCGCGCGAGCTTCGCCGAGCCGGTGCCCTCGCCCGGTGCGATCTGGAACACGTCGCGATCGCGCTCGGTGTTGTGACCGACCATGTCGAGCACGAACGCGCCGACGACGTCGACCTGGCCGACATCGCGCGTGCTGCCGTCCTCGGCGGTGAACGCGAGGCGGCGCTCGACGAGCGCCTGGCACAACGCGCGCGCGCCCATGCAATCGGCCGGGTATTCCTCGCCGGTGAGATGGATCAACCACACGTCGCGCTCGAGCTTGCCGGCCTTCGCGAGCGGCAGCAGGCGCTCGGCAGCGATCAACAGCGCGGTCGTCGCCGAGTGATTGTCGTCGGCACCGGCGGCCGGCGCGCGTAACAGGTCACCACCGCTCTCCTCGTAGTAGACGTCTTCCATGTACGCGGTGTCGTAGTGGTCGCCCATCACGACCGCCTGATCGCGGCGCTTGCCGGGGATCATCATCACGATGTTGCGCTCGGCCGGCTTGTCGAGGTTCGCGGCCCAGCCCTCCATCCACGGGAACGCGAAGTCGGTCTCCCAGCGAAACACGTGATCGACGACCTCGGCCTTGCCCTGCATCCCGGCCGCCGCGATCAGCTCGCGATAGCGCGCGTGCAGGTGATCGCCGAGCGCGTCGAGGTCGTTGCGATCGTGGACGTGGATGTGCGCGGCCTTCGCGGCCTTGCCGCCGGTCTTGCCGCGGTTGACGGTGATGCCGTCGCCGTTGCTCTTCTGGATGAACTCGCCGTGCGCGAGGTGCGCGATCGTCGACCAGATCTGCTCCTCGAGCGCGCGCGTGCCCATCTCGGCCATCACGTGCGGTGCGAGCGGCGGAGCGTCTTCCTTCGCGACGCACTTGCGCAGCGTCGCGACGAGCTTGTCGCCGGCGGCGCGATCGGACGCGTGCCCCGCGAGCTCGTCGAGCCACGCGTCGACCGTCTGCGTCTTCGGGATGTGGAGCAGCGACCGCGCGTGCGCCGGAGCGATCGGACCGCCGAGCAGCTCCTTCGCCTCGAGCAACTTGCGCACGTTCTGGCAGGTCGTGTGACGCACGTGCCCCGGATCGCGCATGAACAACCGCGCCGCGGCGACATGCTCGGGCCGCTGCAGGAAGTGCGGCGACAGGACGAGCGGCTGCGCGCCCGCGAGCTCCGCGGTGACGTAGCCCGGCAGCGCGTCGCGCAACCGACCGCGCCCCGAGGCCGCGACCACCGGCACGTGCCAGAACAGCTCGCGCACGCCCGCGCGCATCGGCGGGTAGTACATGCGATAGCCGAACCGGCCGCCGGCATCGACCTGCGCGGCCGCGCGGAGGATCTGGTCCTGCGTCGCGCGCGGGCCGTCGAGCACGAGCTGGTAGTGCTCGTCCCAGACCTGCGAGTTGCGTGCGAGCGGCTTGTTGTAGAGATCGATCGCGACCGGGTCCGTCGCGAACAGCGCGGTCGAGACCTTGTCGGTGAACGCGCCGTCGCCGTGAATGTCGGCATCGCGCGCGACGCGTTGCCAGCGGTGAGTGCGCACGACGCGGTTCACGATCTTGTGGCCGTGGCCGTGCGCGTGGGCCTCCTGGCCCGGATCGCTTTCATCGAGCCAGCCCGACTGCGGGATCCGGATCGCGCAGCTCGCCTCGATGCGCGGGAACAAGTGGAGGAGCGGAATCTGCATCGCCTGCGGCAGCTGCGCGGCGAGCTTGCGATAGCGCGGATGCTCGAAGAACACGAGGCTCGCAGGTGAGGGCACGAGCGTCAGCGCGCCGCTCAGGTACGCCTTGCGGATCGGCGCCGGCAGGTGGCCGAACGGTTCGAACGTGACGAGCGCGTGCAGCTTCGCGACATCGTCTTCGCGCAACAGGCGCTTGCGCAGCGGCGCGTCGAGCTCGCCGGCCGCGGCGTAGATTCGCCACTCGCCTGTGACACCCGCGTGATCGAGGATGCGCGCGAGCGTCGGCTCGTCGAGGCCGCGCCACACAGGGCGCGCCGGGCCGTCGTGGCTCGCGCCGAACAGCGTCCACCGATCGTTGCCCTTGTCGTCCTGCGACCGCGACAGCGCCAGCGGCACGATCACGACGAGCGGATCGTGGCCGAGCTTGCCCTCCTGCGCCGCGTGCGCGAGCTCCGCCGGCCACGCCGGGTTCTTCGCGAGCAGCGTGTGCGACAAGGCGTGCGGCTCGCCGCGCACCAAGCGCCCGAGCTCGAGCACGAGGTGATCCGCGATCCGATCCAAGCCGGGCTCGAGATCGTGCGCCTGCTCGTACTCGTCGATCTCGAGCGCCGACGCGTCAGCGCAGCCGAACGTCGCCGCGGCGTGCGCGCGCTCCGGCGCATAGGGCTTGATGCCGACGTACGGCGACGGCATGTACTCCGAGTACGCGCGCAGCGGGAAGTTGCCCTCGCCGTGAAACGCTCCCCGCGTCTCGGCCTCGATTCGATCCCACGGTTCGGCCATGGCGGCGAGACTACGCTACGCTCGCGAGCCGTGGGCTATCGCATCGACTGGACGAGCGACGCGGGGCAGTTATCCGCATTCGAACCGACCCCCGAGGAGGTCGCGCAACACGCCGTGGCGTTATCGCGCGGCTACAACGATCCGCGCAACGCGGAGCTGATGGGTCACGGCGAGCCGATCGAGCCCGACGAAGTGATCGAGCTCTACGCCGATGCCGCCGCAGATGGCGTGCGCTCGTTCCTGTTGTTCCAGGCCGGCGAATTTGCCGGCGACGGCGACCTGCGCGGGATCCGCGACGGCAGCGCCGAGTTCGCGTTCATGATCGGTGCGCCGAGCGCGCAGGGCAAAGGTCTCGGCACGCGGTTCGCGACGATGATCCACGCGTTCGGTTTTGCGACGCTCGGCCTCCACCACATCTACGCGTCGATCGTGCCGGCGAACACCGCGTCGCGCCGCGTGTTTGACAAGCTCGGCTACGCAGTCGACGCCAGCCCGATCGCGCGCGGCTACGCCGACGAGCCCGGCGATCTCGTGATGAGCATCGATCGCGCGACGTTCGAACGCGTCGCGGGCGCGGCGCTCGCGCAGATCCACGTCGCCGTCCGCTAATTCGAGATACGCTCGCGGCATGGGCACTGTCTCCAGCGTGTTGGTCGGCCTCATCGCATTCCTGCACGTCTACTTCCTCGTGCTGGAGATGTTCCTGTGGGCCACGCCATTCGGCGCGAAGACGTTCAAGCGCCCGCTCGACGAGATGATCGCGCAGAAGACGCTCGCCGCGAACCAGGGCCTCTACAACGGCTTCCTCGCCGCGGGCCTCGGGTGGTCGCTCGTCGCGGCCGAGCCGATCGCGCACGAGCTCAAGTTGTTCTTTCTCGGCTGCGTGCTCGTCGCCGGGCTCTACGGCGCTGCCACGGCTTCGCGCGCGATTCTCTTCCTGCAGGCGCTGCCGGCAGCGGCCGCGCTCGTCGTCACCTACCTCGCGATGCGGTAGTCCGCGTCGAGCACCTACCGGCGAAGAACTGGCACTTCGCGGTAACTCCGCGATTCGCCGACCGGCATGCCGCTCGCACTATCTCCGAGCATGTTGCTGCCGCTTCTCCTCGCTCCCCTTGTGTCTGGGGCAGTTACCGGGCTCGCGTATCTTTTTTGCTACGGTGGCTTCGAGGGACCTGTGGATTGGGCGATGAACACCGCCTCACACGGTTCGCGCGACAAGAAGCAGATCGCGCTCACGTTCGACGACGGCCCCGACCCGCTGCGCACGCCGGCGCTGCTCGATGCGCTCGCCGAGCTCGGCGCGCCGGGCACGTTCTTCGTCGTCGGCAAGCGCGCCGATGCGAGCCCCGAGCTGTGCGCGCGAATGGCGCGCGAAGGGCACGAGCTCGGCAACCACACCTACTCGCATCCGTACTTGCCGTTGAAGTCGCACGCGCGGGTCGAGGCCGAGCTCGCCGCGACCGACGCCGCGATCGAGCGCGCGACCGGCATCGTACCGACGCTCGCGCGGCCGCCGTGGGGTGGTCGCCGGCCCTCGACGGTGCGCGCGTTCGAGCGCCACGCGAAGAAGACGGTGTTGTGGGACGTCAACAGCTATGACTGGAAGGACCTGCCGCCGATCGAGGTCGCCCAGCGCGTCGTCGAGCGCGCGCGCAACGGCAGCATCATCCTGATGCACGACGGCGGTCGCGATCACACCGGCACGATCGCCGCGGTCAAGCTCGTCGTTCCCGAGCTGCGCGCGCGCGGGTTCGAGCTCGTGACCGTGAGCCAGGCACTCGCGGCCTAAGGCTCGAGCAGGTGGGCGATCACCGGGCCGTGATCGCTCGATCCGACTTCGCGATAGACCTTGCACGTGCAGCTCTGATCGACGAGCGAGTGATGCGCGGCGACGTAGTCGAGCCGCCACCCGATGTTGCGCTGGCGGAGATTTCGCCACGGCGCCCACCACGTGAACAGCCGATCGTTGTCGGGATCGACGTAACGGCCGACGTCGACGAGCCCGTGCGAGAAGAACCCGTCGATCAGCGTGCGCTCCTCGCTCGACTGGCCGACCATGTCGCGGCGTAGCGTCGGGTGGACGTCGATCGGCTTGCGCGCGACGTTGTAGTCGCCGCACAGCACGAGCCGCTTGCCGGCCGCGGCGAGCTCGCCGGCCCACGCCTCCATCGCGGTGAGAAAGCGAATCTTCGCCGCGTAGTCCTTGCCGCCGTTCGGTGCGTACAACGAGCCGTACACGACGCCGCCGACGTCGCACACGACGATCCGATTCTCGTGATCGAACGTCGGATGCGTGAACACCGGCGGATCGGGAAACTTCGCGGAGCGCAGCAGCAACGCGACACCCGAGTAGCCGCCGCCGCCGTGCCAGTACGCGTGATAGCCGGCGACCGACACCAGCATCTCAGGGATCTGGGCCGGCGTCGCCTTGATCTCCTGCAGGCAGATCACGTCTGGCTCTTCGGCGTCGATCCAGTGCACCAGCTGCGACGCGCGCGCGCGGATGCCGTTGACGTTCCAGGTCCCGATCTTCACGACCGGTGGTGCGTAGCACTACTCGCTCGGCTTCGCGACCGGTGCGGTGATCTCGCCGATCTCGCCGGCGACCTGACCGAGCACGCTCTGCGGCGGCGGCGTGTGCTCGGCCCACGGCAGCACGCGGCCGATATCCTCGAGGCCGGCGAGCTCGGCGAGCGGCGGCTGGGGCTGCGGCTGGTAGACGCGCGGCCGCGGCGTCACGCCGATCGCGACCGCGATGACCTCGCTGCCACGCCCGAGCACGGGATCGGGCGGCATCCACGCGAACAGCACCGCACCGTCGACCTTGATCGCGGGCGCGGGCTCGACCGGAATCGCGAGGCGCGCGATGTCGTCGCTCATCCCGCCACCGTCGTCGGTGACGACGCCGACGTCGATCGCGACGCGCTCGAACCTACCGCCGTGCTGCGCGAATGCCACGAGTGCCGCGGGAGCGCCGCGGGTCTCGATCACCGCCGACAGCGACGCGAGGTGGAGCGGATGCACGTCGATCGTGAACGCGACACCCTCTCCGAGATCGACGATGCCGAGCGCCGCGTGCCGCGCGAGCTGCCAGGCCGCGACCGCGAGGTGGGTCGAGCCGTCGAGCCGGGTCAGGATCGCGAGCGGTTCGCCGGCGCGGCGCAACACCTCGGCACTGGCGACCGCGATCGTGTGCACGCCGTTCGTGACGAGCATGCACGGCCCGGCGAGCTCCGGACCCGCGGCGCCGAGCACGACGAGCGGCGCCACGCAGCGCAGCTCCGGCGCATCGCTCCTCATGCATCGAAGGTCGCACGGCTCACCGCGGCGTCTCAAGCCGTGGCATCGTCGAACCATGCAACCCACGCTGTCGGTGCGGCGCGCACTGGTCGGCACGTTTCGCAGCATCATCCGGCTGTACTTCCGCGACATCGAGCGGATCGGCACGCCGCCGCCCGCCGACACGCGCGGCCGCGTGTTCGTGTCGAATCACCACAACGCGTTGATCGATCCGGTGCTCGTGTTGACGGACACCGAGTGCGAGATCTCGCCGATCGCGAAGTCGACGCTGTGGGACGTACCCGGCCTGCGCTGGATCCTCGATCGTGCCGGCGCGGTGCCGATCGTGCGCAAGAAGGACACGCCGAACAAGCGCGCTGCGGACAACGACGCGACGTTCGACAAGATCGCGACGCACCTCGCGGGCGGCGGCAATATCCTGATCTTCCCCGAGGGCACGAGCCACAGCGAGCCCCAGCTCGCGCCGCTGCGCACCGGCGCCGCGCGCATGCTCGTCGCGGCCGAGGGTCGAGAGGGCGCGCCGCAGACGTTTCAAGCGGTCGCGCTCGAGTTCGATGCGCGCGATGACTTTCGCTCGCGCTGCCTCGTGTTGTGGGGACCGGTGCGCTCCTTGGCCGAGGTCGCCGGCAGCGGTGAGGAGCGCGTCGCGAACATCACGACGCAGATGGACGAGGATCTCCGCGAGCTGCTCGTCGAGGGCGCCACGCACGACGAACGCAAGCTGATCGCGCGGATCGCGGAGATGCTCGCGAACGACACCGGCGACGCGTCGCTCGCAGGATGGAACACGATCGGCCGCCAGGTCGAAGCCGCGGGCAAGGCGCTCCGCGGCTTCACGCCCGAGGTCGTCGAGCTCGTCGGCGCGAAGGTCGCTGCGTACTACGCCGAGCTCGCGGTCTACGGCCTGACCGACGCGCAGATCGCGACGCCCGGCGCCGCGTTGGACAAGCCGAGCTCGCGCTGGGTCAAGCGCGCGATGCTCGCGCCGCTGGCCATCCCTGGCTTCGCGCTGTACGCGATCCCGTACTTCATCCCGCGCATGGTCGCGCGCCGCTTCGATCCCGACGCGGTCTCGACGATCAAGCTCGGCACCGCGCTCGTCGTGTATCCGCTGTGGGCCGCGGGGCTCGTCACCTTGTCGTTCGTCGTGCTGCCGCCGCCGCTGTCGTTCGGTGCCGCGGCGATCGCGATCGCGTCGCCGTTCGCGGCAATGCGCTGGCTCGACGCCTACTGGAATCGCGCCCCCGCGCACGAGGCCACGCCCGAGGCGCTCGCGAACCTCGCACGCCTGCGAATCGCCGCGCGGACCGCGATCGACGACGCGCGCGCACGGTTGTAGTCCCACGCGCAACCGCCGCCGAGTAGCCGTGTCCCTACCGCGATGCGGGCATTCTTCGTCTTACTGCTAGTCGCCGGGACCGCGAGCGCGAAGCCGACCGACGACTGGCTCGGCGATCTGACCGATCACGT
>Ga0193728_1000536_pt1 | contig 18397 bp, 14 predicted proteins | sample U1c1metaG_FD_143037 | JGI IMG/M metagenome (GOLD analysis project Ga0193728, IMG submission 143037) | Soil microbial communities from a riparian zone of the East river system, Colorado, United States - U1c1 | ecosystem: Environmental > Terrestrial > Soil > Riparian zone | place: USA: East River...
GTACCGCCCCCGGATCGTGGGAGCAGACCCCGTTCGTCGACTATCACGATCAACGCGAGGTCGCGGCGCGCGCGCATGACGGCGCTCCGCAGAGCGGCTCGAGCGAACAAGCGATCGCGCGTGATGCTGAACCCGACATCAACAACGACGCGTATCGCACCAAGTTCTCCGCCCAGATCGGTGACGGCATCGTGCAGTACCTCACCGGCCACGATCTCCCGTCGGGTTCGCGGTTCGTCACGTTCATCGGACCATTGCTCCCTGGACCCGCGATCGTCGGGGTCGGTGGCGCGGCGCTGACCCAGAAGCTCGACCTGTGGCTCGGCAAGGAGAAGGTCTGGCGCGCGATCGACAAGAATCGGCCGAAAGGTACCGAACAGGTCACCGACGGGGACAAGACGTGGGTCGAGGAGAAGGGTCACGACGGTCCGGGGCGGTGGTTTCCGGACATCGCGACCGAGCTCGGCGCGGCGCTCCACGCAGCCCTCCGCGTCTCGCTCGACCGCGTCGTGCCGCGCTACCAGAGTGCTGCAGTTGCAACGGGCATCGCGGCCGAGGACAAGGCCAAGCAGTCGATGGCAAGTCCGCCGCCACCGCAGCGCGGCGACATCATCGCGAGCTCACCTCTCGACGTTCTGGCGATCGATGGACTGATCGCCTACGCACACTTCGACTACACGACCTATCGCGCTACCTATCCGCAGGAGAAGGGCAAACTCGGAAAGCTGCGAGCGGTCGATCTCAAGATCGAGGCACCGAAAGATGGCGTGCTCTATGCGCGCGTGAAGAGCCCGCAGGATGCGACGACCGAGGAGGTTGCGAACCAGTTGTTCGGCTCGTCGACGAGCTCCGGCGAGCTCGCGATCGTAGCGCCCCCGCTGTTCGGTTTCGCCGACGGCAGCAAGCTCAAGTCTCAGTACGCGGAGCCGCTGGCCGCCGCAGGTTGGAACCTGAACGTCTCGGTCGTCGATCCGATCGCCGCCGCGGCGAAGGGGCCGATGGCGGACGAGATCGCGAAGAACCAAGGGCTACAGCAGCCGTCGAAGATCGCGACGAAGACCGGCGTACTGGCCACGCTCGACGAGAACGTCGCGATCATCGGGACGATCGAGAAGAGTGGTGCGGCCTTCGGCATGGGCAAGAACCCGACCGTGTCGTCGCTCGCGCCGCTCGTCAAGGAGCTCAACGATCGCCGCACGAAGATCGCGGCGATGAGCGAAGAGGATGCGCTGTCGTGGGCGGGCCAGGTCGAGGGCCAGCAAGGCGTGCTCAGCCAGGTGTCGTTCAGCTTCGCGCGGCACGCGCAACGGCTCGCGGACCTGACGAAGATGGTCACCGATCCGAAGATCAAGCTCGGTGGCTTCAACCTGCCGCCGCATGTCCGCGAGGCGATGGACGTGGTCGCGATGCGCTACGCCGACGTGTGCCTGATCTCGGCCATGCCGGGTGCCGCAACGGTGAAGCTCGCGGAGGTCGAGGAGCTCGCGGGCGCACTGCCGGTGACGTTCCTCGAAGGCACGCTCGCGTCGATCCAGGGCTCCCTCGATGCGGCGCGCGAGACCAAGCACGGCGAGGCAGAGCACCAGTCGTACGACGTCGGCGGCATGCAGGGCCGCGAGATCGAGCTCAAGCGCCGACTCGTCGCGCTACGCGAGCGCATCAAGACCGATCCGGAAGGCGCGACCAAAGAGCTCGGTGATATCTCGAAGCTGGTCAGCGAGCTGCAAACCGAGACCGAGCTCGTCGCGAACATGGATCGCATCGACTCCGCGTGGCAGGCCCTCGACAAGGGCATCAGCTTCTGGTGGACGAGCCTGATCACGCAACACAGGGCGAGCAACCTCAAGGACGACGGCGACCGGCTGCACAAGCGCTGGAAAGATATCTTCACGCAGTGGAAGTCCGGAGATCCGAAGCAGCAGGAACTGGCCAAGCAGAGCCTCGACAAGCTCCGCGTCGACGGCGAGCTCACCGCCTGGCTCGGGAAGGTCCAGAGCATCCTCAAGGACGCACAGATCGAGCGCTTGATCAGCGAGTTCGTGGTCGTCATCGCGATCACCGTCGTCACCGCGGGCGTCGGTGATCTCGTCGTCGCCGGCGCCGCGGGCTGGGAGCTCAGCGCCGGGACCACGGCGGTGCTCGCGGGTGGCGCGGAAGCCGCGACGTTCACGCTGCTCAATCAGGTGTTCCTCGACAGCGACCACAGCCTCGGTCACGTCGCCTACGAGTTCGGAACCAACTGGGCGATGTTTGGCGTGATGCGCCGGTTCCAGATGTTCGCGGAGGTGGCGAAGCTGAGCAAGGTCACGACCATGACCGGGCAGACGCTGCTCATGGCCGCGTCGACCTACGCGAAGGCGGACCTCGACAAGTACATCAAGGAAGGTCGTCACCTCAATCAGGACGAGGTCAAGCAGATCGCGCTGCAAGGCCTCGCGATGGCGGTCGCGATGCACGCGATCGCGCCGGCGATGAAGCCGATGTGGGAGGAGCTCGAGGGCAGCACGTACAAGTTCGCGAGCACGCTCAAGGCGAACAACCGCATGCGCGACACGCTGCAGGTCAAGGCCGACGTGCTGAAGGGCACGCGCGACTACGCGTCGGCGATCGACTACGTCACGCAAGAGCGGGTGTGGCTCGAGGAGCGCGTCAAGATCCTCGACGACATCGAGGCGACCGCGAAGGCGGAAGAGCAGGGCGGCAAGAAGCCGGCGGGTGGCGGCATCGCGTCGAAGATCAAGATGAACGCGGCAGAGCTCGACGCGATGCGGACGGACCTCAAGGGCAAGCTCGCGACGGTCACCGAGGGACAGCTCCCGTTGATGACGCTCGAGCCGAAGGGCGATGGCCTGTTCACGTGCCCGCGCGAGCACATCTACGAGGTCGTGAAGTCGCTCGGCGAAGAGGTCGGCAAGAAGACCGATCCGGTCACCACGGTCACGACCTACGAGGTCAAGCTCAAGGACGGCGGCGGCACCATCAAGGTGATGGAGAAGATCGACCCGGCGACAGACTGGGTCGCGCACCTCAAGAGCGAGCTCACGCCGGATGGCCGCGTGAAGTTCGACCAGGAGACCAAGGGGCTGACACCGCAGCAGATTCACGATCGCTATCACGGCTCGACCGACGAGGCGCTCGAGGCGCTCGGCACCCCGCGGGCGAAGGGCGCGCAGAAAGACACGCTCGAGCTGTTCGGCGTGGGCCCTGTCCCCGAGGATGCGAACGCGCGGTGGCAGTACAAGAATGATCCGTCGCACTGGTCGGCGCAGCGCCAGGCATTGCACGAGAAGCTGCTCGCGCAGGCGAAGGCCGATGCACTCGCATTCGCCGACGCGGCGCCGAAGGGCGAGCCGACGCTGTACGCGATGCGTGGCAACACCGCAGCGGGCAAGACGCGCGCTGTCGCGAACAACGTGCCCGACCTCGCGAACACGATGAAGGTCACGTCGAACATGGGCAAGCGCGCGGTCAACCCCGACGCGTTCAAGCAGCAGCTGATGACGGCGGACGGTCAGAACCTGACGTCGTCGCAGGTTCACGCCGAGTCGTCGATGCTGGCCGATCGGTTCCAGCAGGAGATGCTCGACACCAAGGGCGCCGACGGCAAGCCGGTCAGCATGCTGATCGACAAGCGGCTCGCGACGCTCGGAGACGTGCAGGGCTACGCCCAGCTCGCGAAGGCGACCGGGCGGAAGTTCGTGCTCTACGATGTCGAGGCGCCGCTCGAGGCATCGCTGGCCGGCGTGCTCGAGCGTCAACCCGGGGGCGCGGACCCGCTGCCGCCGTTCGAGGTCGTCGCGAACGGATTCAAGGCGATCCACGAGAACCGCGCCGGGGTGGTGGCGTTGTTCCAATCGGATGCGACGCTGGGTAGCTACGAGTTGTTCGGCACCAAGCCGACCGGCGAGCGCGTGCCGGTTGCCACGGTGAAGAACGGAGGCCTGACCGTCTCCGATGCAGAGATGTACCAGAGCGCGATCGCCGGACCCGATGCGATTCCGGAGCTCGTGGGCAAGAGCCGGATCACGGAGCCCGCGATCCAGGATTTCACGAAGGACGTCCCGGGCGATCGCCGGACGATGATGCAGAACTTGCTGCGCAAGTACATCGGATGGACGTGGCGCGACGCGCTCGACGCACACGCGAAGGAGAAATCGCCGGCAACGGCACCGAAACCCGTGCCGCCGCCGGCGAACGAGCACGCGCCTGCTACCGACGCCGTGCCGGCAACCGAGGCCAGCGCGAAACCGAACGATCGCCCAGGCGGTGGACGTTGGGGCGTCACCAACGGTGAAGAGGACCTCTACACCGATCCACACGCGACGCAGGAAGTCCTGGCCCTCCGCAAAGAGGCCGAGACGCGCTATCCGGGGGACGTCGAGGGACAGCTCAACTGGTTGTTCAAGAGCCCACAGCAGCAGCGGCTGCGGCAAGGTTTGCTGTCGCGCAAGGGCACGTCGGTGCCGGCGGTCGCCGAAGCACTCAAGAAGTTCGGCATCGCGAAGGCAACGCCTGAAGCCGTGGGACAGGTGTTCAAGTACATCTTCGACAGCCAGGGTATCGGCTTCGACTATCAGAACTACGCGGCGTGGGAGCGGCTCGCGAGCGGCAAGGGCACGATTTCGGATTCGCGGTTCCTCGTCCACGAATTCGCCGAGATCGGTGACATGAAGGCGCGCGGCGTCGATGTCAACGGTCCCGAGAACTTCAAGACCGCGGCCGAGCGCGATGCGTGGCGTGAGAACTTCGAGAAGGAGTACATGACCTCGCACGGCAAGGCGCTCTACGCGGAGAGCGAGTTCATCGCGCAACAGATCGAGAGCATCGCGAAGGTGAAGCTGACGCCCGAGGTGGTCGCATCGATCGATCCCGTGAGCGACGAGGCGCGCACGAACATGACGCTGCCCGACGGCAAGAAGATCGCCGACAGTCCTGACTTCGACGCGTGGAAGGCGCGAGGTAACGAGACGGTCAAGATCGACGCTGCCGCGGCGAAGCGGCTCGGCACCCGGAAGTCCGAGCTGACTCTCACCGAGCTGGTGAGCGCCGTGAAGTACGCTAAGATGGCGCCGTGAGCGAGGCGGAGGACGTTGCCTTCTGGATGGGCCAGCTCGCGTCAACCGACGCGCGCGCACGGGTGCGTACGCTGCAAGCGATCGCCGAGAATCCCGTCGCCGATCGCACGCTGCTCGCGGCGTGCGAGGAGTCGCTCGACGATCGGGAGGTCTGCCTGATCCAGATTCCGTACCGCTTCGGCGAGGTTCGGATCGTCGCGGCCGATGCCGTCGCGGCCTTGCGCGAGAAGCTAGGTATTGCTCAGCCGGTCGTGGTCACCGAGGCATTCATGCCGCTCACGACGGATGACGTCGCGCGCCTCGCTCGCTCCGCTGGCGTGCCCATGCAGAGCGCGGTCGACGGCACTATCGCGACGCTGCGGCAGCTCGTGGCGCAGAGCAGCGTTCCCACACGCACGATCACGCGCTAACGTATATTGTGCCCATGGACGAGGTCACTCAGCGCGTGCTTCGCGAAAATCATGAGAAGCGGCAGGCTCGCATCGCGAAAGCCAAGGCCGAGGCGCCCACGAACAAGGAGCAGCTCGATGTCGCGTTCGTCAAACGCAACTCGCGCACTGGCGCGTTGGGCAAGATGAGCGACGAAGAGCTCGTCGTGAAGCTCGAGGATCTCTACTACGTAGACCACCCGAGCTACCGGACGAATCAGCAGCTCGTCGATCTGATCCAGGAACTGGCTAACTACGAATAGTGCGCCAGGCTCCTCAGTGCGGGATTGTGACCACGATCCCGCGCGACAGGAACACGTCCGGATCGTGAACGTCACTGAACCCTGCCTTATCGAGCTCGGCGCGAACATCTGCCGCATGGACCCAACGGCCCTCGACCTCGGCATCGACTCCGTCACGCAGTAGTTCGGGCGCAGAGCCTTTGTCGACGACCGTAAGCCGCCGTCCACCGTGCTCGAGCGTAAAGCGTACATGCTGCCTCGGAACGATGTCCGCGACTCGCCCCCTCACGTGGATCAACGTGTCGCGGTCGCTGTCCTTCAACTGGTCGACCTCCTTCACCATCACCGGTTTGTCGCGAGCCTCGTGACCACCGCACGCGACTAGTCCGAGGAGCAGCGCGAACCGCATACGCCGAGCATACTCTCCCAGGCTTACTCTCCTCGACCTATCATACGGAATGGCCAAAGTTCGCACGCTGGCCGACGAGCTACCGAGTCTCGTCGAAGTCGAGGTCTGGCTTCCGAAGGCCCGTGATGAGCTCGCACGCCTACGCAGCCGTGCACGCTCGATTCTGACGTCGGTCGCACTCGCCAACCAAGCCGACTCCAGCCTAGGGGGCCCGGCGACGTTGCTCGCGGCCTGCGACGCGGCGTGCGATTCGATCGCGAAGCAACTCGAGGATGCGGCGGCACGCGCGGCGGTCGTGCGCGCCTACGTCGACGGGCGCTCGGCGGCCGAGCCATCGTTCGCCATCCCGACAGAGGTCCGCAACACGTGGGGGGAAATGACCATGGCGAAGATATGCGCGGTCGACGAGCTGACTCGGTTGCGGGTGCAGCTCGAGAGCTGATCCTGCAAGGTGCAGGTGCACTCCTGCACGGGTGCACCTGTCATTCGTCGCACCCGAATTCACGTACTTGCTCTCGGCACGGTAGCTGCTTAGCCGCCGGCCCATGAAGAACCTCAAGTTCGCGATCCTCGGCTCCGCCGTCCTCGGTCTCATTGCCTGCTTCCTGCCCTACATCAGCGAGGGCGGCATGTCGGCCTCCCTCTGGGATCTGCACAAGTTCCCCGCCGGCAACGAGGGCCTGCTCAACGGACCCAAGCAGGTCTACCTGGCGTTCGCGCTGTTCGGCATCCCGGCGTTGCTCGCGGCGACCGCACTCGCGGGCAAGCTGCAGCGCGCGCTCGCGGGCGTCGCGGCGGGCTCGTTCCTGCTGACGTTCGCGCTCGAGCTCGTTCGCAAGGGCATGACCGGCGACCACGGGATGAGCACCGCGATCGGCGGCAAGCTCCTGTTCCTCGCGGCCGCGGCTGGCGTCGTGACGTCGATCGCCGCGGCGGTCAAGCCCGAGGCGTAGTCGTCACGAACAGCCGGGGATGGTGTTCACATCGAGGCTCGCGCACGCTGCCGACGTGAAACTTCCCGTCAGATGCGCATCGGCCCCGGTGCACGAGCCGAACGATGCACAGCTCACCATGATGTCGAACGTCCCCGCGTAGCTGCCATCGGCATGAACCGTCGCGATCGTGACGCTGCCCGAGACCCCCTCGTACTCCACATCTTTCGAGCAGCCGCTTCCCAGGTACACCTGCGCGACGTTCGAGCTCGCGGGCAAGGAGCTCGCCGACGAATGCACGGTGAACACACCGGCCGCGGTGGGCACGCTGGCCATCGCGGATCCATCGGTCACGGCGACGCCGAGGTCGAGGATCAGGCTGCCCGTCGGGGCTTTGTCCTGGCCCGCGAGCGCGCACGCGCCGGCATAGTCGGTGATCTCGACGAACGCCGCGCTGCCGACGAACTCGAATCCATTCGTGTGATCGAAGCGATTCCAGATCGCGTCTTTCGCATCGAACGTGTGACCGCCGAACTGGCCGTTGACTTGGTTCGTGGCCGAGCCCGAACCAGAGCCAGAGCCAGCCCCATCGTGACTCACGCTGCTGTCGACGGTCGCGCTCGTTCCGCCACCGCACGCGATCAGGAAACCGAAGATGAGAGAAGCACGCATCGTGGCGGCAGCATGATCGACATGCCTCCGAGGCACGAGCTGAAACCTCGGGCAGCGCACGGCAAGTTCGAGCCCTCTCACGCAACGGGCTCGGGTACGATGGTGGCTTGCATTCGGAGGACGTCGAGACGGACTCGATCGCACCGGCGGTCACCTCCACGAAGCGTCGACCGCAGCCTGGGCTCGTGCGGGGCGCGTGCGTTGGCCGCTACGTGATCCTCGATCATCTCGGGCTCGGCGGCATGGGCGTGGTCTATCGCGCGTACGATCCGGATCTCGATCGCCGCGTGGCGCTCAAGCTGGTGCGCGCGATCAGCGACGAGGCGACGGCTCGGTTGGTGCGCGAGGCGCAGGCGCTCGCGAAGGTCTCGCACCCGAACATCGTGCAGATCTTCGATGTCGGCGTGTTCGGCGAGACGGTGTTCATCGCGATGGAGCTCGTCGAGGGCCGCACGCTGTCGAAGTGGACGCGTGAGACCGAGCCGGCGTGGCGGCCGTTGCTGGCGCACTTGATCGAAGCGGGGCGGGGACTGGCGGCGGCGCACGCGGCGGGCCTGGTGCATCGCGACTTCAAGCCGCAGAACGTGATCGTCGGCGAGGACGGCCGCGTGCGCGTGCTGGATTTCGGCGTCGCGCGACTCGCGGTCGAGCGCACCGGCGATGACCTCGAGCTCGACGCGTCGTCGTCGGGAAAGCTCGCGGCGTTCACGGGCGAGCCGGATTCCGGAGCGACAACTGCGCTCGAGCGGCCGCGCGCGCGCACCCAGAACGACGGCGAGCTGCCGCGGTTCGTCGTGAGTCGGATGACGGGAACGCCGGTCTACATGGCACCCGAGCAGCGCCGCCCGGGCATGCTCGATGCCCGCGCGGATCAGTTCTCGTTCGCGGTGACGTGCTGGGAGATGTTGCACGGCGTGCGCCCGTTCGAGGGCGAGGACGAGAAGGCGTATCTCGCGGCCTCGGCGCGCGGGCGATTTCGGCTTCCGCCGGCGGGTAACGCGACGCCGGCGTGGGTGCGGCGCGTGCTCCAGCGCGCGATGGCGCCGAAGGCCGACGCTCGCTATCGCAGCATGGACGAGCTGCTCGCGGCGCTCGCCGCGGATCCGGCGCGCCGGCGCCAGCGGATCGCGGCGGTCGCGGTGGGCGTGTTGCTCGCAGCAGGCACGACGGTGATGGCCGCGACGCGTACGCGCGGACCCGCGCCGTGCGAGGACGCGGCGCAGCACCTCTCCGGCGTGTGGGATGCCGCCACCGCCGAGCGGCTTGCCGGCGCATTTCGCGCGACCGGCGCGAGCTTCGCCGACGACGCGATCGCGAAGGTGCGAGCCGCGCTCGATCATCGCTCCGAGGCGTGGATCGCGATGCACCGCGAGGCGTGTCGCGCGACGCGGGTGAGCGGCGAGCAGAGCGCGCAGCTGCTCGATCTCCGCATGGGCTGCCTCGCGCGCCGCCGCCAGGAGCTCCACGCACTCGTCGATCAACTGGCCACGTCGCCGGATCGGGCGCGGGTCGCGACCGCGGTCGAGGCGGTCGGCCGGCTGCCATCGATCGAGGCGTGCGCCGATCGCGACGCGCTGACCGCGGTGGTGCCGGTGCCCGACGACCTCGCGCAGCAGACGCTGATCACCGCGTCGCGCACGGAGCTCGCGCAGGCTCGCGCGCTGATGATGACGGGCCAGTGGCGGGAGGCCGAGCGACGCGCGGTGCACCTCGAGCAGCGCGCGCAGCTGCTCGGATGGGCTCCGCTCACGGCCGAGGTCGCGCTGCTCCACGCTCAGGTCGAGCGCCAGGTCGGCGACGGCGCGGCGGCCGAGCAGGCGCTCGATCGAGCGGTCGCTGCGGCAGCACGTGCGCACGCAGATACGATCAGCTCCGAGGCGTGGAGCGACCTCGCGTGGGTCGTCGGCTACGAGCAGGAGCGCCCGCTCGAAGGCCTAGCGTTCGCGACCGCCGCGGAGACGATCGTGGTGCGCAACGGCGGTGCGCCGCACGAGCTCGCCGGCGTCGCACAGACGCGCGCGCTGATCTGGTCCGCGAAGGGCGATCAGGACACCGCGTTGCGCGAGGCCAAGCGCGCGCTCGTGCTCGCCGATCAGGATCGCACCGCGGATCCGACGCAGGCGACCGACATGCTCGACACGATCGCGATGATCGAGACCGCGCAGGGCGACTATGCGAACGCCGAACAGGCGCACCGCGACGTGCTCGCGCGCCGGCGCAGCGAGCTCGGCGAAGGCCATCCGAAGGTCGCCGACGCGCTCGATAACCTCGGCGTCGTCCGCCATCACCAGGGCGCGTTCGACGAAGCGCGTCGCGACTACGAACAGGCGCTCGCGATGCGCGTGGCGACGCTCGGCCCGGATGCCCGCGACGTCGGCACGTCGCACAACAACCTCGGCGGCCTGTTGATGGAGACCGGCGACGACCGCGGCGCCGCGCAGCACCTCGAAGCCGCGCTGCGGATCTACGAGCACGTGCTCGGCCCCGAGCACGTCGACCTCGCGATCCCGCTGTCGAACCTCGGCGAGCTCGCGACCCGGCGCGGCGATTACTCGCTCGCGATCCGCGATTGCGACCGCGCGCTCGCGCTCGACGAGAAGAGCGGCCCCGACGATCCGCAGCTCGGGTTCGATCTCGTCTGCCTCGGCGAGGCCCAGCTCGGCCTCGGCCGACCGGCCCTCGCACGCACGGCGCTCGAACGCGCGCTCCGGCTGCGCGCGCACGCCGACGGCGATGCCGGCGAGCTCGCGCGCACGCGCTTCGATCTCGCGAAGGCGCTGATCGATCGCGCACGCGCGCGCGGCCTCGCGGTGCAGGCGCGCGACGGGTTCGCGGCCGCCGGTCAGCAGTGGCAGAGCCGCCGCGCCGACGCGATCGCCTGGCTCGCGCGTCACTGACGCGTGAGCCTATTACGGCTTCACGTGGCAGTGCGTCGCGGTGAATGTTCCGGCGATCATCGACTTCGCCGGATCGTTGAACCACGCGACGAGCTTGCCGCGCACCTCGCTGGCGGTGACGCTCTGGATCGAGACCGCCATCCAGCCGTCGGCTTGCACGCCGATCACGCTGCCCTCGGCTTGCCACACCACAGCCGCGAACGGCTGGCCTTGCGACGTGACGAGCGCGAGGTCCGTCCGTGCCATGGCGCCCGTCCTGATCGCCGGAAGGCCGACCTTGAACCCGGGCTTGACCAGATCCATCGCGCACGGTTCGGCGGGCTTCGTCATGAAGAAGTGGAGCTCGTGCTGACCGACGCTCCCGTCCTGCCAATCGATCATCTCGATCGCCGCGGGGGGCGTCGCCGGACCGAGGAGGATTGCCGAAACCGGCTTCGCGGGGATATCGCCGAGCTCGGGCTTGGCTCCCCACGTCACATCGTTGACGACTGGCGTCGCGGTCGCAGGATGCTGCGGATCCATACACACGACCGCGTTAAAGCTCCCAGCGACGTGCGTGCCCTTCGGATCAGTCAGCAGGATCCGGCCGGTCGCGTGCCCGACCGCGACGTCGTCGAGCACGAGCTGGGCCTCGACGCCGTCGACGCGATCGAGCGTCGGGCGTTTGTACGTGACCGTGACCCCGTCGTCCTCGCGGCGAAACATCGCACCCTTGACCGCACGCGCGGCGGGCACGTCGAACGACACGTACAGCTGATCGGGTGCCGGCGCGAATTGCGGATCGCACGCTCCGCCGTCGACCCAGCTGTACAGATTCAGCGACGCTTGGTCCCCCGAGAATCGCAGCTGCGCCTTCGCCAGCGCGAACGGCTTGGCGCTCAACGTTCCGGCCGCCTTCGTGGCCCCTCTGACGGGAAAATCCGGTGGAAGCACACGCGCTGCATCGATCGACGTTGCATCGGCTCGAACCGCCGAGGGCGCTGGCTCGTGCGAAGTCGCCACCTCCGGCTTGCGGTCGTTGCACGCGGCGATCACGACCCACACCCATAGCGCTCGCATCGGTTCACGACGATAAAGCATCTACATGGTGATGAGCTACGTGCTCGGCGATCCCCAGGCCTCGTTCGCGGCCGTATTGGCGCTGCTGTCGCGCTACGATCTGATCGGCGCGGGAGGCCGGCTGCGCGGCGACGCGCGCCTGATCTCGATCGGCGACCACTTCGACTACGACCTCCGCGCACCGGAGGTCTCGGCCCGCGAGGGGCTCGCGGTGTTGCGCTGGCTCGCGAGCCACCCCGCCGACCAGGTCATGCTCGTGCTCGGCAACCACGACGCCGCGCGCGTGATCGAGCTCGCGCGGATCTCCGACGCCACGTTTGCGGCGGCGCGCGCGCTCGCGCTCGATCTCGAGCAGACCAAGCAGACGCAGGGCAGGGCGGCCGCGAAGGCGCGCGAGGGTGCCGAGTTCTTGCCGCAGTTTCCGATCTCGACCTACGGCCTGGCCGCGCGCGACTACGCGTCGTTCACGACCGAGCAGCGCGACCTCGTCGTCGAGCTCTTGCTCGCGGGCCGGTTTCACCTCGCGCTCACCGGCGCGCTGCCCGACGGCCGCGAGGTCCTCGTCACCCACGCCGGCGTCACCGAACGCGAGCTCGCGCTGCTTGGCGTCGCCGCGCAGCCGCAGCCGATCGCCGCAGCGCTCGAACAGCTCCTCGCGACCGCGATCGACAAGCGTCGCGGCGATTGGCAACGCGGCACGATCACGCCGCTGTCGCTCGAGCCCGTGTCGCAAGGAGGCTCGCCCGGCGAAGAGGCCGGCGGCTTGCTCGCGCACCGTCCGAGCAATCCCGAGCGCGATGGCGCCGACCTCGCGTGGGAATTTGATCCGGAACGGCCGCGGCGGTTCGGCCCTCGCGAGCTGCCACGTGGGCTCACCCAGATCGCCGGCCACACGAACCACGCGATGTGCCTGCGCGAGCTCGCGGCGTGGGCGACACCGGCGGCGCGCGCAGAGCCTCGCGCCGGAATCCGCACGCTGCGCGCGGGCGCCGCGATCACGTACGACCTCGGCGTGCCGCCAGCCGCCGACGGTGTCGCGGATCTGATCCTGATCGACGGCGAGCTCCGCGATCCCGACAACCGCGCCGAGTTGCTCGAGCTCAGAACTGAAACGTGATCGGATCGATCGTGACCTCGCGCGCGAGGAACACGTCCGGCCGGCCAACGTCCATGAAGCCTTCCTTGTCGAGCCCCTCGCGAACGTCCGCCGTCCGGACCCAGCGGCCGGTGACCTTGACGTCGACGCCGTCGCGAAACGCCTCGGGGACGACAGCCTTGTCGACGACCGTGACGCGCCGGCCCCCGTGAGACAGCGTGAAGCGCAGGTGTGGCACGTCGAAGCCACTGCGCGTGATGATCTCCGACGCGCGGCCTTCGACAATGATCAGCTCGCCGCGGTCGCTCTCCTCGAGCTCGTCGACATGCTTGACCGTCATCACGCGCGGCTTCGCGTCGTGGCTTTCACACGCGACGAGCAATGCCAGCGCAGCGAGCCGCATCGGCGCAGCATAGCGCACTGGCTCGCACCCCTGCGGCGCGCTACCGTCGACGGATGTTCTTCGTCGAGCTGACCGCGCCCGATGGTCGGGTCCGGCGCGAGCTCGTCCAGCGACAGTACATGTCGATCGGTGGTGGCGCCGGCGACCACCTCCGCGTCGCGACCGCTGGCCCCGCGCACGTCAAGATCCAGCTCGGCGCGGCCTACGCGACGTTCGAGGTCGCGGGCGCGATCGAGCTCGCCGGTAGGACGCTCACCGGCGGCGAGCACGTGATCGCGATGCCGGTCACGTTCACCGTCGTGGGATACACGGTCACGCTGCGCGATGTCACGCCGCCGCTGTTCGAGGCCTCGTATCTCCCGATCTCCGCCGAGGAGGCCGCGCTCGTCGACGCGATCGTCACGGGCGATATCGCGAGCCGGATGATCTACGCCGACTGGCTCGAAGGCCGCGGCGATCTCGAACGCGCCGACATCGTACGCCGGCTCGCCGAGGGCGCCGCGCTCGACGCCGAGCTCTTGCTCGCGCTCGCGCCGACGAACGTGCGGTGGCGCGCCCGCGTGCTCGAGCCGGCGATCGAGCAGTGCGCGCGCAAAGATTGTCACCGTCACTGGGGCGCGCTCGAGCGCACCGCGCGTGCGGACCTGCGGCGCTGCGATCGCTGCGCGAAGCTCGCGCTGTACTGCGTGAACGAGGGCCAAGCGGCCGAGCACCGCACCGCCGGCGGGGTCGTGGTCTACGATCCGTTCGCGTCGCGCATACGCGGTTAGAACTGCGGTACCGTCGCGGCGATGGGAGCGCGCCAACTGTTCGTCAAGATCGGAGGCGTGCTCGTGATCCTCGTCGTGCTCGGGATCGGTGGCCTCGTCGCGTGGAACATGTTCGGCCAGGGTCCATACGGCGACACCTGCAACTACTCGCTCGGCTGCCGCTCGTATTACTGCGTGAAGCACGAGCTCCGCGGCGAGCGCCAGTGGTCGGCCCCGAAGGGCATGTGCACCAAGTCGTGCGACCACGACGCCGAATGCGGCAAGGATGCGCGCTGCGTCACCCTCACCGACGACACGCGCGACGACTTGCCACCATTCGGCAAGCCCGACAAGGCATGCCTACACGTGCGTCCGCTCGATCCCGACGACCGCCACTGATAGAATTCCTCGGTGGTAGCGCGCTCCGCGTCCGCGACGTTCGTGCCGGCCGACAAGCCGCGCATCGCAATCGCGAGCGATGGCACGCTCGCCGCGATCCACGAGCCGACGCGGATCACGGTGATCGATCTGCCGGGGTGCGCGGCATTCGCGGAGGTCGGCATCGATCCCGAGGCCGGCGCGAGCGAGGTCGTGTGGATCGGTGCGCCGCCGCGGCTCGCGGTGCTCTCGCGCTACGCGGCGCACTCGACGGTGCACTTGCTCGATCCGTACGGCCCGCGCACGATCGCGGAGATCCGGCTCGAGGCGCCGATGAAGCTGATGGCCTCGGTCGGCGCGCATGCGCTCGCGGTCGGTGCGCTCGGCGCGGCGGTGTTGACCGCCGGCGACAGCTCGTTGACGCCGTATCAGTTCCCCGCGCGCACGGTGCCGGTCGCGGCCGGTGCGGCGGCCGGGCAATTCGTCGTCGCGCTCTCGGGCGCGATCGAGGAGTGGGATCCGCAGGCGCGGATGCCGAAGCGGCGGTTGAAGCTGGCGAAGTCGGCGGTGATCACGCAGCTCGGTGGCAGCGACCGCGTGGTGTGGATGACGACGCAAGCCGATCCGACGCGGCTCGACGTGTTCCCGCTCGTCAACCGCGGCCAGCCCAAGGTGCACGAGCTACCCGAGCCGATCGCGCACGTCGCGGCGCATCCGCGCAGCGATCTGCTCGCGTGCGTCGGTGCGGATCACGGCCGGCTGTACATCGTCGATCTCGACGGCCGCCACCCCGTGCGCACGATCGGACCCGAGCGCATCGATCGCGTCGAGGCCGCGGGATTCGTGCTCGGCCGCATGGTCGGCGTCGTCGCGGCGCAGGCGCGCCGGCCGGTCGCGCTCGTCCAGCTCGACGGCCGCGAGCAGGAGTCCGCGGTCGCGATGCCGGCGACGCTCCCACTGCCGCGCGAGGATGCGCCCGAGCCCGCGGCGAAGTCGTCGCTGTACGACGAAAGGGAGCAGGTCCGCGAGGTGCCGACCGCGGTGACGCTGATGAACCACCTCGCCGCCGTCGCGCCGGCGTTCGCAGCCGTCGCAGCACCCGCAGCCGACGATGCCGCACGGCCGTCGCTGTTCCGCCCGGCGGCGCCGTTGCCCGCGGTCACCGCGAAGTCCGCGCCCGCGAAGCCGGCCGCAGTGGCGGTGTCGCTCACCGAGCGGTTCTCGTCGTGGCGCGATCGGATGCGGCTCGCACAGCCGCGCGCGACCGATCCGGTGACGCCGGCGCAGATCGACACGCGCCCGGCATGGCGCGACGAGGTCGCGACCTGGGCGCGCGGCATCCTGACGGGCGCACACGATCACAAGCCGGGCCCGTTGCAGTGGCTCGTCCCGATCGCCGCGCGCTTCGAGCTCGCCGATCACCTGATGCCCGGCCTGGCGCTACTCTACGGCGCGCACCTCGCCGGATCCGCCGGCGTCGCGCCGGTCGAGCTCGCGCGCGTGCTCGGCCGCGACTGGGATGAAGCGCTCGGCCGCGGCCAGCTCGCGGGCTCGGCGATCGCGGTGTATCGCGACTCGCGTGTGCGGCTCGCGACGCCGGTGCAGCGCGCGCTCGACGAGCTCCCGCCCGCGACCGGCGTGCTCGTCGGTCAACCCGGCCAGGTCGTGCTGCTCGCGGCGTGCGTCGTCGTCGCGGCCGCCGACCAACCGCTCGGCGTCGTCGCTGAGGCCACGCTCCCCGCTGCCGGCGGTGCGATCCTCGCGGCCCATCCGGGCGCGGATCCGCGCGACGTCGCGCTCGAGGCGCGCGCGTACGGGGCGGTCGCGATGATCCGCGTCACGCCGCAGACCGTCGAGCGCATCCCGCACGATGGCCCGGTGATCCTCGTGCTCGACGACGACGGCCTCGCCGAGCACCTCGAGCTGCCGCGGCTGTGAGGCACCGATCCGATCGCCGGCGTGCGTCGTAGGATGGCCGCATGCGCGCGCTCCTGATCTCGATCGCCTCGATCGCTTTGATCGCCTCGATCGGTCTTGTGGGGGGGGCCGCGCACGCCGACGACGCGACCTACTTGCACGCGGAGCTCGATCCGCTGACGTTCGCGAACGGCGGCTACGGCGCCCAGCTCGGCGTGCGGTTGCCCGCGTTGCGCGGCGTCCGCCTCGCGATCGCGAGCTTCTCGCTGCACGTCCCCGATCTGATCTCGCAGCTCGGCGGCAACGATGGTTTCGACGAGCGCGTCCTGCCGAGCGGCGCGCTCTACGCGCTGTACTACCTGCGTCCCCCAGGTCAGGATGGCTTCGCGATCGGCGGCTCGCTGCGGCTGTTGCGGATTCGCTACGAGCACGACGACTTTCCGGGGAGTGAGGCGCACGTCACCGAGCTATCGCCCGAGGCGATCGTCGGCTACCAGTGGCACCCGTTTCACAACGGGTTCTACCTCCAGCCGTGGCTCGCACTCGGCGTCACGGTGTGGCGCGACCACGACGCGAAGGTCGGCGACCGCACGTACTCCGAGCTCCCGGTCAATCCGTTCTTCACGGTCAACCTCGGCTGGGAACAGCGGCTCTAACTCGCGGCGCCGACCACTTCGTCGCGCAGATAATCCTTCTTCTTGCCGGCGAGTGCGCACGCGACCTTCGCGGCGCTCCAGCCCGCGGCGAGCACACCCTCGACGCCGAGCGCCGGCAGGATCTGATCGCCGGTGAGCGTCAGGTTCTTGAGCCCGCTGACGTACGACAGCGCGCCGGTGTCGGCGGTCGCAGGCTGCGTGCCCTTCCACACCGGCGTCATCGCGAGCGGCAGGTTGCGCGGCACGTCGTAGCTGCCGCGGCCCCCGGGGACCTGCGGCGGCGTCGCTTCGAACGGCGAGTGCGCGAGCACGAGGTGCTTCTCGAAGAACGGCATGACCTCGCCGAGCCGGCGCCACAGCCCGGCCCGCAGCGCCATGCACTTCGCGATCAACCGGTCGGGCTCGAGCGCGCCGTCGCTCGGCAGCACCGCTGCGATCGTGACGACCACGCGGCCGGCATCGTCGGCGTCGCCGAGATGGATCGAGAACGCCGCATCACCCGCCGGCGCCTTGTCGGGTGCGCCGATCATCGCGACGGTCGGCGCCATGTGCTCGGGCAAGCCCGCCTCGTCGAGCACGATGTTGAGCGTGTAGCGGTAGCCGACGATCGTCATGCCCTCGGCCAGCTCGGAGAGGCGCTTCGGCGCCTTCTTGCCGAGCAGGTCGAGCAGCTGCTGCGGCGAGCGCGAGGCGACGACCTGGCCGGCACCGATCTCGTCGCCGTTCGCGAGCACGAGCGAGCTCAGCTTGCTCCACGACACGTTCGCCTCCGCGACGATGCCCGAGCGTACTTCGCCACCGGCGGTCGTGAGCTTTTCGACGAGGAGCTCGCGGATCGCGTCGCCGTCGCCGCGCAGCGCGGGCGGTCCGGCGAACCACGCGTCGAGCGCGCGCGCGGCCGCAGCCGGCGGCGGTGCGGGATGGCGCAGGGCGATCGCCGCCAGGCCGCGCCAGATCGCGGCGCTCGGATCGGTCTCGGCGTCGGTCCACCACGCGGCGGCTGCATCGCCGAGCTGATCGGCGAGCTTCGCGACCTCGCGCTTCTCGAAGAAGCCGACGCCGGGGAAGGCGTGCTCGCCGGCGAGGATCGGATCGAACAGCCGCGCGACCTCGGAACCCTTCTGCCAGCGAGCGAGCATCGCATCGCTCGTCGCACCGAGCTCGCGCGCGAGCTCTCCGCCGATCCGATCGGCACCGAGGTCGACGCGAAAGTCGGGCGCCACGATCTGCGCGGCGATCCTCGGCTCGCGAAACTTGCGGCGCAGCGCGAGCTCGCCGTGCAGCTCCTTCAACACGCGCTCGGCCGGCGAGCCGGCGCCGACCGGCCACAGCATCGGCTCGATCGGTAGCTTGTGCGGCCCGAGGTTGTAGCGCGCGGGCCGATCGTCGCCGAGGATCAGCGTGCGCATGCCGCGGCGCGCGCACAGCGTCGCGCACACCAGCGCGGCGAGGTCATCGCCGAGCACCACCAGATCATACGAGTT
>Ga0193728_1000537_pt1 | contig 18391 bp, 19 predicted proteins | sample U1c1metaG_FD_143037 | JGI IMG/M metagenome (GOLD analysis project Ga0193728, IMG submission 143037) | Soil microbial communities from a riparian zone of the East river system, Colorado, United States - U1c1 | ecosystem: Environmental > Terrestrial > Soil > Riparian zone | place: USA: East River...
GACCACGATGCCCGGTCGGCGGCTGCGCGAATTCATGGTTGAGCTGTTTCGAAGCATCATTTCGGGCAGCCGCCGACCGGGCATCGTGGTCGAGGGTCGCGACATCACGACAGTCGTTGCGCCCGATGCGCGGGTGCGGATACTGCTGACGGCGTCCGAGCAAGTTAGAATAGGCAGGCGTTCGGCCGAACTCACTGGAGAATCGGCCGAGTCGACCGCCCGGCAGCTCAGTTCACGGGATGCCCAGGATTCGAAGGTTGTCGATTTTCTGAACGCCGCAGACGGCGTAACTACGCTCGACTCAACGAATCTCGACTTCGACCAGACGGTTTCTGCCGTGGTCGCGCTCGTGCGCAGCACGGAATCGCACAGCGGAGAGTCGCAAGATACAGGGTCGAACACCCAGACTTAGAAATCAAAGGAATCACGATGGCAGACGACGACACCGACGACTTCGGAGAGTTGGACACGGCAATCGTCGACCGTCTCAACTCCCTCACGGAAGAGGACGCGGCGCAGCGCGCTGCATCGCTTCTTGCCGGGCTGCAGGACTACGAGCTCGATGACGAGGACCTCGACGTTCTCGATTCGGTGACCGAAGATCCCGACGCCATTGTGTTTCTTCCGGCGCTTCCCGTTCTCGCGATCGTGGGTCGGCCGAATGTGGGCAAGTCCGCACTCGTCAACCGCATCATTGGTCGTCGTGAGGCGGTTGTCGAGGATACTCCCGGTGTTACTCGCGACCGCGTTAACTACAAGGGCGAATGGAACACTCGCCGGTTCACGATCGTCGACACCGGTGGCTGGGAACCCGACGCCAGAGGTATCAACGCCTCGGTTGCAGCCCAGGCCGAGGTTGCTGTCGATCTCGCCGATGCCGTGCTGTTTGTCGTCGACGCGACCGTGGGTGCTACCTCGACCGATGAGCACGTCGTTCGTATGCTCCGGGCTACCAAGAAGCCCGTCATCCTGGTCGCCAACAAGGTGGATGACGCACGCCAGGAGGCGGATGCTTCCGTTCTGTGGAGCCTCGGGCTTGGTGAGCCGTGGCCGGTTTCCGCACTACACGGTCGTGGTGTTGCCGACCTGCTTGACAAGGTCATGACCGTTCTTCCCGAGGTTTCGGCTGTCGCCAAGGAAGAGGTCGGTGGGCCTCGTCGGGTCGCCATTCTCGGTCGACCGAATGTCGGCAAGTCGAGTCTTCTCAACAAGACGGCCGGCGAGGAGCGAGTGGTTGTCAACGATCTCGCCGGAACGACTCGTGACCCGGTCGACGAGCAGGTCGAGATTGCCGGCAAGTACTGGCGGTTTGTCGATACCGCGGGCATCCGGCGTCGGGTCAATCTTGCTCAGGGCGCAGACTTCTACGCGACTCTTCGAACCACTGCAGCTCTGGAGAAGGCAGAGGTTGCCGTCGTTCTCATTGACGTCACCGAGCCGATCAGCGTTCAGGATCTGAAGATCATCGATCTCGTTCTCGAGTCGGGTCGCGCTCTCGTTCTCGCCTTCAACAAGTGGGACCTGCTGGACGACGAGCGTCGCCGGTACCTCGAGAGGGAGATCGAACAGGATCTCAGCCACGTTGCCTGGGCCCCTCGTGTCAACATCTCGGCGAAGACCGGTCGTCACATGGAGAAGCTGGTTCCCGCTCTCGAGCTCGCACTCGAATCGTGGGATACCAGGATTCCGACCGGTAAGTTCAACGCGCTTCTCGCCGAGCTCACTGCGGAGCATCCGCACCCGGTTCGTGGTGGTCGGCAGCCTCGCATCCTGTTCGGGACGCAGGCGGCGTCTCGTCCGCCGACGTTCGTGCTGTTCACGACCGGATTCCTGGATCCACAGTACCGGCGATTCATTACTCGCAGGCTTCGGGAGATCTTCGGCTTCGAGGGAAGCCCGATCAACGTCAACATGAGGGTTCGCGAGCGTCGCAAGCGCTAGCGCGCGGCGCTTAGACGCGGGGACAGGGCGCGGCGTCAGGCTTCTGGTCGCGCACTGAAAGAATGAGTGCGTGGCCATCTCTTCGCACCTCCAGTCCCTTCGCGACTTCATCCAGGCGTCCCCTTCGTCGTTTCACGCCGTTGCGGAGGCAGCCCGCCAGCTGACGGCTGCGGGCTTCGTTGCACTCTCCGAAGCAGATGCGTGGGATGCCGGCGCCGGGTCGTTCTTCGTGATCCGGGATGGTGCAATCGTTGCGTGGCACCAGTCGGATGGTGTCGACCCAACCACTCCGTACCGAATTGTCGGTTCTCACACCGATTCGCCCGGATTCAAGCTCAAGCCGCAGCCGACCACCGCATCCCTTGGTTGGCTACAGGCAGGTGTCGAGGTCTATGGTGGACCACTGTTCAACTCGTGGCTCGATCGCGAACTCGAGTTTGCGGGTCGACTTGCGTTTCGGGATGGTTCGACGGCTCTGGTTCGCACCGGACCGCTGCTCCGATTCCCGCAGCTCGCTGTTCACCTCGATCGCGGCGTCAACAAGGATGGACTCAAGCTCGATCCGCAGCGCCATCTGAACCCGATCGTCGGACTCGGTGATATCGAACAAGCGGATTTCGTCGGTCACCTTGCTCGTCTCGCCGATCGAGACGGCCAGGATGTCGCGGGCTACGACATCTCTGTTGCGGACACCCAGCCGCCCGCTGTTTTCGGTCTGGATAACGCATTCTTCGCCGGTGGACGTCTCGACAATCTGTCGTCCGTTCACGCGTCGCTTGCGGCGTTTCTTGCCCTTCCGGCTTCACTATCGTCGACCGTCGTCTTCGCTGCGTTCGACCACGAGGAGGTGGGTTCCGACACTCGATCGGGAGCGAGCGGACCCCTGCTTTCGGACATCCTGACTCGGATTTCGGCGGGAGTGGGCGCTACCGAGTCCGATCGCCTTCGCGCCTATGCATCGTCGTGGTGCCTTTCGGCTGATGCCGGTCATGCGGTTCATCCGAACTATCCGGAGAAGCACGATCCGGTCAATCGTCCGGTTGCCGGTGCCGGACCGATTCTCAAGATCAACGCCAACCAGCGCTATGCAACGGATGCTCTCGGTGCCACCGAGTGGGCGCGTTCGTGCGATGCTGCGGGGGTCGAATACCAGGAGTTCGTCTCGAACAACGCCGTTCCGTGTGGATCGACGATTGGTCCGCTGACGGCAACTCGGCTGGGTATACGAACGTTCGATGTCGGCATCCCGCTGCTTTCGATGCATTCTGCGCGGGAGCTTGCTGGTGCGTCGGATCCGGAGAATCTGAGTAAGGGAATTTCGGGGTTCCTGTCCGCGTAGCCCCACGCCAGCAATAATCGAAAGGGACGGCGCAGTCGCGTCGGAAACTCTGGAGGTTGTCGCGTGCACAAGATCACCCCGTTTCTCTGGTTTGACGAAGGCGCCGAAGAGGCTGCCAATCTCTATGTTTCGGTCTTCAACGGACGAATCGTCGAGGAACGACGATGGGGTGCTGGCGGTCCTGCTCCGGAGGGATCTCTGATGTCGGTCGCGTTCGAGATCGATGGGCATGAGTATCAGGCCTTCAACGGGGGACCCGGGCATCCGTTCTCCGATTCCTTTTCACTGGTCGCGAACGTGGATACGCAGGAGGAGCTGGATGCTGCGTGGTCGAAGCTCCTGGAGGGGGGCGGTGAGCCGGTAGCGTGCGGGTGGCTGACGGATCGGTTCGGAGTTTCGTGGCAAATTGTTCCAACAGTGCTTGGTGAACTGTTGAGTGATCCTGACCCGGGACGTGCGACGCGTGCGATGCAGGCAATGCTTGGCATGGTGAAGCTGGATATTGCGGAACTCAAGGCTGCTGCCGAGGGATAGTTAAGAACAATGACGAGCCCAAAACGGGAGAGACTAGGAGAGTGAGTTTTCCGCCCCCGCTCCCGCCGATCGGCGAGCGTGATCCGGGCGATGCCTGGGTCGAGGGTCCGGATGGCAAGCGATTCTGGGGCCGGTTCGGTGCGGCAGGACTTGTCGTGTGGGATCCGGCTGTCGGCATCCTGATGCAGCATCGCGTCGCATGGAGCCACTTCGGTGGAACGTGGGGAGTTCCCGGCGGAGCTCGCAAGGCGGGGGAGACGGCGGAGGCTGCCGCTATGCGTGAAGCGCACGAGGAGGCGAACGTGCCGAGCGAGTCGCTGCGCATCCTGCACACGAGTGTTTTGGATCTCGGTTTCTGGTCTTATACGACGGTCATCGCGCGGGCCCTTGAGCCGTTTGATGCGGTGGTCGGAGATCTCGAGAGCAATGAGCTGCGCTGGGTTCCTGTCGATGAGGTGGATGACCTTCCGCTGCATCCCGGATTCGCCGCTGCGTGGCCCGAGCTGAAGACGTGGCTGCGGTAAGCTTTTCGAGTTGTCCGGACCGAGATTCTTCGAGAGGACGGCAAGCCACGGGCTGTGGCGCAGCTTGGTAGCGCACTTGACTGGGGGTCAAGGGGTCGCAAGTTCAAATCTTGTCAGCCCGACGTAATTCGAAATGGGTCGCCTACTGGGCGGCCCTTTTCGAATTGATGGAGGATGTCACGCGGGCCCCCATCGCGCCGGCTCCGGCGCATCGCGAACCGAGATAGTTTGCCGCAGCCCATCACCGCGATGTGACGGACGTGCCGGACGCAGCCCACTCAGCGGAACGCCATAGGGGATCTGCGTCAGGTTCGCGGAGCGTTGGCCGGGAATGATGGCGCGAGTGAGCTTTCTGATTCGGCCCGCATTCGCGGGCGGGAGGTGGTGAGCCTCGAAAACAGCGACTGTATGGCCCAGTATTACGGCGGCAGCGCGGATCAGCTTGCGGCGCGAAATGAGCAGTTGCCGGATCTTCGGAGCGGCTTCAAGGCAGGCGACGTCGCCTGATGTGGCAGGTTGAGAATCCCGCTGAGATCCTTCATCACTGTTGCATGATTTGGCTCGAAATAATGGCGTAGGTATTGCGCTTCGTCGCTATGCTCGCTTCATGACTTGGCATCCGGACCGACCCTGCCCACCGGGCGGGAGTTGTACCGGAAGGACCAAACTATGGTCGACCACCCCTGGCCGCTGAAGAACAAGCTGCCCGCTGGACACCAGCACTTCACTAAGTCGGAACTGCTTGAGATTCTCGAAGAGGTTCCGGATCCCGAGACGCCGATCTGGATCGATAACTACTGGCAGATCCGCCGTCAGATCACTCAGCGTCCCGTCGAGTTGATGTATCCGAGCGACGACGGCTTCCATATCGGATAGCTACTGGCCGGGTCGCTCGCTCGGGCGACCCGGCTCTATCGGTCGGCGCAGATTGCTCCGCCTTCCAGCTTGCCGACCCGTTGCTGGGCCGCAAGCGTTTTGGCTTGTTGCCTTTCCAGATCCCGGCGGTCACCCTGCAACTCGACGGTGAACTGCTCATTGTTGTTCGATTGTTGGATTGGAGACGGAGGCAGCTTTTCAACTGAAGCTCTCCTTTGACCGCGGCGTCGGTAGGTCCGATTTCACCAATCGGCATTCTTCGCACGGAAGGCGAGTATTACCATGCCACCCAGCACGAGAACCGACCCGGCTACTAGGTAGAAGACATCCACGCGCCAACGCTATCGTGACCGCTCTAGACCTTCGCGATTTGAGCGCGGCTTCTGAGATCGGCTGTTGACAGTCGACCGTGGGTTCGCCAACGCGGATTCGGCGTTTCGAAAAATGGCCACTCGCGCGCGACCGCTTGGCGTCCCCGATCCGGTTTAGCGCACATCCACCGGATGGCCCGAAAACAATCCCTATCTCGAGTCGGTATCCGTCGGATCGTTTCGCGGACTACTGAATCGCCAACCGGAATATCCAGATTGCCAGCGACAGGACTGCGCAGGCGGAACCGATGAGGATGAGGGCGTGCTTGTTCTTCGCTGATGTGGTGAGGCGCTTGTCGCCGAGAGGGATTACCTTCCCGCGTGAATCCCGTACCTCGATAGAGTTCCCGCCAAGCCATCGCAGGGTGGTGTATCCCAGCCGCATCTCCTTATCCGCCTTAGCGACCCCGGCGAAGCGGGAGCTGACCATCAGCACGATGATGAGCAATAACGTGGCCAGGACGAGCACGCCCGAGAGTTTTCCTTCAGTCGCCGGCTCACCGGGGTGAAATGCGGGAGCAGTGAAGCAGACGCTAATGAGCACGGCGAAGAAACAGCCGAGCATGACGAACATCGCCTCCTCCCACCGTCGAGCTGTCCAGCCCGGAAGCAACTCACCGGGCTGCAGCCGCTTTTCCTCAGGCTCGAAATGAGCAGCGGCGGCGGGCCTGGCGGCTTGCGGAGATGCACCCTCATCAATCGTGCGGCCGATGAACTGATCGGAAGTCCCGTATTGACCACCAACGTGCCCCGTCGGCGGCGGCGTTGCGTCATCGCTGCCGTAGTCAGGACTCATGACTCACTTGTAGCACGAACGGGTCGATCGACGGGTCGATGAACCACGTGGCGGAGCATGCGTGATTCTGTCTCGCGTCTGGGAGATGCAGGAACCTATCAAACGGAAAGCCTTCCACGCGGCTCCGGCGTCCACCGCCATTCGGCAAGACCGGTTCGGTGGATTCTCGAGTAGCTCGGACGTCTCGAGGGGCGTTGGGTGCTTCGTCCGGCATCCTCCGTGTGCAAATCGCCAGAGCGCTGGTGCTGGTCACCAAGTCGACCGAGTGGGAGCGACCGATCATGGAGTTGCTTCGGAAGCACCCTGAGTCGGGCGTCCGAATGGAGGCCGCGCAGGCGCTGGGGGATTGCCGGCTCAGCTCCGAGCTAATAAGTGAGCTTCGAGCGGCCGTCGAATCGGACAGCGACTATTTGGTCCGCTATCACGCCGACCGCGCGATCAAGCGGTTGAACGGGGCGCCATACGATCCGATGGCCGGCTGGGTCCAGGTTGACCAGCGGGTACCCCACGGTCCTCCGTTCATCGTCCGCTCGCCGCACGCCCTACTCTGCCGAGATTCTCCCCAAATTGGCTTGAATCGTTCGAATTGTCGACCCCAGAATGCCCGATGCGAGAAGTCCGGGACCAAGCGGGCCCGCGGAGTCCTCACCGAGTGGTGGCAACTGCTGAAGCGCCGCTCTGATTTGAACATTCATGTGCGAGATTTGCCAGGAGATCTCGTCGGAGGCTGCTGTGGGCTGGTCCGGAGCAGCCAGCCCGGCCGCTTTCGCGGCGTAAGCAGCTGCCCCGAGAGCGTGCGCGCCCATGTGAGCGACGCCAGCAGCTTGAGCGGCAGCGAGGGCGGCAGCCACAGCCGCAGGAGAGTTCACCGCGTGCGCAGCTCGACCAGCGACGAAGCGCCGGCGAATTTCTCCGGCGGTATTAAGTTCGCCTTGAGCAAACGCCCTGGCACGAGCGATGGCATCGCGTGGGCGACCGTCCGTCGGCGCCTCCGACTCGAAAATGACCAGGACTCGCTCAGCACAGTCCGCTGCCCACGTTGCGACGAGGCGGCGATCAGCTTCGCTCAGCGACTGCGGAGAAGGCATGCCAGCAGTTTCGCACGCCAGCGCCAGGGCGATGCTCACGCGAGACAACCCCGCCATGCCACGAATCAGCCCCGGTCGAGGTCCGGCAAGAAGCGTCCAACTTCGAAAGCACCAACACAACGAATGACAGTTTCTAGTCCCGCGAGATGGATGTGCGCCTCATCGTGTCCGATGGTCGTTCGGAGAAGCGGCGTCGGTAGCTAGCGGCGAATCGCCCGAAGTGGCTGATTCCCCATCTCGCCGCGACCTCGGTCACTGTGACCGAACCGGGTTCGGCATCAGAAAGCTCCTTGTGTATCTGGTCCAGGCGCAACTGACGGAGGTAGGCCATCGGGGTATCGCTCATCGCCCTGCGAAAACCTTCCTGGAGGCTGCGCACACTGACACCGACATCGCCCGCCAGTTCGGAGACGGTCCACGCGTGCCCCGGGCTGAACTTAAGCAATTCCACTGCTTGCGCTACGGGACGCGGTCCTGCAGGGGCAGCGGTGGAAGCGAGTGCTGCCGAATGGTTATGTGGTTGAGCAAGCAGGAGGGATTCCATCAGCACCTGTTCGAGGCGCTGCGCGGCGAGCGGATGTTGGAGCAGCCCGCGTTCGTTCCGCGACGCCAGATCGATGAGGTGGAGCGTCTGAAGCACCGTGCAGCCTGGTCCCGACGTCAGGTCCAGTTCGGCGGAGAACACCAGCGGTTTGACGTCGCTGCGGCCGAGGAGATATTCCAGTTCGAGCTGAAGTTGCGCGTGAGGGACCTTCACCGACACCTGGGCAAAATCCTTACCGCAATCCAGGTCGGCGGGGAGGCCGGGCATGAACACGGCGGCAGTCCGCGGTGTCGCATAGACGGGACTACCCACGCCGGCCCGCATCGTGGCTGTGCCCGTCAACGGTATGTCGACGTGGTAGTCGGTGGCTTCGCTCGTACGGATCCGCACGGCGTCGCCAAATCGCAGATAGCCCGCGGTCACCCTCCCCACTTTGACGACGTTAAGGCTGAGATCCAGCGCCGTCGACGCCGAGGCCGAGGCAAGGTCAAGCGGCAGGAATACGTCGCTGAGCACTTGGCGCGCGTGGTCGATGTCGCCTGACGATGCGACCGGGTGACTCCGGAACATCTCACTGGTGGCTAGTGGCACCCCGAGAGTATAGGTCTGGCGTCTGTGCATGCGTACGGAATGGATCACACTCCCGCGCAAAGTGGATATTCGTCCGCGTTGGGCGGATTTCGCGCTCGGCAACGTACACCTACTTTGAACACATGCGCAGCCAGAGGGCTGTTGTTCGTGGCTTTGGGGGAGTCGATGGGAGACGTGCCTCGCTGGGTCGGCGCTCCAGTGCTGCGAGCGTGGGTAGCCTCAAAGACAGGCGAGGTCAATCGACTCCCGCGGCCCCGTGACGCACCGGAATCGCACTCGATTGGATTCAATAGCGATCGCGTGCTCATCTTCGGAGGAGGTCCCGCAGTCGGATGGGGCGTCGTCAGCCACGAAATAGCACTCACCGGCGCTCTTGGTCGCGCGCTGTCGCGTCGTACGGGTCGAGGGGCGGATGTTTACGTCCTCGCCGTTCCGCGGCTGAAGGTCGGCTCAGCGGCTGATGAGCTGAGCGGGATCAAGTTGCAGCGGTTTGACGCACTGGTCGTCACCCTGGGTGTGAACGACGCTGGAGCGTTAACACCGCTAGCGTCCTGGCGACGTGATCTAGCCGGCACACTGCACACGATAGCTCGACAGTCATCGCCGGACTCGCGGATCTTCGTGGCAGGCGTGCATCCAATTCGTTCGATCCCGGTCTACAACAGCCCACTGGGTTCTATCGCAGATGCACACGCGCGAAAGATGAACTCCATCTCCGCGGCGATCTGCACTCTGATGCCGCGTGTGACGTATGTCTCGTTGACCGCCCCGGAGGCAAGCAGCGCCCTCCGGTTCCGCGACGCGATGTCGTATCGGCACTGGGGCGAGGAACTGGCCGACAGCATGGCACCTCAACTGGATGCCGAATGCTTGCTGGCCGATTTCGACCGGACGCTGAGGAGCGAAGAAGGCCCTGGTGCCGAGAGGGACAGGGAAGCGGCTGTGAAGCAGCTCGGAATCCTCCGCGACGATCGAACCTGGCATTTCGACGACATCGTCGCGCAGGCGTGCACTACGTTCGGCGTGCGATCGGCCACCGTGAGCGTCATAGATTCCGACCACCTCGTACATAAGGCGCAGGTGGGGGACGTGCCCCAGCTGATCACGCTCGGTGAATCTTTCACTGCATCTGTCATTCGTGAACGGGACGGTATGATGGTGCCCGACGCAGGCGCCGATGCCCGATTCCGAAATCTTCCGCACGTGGCTGGTGAACCACACATCCGCTTCTATGCCGGATACCCCGTGGAGAGCCCCGACGGAAGCCGCATCGGCACTCTGAACATCTTCGACCCGGCGCCACGGCTCTCGTATGACTCGTGGCAGTTGCTCCGTCTCCGCCAGTTCGGTTTCATGGTTCAGGCAGAGATACGTCGAGGTGGGGATCTGCGGCACTGACCGCGACCGCTACCGGGCTTCGTTATCCCCGGCGCTAGCATCAGGTCATGACGGAAGTTCAGGTGTGGCGCCAGCGGCTTTTCGTGATCGGCATTGTGCTTCTGGTCGTGGGAGCCATCGCTTCTGCGGGTGTGTACTCCTTGGACTACGTGGCGAAGAATTATGCCACCTTCGGCGCAGCGGACTTTTACCTTGGGGCTTTCGGGGTCCCCGTTGCTGTGCTCGGATTGAATGCTCTCGTGTGGCGCTGGCGGCTTCCCCACGTCGAGAAGCGCCCGCAGAACCGTCGAACCGCACCGGTCGTGATGCTGACCCTGGTTCTGGCAATCCTCTCGGTCGTTGTCGTGTTCGTCGCATATCTCTTCATGATCGTGGGTGCCTTCCCGACCATTTGCGGGGGCGACTGCTAAATCACCGCCATAGGAAAAAGCAGACGCAAGGACCAGCTGGGGCTTATCTGCTCGTGCGGCCGCGCCCCGGTCGGCGTAGGCCGAGCACAATCAGGATGATGCCGACGATCGCGACGATCAGCCCGACGTAGAGCCACGTGCGGTCACCTGTCATGGAGCTGCCCGGGATCAGATTCGCGCCCTGGCCGGCAAACACGGCGCCAACGATCAGAGCGATCACACCGACGACGACCAGGGCTATGCGCCCAACACGGCTATTCATGTTTTCCAACTTAGCCGCGACCGCTTCGTACCGCCTATTCCGCTCGGCAGTCTCGTGAAATGTGACAAGCGCTTCCGAAAACGTCACTCTAGAGACCGACGATTCGTGAACGGTGGGATAGCAAAATCGAGTCATGACCGTGAACACTCGAATCCCAATACCCGCGCACTGCGCTGGTTAGCTTCGGAACATGCCAAGACTTGCGCGCGTGCTGTTCACCGGGTTGGCTGCAGTCTTACTGGCGATTGGCGCGACCGGCGCGGTCTTCGTCGGCACTTTGTTAGATGGGCACGCCCCTCTTTCCAGCCAGTGCGCGATGTCGTCCGATGTACCGAAGTTCGGCGGGCCATACGTCGAGAGCGCCATCGTCCAGGGTCACGCGACGTATTTTCCATTGGGAGTTGTTTGCTCTTACGACGCCCCTCGCGATCTAGTCGGACCGCAAACCGTCGACCATCAAAACTGGCTCATGACCGGAGTCGCTGTGGTGGGAGGGCTTGGCAGCCTGGCTTTGCTAGCGGTGACCCTCACGCTCGTAGCCCGAAAGGCGACTGATCGAGTAGTTAGGCCTGAATCGTGTCGGTAGAGTCCGCCAAGCGCGTCTCTTCGATGCGGTGAAATGAGTGATCCTCTCCGCTACGTTGAGTGACTAGGTTCGCGAGAAGGAGACGCTATGTTCACGACATTTCGTCACGGACGTCGCTTCATCATCGCTTCGGTGGCCGTTGCCGTCGTCAGCGCGCTCGCGGGGTGCGCCTCTGGCCCTACGGCCACGCCGTCACAAACCTCCACCTCCCTGTTGGGTGCTCCGCTACGAATATCTACCCAAGCTCCGACCAACGCTCCCTCGACGAGAACAGACGCGTTGGCGGCCGCGAATAGAACGATCGTGGCCGACCAGAACGCGTTTTTCGAGATCTTCGCGGGCACGATTTCCGGACGTTCGATGGCCTCGTTCGAGACCGGTGAGACGTTGAAAAATACCAACGCATTCATCAACGCGGTCGGGGATGAAAGCGGTGCAGACGGAGTAACCGGACAGACGGATTCGTGGGTACCCGACGATGCGAAGTCCACCGTGTCAGCCCTCAATACCGGCGGCAAGTCCTACCCGTACGGTCAGGCGGTCGTAGTCGGCTGTGTCACGGACCGCTGGCAAATCCACTACACGTCGAACGCATCCACTCCGTCTGGACTCACGCCGCCGACTCTGCCGTACAGCATGACGGTTCAGTTCCAGCCGTCAAAGAACGTGTGGCTTATCAGCATTGCGAAAGCGCTGATCGGATCGGCCAGCGCCTCGCTCTGTCCCAAGACCTGACAACCAGCCCGACTGGACGTCGGCTTCCGGGACGCTCGTTGAACATCCGCGTTTCGACCGATCGCCTACGTCTCGCATGTGTGATCTGACGTTCGCTCACGCAGGCCATGGCGACCCCATTACGCGCTCGACCAGGGTGACCGGGTGGTACTCGGGATCGAAATGCTCGAGGATGTCGGCGTTGACCGTGCCATAGGTGGTATTTGGCCGATGTTTCAGCCCTTCGTGGAGGGTCTCGAGGAACTGGTTCTTGAAGTCGCCGCGCGGGTGTGCGGCAGTGATCTCCTCGACCAGCACGGGATCGAGCTTGTCGAGTCCCAGCCCGACGGCGTCCGTCAGAACGCCGAGATTGGTGGCAGCGATCTCCGGCCCCATACGCGCGGGGATCCCCGGTGTCGTGTGAAGCGCGATCGCATTCCAGACGACTTCGATCGATCGCGAAGAGAATCCGTGGTCGGCAAGGAACGCGCCGGCGTGATCGGCGCCGTCGATCTCGAACCGCTGCTGGACTTCCGAAAATGGAGTCAGCAGTCCTGCGTCGTGGAACAGTGCGGCGACGTAGAGGAGTTCGGGGTCAGGATCGATCCTGAGCGCGCGAGCATGAATCGAACTGAAGAGGAACACGCGGCGCGAGTGATGGAACAGTAGGGGGCTGGTGCTTTCCCTGATGAAGCGGGTTGCATCAATGACCGTGGAGGTCTCGGGGATCTCCACTCCCGCGATAATTTCAGACATCCTGAGCTCTCTTTCGGGTCCCATCTATCCTCGCACCGACTCACCGATGTCCGAATTCGGGCGGTTCCCGTCTGGATAGGTGATGCGCCCGGAGCTTCGGCGCGCCAGTCTTAGATGAGTGGCATGCACGTCGAAGCGTCCGCGGGCGGCGCTCGCGACTAGAGCGATGGAGGATCGAAGATGGATGCTGAAGCAGCAGTCAGGAGCACTACCGATCGGACGATGATGGCGCTACGCGCGCACGAACGAGGCGGCCCAGAAGTGCTTGTCTACGAAGAGGCCCCACGTCCGGTTCCCGGTCGCGACGAGGTTTCAGTTACAGTCAGAGCCGCGGGGATTACCTTCGCCGAATTGACCTGGCCAGAGACCTGGGAGTCGCACGGGGTCGACCGCACGCCGACAATCCCGTCGCACGAGTTCGCAGGAGTCGTCACCGACGTCGGGCCGGGCGTCACCGATCTCGCCGTCGGCGACCCGGTGTTCGGTCTCGCGCCATTCAACCGGGACGGGGCAGCCGCAGAATTCGTGGTCGTCCCGGCCGCGTGCGTCGCGCGGAAGGCGGCCACCGTATCGGATGTCGACGCGGCCGCGGCCGTGCTGCCAGCCCTCACCGCGTGGGAAGCGCTTCGCGATCAGGCGCACGTGGATGCCGGCCAGCGCCTGCTTGTCATCGGCGGCACCGGAGCGGTCGGCGCATTCATCACCCAGTTCGCGCATGGAATGGGGGCGGAGGTCACGGTTACTGTGACCTCGGCGTCGGCCGAGGCACGGGCCAGGCTCCTCGGTGCGGACAATGTAGTGGTGACCGCTCGCGGCTCCGAACCCCACGATTTGAGGGGATTTGACGCTCTGATCGACGCCGCCGGCAGTGATGTGCCCGAATGGATGTATGCCGCAGTGCGCCCCGGCGGTCAACTCATCGTTTTGCAGGAGCCTCCGAGCCAGATCCTGGCCGATAAGTACGGCGTGACCGCGACCTTCTTCGTGGTCAGTACCCGCCGCGAGAGGTTGGAGGAACTGGGCGCATTGCTCGCCGCGAATAACGTCGACGTAGCGGTTGCCCAGACATTTCCGCTGTCTGCCGGAAGAGCTGCCTACGAGAGCGGTTCGTTGCCGAAGCCTGGGCCGGGCAAGACGGTCATCCTCGTTTCCTAAATTTGCCCCGAGGGACGCGCAAGAATTCTCGCGACTCTGTCGATCGTGAGCTCGGATCGGCGTCGAACTGGTGAAAGCTCCTATTGAAGGGGCTTGATGAAGGGGTAAGACATGTCGAAATATTTGGTTTTGATTTTCAGGGACGAAGACGCGGAAGCCCAGGCAACCGACGGGGAGATCAGCCCCAAGTACCGGGAGTTCATGGATCGGCGCTCGAGTGCGCTGCTGGGTGGGGTGGCGCTGGAGCCCACGACGACGGCGACATCGGTGCGTATCGACGGTGCAGGCGGTTTCGTCGTGACCGATGGCCCGTTCGCCGAATCCAAGGAGGCCATTGCTGGCTATTACCTGATCGAGGCCGCCGACCTGGATGAAGCGCTGGAGATCGCGAAAGAGGTACCGGCGCCCTTTGGTGGTGTCGAGGTCAGGCCCGTCCGGGTCGCCAGCTGATGCCGAAGGCTGCCAGCTCCGAGGTCGCCGCGGCGGTGGCCGATGCGCACCGCCGCGAGTGGGCCTTCGTGCTGGCAGCCACCGTCAGCATCACCGGCAATCTGGATTCGGCAGAAGAGGCGGTGCAGGATGCCTATGCCAGTGCGCTTGCAACCTGGGGCCCACGAGGAATCCCGGACAACACCGGCGCGTGGCTGACAACGGTCGCGAGACGACGCGCCCTCGACATCCGGCGACGAGCCCAGACAGCCAAGCGGGTACTGCCGAAGCTCGTTGAGCGCACGGACGACCCTGGATTCGACCAGATCGATGAGGACGTTCCCGACGATCGGCTCCGCCTCATCTTCACCTGCTGCCACCCGTCTCTGGCGATTGAGGCCCAGGTCGCGCTGACCCTACGCCTGGTGTGCGGGCTCTCTACGGTCGATGTAGCGCGCGCGTTCCTGCTGCCGGAGCCGACGATGGCCGCCCGCATCACTCGCGCGAAGAAGAAGATCAACGACGCGCACATCCCGTATCGCATTCCCACCACGCCAGAGCTTCCTGAACGGGTGGAGGCGGTGCTGTCCGTCGTCTACCTGGTGTTCACGACGGGGCACACGGCACCGTCGGGGGCAAGTCTCATGCGCAGGGACCTGGCAGAGCGCGGGCACGAGCTGGCACGGATGCTCCGCCTGCTTCTCCCGGCGAACCGTGATGTGGCAGCCCTGCTCTCCCTCATCCTGCTGACAGACGCGCGACGTGACGGTCAGCAGGATGAGGGAGAGCAGGGCTGCCTCCTCGCCGACCAGGATCGTTCACGCTGGGACCAGCGTGCGATCAGCGAGGGAATCGCCCTGCTGCATGAAGTGCTCGGTCGCAGGGCACCAAGCCGCTTCGCACTCATGGCGGCAATCGCGGCCGTCCACGACGAAGCACGCGAATGGGGGGACACGGACTGGCCAGAAATTGTCGGCCTGTATGACCTGTTGCTCGAGACCTGGCCATCCCCGGTGGTGGCACTGAACCGCGCCATCGCTGTGGGGTTCGCTGTCGGTCCAGCGGAGGGACTGTTACAGCTCGACAGGCTAGCGAACGAACCGCAACTTTCCCGATACGGTTACCTCGCCGCCGCGCGGGCAGACTTTCTCGCACGTCTCGGTCGCACGACAGAGGCAAAGCTGGCGTACGAGGAAGCCGTGATCCTGACGGACAACGAGGCCGAACGCGAATTTCTTGCCGCGAAACTGGAGAATTCGACGGGGGAGAGTCGGCCCTGGCGCGATGGCCCCTGACCTACAGTTACCTGATGGAGACCGTTGATGCGCGAGACGATCAGTTGATGACGACCCGGCAAAGGTATTCACCAGGATGGATAATCATCGGCTTGAGCGGATGGATTGTGCTCGGCTTCATACTCAAGCTGGTCTTCGCTCTCGTCGGCAATCTGGCTCCTGAGATCGACTCGGTCCCGGACATCGTCATATTTGGATCATTGGCAGCGACGTTTGCTGCTCGCGGAATTGAGGTCCTCCGATCGAACCGTTCAAACCGCGGAATTATGATCGGCGTCTTCTTCACGGGAAGCTTCTGCTGGACCGTCTTCACCGCGATCACGCTGGGGAAACTAGTCGCACCGTAAAGGACCCACCGATCTGCGAATTGTTTGCTGGCGGGTCTTACGGGAATTTGCTGGTCAAATTCGCGGCGAGCCCATAAGGGTCGGACCAGTTGGCTTGGAGGTTGGCTTGGCCTGCTGCGAGGTGGTCTGTCACTCATCATGGGCCCCAAGTAACCTTGTGCGAACGGCAAGATCTCCGGAGGGCTTCATCCGTGATGCGTGCCAGACCACCTCGCAGCATTGCACCCGACGTTGGCAGTACCCAGAGATTCCTACTCAACTGAATGGACAGTCCAGGCTTGACTCAGCTCTCCGCGACATCCGCCGCCCACCCCGCAGACCCCAGCTCGTTTACTCGCCTTGTCGCTGCTGGCGGGCAACTCACCGCCGATGTCGACCCACGCGGTGCCCGGCTGGCCACCCTCGTGCACAGGGACTCGGGACGCGACGCACTGCTGCACACTGCCTGGGAGCACGAGGACTGGAGTGGGGCTTTCCCCGCGACGGATTCGTCCGCCGAGTGGCACCGACGGTATCAAGGCGGCTGGCACGTTCTCGCACCGCATGTTGGTGCCGCCCGAGTGTTGGCCGGCGTCGAGCATCCGTACCACGGTGAGGCCGCCTGGCGCCCCTGGCGAGTGACCGACGTCACCGAGAATTCGTGCGCTCTCGAGGTCCTGCTGCGCACGGTGCCGCTGCGGCTGCGAAGGGAGTTCGTTCTCACCGACGATGCCGTTCAGGTTGTGCAGCACTTCGTGAACCTGTCATCGTCGGCGGTGTCCTTCAGCTGGACCGAGCATCCCGCCTTCGGCGACGCGCTGATCGACGAGACGAGCGAAGTCTCCGTCGGCGGTGAGCGGGTTGACGTGCGGTTCCCGCGTCAGGGTGAACGGCACGGCGGATTCGCAACCTTCGACGCGACGGGGGATGGCCAATTCGCGATCAGGAATCCTCGCACGCGTCTCGAGGCACTGGTGGAGTGGGATGCCGAACTCCTGCCCTATGCATCCGCGTGGCAGGAGCACAACAAGACGCAGGGATTCCCATGGTGGGGAACGACCAACACCATCGGCCTGGAACCGGCATCACGGGACTACCACGACGTGCCATCCGAGCTCGGCCCATTGATCGTGGAACCTCGGGGCACGCTCTCGTCCGCGCTGAAACTCTCGTTCCGCTCCTACTAGGCGCGCGCCTTGCCGCAGCCGAACTTACGGCGCGGATCGACCGTCGTGCAATGGATTGGCGCCTGACGGGCTCGTCGAAAAACACCTCAGAGCGGCGCCATTTTCGATCGATCATCCACCGGTCCAACGTCCGCCAACGTGCCGAAAGAATTTCGGTAGGCAGTGTCCGATCGGAGCAGAGTTGTTCGTAGTAGGAGTGAGAGGCAGCCCACAAGGGTCGCCCCCAAACCACAGGAGATGATTCGAGATGCAGTATCTGGTTTCCGTGATCGACGACGGGCAGGCTCTTGCCGCCGATAACACCAACTCCGCCACCCAGGAGGAGGCGGCTGCAATCGACGCGTTCAACGAACGGCTCCAGGCCGGTGGCTACTGGGTCTTCGCCGCCGGCCTCGCGTCGCCCAGTGCGGCCACCGTCATCGACAACCGGGGTGACGAGCCGGTGTTCACGGACGGGCCATTCCTCGAATCGAAGGAGTTCCTCGCCGGCCTCTGGATCTGGGAGGCACCGGACCTCGACGTGGCACTGAAGCTCGCCACCGAGGGGTCCAGGGCTTGCAACCGGAAGATCGAGGTGCGGCCGGTCCTGCAACCGTGACGGATGTCCGGGAGGCGATCACCCAGGCTCACCGCGAGGAGTGGGCCAGGGTGGTCGCCGCCCTGAACAGGCGATTCGGCGACCTCGACATCGCCGAGGAGGCAGCGAGCGAGGCGTTCGCGACGGCCGTTGAACGGTGGCCGTCCGACGGTGTACCCCCGAATCCCGGCGCCTGGCTGACTACCACCGCCAACCGCAAGGCCATCGATCGGATCCGGCGCGAAAACAAGCGTGACGACAAGCACAAGGAGGCGCAGAGGTTGTATGACGACGACCCGACCGAGGCTCTGGGTGCCATTGACGACGACCGGCTTCGGTTGATGTTCACGTGCGCCCACCCGGCACTTGCGATGGAGGCCCGGATGGCGCTGACGCTGCGGATGGTCGGCGGACTGACCGTTCCGGAAATCGCGCGCGCCTTCCTCGTGCAGGAGAGCACCATGGGACGTCGGATAACCCGTGCGAAAGACAAGATCAAGGCGGCTCGCATCCCGTTTCGCGTGCCGTCCGTGCAGGATCTCCCGGTTCGCGTCGCCGGCGTGCTCGCCGTGCTCTTTCTTGTATTCAACGAGGGCTATCTGGCGACTGGCCCCGACACCGATCCCGTACGTGACGACCTGACGGCCGAGGCGATCCGACTCACTCGCCTCCTGCGCGCCCTCATGCCGGAG
>Ga0193728_1000538_pt1 | contig 18387 bp, 16 predicted proteins | sample U1c1metaG_FD_143037 | JGI IMG/M metagenome (GOLD analysis project Ga0193728, IMG submission 143037) | Soil microbial communities from a riparian zone of the East river system, Colorado, United States - U1c1 | ecosystem: Environmental > Terrestrial > Soil > Riparian zone | place: USA: East River...
CGGAACCAGAACCAGCACCGGAGCCCAGATCCGAACCCGAACCCGAACCGGATCCCGAGCCCATATCCGAACCCGAACCCGATCCGGAGCCCATATCCGAACCCGAGCCCGATCCGGATCCCGACCCCGAGCCCGTCGTATCAGATCCGATGATCGCGTCCATCGCGACCACACTCTGCTGTTTGCTCTTCGTCTCCAACCCGCACGCCGAATACCAAATGCTCGCGCCCACGAACGCACCGAAGACAAGCCAGCGCTGCATTTCCCTCACCTTGTACGGTACTCGATTCGTTCCCCTACCTCCAGCACACCGATCGCCAGGTCGTGCGACGTCGCGTGGACCTCGTCGGCGAATCCCGTCAGGTTGACGTTGAACGACAGCTTGTCGTCGCCAAACGGCCGAAAGAAATCATCGAAGTGAGTCGGCACGACGAGCTTCGGCGATAGCGCCTCGATCACCCGCTGCACGTAGTGCGGTGTGAACCTCCGTCCTGCGATCCCACACAGGAACACATCGACATCGCGATCCTTGATCTCGTCTTCGATCAGATCCGCGGAGCCCTGGTGATAGATCCGCACGCCGGCGACCTCGATGCAAATGCCCCACACCTGACCGCAGCGATACGCCTGTGGCGTCAACCCATCGAGGTGCTCGCACGTGAGCTCGCCGCCGTAGTTCACGCGGAGTCCGAGTTGCAGCTTCGAGTGCACGCTCGGCACGAAGTGAAACCGAAACGGGCCGACCTCGTAGTCCGCGTGCGCCGCCACGACGACCGCGCGATCTGCGAGCCCATGCAGGCCCATCAGGTGCTCCAGCGACCTCGAGCCATAGACGCGTGCGCCGGTCGCGCGCGCGATCGCGGGCACGTCCATCGCGTGATCGAAGTGCGTGTGCCCCACGAGCACGGCATCGGCACGATCGATCCACGTCGCGATCGCGGCTTCGTCCGCGGCGATCACGCGCGAACTGCAGTCGCGTCACGTACGGATCGATCCAGATCACCGTGCCTTGATACGCGAGGCGAAATCCCGCGGTGCCGAGCCACGTCAGCTCCAGACCACGCGGGAGTGGAAACGTCGACGGAAACGCGAGCTGCTTCGCCGTTAGCCGATCGCTCGCTTGTTGGCGGCGTGCCGTCAGCGCGTACTTCAAACCAGCGCCGACATGGCCGAGCGGTCCCAACACGGCTCGACTTTATGCGGTACAACCGCCGCACACAAAGGAGTCTTGCAATGGCTTTCACGCTCCCCGAACTGCCCTATGCGAAGGATGCGCTCTCGCCGACGATCTCGGCGGAGACCATCGAGTACCACTACGGCAAGCATCACCAGACGTACGTCAACAACCTCAACGGCCTGGTGCCGGGCACCAAGTACGAGAACATGTCGCTCGAGGAGATCGTGAAGGCCACGAACGGCCAGGCCTCCGAGAAGAAGGTGTTCAACAACGCGGCGCAGGTGTGGAACCACACGTTCTACTGGCACTGCCTCGCGCCAAAGGCCGGCGGCGAGCCGACCGGCGCCATCAAGGGCGCGATCGAGAAGTCGTTCGGCTCGTTCGCCGACTTCAAGAAGAAGTTCGGTGACGCCGCGGCGGCGCAGTTCGGCTCCGGCTGGGCGTGGCTCGTCAAAGGCGCGGATGGCGCGCTCGCGATCGAGACGACGTCGAACGCCGAGACCCCGTTCGCGGCCGGCAAGAAGTGCGTGCTCACGCTCGACGTCTGGGAGCACGCCTACTACATCGACTATCGCAACGCGCGTCCCAAATACATCGAGGAGTTCTGGAAGCTCACGAACTGGGACTTCGCGAACAAGAACTTCGGATAGTCGTCGACACCGTTCTTAACGAGCCGCGCTGAACAAACGCGGCGCGACGGCGGTCCTAGTGTCGTGAGACACCTCGGAGCGCGCTACGAGTTGCTCGGACTCGTCGGCAAAGGCGGGATGGGCGAGGTCCACCGTGCTCGTCACGTCGGGCTCGGCAAGGACGTCGCGATCAAGTTGCTCGCACCGAACCTGCCCGAGCAGTTTCGGGTCCGGTTCGAGCGTGAGGCGCGGGCCATCGCACGTCTCGATCATCCCAGCTGCGTGCGCATCTTCGACCACGGGTGCGAGGCAGGGCGGCAGTACATCGCGATGGAGATGCTCGACGGCCCGACGCTCGCCCGCGTGCTCGCCGAGGAAGGTCAGCTCGCGATCCCGCGCGCCGTCGCGATTACTCGCGATCTCGTTCGCGCGCTCGCGCACGCGCACGCTCGCGGCGTGCTCCATCGCGACCTCAAGCCCGAGAACATCATCCTCGTCGCACGCGGCGCGGTGATCATCGATTTTGGCCTTGCCGCGCTGCACGATGCCGCACCGCTCACGCGCGACGGCATGTGCATCGGCTCTCCGAGCTACCTCGCCCCCGAACGGCTGCGCGGCGCGCCACACGACGAGCGCGCGGATCTCTACGCAGTCGGCGTGATCCTCTACGAGATGCTCGCCGGTCTGAAGCCGTTCGTCGGTGCGACGCCCGAGGAGGTCATGCTCCACGCGCTCGAGCGACCGCCTCGCCCGCTGCGCGCGATGCGCGGCGACCTACCGGCCCCGCTGGAGCACCTCGTCCTGCGTGCGCTCGCGAAGGATCCTGGACGCAGGTTTGGCGATGCCGAGGAGCTGCGTTCCGCGCTCGAGGCGATCACCGAGCCGCCGCCGTCGCGCTCGCGCGATGACCTCGCGGCCGAGACCCTGATCGAGCTTTCGCTCGCGCGACCCTCCATCATGATGCGCGTGTGGTCGTGGCTCCGCTACGGGCGCTGGCGCTGGCACTCCGCCGACTAGTCAGGCGCGGAGCACCGCGCGCTGCAGCAGCTCGATGAAGATGTTCGACGCGCCGTGGGTGACGGCCTGGAGCACGAGCGCGATTCCGACGCCACCTCCCAGGAACCGGTGCTTCGGTGGAAACCGACGCTCGAGCAGGCGCAACAGCATGCCGCGAAAGAACAGTTCCTCCGGTAGCGCCACGACCACTAGCTGCACTGCGCAGAACGCCGAGAAGCTGTGAGTAGGCAATGGGTTCCACTCGAGCGCCGGTGCGTGGATCCCGATGAGCCCGCCGAAACGCGCGCAGATACCCGGCGGCGCGAGCACCGCGAGCTGCTGCGACCTGCAGACGATGCTGTAGAAGCCGACGTAGCCCACCGCGAACACCGGAAACAGGATCGCTATCGCGATCGTCGCGGTGAACAGTCCGCGCCGAGTCGGCTGGGAGTGAAAACCGTAGTCGTCGAGGTCCTCGTGCCGCCACCTCGCGACCGCTACCGGCCCGTACACGAACAGTAATGCGACGAGCGCGGCGCCGACGTTGCCGATCGCTGGCACCTCGACATTGATCTGATCGAATACCGTGACCAATAGCGCCGAAGCGACAAACACGACCAACGCCTGGCGGCCAGCAGTCCTGGCGTCGTCGGAGCGGTCGCCGGGGCTCATGGGAACACGTTACCGCGCTTGTTCGTGCATCCCGTCGTCGAGCTCCAACGATGTCGACAAAGCGAAGGCGTCGCGCACTCAGTTCTTCAGCGCCTTACTCTGGGCGCGGAGATGACGCGCCACACGCGAGGCACACCTGGGCGCCATCGCGCAGCACGCGATAGCGCTCGGGGATCGACTCGCAGTGCGGGCAGGCGTTCGCGCCGGCGATGTAGACCGGTGGTGGCTCGATCGGCGGCGGTGCCCCGGGCGGTAACTCGGGCGAGGTTGCCTCGCGGATCTGGATCGTTGTCCGCTCCGACTGGTCCGCGATCCACGCCGCCCGAGCGCCGAAGCGCCACGACGGAAACCTGCCGATCATCGGAAAGGCGCCCGCGGGCACCACGCCGCACGATCCACCGATCCGCCTGCGCAGCCACGCGAGCACCTCGACGCCAACATCGCGATCGTATCGGTGGTGCGCGAGGTGCCAGCCGTACTGTACGACGAATCGATCGTGCGTCAGCCACGCATCGCAGCCCTCGGGCTGCTCGAGCATGTACCACAGCATTTTCGAGCCGCCGTCGGTCATCACATGACGAGCGTAGCAGGTGGTGCCGGAAGACCTCTGCCGACGATCAGGTCGCGTGGTGTTCTAGGGCGATACTCGATCGTTGGATTTCGGGCATCGGTCGAGCTACGCCGCCAGGCGCCGCAGCAGCGAGCTCGCACGGCGCGGCAGCAGCGCGATCACGCGCGGCGCGGCTTCGCGGGCACGCTCGCGGAGCATGTCGCGTGCGGCACTGGCGAGCAGCTCGAGGCGCTCGGCGCGATCGACGAGCCGCTCGGCGAGTCGCGTGAGCAGGCTGGGCGAGGGCGGCGCCTTGGCGACGACACTGCCGGAGCCGACCGCAGGGACCGGCCCGGGCACGGGAGAGAGGTGCTGGATGCGCGAGGCGGCCGCGGTGCGTTCCGCGGGAGTCGCGCGCGCCATCGCCCGGGCGAGTGCATCCGCGGCCGCGACGATGTCCTCCTCCGGGTCGACCAGCGTGGCCGGCACCGGGCAGCAGGGGCACTGCTGGGTCACCGCGAGGTTATAGGCGTGGCTGCACTGTGGGCAGTGGAGATAGCTCACTGAGTGAGCGTGTAGACGAACGCATACCCGAGGCAACTTTTCGGTCGAGATCTGCGACGAAAGCTCGCGGAGTTACAGGTGGCTCCAGCCTTGCTCTTAGGCTGGGCGTGCAGCGCCTTATCTTGGCCGCGATCGTCATCATCGGTTGCCGGCCCTCGGAGGTCGCGTACCCGGCCCTGGCCCAGGACTGCTCGACGACCCGGATCGGCAAGGTGACGGTCCAGGGCGCGACGCTCGCGGATATCGCGCCGCTGACCGTGCTCGAGGGCGCATTCGACGACATCGAGCGGACCGATCGGATCGCGGAGGTCGCGACCGAGCTGTTCCACGTGCGTGGCTATCCCCGCGCGCGGATCGACATCACCCGCCACGTGGCGTGCGGCGTCGAGCTCGAGGTCGCGGTCGACCGCGGACCGCGGTTCAAGATCACACAGCTCGGCTTTCAGACCGACGATGCGTTTCCAGAGGCGGAGCGCGTCGCGGCGATCGAGGATGCGCTCGGCACGGTCAACGCGGTCGGCGGCGCGTACGTCGAGGACCGCATGGAGCGTGCACTCGCGGCGCTGTCGCGGCGCTACCACGAGTCGGGCTGGATCGACGCCGCGATCGGCAAGCCGCACGCGAGCTACGACGAGAGCGACGGCTCGGTGTCCGTGGTGGTACCGATCAAGGCCGGACCACGCTACCGGATCGGCGCGGTGCACGCGCACGGAGCCGGCGCGGATACGCGCGCCGAGGTGGTCGCGGCGATGGGCCTGCGCGGCGGCGATTGGTTCGACGCGGCGCGGGTGCGCAACGGCATCGATCGCGCCCGCAAGCGGCTCGACCGGCGGATCGAGCTGCGCATCGAGGTCGCCGCGGACCGCCGCACGATCGATGTCGAAGCGCGCGTCGGAGGTTCGCGGTGAAGGTGCTGTGGTGCGCGCTGCTCGCGGCGTGTGGCGCCCCGGCGAGCTATCTCGGCGCAGAGACGCCGGCGGCCTGCAACTCGAACGATGCGGAGCACTGCGCGAGCGCACTCGCGGAGCGCGACCTGATCGCGGGTGACCTCGACATCTATAACGATGCGGCGCTGCGCGGTTACGTGCAGGGCATCGCGGACAGGCTCGCGCACGGCTCCCACCTCGCGCACCCGCCGCGCCTCGTGATCTCGAATCACGACAGCACGTACGCGCCGTTCGGCAACGCGATCGTCATCGGTCGCGTCACGATCGAGAAGCTCGGCAGCGAGGCCGAGCTCGCCGCGGTCGTCGCGCACGAGATGGCGCACATCGAAGGGCATCACGCGAGCGTCTCGCTGTTCGGCCCCGACACCGACAAGCAGTGGCTCGCGAACCGGCGCGACGCCGAGGGTATCGCCGACGAGCGCGCCGTCGCGCTGCTCGAGCGCAGCGGCTATTCACCGCGGGCGATGCCGCGCGCGCTGATGGCCGAGCTCGACGCGGACGATGACGAACATCCGCCGCGCGCCGATCGGATCGCACGGGTCGCGACGCTGGCCGGCGATCGGATCGGCTTCGAAGGCCGCGACGAGCTGCTCCATCACCTCGACCGCATGGTGGTCGGCCGCGATACCCGGCTCGGCATCCGGGTCGGCTCGGCGTGGGTCGTCGCGAACCTGGCGATCGCGATCGAGCTGCCGCCCGACGATGTCGCGCGCGTCGAAGGCGATGGCCTCGTGTTGCGCCACGGCCGCGCGGAGCTCGACGCCTACGCGATCGGTGCACCGTGGGCGCGCGAGCTCGCGAGCCACCTCGACGAGGTCGAGACGGCCGACACCGCACTCGGTCGCGTCACGATCGGCGTCGCGCCCGCACGCGAGGACACCGGTACCGATCCACTCGCGCGCCTCGAGGCCGTGGTGCGCTCGACGCTGCCCCAGCCGGCGCCCGGGACGTCCGTCGTGATCGTCGAGCGCTGCCTCGGTCAGCTCGATGGCTCGAGCGCGTGCGCGGGGCTGGTGATCGAGCTCGCGGTGCACGGCGATTCGCTCGCCGACAAGCGCTGGCTCGGCGGGTTACGCGCGGCGACGCGGCGCGAGCTGGCGGCGGCCGAGCCCGCACGGATCGAGCTCGCGACCGCCACGCGCGAGGCGCGGTTCTCGACGCTCGCCGAGGCGTGCCCGAACCCCGCGGCTGCGCTCGAGCTCGACGATCCGGACCGCGTGATCGAGCCCGGCACGCCGTTCAAGTGTACGGACCGCTAGGCGCGCGCGGAAACACGATGCGATGGATCTCGTCGCGCTCGGGGCACACGAGCAACACGCCGTCGGCCGCGAACGCGATGCAGTACTCGAGGAGCTGGCGGCGCGTCGCGGCCGTGGTGATCGAGGGTGCGGCGGCGCCGGTCTTGACCTCGGCGACCAGCAGCTGGCCGGCGAGCTCGACGAGGTAATCGGCCCGCAACGGCGTCACGCATGGTTCACCGTCGACGAGCGGCGCCCAATCGACGCACGCCTGGCGCTCGACGATCGTGAAGCCGGCGGCGACGAGCAGGTCGGCCGCGCGATCCTCACCGGCACCGGCACGCGCGGCGCGACGGCGGGCACGGCGCGAGCCTCGCCAGGCGCGGAGCTTTGCCGCGAGCCACAGCGCGACGATCGCCGCGCCCAGAGCGGCGATGACCGCGATCGCGAGAGGGCTCATCACTCGGATCGTCGCCGATCACCCTGACAGCCACGCGAGCAGGCGCGCGCTGCGATCGGCATCGAGCTCGATCCCGACCTGCGCGACCGCGTCCTTCGGGCCGTGCCAATCCGAGCCGCCGGTGCAGGTCAGCCCGAGGTCGGCGGCGAGCTCGATCCAGCGCGTGCGCTCGCGCGCGTCGTACGCCGCGTAGAACGCCTCGACGCCGGTGAGCCCGTCGCCGTGATGGCGGCGCAGCAGGTCGACGCCGAGGTGATCGTAGAGGTGCGGGTGCGCGAGCGACATCGCGGCTCCCGCGGTGCGACCGAGCGCGAGCGCCTCGGGCAGCGGCAGCGCGTGGTGCGGGACGTCGACGGGCCCACCGTCGAACAGGTGGCGCGAGAACGCCTCCTTCATCGAGGTCACGTGACCCGCGGCGACCATCGCGCGCGCGAGATCGGGGCGCCCGACCGAGCGGCCACTCGCGTGCGCGATCATCGGCTCGACGTCGATCTTGATCCCGCGCGCTTCGAGCCGCACCGCCATCACGCGCAACCGATTGCGCCGCGCCTCGCGCACGCTCGTGAGGCGGGCCTCGAGCTCGGCCCAGTGCGCGCCGCCGCGGTCGTACGCGAGCACGTGGATCGTGCGGCCGGTCGCGGGCTCGTCGCACGAGATCTCGACGCCGCGGAGCGAGCGCCCGGTCGCGAGCCGCGCACCCGTGCACGTGTCGTGGTCCGTCATTGCGAACAGCTCGACTCCGCGTGCTTCGGCGCGTGCGACCACCTCGGCGGGCGCGTCGGTACCGTCGGATTCGGTGGAGTGACAGTGCAACTCGATGCGCAAGACCGAAGTATGGCCGCTACGTCGACGACATGTAGGTCGCGGCGACGCATTCGATCCGCGCGGTCTGCTAAGCTTTTTGCGTGCCCATCCCGGGGGTTCAAGCTCAGGCACGCCTGGGCCGCTACGAGCTGCTAGCGCGGCTCGCGACCGGTGGTATGGGCGAGATCTTCCTCGCGCGGCTCGAAGGTGCTGCCGGGTTCGAGAAGCTCTACGTCGTCAAGCGCATCCTGCCGCACCTCGCCGACGACGCGCGGTTTCGCCAGATGTTGATCTCCGAGGCGCAGATCGCCGCGAAGATGGCGCACGCGAACATCTGCCACGTCTACGAGCTCGGTGAGACCGCGGGTCAGCTCTACATCGTGATGGAGTATCTCGAAGGCGTCACGCTGTTGCCGCTGTTGCGGCGCGCGTCGAAGCATCAAGGACACCTCGAGTTCGGTTTCATCGCGGCGGTCGCGGCGCAGACATGCGATGCGCTGCACTACGCGCACGAGCTCAAGGATCGCGACGGCGAGATGCTCGGGCTCGTGCATCGCGACGTCACGCCGTCGAACATCTTCTTGACCGATTCGGGCGTCGCGAAGGTGCTCGACTTCGGCATCGCGAAGGCGAGGGGCGCGTCGACGAAGACCGAGGACGGCGCGGTCAAGGGCAAGTACGCGTACATGGCGCCCGAGCAGCTACGCGGCGGCGCGATCGATCGCCGCGTCGATCTGTTCGCGCTCGGCGTCGTGCTGTACGAGATGGTGGCGCTGCGCCGGTTGTTCCAGCGCAAGACCGACTACCTGACGTTCCGCGCGGTGATGGAGCAGCCGATTCCGGACATCCGTCGCTATCGTCCTGACATCCCCGACGCGCTCGCGAACGTGCTCGTGCGCGCGCTCGATCGCGAGCCCACGACGCGCTTCGAATCGGCGCGCCAGCTCGGCGGCGCGATGCTCGACGCGCTGAACGCTGCGGGGCTGCGGCCGTGGACGCAGGGCGACATCGGCGACTTCGTGAAGGCAAACTTCGCGAACGAGCTCGGCAAGCGCAGCCAGCAGGTAATGAGCGCGGTCAGTCGCACGCAGCCGGGCGCGAGCTCGCGCTCGACGATGCCGTTGATCGTGCACGAGGACGTGACGAACGACTCGAGCGAGGACGACGAGTTCCCGAGCGTCGAGACCGATGTCGATTCGGCGCCGCAGTTCGTCGTGACGAACCTCGAACGCCCGCCGTCGGATCCGTTCGGGCAATCGACGCCGCCGCCGTTCGCGGCCGAGACCACCGGCAGCGCACCGGGTCTGCGGCCGATCCAGGGCACGCCGATGGGATCGATGACGAGCGCGCCGATCGCCGCCGGCCACCGCAGCATCCTGTGGCCGATCCTGGCGATCGCGATGATCGCGGTCGCGGGCGGCGCGCTGTACCTGGTGTGGAAGCAGATGCAGAACCAGCAACAACAGCCGGGGCCGGCGCCGATCATCGTGACGCAGGAGCCGGCGCACGTGGAGACGCCGCCACCGCAAGTACCGCAGCAGGCCGGATCCGCCGAAGCGGTCGCTCCGGGCAGCGCCACGGAGCCGCACGACTACCACCCGGTGAAGAAGCCGCCGAAGCGGTTCAAGTCGCAAGAGCAGGGCATCGAGGCCGCGCTCAAGACGCAACAAGGTCCGCTCAACCAGTGCCTGCTCGAGCACGGTCAGGGCGTGAAGGAGCAGATGTTCGCGCAGTTCAGCATCGCCGCGAGCGGCAAGGCGACGAGCGTGCAGATCACGCCGGCCACGCTCAACGCCGCGCCCGTCGGGGCGTGCATTCGCAACGTGATCATGGCGACGCCATTTCCGGCGTCCGACAAGGACACGTCGTTCACCGTGCCGCTCAAGCCCAAGACGAGTTAATGCGCATATTCCTGATCGTGATGTTGTTGGCGGCGTGCCGCCCCGAAAAGGTCGTCAACCCGCACGACCACGTCGCGTCGCGCACGAACCCGGAGGTCCAACACGATGTTGGTGGGACCGCGCCGGACGCGAGCACGGTGCAGGCGCGCGATGGCTCGAGCGTCGACCTCACCCATGCGTGGGCCGACAACCGCGTCGTGCTGGTGTTCTACATGGGCCACTGGTGCCCCGAGTGCCAGAAGCAGCTCACCGCGCTCAACGATCACCAGAAGGACTTCGCCGACAAGCACACGACGGTGATCGCGGTCAGCACCGATACGCCGCAAGACGCCGGTGCGTTGAAGGACAAGCTGGGCCTCACGTTCGACGTCTACTCCGACACGCAGCTCCAGACGATCGCGAAGTGGGGCGTCGCCGACTACGACACGAATATCGCGAAGCCGTCGACGTTCGTGATCCAGAAGGGCGGCGCGGTCACGTTCAAGAAGATCGGCCAGAACACGACGGACCGGCCGAGCGTCGACGACATCCTCGCTCAGCTAACAGAGTAGCTCGGCCACGACCGCGGGCCAGTCCGCGACGTTCGCGGCGAGCCGGCCCTGCGCTTGATCGGGTTTGCCGCCGCCGCGGCCGCCGAACCTCGCGGCGAGCTGCTTCCACAGCGCACCACAGTCGAGCGAGGAGCCGGGCGCGCGAAACAGCACGACCGTGGTGCCGGCGTCATCGGGCGCGGCGAGCAGTGCATCGCGGCCGGACGCGACCACCTTCGATGCGACCTCGCGGACGAGCGCACCGTCGCCCGGCAGTGCGGCGATCACCGCGCCGGTACCGGTAAACCCCTGCGCGATCGAAGCGGCGAGCCGCGTGCGCAACACCGCGAGCTCGCTCGCGTGGACCTCGCCGTCGCGCACGACCTTGTCGATCGAGGCCGGGACATCCCGGCGCGCACGAGAACCGCGTCGCGAGCCCGCGCAGCACCTGATCGCGCGTGAACAGCTCGGCGCGTGCGCGGCGGCCGGCGGCGAACGTCACGCGAGTCATGCCCTTGTAGCGCTCGGTGTTCGTGATCCGGATCGTGCCGAGCTGCGAGGTCCGCGCGGCGTGAGTGCCGCCGCACGGCGAGAAATCGAAGTCGCCGATCGCGACGACGCGGATGTCGGCGGTGACCTTCGGATCGCGGCGCAGCTTCAGGCTCGCGAGCTCGCCGGCATCGGGGAACCACGCGCGGATCGGGAGATCGTCGTCGACGAGGTTGTTCGCGAGGTCCTCGGCGGCGGCGAGGTCGGTGTCGGGGATGCGATCACGCGTGACGTCGATCGTCAGCGCGGTCTCGCCGAGCCGGGCCGACGCGGTCGGCGCCTGTGCGCGATCGAGTAGCGTGCCCGAAAGCAGGTGCTGCGCGGTGTGCTGCGCCATGTGCTGGCGGCGGCGCGCCCAGTCGAGCTCACCGTGGACGCGTGCGCCGACCTCGAGCGGCGCGTCCACCAGATGGACGATCGTGCCGTCGTCGGTCTCTTGGGTGTCGAGCACGGTCGCGGCGCCGAGCCGGCCGCGATCGCCGAGCTGGCCGCCCGCCTCGGGATAGAACGCGGTCGCGTCGAGCACGATCGCGGCCTGGTCCTTGTACGTCGTCACCGCGACGACGGTCGCGTCGAACTGCTTGGTGTACGCGTCGTCGTGATAGAGCCGCTTCGTCATGACTAGCGAATGATGCGCTGGATCGCGCCGGCCGGCACCCAGCCGAGTGTGCCGTTCGCGATGCGCAGCTTCGCCCAGTCGTCGCGGTTCTCGACGATCGTCACTTCGGTGCCACGCGGCAGCGGCGCGCCCATCGCGGCGGGGGCGCCGGCGCTATCAGCGGCGCGCAGCACGACCGCGTCCATCACGACCGCGTCGTTCGCGTGGCGATCTTCGAGCAGCACCGACAACACCATCGCGAGCCACACGATCGCGGGGAGGATCGCGAGCATCGCGAGTCCGCGGCGGCGCCGGCCGGACCACGGGACGACAAGCAGCACCGCGACCGCGAATGCGAGCGCGCCGACGACGAGCCGGCGGCTGCGCGACCAATCGTGGAAGAAGAACAGCGTGTCCGCCGCACCGCCGCTCACCGGGCGCAGCGTCGGGCTCTCGCGGTTGCGCAACCAGCCGAGGTTCTGCTTCGCGCGCGCGTTGCCAGGATCGATCGCGAGCGCGCGGCGATAGGCGAGCGTGGCGGCGCCGACATCGCCGGCACCGAGCGCGGCGTTGCCCCAATCGGCGAGCAGCTCCGGCCGATCGGGGGTGACCTGCGCGGCCTCGCCGAGCGCGATCGCGGCGCGCGTGAACGCGGCACGGCGCGCGGACGCATCGCTGACACCGAGTGCTTGTTGGTACGCGTCGCGGCCAGTGGCAAGCGCGTTGCCATTGGTGGCTGATGAAGGCGAGCCCGATCCGCCCGGTTGGGCCCCCGCGCGCGTCGTCGCCGCGGCGAGGAGGAGCACGACGAGCACGGACGCCTTCGGGACGTTCGGCTTCGCTACGCGATGCGCTTCGCGCGTCCAGCGGTCCGCGAGGTCTCTCGCGCCCTGGCGCAGCTCGCCAGGCAGCGGCGCGTCCTTCGCGGTGCGCGAGAAGCTCTCGGTCTCGAGGCGTGCGAGCAGGCCGTCGTCGTCGAGGTCGCGCTCGAGCACGCGGGCGAGGGCGCGCAACGCTGCCGACAGCGCGCCGGCCGTCTCGCGTGCGGGTTCCTTGTCGGCGCGCGCGAGCTCGGCGTCGACCTTCTTGCGCGCGGTCTTGACCTCCGCGGCATCCTCGCGCTGATCGCGCGTACGGTGCTGCCAGCTGCGCAGCGCGAACACGCCGAGCGGCACCGCGTAGAGCAGCACGAGCAAGGCGGCGAGCAGTGCACCGCTCAGCGGTTGCTTGTCGGTATCGCTCGGAGCGCTGAGCGCGAGCTCCGCACCGACGAGCGCGGCGTCGTCGTCGGGCGTGATGCCCGGTTTCGGCGCGCCCGGTTTCGGTGCCATCGCGACGACGTCGTTCGTGCCGATCACCGCGCCACCCTTGACCGACAGCGCGATCGGATCGCTGTGGATCGTCTGATAGATGTTCTTGGCCGGATCGAAGTACGCGAACCCGAGCGCGGGGATCTCGGTCGCCGCACCGATCACCGTCGCGGTGACCTTGAACGTCTTGGTCTTGCCGTCCTCGGAGAGCTCGCCCGTCGGTGCCTCCGCCGGCACCGTGAACTTGTCGAGCTTGCCGAGCGCGAGCGTGTCGAGGCGTTGGTCGCTCTTGACCGTGATCGTGAGCTCGACCGGTTCGCCCTGCTGGACGACCGAACGGCTCGCTTCGACCTTCATCGAGAACTGCGTGCCGACCGCGCCCGCGAAGCTCGCGGGCCGATCGGTCTCGGGCAGCGGCTTGACCTCGAGCGTCTTCGCGACATCGCTCGTGCGCATCATCTTGGTGTCGTAGCGACCGAAGATGTCGGGCTGGCCATAGGGCAGGCCCGCCGCGACCGTCGTCGGTGGAATCTCGACCTTGCCGGTCACGCGCGGCACGACGAACATGTGGATCGTGATCCGCGTCCACTTCTGACCGTTGATCTCGACCGCATCGCCGTCGTACGGGAACTCGAGCTTCTTGCCGTTGATGTCGAACGGGATCGCGCGATTCGGATCGGGCACCGGCGGCTGTGTGACGGTGAACGCGTCGAGCCCCGCGAGCGGCAGCGTGAAGTCCTGACCCTGCGGCTTCGCGCGGAACAGCCACACCAGCTTGGTGTCGAGCGTCTCGCCGACGAACACCGGCCGATTCGGTAGCTGGAGCTCGAGCTTCATCGCGTCGGTGCTCGGCACCGCATCGACGTCGACGTTCGCCGCGTCGGCGGTCGCGCTGGTCTTGCCCTGCGTGACGGTCACCGCGGGGATATGGAGCGAACCGGCGTTCGTGACCTCGATGCGCCAGTGGAACGCCCACGTCACGCCGACGTCGCCCATCTGGCGCCCGTTGACCATGATCGACATCGACGACTGGTGCGGCTCGCCGCCTAACGGCGTGACCTTCGCGCCGGGAATCTCGAGCTTCGGTTGCGCGATCACGGGGGTCTCTTCGAGGCCGCCGACCGCGAGGATGAGCTCGAACGGCATGCCCGCATGGGGCTCCCGATCACCGAGCTGCCAGCGCGCCTGGGTACGTGGACCGGCGACCGCGACGCCGGCGAGCACGAGGACGATCGCGAGCGCCTTCACTACCAATCCTTGTCGACGGGGTCGCTGCCACCCTCGCGTTGTTGCTTGTCGCGCTGGCGCTTCGCGTCCTCGTCGCGCGCGCGTTGGCCGGCGCCGCCTTGTTGCTGTGGCTGTTCTTGCTGCTTCTTCTGTTGCTGCTGCTGATCCTGCTTCTGCTGATCCTGCTTCTGATCTTGATCGCTCTTCTTCGGCGGTGGCTGCAACAGCTTCAACGCGTTCTCGAGGTGCTCGACCGCCTTCGCTTCGCTCTTCACCGGGTTGTCGAGGCTAACGGATTGCTTCGCGGTCGCCGCCTTGTCGAGGCCGCTCTTCGCGTCGGTCATGTCGCCCGAGGCCTGGCGGACCTCGTCGGCTGCGGCCGACATCTTCTTCGCCATCTCTTGCTGCTCGCCTTGGCCCTTCGCACCCGCGTCGGCCTGCTTCGCGAGCGCGTCGGTGATCGCCTTCGCCATCTCCACGTGCTCGTTCTCCTTGCCCGCGAGGCCGGGCAGCTTCGGTCCGCGCGTGAAGTCGTCCTCGGCGTTCGCCTGCGACGTCTGATCCTTGGTCTCGTTCTGCTCGCGCAGCAGCTCCCGGAGATGCTCGATCACCGAGAAGAACAGCTTGCGCAGCTCGTCGAGCTTGGCCTCGGCGTCCTTCGCCGGCGTCAGCGCATCCTTGTTCGCCTTGACCGCGACCTGGAGCGTCGCGAGCGCCTTGTCGGCATCGCCGCGCAGCGCTTCGGCGGCGGTCATCTGCTGCTGCTGCTGTTGTAGTTGCTGCTTCGCGGCTTCGAGCTGTTTCGGATCGGGCGCCTGTGCGGGCTGGCCCGGTTGCGCCGGTGAAGGTGGCGCCTTCGCCTTCGCATCGAGCTCGGCGAGCTTCGCGACGAGCTTGGTCTGTTCATCGGCGATCAGGTCCTTGATCCGGCCCATTCGCGCGACGTTCGACGCGAGCGCTTCGGTCGCGTCCTGCGCGCGCTCTGCGGGCGGCAGCTTCGCCGCTTCGGGCGAGAACAGCTCGACGAGCTGCTGCTGCGTCGCGTACGCGAGGTCGATCGTCTGCTTGAGATCCGCGAAGTACTCGATCGCCTTCGCGAGCGCGACCAGCGCATCGCGCTCGTGCTTCGTCGCTTCCTCGAGCTTGCTTGCGGCGAGCGCGTCGTGCGCCTGCGTCATGTCGGTGCTCGCTTCGGTCACGAACGGCAGCGCGAGCCGCAGCTGTTCGAACATCTTCGCCTGCTCGGGCGTCAGCTTCGGTGGCTCGGCGTCCGAGCCGGCGCCCTGCGGTTTGTCGACGCTGTCGACCGCCGCGGCGAGGCGCTGGCGAACCTCCTCGACGCGATCGTGCAACCCGGTCTGGCGATCGCCGAGTGCCGGCGGCTCGAGCCACGCGGGGATCAACTGCTTCGGCGCATCCGAGCCGGCGCCGATCTCGAGGCCGTGCGTCCGCACCTGCGCGACCGCGTGGGTCTCCTGCGCGAGCTGGACCTCGTCGGCCGCGACCGCCCGCAGCACCTGGATCGGATCCAACAACTGCTCGCGCGCGCGCTTCAACGCGACGAGCGCGGTTTCGGCTTTCGCGACCGCGTCCTCGGCCGCGAGGTCCTGCAGCCTGCGGCGCGCTTCGGAGATCTTCGTGCGACTGTCGAGCATGTAGACATCGAGGTTCTTGAGCTGGACGACGCGCGCGGCCTCCTGCTGGTCGCGCTTGTCGGCCGGCTTCTTGCCGATGGTATCGATCTCGTCGGAGGCGAGGTCGCTGATCACGCCCGCCTCGGCGACGATGCCGCGCTCCTCGTCGGCTGCCTTCGTGAGCGGCGCCTGCTGCGCGAGCGGATCGGTCCCGCCGGCCTGCTTGATCGAGATCCACGCCTCGCGCGCCTCGTCGAGGACGCCGCGCTGCTCCTTGATCACGGCGTCGAGGCGCGCCTCGAGCTTGCCCTGGCCGCGCGCGAGCTCGTCGGTCAGCGCCTGCGTGCGCGCGCGCACGACCGCGAGGTTCGCGGCGGTATCGGCGTCGTCCTTGTTCTCGCGCGCGGCGTCGCCGAACCACGACAGCGCCTGTTGCTCGAGCTCGAGCGCCTTGTCGAGATCCGCGTCCTTGCCGGTCTTCATCTGGTCAGCGTGCGAGGCGTACGCCATGCCGAGATCGTAGGCCGCGCGAAACCGCAGCTCGGGATCGACGCCCGCGCTCGATCGCGCCTCGAGCAGCGCCTTCTCGGCGTCCTCGAACTTGCCGGCCGCGAGCGCGTCGACGCCGTCGTTGAACTTCTCGCGCGCCTCGTGCTCGCCCTTGTCACACGCGACGATCAAGGCGATCAGCAGCAGCCTCTTCACGACGACCTCCGCGAATCGCCAGCGCCGGCGCCGACCCACAATGCGGCGAGCAGGCAGATCAGCGCGCCGAATACCATGTACGGATAGCGCTCGACCTTGATCTCGCGCGTCGCCGAGTCGGCCGCGGCGCGCACGATCGGTCGCACGTGGCTGTCGATGATCGCGTCGAGGTCGATCGCGGCGGTGCCAGCCGGGATGTACGCGCCCTCGGTGACGAGCGCGATCTTGCGCAACGTCGCACCGTCGAGCTTGGAGATCACCGGCTTGCCGTCGTGCATCAGGACGGTCTTCGCGCCGGTCTTCGGATCGGTCAGCGTGATCTGGCTGCCGGTCTCGCTGCCGAGGCCGACCGCGACGATCTTGACCCCGGCATCACGCGCGGCCTTCGCGGCATCCTCGGAGTACGGATCTTGATCGTCACCGTCGGTGATCAACACGATCAGCCGCGCGCCCTGGCCCGGTGGGAAGCCGCGCAGCGCGACCTTGATCGCCTCGCCGACCTTCGTGCCGCCGCGGCCGGCGCTCCGGGTGTCGACGGTGTTGAGCACCGTATTGAAGAACGAGTGGTCCGGCGTCAGCGGACACACCGGCGCGGCGCGGCCCGCGAACACGACGAGCCCGACCCGCTGACCCTCGAGCCGCGACACGAGCTGCGCGATCTCGTTCTTCGCACGCGCGAGCCGATTCGGCGTCGCATCCTCAGCGAGCATTGAGCGCGAGACGTCGAGCACGAACATCACGTCCGCCGACGGGGCACCGCTCGCGACCCGCTCGGTCTCGCCGTGGGCGAGCGGGCGCATCAACGCGGCGACGCCGAACATCAAGCAGCCGAGCACGAGGAACAGGCGGAGCAGCGTGCGCTCGGTGCTCGACTTCGCGGTCAGCCGGCGCTGCATGATCGGCGACAGGAACCCCGATAGCGCCTCGCGCGAGCGGAGCTCGAGGAACGCGAGGCCGCCGACGATCGCGAACGCCGCCCACAGCAGATGGATCAGCTCCTTGTGGCGCCAGTCGAGCGGGATCACGGCAACCTCCGCAACAGCGTGCCGCGCAGCACGTTCGCGAGCACGATCAGGCCGAGCGCGATCGCGACGAACCACGGATAGAACTGGCGATACTCGGTGAACCGATCCTCCTCGAGCTTCGTGCGTTCGAGCTGATCGATCTGCTTGTAGATCTGCGCGAGGCTCTTGCCGTCCTCGGCGCGGAAGTACTGGCCGTGGGTCTTGTCGGCGATCTTGTGGAGCAGGCCGTCGTTGAACCCCAGGTTCACACGGCGCAGCACGTTGCCCATGCAGATCGGCGCGCGGTCCTTGGTCCCGGCGCCGATCGTGTAGACCTTGACGCCGGCCTTCACCGCGTCGTCGATCGCGGTGTCCTCGTCGATGTCGTGGACGTTCGAGTCGCCGTCGGTGAGCAGCACGACGATCTTGCTGCGGGTCGGAAAGTCCATCGCTCGCTGCACGGCGAGCTCGAGGCCCGCGCCGATCGCGGTGCCATCCTCGTCCTCGGGCGCGAAGTCGAGCTGGCGCGCCGCGGTGACGAGGTTCGCGTGATCGAGCGTGAGCGGGCTGCGCGTGTCGGCGTAGCGGGCGAACGCGACCAGGCCGATCGCGTCGTCGGGGCGACCCTCGAGACCGGCGCCGCCGTTGACGAAGTGCTCGAACACGCGCTTGACCGCGCCGAGCCGCGTCGGATCGCTGTCCGCGTCGTAACTACAGGTCGCCGGATGCTTCGCGTCCGCGAGATCCTGGGCGCGCATCGAGCCCGAGATATCGACGGCCATCACGATGCCGATGCCCTCGTCGTGGACGCGCGAGCTGCGATCGCCCTTGCGCGGACCGGCGAGCGCGATCGCGAACGCGACGACCGCGAGCGCGACCAGGACATCGGGCA
>Ga0193728_1000540_pt1 | contig 18367 bp, 14 predicted proteins | sample U1c1metaG_FD_143037 | JGI IMG/M metagenome (GOLD analysis project Ga0193728, IMG submission 143037) | Soil microbial communities from a riparian zone of the East river system, Colorado, United States - U1c1 | ecosystem: Environmental > Terrestrial > Soil > Riparian zone | place: USA: East River...
GTCAATGGTTATACTTATTTGGGAAGCAGCACATGGTCGATCACATGGATGACCCCATTGCTTTGGTAAACATTTTTGATGGTCACCGTGGCCATTCCGCCATTTTCGTCTTTCAGCACGAGCTTGTTGCCCTTCATCATGGCCCATAATTTGCCGCCCGCAACTGTTTTCAGTTCTGCTGTGCCATTGCCCATCTTGATCTGGTCGGCGATCGCCTTGGCGTCCCATTTACCGGAAACAACATGGTAAGTGAGGATGCCCTGGAGCTTGGCTTTATTTTCTGGTTTCAGCAAGGTTTCCACGGTGCCTTTTGGCAGCATCTCGAAAGCCGCATTGGTAGGAGCGAAGACCGTAAACGGTCCGGCGCCTTCAAGGGTTTCAACCAACCCGGCAGCCTTTACCGCAGCCACCAGGGTAGTGTGGTCTTTTGAATTGACTGCATTTTCGATGATGTTTTTGGAAGCATACATGGGCGCTCCGCCTACTTCCACAGTCTTTGCCATTTTCTGTGCAAAGGACAGGTTTACTAAAAAGGATGCGATCAGCATCAGTCCGACGTGTTTAATCGATTTCATAACAATTATGCTTTTAAAAATTTTAGATTGGTTTAAAGAACTAAATAAGATGTTACATGTAAACAACGGATATAGATACGGGGGAGGGGGATTGTTTGGATTTGGAAATGGAAAATATTTTTCATGAGCGAGTGGATTGGTACATTTGTGGCGAGTGGGGAGTGGCGAGTGGGGAGTGATAGGGAAAATAGAGAATAGAAAGTAGAAAATAGGATGAATCAGACTTGTATCCTTCTCTTTATTCTCTATTCTCTATTTTCTTAGACCGCTCGGCACTCGCCACTCCCAACGCGCTTCGCTCACCTCAAAAGCAAACATCCATGGCTTATTGGCTCGTAAAATCAGAACCCTCCGTATTCAGCTACGATCAACTGGAAAAAGACAAACACGCCGTCTGGGATGGCGTCAGGAACTATGCCGCCCGTCTTCACCTGAATGCCATGAAAAAAGGAGATGAGGTATTGTTTTATCACAGCAACGAAGGATTGGACATCGTCGGCATCGCCAAAGTGGCCAAGGAGCATTACCAGGATCCAACGACTACGGATGAACGCTGGGTGGCCGTGGATCTGAAACCCTTCAAGAAACTAAAAAGGTCCGTCTCGCTGGATGCCATCAAGAAAGATAAACGCCTGGCAAATATGGCCCTGGTGCGGATTGGAAGGTTATCGGTACAACCCGTGACCGAGGCGGAATGGAAGATTATTATGGAAATGGCGGGGTAATGTGCGGATTTGCAGATATGCGGATGTGCGAATATTTGTTTGAATCCTGGTTCAAAATCAACACCCGACAGATTTATAAAAAACTGTGAAGTGTTCAATCGGACGATGCAAATCAATCCAATCAAAAAGAAATTAATAGTACTGACCGGCGCAGGCATCAGCGCAGAAAGCGGCTTGAAAACTTTTCGCGACAGCGATGGCCTTTGGGAGGGCTATGAAGTAACGGAAGTCGCTACGCCCCGTGCATGGAAAAAAAGCCCATCTCTGGTCCTTGACTTTTACAATATGCGCAGGAGGGATGTGCTTGGCGCAAAACCCAACCGCGCGCATCTTGCACTGGCCGAACTCGAAAAAGATTTCGATGTCCACATCATCACCCAGAACATCGATGACCTGCACGAACGCGCCGGATCTTCCAAGGTCTTGCACCTGCATGGCGAAATATTCAAGATGCGTAGCGAAACCGATGATGAACTGATCTACGATATCAGGGAGGATATCTTACTCGGCGATAAAGCCGAAGATGGATCTCAATTACGTCCTCACATTGTCTGGTTTGAAGAACCGGTACCTATGATTGAAGCGGCTGTCGCCCTGGTAAGACAGGCAGATATTTTTGTAGTAGTGGGATCTTCGCTGGTCGTCTATCCCGCGGCGGGACTGGTTGGCTTCGCCCCGGCAGGAATACGCACTTTCATCCTCGACAAACAAATTCCTTACACTTCGCGGATGAGCAATCTGACCAGCATTGAGAAGCCTGCTACAGAAGGAATGGAGGAGCTAATAGCCATTTTGAAACGAAACCATCTTTAGTATTTCACTAACAAAGACTTACCTATTATTGCAGCAAATTCCCAGGATGAAGCCATCGCTTTTGCTGATTACCGGACTGATCTTTTTCACCGGCAGTTTTGCACAGCCCAGCCGGTCTCTGCAGAACCTGCATGATTACCTCCTCACGAACAAGCCGCGTGGATTAGATACCACACTGAATTATGTCAACTACCTGCCCAATGGCAACATCAACTATCTCTACCCGCTGTTTCAATTATTCAGGGAAGAAAACAAATTCAAGAAATTGTTGCCTGACAACAATTACTACGAAGAACTGAGTGAAGCCATCTCCTTTACTCAGGATTATGGAAGCGCCCTGTATTACCAGGACATCACCTATACCACACCGGTAGATGAGGTTGCTAAAAGACAGATCGCGAAAATTCTTTCTGGTTACAAGAACCTGCAACATGTAGATGCAAGAAGGTATATTTCATTCGCCGCCCGGAACACGCAGGTCATCATGATCAATGAGGCCCACAACAAACCCCTCCACCGGGCCTTCGTCGTGACGCTGCTGGATGACCTCTATAAAAAAGGCTATCGTTACCTGGCTATGGAAATGCTGAACAATTACACGAATCATGACCTGGAAAAGCTGACTCCCCTCACCGGTCATTATTGCGCGGAGCCGGTTGCCGGCGAACTGATCCGGACGGCATTGAGCATCGGTTATCACCTCGTGTCGTATGAAGACACGATGGCGCTCATGCACAGCCCCAGCCAGCGCGATTCCATCCAGGCGCAAAATATTTATAAGGTCATCGAAGCGGATTCCACAGCGAGGATTCTTGTCCTGGCAGGAAATGCCCATATCGCAGAGAAGAACCTAACGGCCGAATATATCCCCATGGCCATGACCTTTAAAAAAATATCCGGTATCGATCCGCTGACCATTGATCAAACGGACATGACAGAAGAAAGCAATTTTGGCTACGGAAAATATTTTTATGACAGTTATGTGCAGCAGTTTTCCCTTTCTTCTCCGTCCATCGCCCTTGCAGACGATCAGCCCATCAATGTAACCGGAAGCACTTTGTATGATCTTGTGGTCATCCATCCCCGAACCACTTACCGGGATGCAAGACCGGTCTGGCTGAGCCTCGGAGGTAGGAGGCAGCCGCTCTATGTTAAATCACCAAACAAAAGTACATTCCTGGTGCAGGCCTATTACCAGCTGGAATCCTTTGGTGCCAAGCCGCCGCAGGTGATCCCGGCAGACCAAACCTATATTCCGTCAAAAAATGGCAATTATCTTTTGTACCTGAAGCGGGGGAAATACATCCTCATTTTTCGCGACATCGAATACAAGATTTTGAACACGCAGCATATTGAAGTCAATTGAGTTGATAAGTTGACTCAGGAGTCCAAAAAGGCTGTCATTCCGAGCGGAGCGAGGAATCAGGAGTTACCGTAAGCCGCCTCACGACTGATTCCTCGCTCCGCTCGGAATGACAAGGCTCTAGACTCAACTTATCAACCAGTCAACTTATCAACTTTCAACAAAGACAATCCCATGCATTTTCAATTCTTCCAACACAGGTTCATAGATTTCCGGAAGAATGGGGATATGTAACCCCGTAAGATGTATTTTCCCGAGCAAAATTAATTTGGCCGCAATGCCTAAGGGTAGTCCCACCGTTTTTGCCATGGCTGTTCTCACATTGTTTTCGCCTTTTACGATGAGACTGCTTTTAAGCGAACGGATTGCGTTACCTAATTCGTAATCGATTTCATGCAACATCACGATCATGTCCTTATCCTCTGGCTTCATCACCCATTTTGTTTCGAGGAGGAATTGCAAAATGTCGGCGGAGACCTTTGCATTAGCGGGTACAGGGGCTTCATCAAAAAAACCCAGCCATTCGAAAAGTCCCCTGTTTTCTTTCATCAGATAGGGTTCAATCGGCGCAGACCACCGTTTAAAGTTCAGTCCTTGCACCCGAATGGGTTGCTGGTCATTCGTTAGTCCGGCTTTTACGATATATTTCCAATGCCCGCAGAATTCCGGATGGCGCAACGTGGTGCGAATGAATGTGGCAGCGTTTTCCAATGCATAAACAGGCATGTAAGCCAGTGAATCACGGTTAGGATAGAACGCTAATTGTCCCAGCCCGCTGATCGAAACGGTTGGACAGGCGTCAAACAGTTCCGTATAGGGTATATTCCGGATGTGGCCATCTTCCTTATATACGGCGCCTGCGCTGCCAGCCGTTACGATATTTCTCGGGTTCCAGCTGATCTTATAATGCCAGGGATTATCATCACTTTCCGGGGCGACCAGTCCGCCGGTATGGGATCGAAAAGCCTGGATCTTTCCACCCGCAGCCTTCACCTGGTGAATCAATTGCATCGCGCTCATGTGGTCAATCCCCGGATCGAGCCCCATTTCACAAAGAAACAGCAATTTCCTTTTTTCAATTTCCCCGCGCAGTTTCCCGATCCGGTCATCAACGTAGGAAGCTGTCAACAGGCTCTTGTTAAATTCAATACAGTCCTGTGCAATAAGGAAATGGAGGGAGGGGGGCAATAAAGAAATGACCAGATCCGCATCCTGAACCAAGGTCCTTCGTTGCGCTGCATTTTCAACATTCAGATCCACAGGGTAAACATGAGCCGCTTTACCGGTCCGGGATGCGGCGGCCCCTGGGTTTCCATCGGCAACTGTTAATTGCCAACCCTGGAGCGAAGATTCTTTGATGAGATAGTCAATCAGGCAGGTGGAGGATTTCCCCGCGCCGAACAACACTGTTTTTTTCATGAAACAATGTTAGGACAAAAATCTGTGCGGCGAGCCGAAAGGCGAGTAGGAAGTGGCTAGTGGTGAATGGCGAGTAGCTAGTAGGGAGTGGCGAGTAATTTTTTTTCCGATGAGTCACCACCACTAGCCACTCGCTACTAGCTACTCGCCATTCACCACTAGCCAAAAAAAATCAGCCGGCGTTACACCGACTGATCTTGCCCCATGTTTCGATACTGTCCCTGATATCTCATCAAATCTATTCCGACAACCTGATTTCGCCCAGGTTGATGTTTTGTCCTTCGTTCACCAGCAAGTGCTCGCGCACTACATTCGTCACTTGTTCCTTATCGGATATCACCACTTTCCAGGTTCCCGGCTTAACCCTCATTCCAAAATAGCCATTCTTGCTCATTGACTTCACTGAATCCTTGCCGCTGATGGCTAGTACGGACTCCCCCGCACTATTCGGATACAGTTTGCCATTGATGAAGCCGCCCTGACTATTCCGGAAGCTGTGTATGCCTATAATAGCAATAACGATCAACAACAGTTCCAACCGCGCCTTTCTCATGATTCAAAATTTTTTCATCGTAATTCCTGACCAACTAATCATATTGTCTTTTGTAAAAGCCAGCTGAAGGAGTATGCCATAAATTAAATACAATACCCCTAAATTCAACTACTATGCCAAGATGAAAAAATGTGAGGAATTCATTTGTGATTTTATTGTTAGCATGATCGGGAGATCAGCTGCCTGTGTAAGATAATCCCAGTTCCCTGGAATTGATGAGCGTGATCCTGTATTGTACTTTAATGCCCCTGGGGCTTTTGGGGGCCTCTTCCATGATCGTGGAACCCGCGCTGATATTGCGGAAATAGACGTTCTCCGTCTTGAATATTTTCTTATTGCTTTGGATATATTGTACCTCCACGACCACCAGGTCAAGCGGATAGAGGGATTTATTGCTAATGCTCAGTTGCAGTTCGGATATGCCGCCAAATGTCCCCACGTTGTATTTATTGCCGCTCACGGAAACAAGTTCGGCAATCTTGTTTTTGACCGCATCCTTCCTGACCTGCTCCGATTCTGTGGCATGTACAATATTTTTTACCGTCGACATAGCGCTGGAATCCACAGCCACCTTAGGTTTCATGAATTGCAGGCTGTCAGCAGTTTTTTGTTTGGATTTATTTTTTTTCTTTTCAGTCGGCAGCACGGTTTCATTTACGGCCTGTTGATCATTGTCAGAAAGCAGGTTGTTGTTTACAGCGGATTTATCATTCTGCGTAACAGGAGGCACAACCACCGGAGTCTTAACAGGACGATACAACGCTTGCTGACCACGGCTCTCCACATCCTCCTTTTGGGCCAAATCTTTAGACGTTAGGTTTTTTCGGTTGTTGATGCTGATGCCAATGAAAACCCCGATACCCAGGAAAGCAGCTAATCCAAAACCGATGGCAAATGGACGGATAAAATTTTTTACTGATCCGCCGCCGGGGCCTGCTTCGGGAGTTTTTTGGGAATAATTTTTCCTGCTTTCAGGATAAGATGGTGAAAATTTTTCCTCACTTATCGAATCCCCTGCCATCGTCTTAAGACCAGGACCAAAGGCTAGTTCCTGGAAGTCCCGGTACTCTATGGGAGGGGTGCCGGATTGTTTCGGAACCGGTAGTTTTTTGACTACAAGTCTTGGATCAGTTTCCTCCTCCTGCCTAGTATTTTTACTAGCCGGCAAGTTGACATAGACAGGACTCTGTGCTGATTTATTTGATTCCTGTTCCTTTCGGGGCGTAGAAAAATTCCGTTCTTCCCTCGGAGCGTATGCTGATTGTGTATTACTGAATAAAGGTTGATTGATTTGTGTAGGCTTCTTGAAAAAGCGATCATAAGGTTGTTCTTCAACCAAGGGAGAGAATGATTTTAGCTCTTCAATTTCACCAGGATAACGCCAGGCCGCACTTTTCCCTTCTACCCATACGAGGTCATATGCTTTCAGACCCATGGTTTGGAGTTCCTCTACGGTATACGGACCCGTTTGCTTATTGCTTCTTAACAATAAATACTTGTTCATATCTCCAGTTAACTAAAAGGGTCGTGGTGGGATCTTCGTGGATGGAGGGAACAAATTTATTGCCTTTTTTTGTGAAGACAACGTTATAACAGCAGAATCTGCGCCAATTCAAAAATAAACCGGGTGAAATGTCAGTCGTTTCAGGGTATTCCACTCCAATGCCGGAGCCGGAACCTTGATAAAACGGGTAAAATACGAGGCCGTATTGAAAAACCCGCTTTCGGAACTAACCCGCAGCAGGTCGGCGTCAGGGGCCAGGTAAAACTGCCTGAAACGCCTGGTATAAGGTATGGTCTTACCAGAGAGGGTCTCCGGATTCTGGGTAGCCCCGATCATTCCTTCGGCGCCATAGCCTGCACTCATGTTCAGCCAGGATGGAAAATCATTTTTTGCGGACAAAAAAGATTTTATATTGAACGACAGCCAGTAGGTTTGCCCGTTATAGTCCTTCAAAATCCTGGAGATCCGGTTCTTTCCCAATTCCTCGGGATAATAACCGGGATAGATCGTCGCATGATAGGAGAATTTCAGTGAGATGCGTTGCTCTCCCCAGCCCTTTTGCTGTGCCGCAAACAGCGCGCTACCTAAGATATTGGCCAGCATGTCGCCATTGGAAAACCCCCATTTGGAAGAGAATCCATCCAGCACTTCTATGATCGACATATAACCGAGCGCCGTCAGGGATCCAATGGCAATCGAAGCGTCATTTTTTACCCCGCACCAACGCATCAGGTCATATTGCACGGCCGCAATATTGTATGCTGTGGTCAGATGGCCTACTTTGTCCATCTGCAACCATTCCCGGTTATCGTTAAAAAAATGGAAAGGGGTGCGGGGATGTTTGCGATACCATAAAAAATAAAGTCCCGTGGAGATCAGCAACCCGCCGGCGATCTCAGTAATGACCACGCCTTTCAGGCGATCTGGATTGTATTGCGCAGAGGGCTCCAGGAATTTGTTCTGGGCGCGCATTTCCGGGACAAAGGAGATAAAAAAGACCAGTAAAAAGCAAGATTTGAGTAGGAAGTATCTTAATTTAATCATTGAATGCCATGTTAATGTCTTCCGGCCTTGAATCACCAACAATATTACACCATTTCCAAAAATGGATCAAACAGGAGGTTCTGGGTTCGCTTGTTTGATTGTTTCTAAAATTCAATATCTTCAATTTTTAAACTTAAACCGAGTTTTATGGATGCAGCTATCCAGGAGAAAGTGAGCGCGTGGTTAAATGGCAATTACGATCAGGATACTAAAAATGAGATACTCCGTCTTCAAAAAGAAAATCCCAATGAACTCATCGAGAGCTTTTACAGCAACCTCGAATTCGGTACCGGCGGACTTCGTGGTATCATGGGCGTTGGTACCAACCGGATCAACAAATATACCATCGGCATGGCCACCCAGGGCTACTCCAATTACCTTAAACAATCGTTTTCTTCACAAACCGTAAAGGTCGCCATCGCACACGACAGCCGCAACAACAGCCGTTTCTTTGCAGAAACCGCTGCTAAGGTATTTGCGGCGAATGGCATTAAGGTTTATTTGTTCCAGTCCCTGAGACCTACTCCCGAACTGAGTTTTGCCATCCGCTATCTTGGTTGCCAGGGTGGTGTGGTATGCACGGCCTCGCATAATCCAAAAGAATATAACGGTTACAAGGCCTATTGGAATGATGGGGGTCAGCTGGTTCCCCCGCATGACACGAATGTCATCAAGGAAGTGGAAAAAATAGCTTCGGTAGATGAGGTCAAGTGGAGTGGCGGCGAAGCCAATATTACCATTATCGGCAAGGAAGTCGACGAAGCGTACATCAGCATGGTGAAGGACCTCTCTGTATACCCTGAGATCATTGAAAAGCAACATAATCTCTGTATCGTATATACGCCCATACATGGCACAGGCATCAAACTGGTGCCGGAGGTTTTGCAAAGGTTTGGATTCAGTAATTTTCACGTGGTGGACGAGCAGGCAACACCAGATGGCAATTTCCCGACGGTGATCTATCCGAATCCAGAAGAAAAAGAAACCATGAGCCTGGGTTTAAAAAAAGCCAAGGAGATCGATGCCGATATTCTATTGGGCACAGATCCTGATGCAGACCGTGTTGGCATTGGCATAAAGGACAAGCACAACAATTGGGTGCTGATGAATGGCAATCAAACGGCAGTGTTGGCTTTCAATTATATGATCGAAGCCAGGAAGGCCAAAGGAATCGCGCAGTCGAATGATATGGTGATCAAAACGATCGTCACGACGGATATGATCGATGAAATTACAAAGCAAAGCACGATCAAATGTTACAACGTATTGACCGGATTCAAGTGGATCGCAGAACTGATCAAGGAGAAGGAGGCTTCGGAAAATTATGTCATTGGTGGTGAAGAAAGTTACGGTCTCATGATCGGGTCGAAGTTAAGGGACAAGGATGCGGTCAGCGCCGTTGCCATCCTGTGCGAGATGGCAGCCTATGAAAAAAATAAAGGAAAAACGCTTTTTGACAGACTGCTGGAGCTCTATGTTCAGTATGGCTTCTATAAGGAATTCCTGATCTCCATTACCAAGAAGGGGATGAATGGCAAGAAGGAGATCGACGACATGATGGAGGGATACCGGAAGAATCCGCCCAAGGCGATTCATGGATCGCTCGTGGTTCAGCTACTGGATTACGAATTGCAAAAAGGCAGGAACCTGCAAACGGGGGAGAACATCGCCATTACCCTGCCTCAATCGAATGTACTTCAGTTCATTCTCGAAGATGGCAGCAAAATATCCGCGCGTCCATCGGGGACTGAACCCAAAATCAAATTTTATTTTAGCGTACACAGCAAACTGAACGCCGTTGAAGATTATGATCAGGCGAGCGCAGAACTGGATGCGCGAATCAACGGGATTATTAAAGACATGAATTTAAACTGAAGCGTCGTGTACTGATTTAGCATGGCCACAACTATCAACATATGAAAAAAATCTTTCTTCCGCTGCTGGCATTTTTCATCTGCCAGCAACTATTCGCCAATGCCCGGCTTCCGAAAATTTTTGGCGATAATATGGTGTTACAACGCAACCAGGCCATTCCCGTTTGGGGCTGGGCCGATCCGGGCGAAAAAATTACCATTCAATTCAACAAACAAACCAAATCGGTTAAAACAGACAAGAATGGAAAATGGATGATCCACCTCGATGCAGAAACTGCGGGCGGTCCGTATTCGCTGACCGTAAAAGGAAAAAACGAGCTACTGATCAACAACGTACTGGTCGGCGAAGTATGGATTTGCTCCGGCCAGTCGAATATGGAAATGCCCATAGCAGGTTGGGGTAAGATCAATAACTACCAGAAAGAGATCAACGCCGCAGACTATCCTTCCATCAGGCATATTAAGGTACCCAACGCCGTGAGCTTCGTTCCGAAGGAGGATATAGACAGCACCGGCTGGAAGGTCTGTAGTCCGGCTACCGCCGGCGATTTTACAGCCGTTGGATATTTCTTTGCGCGTGAATTGTTCAACCAACTGCATATTCCCATCGGCCTGATCAACACGTCCTGGGGCGGCACGATGGTGGAGACCTGGGCAAGCCGCGGTGCATTTGAACAAAGCGATGAATTCAAATCGATGATCACTGCTATGGCAGCGCCAGACCTGGAGACGCTGGCTAAACAGAAAAACGAAGCGCTGGTTAAAAAGATCGAAGCCATACAAGGACCGGTGGAAAAAAATCCCGATACCAATGCATGGAAAACCCTTGACCTGGACGAAAGCCACTGGGCACACATGAAATTACCCGGACTCTGGGAAGAACGGGGATTGACCGATCTGGATGGATTGGTTTGGTTCAGAAAATCCTTTACCCTTTCATCCGAAGATGCCGGCAAACCGGCTATACTGGACCTGGGTAAGATCGATGATTCAGACGAAAGTTTCGTGAACGGAACAAAAGTGGGCGGGTTAAAAAATCAATATAGCGAGCCAAGACATTACACAATTCCTGCAGGCATACTGAAGGAAGGTAAAAATGTGATTGCCGTTAGGGTGGAAGACACCGGCGGGGGCGGCGGCATATACGGCGAACCCACTGAAATGAACCTGACGATTGGAAACAAACCTGTTTCGCTTGCCGGAGACTGGTCGTATAAAATTGAAAGCATTGCCGCTTCGGCCAGAAGTGTCGGGCCCAATAGTTTTCCCACTTTATTATTCAATGCGATGATCAATCCCCTAATACCATATGGTATCAAAGGGGCGATCTGGTACCAGGGTGAGGCCAATGCAGGTCGCGCTTACCAATACCGTAAAGCATTCCCTTTGATGATCAATGACTGGAGGCAGCGCTGGAACGAAGGCAATTTTCCTTTTTACTTTGTTCAGCTCGCCAGTTTCAATGCCGGCAACGGAAACAGTACGAGTGGAAGTAGCTGGGCCGAATTGCGTGAAGCGCAAACTATGACGCTTTCCCTACCCAATTCCGGCATGGCGGTTACGACTGATATTGGAGAAGCGCTCGACATTCATCCCAAAAACAAACAAGATGTTGGCAAACGTTTAGCCGCCATAGCCCTCAATAACCTCTATGGTCAGGCGATGGAATACAGTGGTCCGGTTTACGAGAGCATGAAGACAGATGGCAATAAGATCAGTATCAATTTTACGCATGCGGCAGGTGGGCTCATGGTCAAAGATAAGTATGGTTATATCAAAGGATTCGAAGTGGCAGGCAATGACAAGACCTTTCATTACGCCAAAGCCTATCTGCAGGGAAACCAGGTAATCGTCTATAACGATGAGGTCAGCCAACCTGTTGCCGTGCACTATGCATGGGCCGATGATGCCGGGGAATCAAATCTTTTCAATAAAGAAGGTTTCCCTGCCCTGTCATTCAGGACAGATGACTGGAAGGGAATTACAGACGCTGCGAAATACGCCATCGGCAAATAAGTGGGTCTGACGGTCCCCGTCTGACCCGCTTGCATGGCCAACCTGTCAGACGGGGACCGTCAGACAGGTATTTTATCATGATTGACTTTTTGTTGTCTGGCCGCATTCATCTGGTACGTGAGAATATTGCCGTCCTTCAGAATTTCAACGATGCGGTATCCGTAATAATCGGTTCCCCAATTGCCGGCAACATGGGAATCGAAAAAGTATAATTTCCCATCGCTTTGTTTCACATTATCCTGGTCGTGATCGTGGCCATGAAATATAGCCCTCAGGTTCTTTTGCTTGCTGAACATGGAGGTGATTTCGGGGCAATTGACTCCCCCGCTGGTCCATCTGAAAGGCGTGATGTGCATGAAAACAAACAAATGTTTTTTTGGGGCAAGCAGTCCCAATTGCGCGCCGGTCCAGGCGATATCCGGACAAATGTAGGCACCGGCATCACTCGCTGTATTGAGAACTAAAAAAGCGGTGTCGCCAAATTCGAAGGAATAATTAAATGGCTTATCCCAGGTATTCTTCCATGTCGCTTCATCGGTCATATCGTGATTGCCATGAGAAACATAATAAGGCATTTGCAGATCATTCCATTTCTCCTTCGACTGGGCGAGGAATTGAACGTCATTATGAAAAAGATCCCCGTTGATCATGGTGAAATCAATGCCCCGTTCCTGGTAATCTTTGTTGATCCACTCGATCATATTGTCGTGATGAAATTCATATTCCGTATTGTTTTGACCGTAATGCCCATCCGAAGCCAGTGCGAAACGCAACAAGATTTCGTTACTGTGAGGCAGCTTATAAGCGGCACCGAGCGACTGCAAAGAATTCCCAATGCCGATCATCAGCACCCCCTGTAAGGATCTTTTTATAAAGTCTTTTCTGCTAAGAGACATAAAATATATTGTTTTGGATCTGTCGTTCCGGATTATAGGTAAATTAAGGATTTATGTTCTCATTATTTAACCGATTCTTTATATTATTTTGCAGTTATTATATTTTTATGGCCCATTCAAACCAGGATATTATCCGGCATTTTTTTGAAGCCTATGGCAAGCGGGATATGGAAGGCATCAAGCTGGTCATGGACAAACGCGTGCAATGGATCATTCCGGGTCACCATCCCCTCAGCGGAACAAAAACCGGGATCGATGAAGTCGTTGCTTTGTTTGATGCAATGGGCGGCGTGATGAGCAAGTCAAATATCCGGGTCGAGAACCTGGTAACGGCAGAAAATGACGAGTACGTGGTGGAATGTCAGCATATCATTACAAACCGGGAGGACGGCAATAACCTCGACCACTACTGGAGCGTACTATGGAGTTTTAAGGATGGTAAAATCATAGAAGGCAGACACCTGGCATCGGATCAGCATGCGGCGGACAGCTTTTTTTGTAAGGTATTATTGATATCTTAAATTTCTTTTTGAGCCGTCAGTTCTTCCTGGTGCTTCCAAAGCTCTCTGAATATTGCGCTATGAGCGCGTAGTTCATAAAAATTTCCTTCCGCGGCGATGCTTCCGTTGTGCAACACGTAAATATGATCGAACAGGGGCAGCAGGTGCAGCCGGTGCAGCGCAGAGACGATCGCCTTGTCTGAAAAAACATCAAAGAGTTTTTCGTAGATCACGGATTCTGTTTTGGGATCCACGCTGCTGGTGGGTTCGTCCAGCAATACCACATGGCTTTCCCTGGCTGCCAGGATTCCGCGCGCAAGTGCAAGCCGCTGTTTTTGACCGCCGGACAAATTCACTCCTTTTTCCTGGATATTGGATTCCAGACCCCGCGGTAACTGCCCGATCACTTCACTAAAATGTGCGTTATCGCAAACTTCATTGATGGTTGTTTCAGGAAAAGGAAGTCCCAGCGTAACATTGTAGGCAATGGTATTTTCAAAGATCTCGGGCTCTTGCGGAAAAAGCGTGACGGTCTGATTCAGCGCAGCGAGCGGATAGGGTTTGCCGTCCACCAGCATTTCGGTGTTGGCTTCGGGTGTATACAGTCCGCGCATCAAAGCCAGGAGCGTGCTCTTTCCGCTTCCGCTTTCCCCGATCAATGCAATTCTTTTTCCGCGCTGGATGTTGATGCGCAGGTTGTGCAGGCTTTGGGGAGCGTGCCGATCGTCATAAGCATCCCGGTGTGAAAAATTCAAATGGCGGATCTCAATGCGCTGCCAGTGTTGGGGCAATTCAGTTTCCCGGTCAGCACGATGCTGGTCTTTATAAGCATTTTCAATATTCACTGCTGTTTGCACATCCGTATTATACTGAACAATTTGGGTATACTGCCAGGCCACATCGTGAAACACACTGGTGAATTGGTTTACATAACCCAAAAGCGTGACCAGTCCGCCGATATAAAAAATCTTTCCCGGTTGCCAATGCTGATAAATAAATCCCATCACGATCACGACATAAATAACGCCGACGAGCATGTCGGCTGTAAACCATTTCCACTCATTGATCAGCACGTTTTTTCTGAAAGGTTTGAGCAGGTCGCGCACCCTAGACATCAACCCCGTTTCCATACTTTTTTCAAGCCGGAGGGTTATGACGGTCATGATATTGGACATACTATCAAAAAGCGTGGCGGAGATCGCGTGCTCTCTTTCATTCACTTCCTCCTGCGTCTTGATGAAGGGTTTGTCAAATTTAAAGATCACCCAGATGGTGATCATGCCCAGCAGAATGCCGATACTGCCAAACAGCGGCGAAAAAAAGAGCATCGCCACAAAAGAAAAAACAAATTTCAATAAGGCATGCACGTACATGAAACCGCCGTCGAAAAAAGACTTGAGTGCTTCATAGGCCTTGCGGATCCTGTTGATGGTTGCTCCGCTATGGTGGTCCTGGTGCCATTTCACGGAGAGGTGCAGGGCCTGGTGATAACGTTCCTGTAGAAAATTACGGCTCAGGTTAAACGCTAATTCCCTTTCCATTAACCTTGCCGGCCCGTGAAAACTCCATTCCCCCAATTTCAACGCCAGGTAAGCCGCCACGTAGATGGCGGCATTCGTTAATATCTTATCCGGCTCCCTTTGTATCTTATTGACGAACCAGCCAAAAATAATCGGGTTTGATGCGCTGATCAGGTTCGAACAGGTGAACATGCCATATACCAGCACATATCGTTTCCTTTCCTGCTGCGCGTACCGCCAGGCCGTTTTGAGGAGCGATATGTAGGGATTGGCCATAGAAATACTTAATGGGCAATGCTGAATCGTTCAGGTCTAACGGTCCCCGCCTGACCTGAACAACAGCCATGAAGCGGTCAGACGGGGGCCGTCAGAGCTATTCATGGTAATGCAAACGCGACATAACTGTCTCCCGAAGCTGTACCCAGCTTTCCGCCGCCGCAGGCGATCACGATGTATTCTTTGCCTTTGACTGAATAGAGAGAAGGCGTTGCAAAACCAGCCGCGGGTAAATTGGTTTCCCACAATAATTTTCCGTTGCGTTTGTTAAAGACCCTGAATTTTCCATCGCGGGTTGCCGCAATGAACAGGAGTCCGTTAGCTGTTACAATGGGACCTCCGTAATTTTCTGTTCCCGTGAAGATCCCTTTTTGTTTGAATTCAGGATATTCTCCCAAAGTAATTTTCCATTCGATATCGCCCGTGTTGAGGTTGATGGCACTGAGCGTCCCCCAAGGCGGCTTGATGGCAGGATAACCCTCCTTGGTCAGGAATTTATTGTAGCCGGTAATGGAATAAGGCAGGTGCCGGAAGGTATCGACCGGTTTAGGCAATTCCACAAAAGGCTTTTGCTGCTCGGCTTTCATTTCGAGAACGAACGAACTGATGGCGGACTTTTCGAGTTCTGACAATTGCGAAAAGGAAGGCATCATGCGCCTGCCCGTTGAAACCATTGCAGCAAATTGTACTTCGTTGTATTTTTTATGAACATCGATCAGGGTAGGGAAGTTGCCGGAGCCCTTGCGGTCAGGGCCATGACAGCTCATGCAATTTTGCTTGTATAGTCTCTTGCCTGCTTCCAGGTAGTTCTCTTTTTTGGGCACTTCGTTTTTCACTTCGATCATCGTCAAAACCCAGGGCATTTCATTGGCATTGACATATAACCAACCGGTGTTCGGATCAAAGGCCGGTCCGCCCCATTCTGCCGCACCGTCGAACCCGGGAAAAATCACTGTTCCCTGTTTCGAGGGGGGGTTAAACATGTTACCGCTTTTATACGAGAGAAATTTTTTCCTGAGATCCTGGTATGAAGAATCGGGAATCAGGTCATTGAGATCCGAGTCGTTGACCACCTGTCTGGCAAATGGTTTGGGCAATGTCGGAACCGGTTGGGTAGGGTAGAGCTTTTCTCCAAGTAATTCTGTATTGACCGGCACTTGTTTTTCTTCGATCGGGAAGAGTGGTTTTCCGGTCTCTCTTTCAAAAAGGAAAACGAACCCGGTTTTGGTTGTCTGGGCCACGGCATCCACCTGTTTTCCATCACGCATCACCGTTACCAGGGCAGGCGGTGTGGGCAAGTCTTTATCCCATACATCGTGGTGAATATCCTGGAAATGCCAGATCCTTTTTCCCGTTGCTGCATCGAGTGCAAGCAAACAATCAGAAAACAAAGTCGTTCCCTTTCTTTTCCCGCCATAAAAATCAAAAGACGCGGAGCCGATGGGTGCAAACAATATCCCGCGCTTTTCATCCAGACTGAATCCTGACCACGCATTGGCGCCGCCGATATTTTTGTATGCGATGCTATCCTCCCAGGTATCATATCCAAATTCTCCTGGATGGGGAATGGTATGAAATATCCATTTTTGTTCTCCTGTCCTGACATCGTATGCGCGGATATGTCCGGGTGCTGCATCACTTCCTTCCGATACCCGGGTGCCCATAATAATCAGGTCCTTGTAGATCATGCCGGGAGAAGTGGAGGTCACGAAAAGATCTTTCACGTCCCTGCCGAGACCATCATGCAAATCAATTTTTCCCTTGTTGCCAAAACCGGAGATCTGTTTTCCATCGGTGGCGTTGATGCAATAGAGGTTGGAACCGGCCGTTAAATACAACCGTTTGTCATCCTTGCCATCGGTCCAATAAGTAAGTCCCCTGCTGTTGTTGAGCACAAAAAACATTCTCTTGTCGATATCGACAGAATCCAGTGGGTTAAATACCCAGATCGGCTTTCCGCTTGCTGCATCTACAGCGAACAGTTTCATTTTTGGTGTAGATCCGTACAACACGTTGTCAATGATAATCGGGTTGCATTGGATCTGCGAATGATGCGCTGTATCCTCATCACCTGTATGATAGGTCCAGGCCACCTGCAACTGCTGCACATTCGCCGTATCAATTTGTGAAAGCGTGGAATAATGTATGTTTTCTTTTGAACCACCAAATACCTCCCAGCTGGTATAGGGTTCTTTTTTATTTGAGCAGGCTACCAAAAACAACAGCCCTGCAATGATGCAAGGCTGTTTGAACAATGGGTTTGCGTTAAAAAATTTATTCATAATAAATCGTTATTGGGGCTACCGATATGTTGCCCCTGGCTCGCAAAGGAAATTGTTTTTTAATCGAGGACCTTTTCGATGATCTTGCCGCTTTTTTTGTTTTTTAGGATGACCTTCTTCGCGCCGTAATGTGTCATTTCTTCTTTAACAAGATAATATTCCACATCGTACTCAACCAGATGACTGTCTTTGCCTACGCCTGTCCGGCCTCTCCAGATGTCGAGTTTTACCGGTTCCCAGAGTTTGGATTTGGCGGAACGGTATGCCGCGTCAAGAACTGAATTCACAACGTAACCGTCATAGAAAGTTTCTTTCGGCGCGATACCTTTTTCCATGGAATTAAACATGTCGGTGAACATATGGTTATATCCCAGGTCATTCATTTCGTCGCCTACAGGGAACAGCCAGCCGGTATTGCTTTCTGCTTTTTCAGCCACATAATCGGCGCCTTTTCCTGTGGTGAACATTTCGAGGCCTGTTCTAAGGAAACTATTTATCCAGATCGTTCCTTCCGTTCCCATCACTTCATCCCGGAGGTCAAGGCCCCCGCGAAAGGTCCAGCTGACTTCAAACTGGCCGATGGCTCCGTTTTCATATTTTACCAACCCGATGGCATGGTCTTCAGCGTCGATGGGCTTTACCTGTGTATCGGCCCAGCACATGACTTCAACGGGTTTGATGTCTTTACCAATAAAGCTCCTCGCGATCTCCACGCAATGACAACCCAGGTCGAGGATGCAACCACCGCCCGCCTGTTCAATATCCCAGAACCAGTCGCTATGCGGACCAGGGTGGGTTTCTCTTGACTTCGCCCAGAGAATTCTTCCCAAAGCGCCGGCTTTGACGCTGGCCAGAGATTTTAAAAATTTGGGCGTGTATACGAGGTCTTCCAGGTAGCCATTGAAAATTCCCGCGGCCTCTACAGCAAGCAGCATTCTTTTTGCTTCTTCTGCATTTCTTCCGAGCGGTTTGGTAGTGATCACGGCCAAACCGCTCGGAAGAAATGC
>Ga0193728_1000541_pt1 | contig 18352 bp, 19 predicted proteins | sample U1c1metaG_FD_143037 | JGI IMG/M metagenome (GOLD analysis project Ga0193728, IMG submission 143037) | Soil microbial communities from a riparian zone of the East river system, Colorado, United States - U1c1 | ecosystem: Environmental > Terrestrial > Soil > Riparian zone | place: USA: East River...
ATGAACGACTGATTCTCGGCGGGCAGCTTGACCGGGAATTCTGCCATGACAAAGACAGAATCGCCTCCCGTCATGTAGAGTTTGAGGAATGATACGAGCATGTCACCCACCGGCGTGTGTTGCGTCCTCTTCGCCATCAATTCAGGCTGGTCCAGGCGCGCATTTTTCCTGAATTCGCTTTCCGACAGCTCGACGATATCGGAGTAACCGCCGGCAAATTCCCAACACTGCTTGGATTCGCGCACGAAATCCACCCGGACAACCTGAGCCGTGACAAACACGGACTTGGAATGGTCGCCGGCCAGGACGATGCGTGGCGGCGCGAACAAACGGGAGGGTTCGATTTTTTGCCACAGCCTTTGAACCGCGGCTTCATCGGTTTGGGCGAAGGACTCGACCGAGCGGTTGGTCAGGTGAACACGAATGACCATGGCTGGCTTCTGCGATTCTCCGCGGACATTTGTTTCCATAGGTGTTTTTTCTTTCTTTTTGCTCAGACGGTTTCCAGTCAAGGGACCCGTGGCGAACCAAAAACTCAAGGATCCCACGCATCGGCCATCAATCTAACTTCATCTTTTCAGTGCGCAAATGGGAACCGACTCACGACACATGACGTTGCTGTAGCGCAGCCACCATGGCTTCAACATCCGGCGCGCCGTCATAGCGCACACCATTGATAAAGAAGGTGGGCGTGCCATTGACTCCCTCTCGTGCTCCAGCGCGGAAATCCTCCCGGACACGTGCCGTGTGCGTCCCGGCCAGCACTTCAGCGATCAACCGAGGGCCATCGAGACCCAGACTTGCGGCGTATCGGGCGAGGTCCTCATCCTCGAGCGCCTCCTGGTTCTCGAACAACAGGTCGTGCATCTCCCAAAACTTTCCTTGCGCGCCGGCCGCTTCCGCCGCTTCGGCGGCGTGTTGGGCATGCGGATGCGCATTGTTGAGTGGGAAGTTGCGAAATGCAAAACACAAGCGGTCGCCCAGCCGTTCCTGGATTGCTTTGACGATCGGATGTGCTTCGCCGCAGTAGGGACACTCGTAGTCGCCGTACTCGACGAGGGCGAAAGACGCGTTAAGCGGCCCTTGAGTGTGATCGCGGTCCGCCACCGGCAGGACCAGTTTCGAATTTGGAATGCGATTCTTTGTTTCAGGTTTCATTTGGCTTCCTTTTTGTTTTGCAGTTCTTCCAGCGCCGCCAGGATCCCGGCCGCCCCAGGGTTCACACCCACCGGCGAAACGAAGCTCCAATGAATGGCGCCGTTGGCATCAATCACGAACAGGGCGCGTTCACAGACTCCATCGGCCGGTCGATAAACCCCGTAACGTCGGGCCACTTCACCCTTCGGCTCGAAGTCGGCGAGCAGAGGGAAATGCAACTTGCGATCCCGGCTGAAAGCCGCGTGACACCATGGGCCATCCACGGATATGCCAAGAAGTTCCGCGTCCAGGCCTTCGAATTCGGACAGCATCTCGTTGTAGAGCCCCATTTGATCGCCACAGACGGGGCTCCAGTCGGCGGGATAAAACGCCAGCACGATTGGTCGCCCGCGGAAATCGCTCAAGCTAACCGTCTGGTCAGGGGTGGTCTTAAGCGTGAAATCGGGAGCCGCAGTACCGGCTGGCAGCGCGGTTGATTTGTGCCCTGCTGGGCGTGATTGTTGTTGGACTTTGGTTTCGTTATCCATAAAAGTTACGTATTCTCTTCGGAATAAAGTTACAAATTCGCGCTTCACTTTATCGCTTGGAATGAGCTTCCACAAACCATGGCCATTTATCAATTCCGCCGTAGCCCGGCGAGTTTGCGCGCGCAGGTCGTTTCTTGGTCCGATGGACTTTCATTTTCATATTTCACATCACTGCGGTGCTCGGGAGTGCCGACCGATACCCTCGTAACAGCAACTTTGCATCGAGTGCGCGCTCTTAAACGAGCCCAAAATTAGCCAAACGTGCACGAAACAATGGTTTGGGGGAGTACGCGAAATGTTATGGAACCACTGATTTTACGGGCTAATCTGCACGTTGGTGCCGGTGGTGGGACTCGAACCCACACGGCGTTTTTGAGAGCTCAGGCATAAGAATACAGCCATTTATTGACATATATGACACCCCTTGACAAGGATAAACGTTATGCGATACCGTTATGCCAACGTGTCGAGCATTCACAAGCAACCCGGAAAGCCGAACTGGTTCTGCGCGTTCTATGATCCGGAAGGTTATCGGCGCTTCCGAAGTACTGGAACAGAGAATGCCAAGATTGCCAAAACCATTTGCGCCAACATCGAACGGGCGGCGGACCTGGCTCGCAAGAATCGACTATCAAACGAGAAAGCGCTGAAGATGATTCGGGAGACGTGCGCGTGCACAGAGGAATCCCACAGCAAGTTGGCTGCGGACAATGCGCGCATAGTCATCACCGCCAGCCTTGAGGAGTTTGTAAAGATCGCTGGCGGCGAGCTGACAACCTATACAATCCGCTCTTGGCTGGATTCATGGCTGGTCGGGCACACCAATGCGAGCAAGGCAACGCTCGTCACTTATCGCGGGGTGATCGATATGTTTCTCAAATTCCTCGGAGCGAGAGCGGACCGGTCGCTGGCGACGTTACAGCCGCGGCAGATCGAGGAATTCAAAGCCCAACTAGCCACACGCGTCTCGCCCTCCACGGTGAACCGGGCACTGAAAGTCTGCAAGGCTTCATTTAACAAGGCGGTTGCGAGCCGCCAATTGGAGTTTAATCCCGCCGAGCACATCGAATATATCGGCTGTGAAGAGGTAGGCCGGCGGGCATTTACGATCGAGGAAATAAGAAAATTACTTAAGGTCGCAGAGCCCGACTGGCTTACGATGGTCCTGATAGGATATTACACGGGGCAGAGATTGCGTGATTGCGCGAACCTCACCTGGGAACAAATCGATCTCCTTGGCGGCACGATCGCATTGAGGACAATGAAAACCGATCGAGAACAGGGAATCCCGATTGCGGAGCCATTATCTCGCCATTTGTCCGCGATCGCCGGCGACAAACCGGACGCTCCTGTCTGCCCATCACTCCGCGGCAGGACCGCCAGCCGGTTGTCTCAAGAGTTTTACAAAGTCATGGTGAAGGCCGGTCTGGCTGAGAAGCGAGACCACCAGAGCAAGGGCAAGGGCAGGGACGCACGCCGCGAAACAAAGCGCACCAGTTTTCATTCGCTCCGCTATAGCACCACCTCCGACTTGAAATCGGCTGGCGTCTCGGATTCCGTAACGATGGATCTTGTCGGCCACGAAACGGCGGCCGTGTCCCGCAACTACACAAAAATTGCTGATGATGCAAAACGGGCGGCGATCGCCAAACTTCCAGACATTACGAAATGAAACGAAGAAAGAAATTGCGGGAAAGCTTTCCGGAGAGACGCGACGCAAGCGAAATAGGAATGCACGACGAAGTATTTTGGGCACTCGTTTGAGCTCTGAGTTGGTTAACGCTGGCATTGCCCGGAATTGCGAAGAAACTGACAGGTCATTCGAGCGAAGCAGTCCATCGCGGATACACGCATCATGAGTTGGAGGTTTTGAAGACCGCAATGGCGAAGCTTCCCTCGCTGAATTCGTGAGGGGCTTTGTGTTTGCAAGCCGAGGCCGCACCTTGACCGCAAGATCCAAACGGCGACGGGCTCCCTCACGCACCGCTTCAAAACTGGGCTGCTTTGGTAGGTTCAAGCATTGATGGGCCGCTGCGTTCTAACATCCGAACAGGTCCAAGTGGACACCAGGGCATGCAACCAGTAATCAGAGCGCTTTGCAGATTTCTTTCCAGACTCTCTGAAAGTTCCCCTCAGAGCGTCCCCTTGCCAGCTGCCTTGGCCTTTTTCCAACGAGCCCTGGCAATCGCTGCAAGCCTTGCCCTTCCAGCCGCACTCATTTTCCTTTTGGGTTTCACAGGTGCCGTCGAACCGTTTGTTCCTTTTATCTTGGCCCATCTTGCTCGGGCTCCTGCGGCAATGGCTGCCCGCCCGGCAGCACTCATCTTCCGCTTTCCTGTGCGCCTGGGTGCTGGGCTTGTGCCGCCTCCTGGGCCGAGAATTTGTGAGAGCTGATTGTGCAGCTCCTCAATTCGCTCTTTGATGTTGGCTGCCTGTATGAGTTGTTTTGCTGACAAGTCTGTGAATGAATTCATGCGGATAAATGTGGCTGGAATTTGAGCAAAAGCAACTGGAATGGACGACGACAGATTTGCTGGGCGTAATTTCCGAATTTCGGAAATGGAATTCTGGGTTTGCCCCGAATAGTTGAATTATAACGTCCTTTATGAGGCCTTTATCAGTTGCGCTCAACGCCAGGGAACCTGCCGCATTGCAACAGGAAACGAGACCGTAATTGTTTCGCCCGGATTCGGTTTGCTGCTGGATGGTCCGGCGTAGGCGATTGGTGGTGGCGTGCCGGTCTGGAGATTTTCCTTTCGACCGTCAGCCTTCCTGCGAACGATTACCGATTCGTGCCACGGTTTCATTCCAAGGTAAATCTGCTGCGTATCGTCAGCGAGAGACACAATGTCTCGATCACCGCCCCAAGTATGCGAGTGCGTCTCATGAATCCCTCCTAGTTCCTTCCAATGCTGGCGAGGATCGCCGTCTGCAAACAACTCGTTGCCAGTCAAAATGAGCACCGGATTGTAAGGCCGTTCCGACTTCCAATACCTGCGTCCTCGATTCACCACCGGCCTCAGCAAGGTCTTCTCGTCCTCGGTTAGCGAATCTCGCAGCGTTGCAAATACGAGCACCGCGCCCGGAAACTCTTTTGAGACAGAGATCATTCGTAGAGAATCCTTTCGCTTGAAATGACCGAAAGTCTTACATTCCGCAAAAATCAACTCCGTTCGCGAAGGCGCATACTTCGAGGACTGATAAAACAAGCCCAAGTCAATTTCCATTGAAGACGCCCCCTTCTTCGCGGTGAAGCTGAACATCGGGGTCGTCGCCCCATCGAGCAAGCGGGCAAAAAATCGGAGAGTGAGAAGGACGGAATAGACTCCGTAAGCTTGGTGCGGCAGACTGAATGGACCGATTGTTCGATAGGCCCAGCTTATTTCCTTGGGGTTATGCTGAGGCAGCTTAAATCTGGCTAGGCACTGCGGGCACTTGATCTCGTAATCTGCATCCTTAATAGAAAACCAAGAGCGCTGGCGACACTCTGGGCACTGGAGTTTGAACCCAAGTTCGAACATGTGCTGTTCAATGAACCTTTTGGCAAGCTGTTCGGAGTTTGCCATTTTGTATCGGTCTTCGCCGGTGATTTTGTTGAGGGCGCGCTTAAATGTTTCGATGTTGATTGCACGGCCGAATTCCTCCTCGGGCAGATCGTTTCGACTTTCGTTCGAGGTTTCGCCTTTCTCCTGGTGGTGGCGCCCGGAGGCGAACTGTTGAAGCAGCTCGATAACACTTCGTTTCGCCAAAAGTCCCACGCCAAAGGTGCCGCCCAGATGTCTGAGCATGTGGCGAGCAATGTGGCCGTTGTTTGAGATCTCTGCTGTCCAGCCCTTTGCCCTCAACCAAGCTGAAAAAACCGAGGTTGCGGAACTGAGGTTTAGTCGCTCCCGCCAATTCTTGTATTTTGCAAGATGAATCAGTCCGCGTTGACCGCAACGCCATTCGTCGAACCCAAAGGCCCCCGCAGCACCTGCGAGTTGCCAGTCACCTTCTGGAACAACCTCAGCGGATATGTTTTCATCACCCCAAACACGGATCTCGATTTCATTGGCACAGCGTGGCTTGCTATGGCCACCATGCCGGCTCGCAAACTCTGGCATTAACGTCTTGAACGTCATGGCTTTTTCTTGCGCCACCAGGTCATACTCCTCATCGAACACCTCAAGGTCGCAAACCTCCGCAGAGTCTTTCTCTCGTGCCCATTCATCCCATATCCGCGGGTAGGAAAGGTGATAAACGATTTTGCTTTCGTGCGGATTCTGCGACGGGCTGAGCTTCGGTTTCAGTGATCGACCGAGCTCTTCTACGGCGACAATTGAACTCGTCCGGCTTCGTAGAATCATTGTGTTGTTGAACAGATTCGGATTGCCCCGATATGCGAATGAATTCTCTTCAACAAAGTCGACTGCCAGCTTTTGGGCACCAGGGTTGTCTACAACCTGCTGACATATCGGAATCACGTTCCAACCCAACGCGCGCAAATTCCAATAATCAATAATGTCTAGAGCCCGGTCCGGGTTCATCAAAAAGATGCAGTCGCGTCGTCTGAACGACCGAACCCGAGTCGTTTGTATATTGATGGTGCCAATGCGGCGCAGGAACAGGTTGTCAGGCGAGAGGAATTCAAAGTAATTATCGATCGTGCACTTGGCGGTCTCGACTCCGGGTAAATCCTTCCAGCCGCCATTCGCCAACTTCTCGATCGCAGGAGAAAAACTGCCAAAGACGCTGGCCAGAAATGGCTCATTTTTTGAGGAAAACTCTGGAAGGCGTATCCGCAGCGGCCGGTGACGGACAAATTCCAATTCCTTCTGGGCAAAGTATCGAAGCACCTCAAACATCCCGATCCCGAATTTGGGCGTCCCATCTTCTTCGACGCTCCCCGTGATTTCGGAGCACTTGATTACGGCTCGGTGACCGAATTTCAGGTCGTCAGCTTCGAGGCGACCTACTTTCACGACGTAATCTGGATCAAACGCATCGAGATAGCCCTCCACAACGGATTGGGCTGACAACCCGCGCTTTGAATCGCGCCCCCAATACTTCGGGAGTTTCCGGTATACCGGAATTATTGGGCTGAAGGCGCCACCCCACAAGAAGCTTGCGGTCTCAATTGCGTTCGCAATGGCAGCTTTATCGGTTGGTTGCACCAAGAAAGCCAGCCGGAGCGGACGGAGTTTTACTTTAAGGGAACCAGACACCATTGGCCGATTGTTAATCCAAACTCAAGGAACTTCAAGTTCTCGTCGGTCACCGAAACTTCATGCTAAACGCGGCGAATGCAATGTTCGGGTGTTCAGTTGGAAGCACTATCCATTGTGCTGCACTATTCTCGATATGGAGCACCAGTTAGCATAATTGAAGGCTTTGCGTTCTGCGGATTTTCTCCTGCATGGAAGAGTTCGTAACGGCAAACAGGCTCTTTCGTGGCGGTAAGAATCAGGACTGCGACGTAGGGGTAAGAGAGGGGAAGGCCTTGGTAAGACCGCAACTTTTCCCGATCTGCGGCGGTTCCTCGTCTATCGTCCTCTGGCTTAGCTTCGATGGCGAGCAGGTTCTCCAGCGGGTGTAACGGATTGTGCACAATTATATCTGGAGTCACCAAATGCCTTTGTGGATTTTTGGTCCTTTTTCGCGACGCAATCGGAGATCGCTTCCGAATATCGCCAAAAGCATCATAGTCGAAATCAGCGTCCCAAGGCGCGAATGTTCGCTTCAAATGTTCTGCCAAATGTGCGCACATTGTTCGCTCTCCAATTCGGGCTGCGAATAATTTGGATTCCGAGTTTAAGAACGAGAGAATTCCGGCCTCGAACCTGGTGCGGACTTCTTCAAACGGGAATATGGGGAACTTCACACCGTTCATAGGCGTAACGAGTTGTGGAAACCTTTGCTGTTCCCTGTGTCAACGACAAGCGGAAAATGCGGCCAGAAGACTCGCCGACTTTCAAAGTAAAATTTTGAAGAAACTCGAAAAATTGCCCTTGTCGTAAAGGCGCGTGGTCGAAATGCTCGAATGGCCGAGCCATTCTTGCACGTCTGCAATGCCCATACCCAGAAACAATCCAGACCGAGAGGAAGGCAACCTCATTGCCGCATGGGGCCAAGCTCGGCTCCTCAAGACCTACGATGGGAAATGCAAACTCGTGGGCGGATCAGCCGAGGACCGGGCGCAGGCGGCGAAGTGGATCGGGATGTTCAAGCCGAACGACCGGGTCGATGGATTGCCGACTGTGCCGCCACCGCCGAAACCACGGTGAGATGGCCCGGCAATTTGGCCGTAGATTACCAGCCTAATCTAACTAGGGTCTGATTTCGACTTTATGGTGTATTGAAAGCAGGATGACCCGGGACGGGACGAAAGCAACAAGGGCATCGAGCGCCACCGGGGTCGCCGCACCTAGAATATCTTAATTTGGATTTACTTAATTACTGGCAGGAAGTCTTTCACCTTCATTTCGATTGGGCCGACAAGAGAATGCCAATTCCCGATCTTTTGCGGAGGAATTGGGAACTCCTTATCGAGGATGGAATTTACCCTAATAGCCACAAATCCCCGCACAATTTCTGCATCCTGCGGCAAAAACCAGAGATCCAGGTTAAATGTATCCAAAGCTTTCACCATATCGGACGCAGAGATCCCGTTGCGCGGGAAGGCCCCTCCTCCAAATCCTGCCTCGTCGGGGGTCAGGCGGAAATCTAGGCTAAACTTTTGCTCGCCACGTGAGTCAATCTGTTCGCTGAACAGATCGGTCATCAGATCGATTCCAACCATCTTGCCGGGACGCCACAATCTTAGCCACGCGCATTTCATTCCTTCATTGTGGTTTTTCGCGAGTACAGGCTTTGCAAGAGCAAAAAACACACGCGCCTCGGCTGTTCGGACCGGCCCTGTGATCGGGTCCAAATTGGAGACATTCGTTCTGATTTGCGCGAGTGTTATTTCCAGAGCGAATACGTTTGATTGGAGTACCAGATTATTTGAGCGAAGCCCTTCGACCTGCACTGACATTTGAAGATTAGTTGATTCGAGGTTCGCTGCGCGCTCATTTGCCAGCGCAGCATCTTTCCCAGCTATTTTTGATTCACGATTTGCGGCGGCTGTTTTATCCTTCAAATCTGCAACCTCCAGTCCGGAGATTATACTTATTCCCAACGCAGCCACGACTTCTAAAATAATGCCCGTCATCAAAATGCGCCATCCGCGTTGCAATTCTGATTTCTGCGCAGCTACAACATCCTCAAAGATGTCCGGCTTGAAACTCTCCGGTGGGATGTATTTTTCTGCCCTTTTTTCTATCAGAAGTCCCCAATATACAACGATTCCTCCGGTGACGCTTAACAGTATATCTACCCAGAACCAAGGCGATGAAACCAATTCCAAGAGCAAGTTCATTTTCGCTTTATTACAATTCAATGTTGCTGGCAACATTTGGCTTGTTGATGTGCAAGCACAGCAGAAGAAATACAGGAAACAAATAACCTTCTCGATTATATTTTGTAATACGCTTTGTAATTGAAATGAAGAGGGGAAGTCATAGGGTGCAACTATGTTGGGTGCATAGTTATGAACCGGCCAGCTTACGCCCGACGCGGACTCGCATGTCCGGTGGTGCGGGAGCCGGGAGGACAATCCGAGTGGCGACGCGATCGGGCGGAATTTCTCCTGACATCATTTTTCTCCCACAATGGCCAGCGTCGTGACTTTGGCATCCCGGTCTATCCTGCGCACGCGCGGTCTCTGCTCATACTGGCGCGGACCCGCTTCGGGAAAATCATATTCCTGCACGTAAACGACCCCATCGGCCACCGCCACTCCGGTCGGAGCACGGTGCGGTCGCACGCAGAATCGTCGTGACCATGCCATCGGGCGTAATCTTCAGAACCGCACGACATCGGTTAGCGGCGGCGTAAACAACTCCTTCGGAATCCACCGCCAACCCCCTCAAAGAGGGCGCGGGAGGAGCGCCGCGAACATGGGGCTCGGGCAAGTCGTCAGGGCAATCGCTCACCAGGGCTTTGGCAACCACCGCGAGAACGCCTCCGGGTATGGTGATTTTCAGCAACAGGCTCCCATCCGTCACAAACAAAGAACCATCCGGGCCGGAAGCCATCCCGGTCACTCCACCGATTGCAGCATTGGTGGCCCCTTGGAGCTGGATCGTTGAAACCTCTCCCTCCGGCGATTGGCGATTGATTTCCAGCCGTCCGGGCTGCCAAAGCGCATAATAAATGCCGCCGCCACGATTTACCGTGAACGGGAAATTTCCGCAAGTGAGGATAGCAGGCTTGACTCCCTCCGGCGTGATTCTCTGGAAGTCCTTCAAGTGCGACCGCGAAAAATGTCCTTCGAGATCGATGTCCAGCCAATGGTGGCGCACATCACTTATCAGGCTGAGTTCACCCTTTGGGCTTAGTTTCCAGGTTCCTTTGCCGTTGGTTTGTGTAAAATAGACTTGCCCTTTGCCGTCAACGGCGATGCCGGAACCCGGATGAGCCAAAGCCGCTCCCGCGCCGACGAGCGTCACCAGCGTCGTGATGATGGTGGTTGCTTTTGTTTTCATCGTTGTGGCCTCCATGCGTGAAACCGCTGCCCGTCCGATCCCGGCCAAAAGAAAGCGAAACAGGCGGAACCAGGGAGACCACAGCCGGCGATGCGATTACGCATCTTCATCGGCCAAGTGTCGATCCTCGGGCGGATTGAGGCGAGGCGAAAATTTGGTGGCGCGATCAACTCGATGACGCGTCGGGAGATTGGATATGCCTTGCAATTTGCCATAGCAGGCCCACGATCCGACTGGCATGTCTCTGGCGAAAGGTTGCGAGGTAAAGCGCCAGGCGCTTTTGCACAATTCATGTTTAAAACTTTTCAATTATCCGAACTGCTGCGGTATGCCTTCAGTGGCAGCATTTTTCTGGCAACATTTGCAGGCTCGATGAAAGGCATATCCTCGGTCCTTACACCGGATTTGGGGAAGGAACGGGTTGCGAGCCTTATTATGGCAGCCTTCGTCGCCGGGAGCCTTTGTTACTCCCTTCACCGTGCTTTCTATCGGTTAATTATTTTGCGCCAAATGTGTAAACTAAGCCACGAAACAAGGGATTCTTATCGTGTTGCATTTGAAGCAGCCAAGGAATTTTTTTGCGGAATGTTCAAGTGGGATGGAAAGTGGTCCTTTGGCACGGCATTGAAGGGGGTTATTGAGAAGCATAAACGGGCCAAGGAGGCTTTTCGCAAGGAGGAGTTTGATCGGGACTATGCCCGTTGGGTTCGGGGATGTAATTTTCCCGCTTTTCAGGAACGAATGTCATTGTGGGCCGCGCACGTGCATTTTCTCTATTGCAGCGCATGGGCTGCCTTGGCCGGGGCCTTCATTGGTCGCCTCATTCTGAGCATGACCGAGGGCAAGAATTTCTTTACAGATCACCCGGGATTATACACTTTTTGGGGCGCACTCGTTTTTGCCATTGTTTTGCTTTTTGTCGGCTTCAGTCAAGACACCCTGCTTACCTTTTATGATCTCAAGCTGGCAGAAAAAGAGATGGTGAAAAAATTGGACAAAGACATAAAGAAACAGCCCGAACAGAAACCTCCAGGCTCCGCGTTGCAAGAAAAGGGTGGAGCCAACGAAGACGAGTAATACGAGCAGGTTCTCTTTGAAATTTAGCTGCGCTCCGCCCGTTCCCGAGGCAAGAGCAACAGAACATTGCAAAACCCCACCGGCTCTCCAAAATTGTCGGGCATGATCTTCGACCGATCAACATTCGCCAAGGCCGTTAAAGCGCTCGCCGGCAAGAACGTGTTCATCGGCACTTCCTCATGGAAGTATTCCGGTTGGGCCGGGCAAATCTACGATGAGACCCGTTACGAATACCGCCGGAAGTTCACGGTGAAGGGCCTGGTAATTGTTGAACAGGCGGAAGGTTCGGCGGCGGCTTTGATTCAAGGGTTACTTGCGGATCATCTCTGATCACGGGCACGCGTCTAATCTTGAAGGAGAAATCCAATTCCGTAGCCATCGGCACAGAAAGAGATTTTTTCTGTGGGATGAATTTGATCAAGGTTACGAGAAGGCCCAATAATTTTCCGATAAATGGCGTCATAAAAAAATGCCGACTTTGACGCAGGGGCAATTTCTCTCTAATTCTTCACACACCAAAATGCCCATAAACCGCGGCAAATCTAATTTCGCATGAACTTATGCAAGTGGCGTGCCATGGGGCAAAAGGAATGTAAGGCGAGAGGCTTAGGAATTCCCCGGGCGTGATTGGGGGCGGTAAATTCATGTGGCGGCAAAAGGCTTCCCGAGAGGCTCTTCAGGCAAGGCTTCCGATTCCGCAAGTATCTCCAGTTCGGCTACTTCAGCCGGCTGGCGGGTCAGCAGCGCTAACGAGGCGAGCAGAGCGAGGGTGAAATGCCAGAGGACGATGGTCTGGTCGAAATAGGAGGTGCCGAAGAAGCTGACCACGTGGCCAAACAGGCTGGCCCCAAAGGCCCAGAGCAAGATTTCAGTGGGCCGGTCCAGTTCCGCCTCGCGACGCCGGAGGCCGACCTCGCGGAAGCCAACGACGAGGACGCGGATGAAGAGGATGAGACCGAGGAGGCCGGCGTGCTTGGCAACAACGCAGAAGTAATTGGCGACGTCATCGGTAAGCCAGCCCCGCCCCAGGACTCAGTGCTCTGGGTGCCGATCAGCCACCAATCGGAAAGTGTTTGATAAAGGCGTCCAGCAGCGCGTAACGATGGTAAGCGGAGGCACCCTGAACGAGCTGGAGCCGTGCAATCAAAGCCCACACAGAAGCCTTCATGATGAGGTGAAGGGCGACCAGTGTGAGCAGCAGGCCCCAGCGAAGCGCGCGCAGGAGGCCGCCCGCTTATGGGGACCAGATGGTCCAACGCCGTCAGGCTGCGGTTCAAACGGGTCGGTGTCGAAGGTGGACAAATCGTATTCGATATCCAACTCATGCAGCCACTCGAGGTTGTGGAGCATGAATCCTGCTTCCTCGACGTTTTCAGTGGAATGGTAGCTCCCCAAATGAGCCTGGTTCGGGGTTTCATCTTATTAAGGGCCCTGTTTTTATGGCCGAAAGCCCAACCTATTGCAAATCAACCACATTCGTGGATCCCTTAATTCCACTGAAAACGTCGATGAGCCTGAATCCTGATCCGAAACCAGCCGCGTTCCAATCTTTGAGGAATTGATTGATCCGAGGAGCATTCTCCAAAAACTCCCTCGGCGTAGCGTGTTTCTCTGGTCCACCATCGTCGGGATTTGCCGAAAATCGGGACCGTTCCAGCCAATCCATTACTTTGTAACAGTATCGGTCGTGACCTTGTGCGCTTGGTTGGTCGATTGAGTAGTCACGCCACCTGCAACAACACCGTTGTTCTCAATGTGAAGGTGAGTATCCCAGATCACATTCCAGCGGCTAATCGCGTAAAAACCGCCACACAAAACTCCGGTCGCAATTGCTGTGGTAATAATGCCTTTTATTTGTCTTTTCATAACGGTTTGGTATGCTTCGTTTCTTCAACTGGGCTTCGCCACAGTTCTGAATCCGCTCAGCACTCCAACCCGATACGCATCAGTCGTGCCAACCGATGTACGAGGAAATTTCTTGTGTTACGTTCTAAGCATTTCGAACAAAAAAGCTGAACTTTGACGCTTGGATGATGAAAAACGAGGGCAGGCGGAGAATTCTCTTTGATTTCAGACATTCGACATGCGTACGTCCCGGGCGCAACACATACCACGTCTCCGCTCCCGACACTCGGGAGGGATTGAGCCGCGTTGAAAGTGATCACTGCTTGCCGCCTGATCAGGAATCAATCGAACGTGAGGCGCGGTTTGCGATTGTCGTCACCTTTTCGAGTCTCGAAAAAGTTGACCGGACATCGTCGTTTGCACTAATATCTACCCATGGCAAGGAAGAATAAGCGGAGAGCTGAACAAATGTCTCGCTCGTCTGCCGAAAATTGCGTGGCAGAGAACCCCGCGCCATTAGTATCCACGGGCTTGGTCTTGACACCAATGCCACATCTGGAAAAGCCCCAAACAAATGCCGGGAGCACGCAAGGATTTACCGACAAAGCGATGGAAGACGCCCTAACAAAATATAGGGAGCTTTACACTTATTCCACAGATGTTTTGCTAAAAGAGCACGAGAGATTTAACAGAGCAGATGAAAAAGCTTCCAAATATTCGACAATCTTTGTTTTTCTCATTGGAATAGTCGCTTACTTTGAAAAGTGGGCGTTTGACCGCATTGTCAAACAACCGGACCACTATGTTGACTTGCCAACAGAATGGCCCGTTCTCGTGGTCGGCGGCATCGCCTTAGTCTGTTGTGGCATGGGTTGGTTTTTTGCAAACCGCGTAATAATGCTTCGGCCATATGCAAGCAGGCCGCTTACCAAGGAAGTATTGGAATTTTTCGATAAACAATCCTTGCTGAACATTTACGATAGTTTCGCCAGGAGAAATATTAGCGCGTATGAGGAAAACAAAAAGAGCACGGACGAGAAATACACGATTCTGCTGAGGACACACCGCGTGATGAGAACGGTGCTTATATTCCTCGGGGTGGTTCTCCTTTTATATTGCTTGTATTCTTTGTTTTGAGATGGGTATCCTCGTTTTTATGAAAGCCAAGGAAAGCGGCGATTCTGGATCATTAAAGGAAACCACGAGCGCGCAAATCGCACAACCTGTAGAGGATTCGAAAGCGCCCCCATCGCCTATACCCGACCGAACAGTTGAAGCACCGGCATTCGTTATGTGTCAGGGGAAAGATGCGACGAATCATAGGGAGGCGATCAAGGCCAGCAAACATGAATGAGAGTATTTGCAGATACGAAGCGGCTGCCCATAGAAAAATAGCCAATTGTAAGCTTGCATTCGCCGCTCAAAGCGCCAACATATTGGTGGTATGCCAGAAGTAAGAAATAGCGATTTGAACTCGGAGATGCCCCCGGTCAAAGCGGACGAACCCTTGGCACCAAGTGCGCCAAAGGCCGCCGAGTCACCAATGCCGGATCGCAGTGTTGAAGCGCCGAAGTGCATATCGCTGCTCAACTCAAAGGAAATTATTATTTCGGACATAGATTGCCTTCTCGACAAGGAAAAAAGGGAGTAATATTGTATGGCCGATCAGGAACCACCAAGAGACCAGCAACCACCACCTGAACTGCCACCTCCCACCCCGATCACGCCTATGCCTGACCGAGACGTGGTGGCCCCTCCGTCCGAATATCTAACCGAAGGTTACGATCCCACGAAGCTGCACAAGAGATAGCAGCCGAACGAAACCCTCGTATCCGCAGGCGGATTGGTAGATGCCGATCGGTAACCGGGTGCGCCTGGGTAATTTTGCGTCCATTCCTTCTTTTTGACGGGCATCCCACATTGAATCCACGCCGTCGGGAATTTTTGAACGATACGAATACGGTGAAATGCGCCTTCGACTCACCGGCTCTTTGAGGCACCAGGTTGGAAATTCTTATTCACAATTTGCCCCGGGCTTGCCCAGATAATCTGTCGGGCACGCGCCATTTTCATGTTACATAAGCCGCCTTTTTTTGCTAAGCAGACGGCAAGTATGTGGAACTTGCTCCTCATTTTCGGCTGCCTCATCGTAATGATTGGCTTGCTCTTCCGATTTCTCGACGACGCCTGGATACCAGACTCCAAGAAGGCTGCGCTGCGAGAACGCTTTGAGAACTGGTGGCTTGCGGTCGCCTGTGCGGATATCCGCACTCTTGCACTCGCGCTGGCTCATAAAACCGCGCAGGCAACTGATTTCTACTTCGGACCCAGGCTAATTTCAAAGCGTGCCTTCCTAAGGTCCTTCGTGATCAGTACCTCTCTCCTTGGTCTACTGCTCGGACTAATGGGCATTCGCACCGGCCGTCCCTTGGGGCTTGCGCCATGGCAAAGGTTTGAGGAAACGGTGACGAGATTTGACAAGATCTGGTCCGCCCAGAAGAAGAATGCAAAACCTGCAGACCAAATGACCGACACCGAAAAGCAACTCCAACAGTCTCAACAGACATTAGAGGCCGTGGTCCGACAGTACAGTACATCCGGCTGGAAGATCACGTACTCAGTGACGTCGCTGGTCGCATTGACAGGGCTGAACTCTGTGTTCTTTTTCTCAGCCCTGATATACAGCCGGATGATCCTCAAGGAAATCATTGCCGCCGCTCGAGTTTTCTCAACGGTGACACTGCTTTTGGCTAATTTTGCACTCGCCGGGCCAACGTGGATACTCGTATTCCTCCTGGAAATGGTCATCTTCACACCGTGGCTATGGCTTGGCCTCCCGGCGGTGTACTACCTTTCGAAGGTATCATTGTACTGGCTCGCGGCTTTCATCTCGGGCGGGAGTATCATCGGACTCGCCTTCGGCAGCTCACTGATAAGCGTTTCCCTGTTAGGCTTCCTCCCTTGTGTTTTGGCCCTCATGGTCACTGCGCTATCCGGTTTAATTCTACTAAACCGCAACCTCTTCCATAAACTTGCCATTGCTGTCCTACTAAGGTGCGCCGAGAAAGGCCCTCTCAAAGTCGGAGCGGCACTGATGATCCTCCTCGGCGGCTCGCTCGCCGCCCTGATCCAACTCCTCCGTTATTGGAGATAGGCGAAACAGCCGCCAGAAACACAGCTGCTTTCTCCCAGGACTCTCTCCGGGCTCCGCATACCTGGCCATGCTACTGGACCTCCGCCTCACATGGTTGACGCATTGAACCGGCTGTCGCCTTAAATTGTCAAGCGCCAAGGAAGGAGCCGGCTCTGGCGTTGCAATTGTTAAAATAAATGGCGATAAATCCTGCGCGCATTCGACTGAAAAACCGCCGGACCTGCTGCTTGTTGAACCGATGTTCAGTTTCCGCGGCGCTTACGGATGCCCGCGACCCACTTCTCCAATGCATCGATGTCCGACTTGAGAACATCTGGGCCTGGAATTTCCGCTCTTGCAGCTGGAGCTTGATCATGCCCTGCCAACCACTTGGAGCACTTTGCCATTGCGGCCTCTAGCGCGCTGCAATCCTCTTCTGTGATATCGGCGATCGTCTTAATGTGCAGCGTCTGAACGCCGGGCCGAAACCGCTCGACAATACCACCGAGAAGAATCTCCTCGAGCGCGCGCTCCCACGCTTCTCGTAGCAGACCGTAAAGATACTTGGCCTCTTTTTCATACGCCGCTTGGTGATCCTCGCGATGAAGCTTCTCGGCCGACTGCCACTGGTTTTTGAGGTAACCGATTTTCCTTTTCACGGGCAGCGCGACCCACGGCATCTCTTCGGCGCACACACCCGCCCCTACGGAGAGTTGTCGAACGTGCTGATCCAATTGTTCGACTGTTTGTTCCTCCGAAAATTGTTTCAACAGTAGTAGGAAAACGATGTCGTGTGTGAAAACAATCACCTGCCGCCTTTTCGCTTCTTCGACCAGACGCCGCGCGACGCCTTCGCGCCACTTATAGTCCAAGGAGGACACCGGATCGTCGAAAACTATGCCCGAGGGATCATCAGCGGTGCTGAGCTCCGCAAAGAACGCGGCGATGGAGAGACAGCGTTGTTCCCCTTCGCTGACGACATGCGGCAGCTCGACGCCAGGCGCCCGCGCCAGGATCAACTTGTGATAAAGCACTCCCTCCGCGCCGCCTACTTCCTTTAGTTCGACTTCGACGTGGCGGAACGCAAGGTTCACCAACTCCTTTTGAAAGCTGTCTTTGAGCTTCTTTGTAACAGCCGCTCGGGTTACAGCCGTGCTCTTTTGTGTGATCGATTGCGTCCTCGTATCGTTCAGGCATAGTTCGTAGGCGGCGATCTTCTTCTTGCGCTCGATTTCATCCAATACCGCTTGCACTTTAGTGGCGAGTAGTTTCCGCGCGCGCAGCTCCTGAGCTTCTGCGCTCATGCGCTTCTTCTGATCGTCGCTCGCCGTGTCACGCAGGGTTTGGATCCGTTCTTCCAATTGTTTCGCGAGCGCTTCAGCTTCTTGCGAAACAGCCTGCGCCACGCGGCAGTCCGCGGGAAGTTCGGCCTCAGACGACAAAGATAGGACTATCGCTTTCCTTCGTTTCTCATTCTCGGCAAGAGCCGTGGCAATCTTGTCCGCCACAGTTTCATGCTCAATGCGGACTTCCTTGACTGTTTCGTTCAACGAATCCGTCGAAGCCTGAAGGTCGACAAATGCCTTTTGCAGCCGAGCAAATGTTCCTCTGGCTTCGCGCAGCTCCTTTTCTGTCGTCGAAGTGACGAAGGCTTCGAATTGCTTGAGTCGGTCGCTGCCCGACTGATCGAACGATTGCTGGCAGAGCACGCATTTGGCTCCGCTTATTACGACAGGAAATTCTTCGTTGGTGTAAGCGTGCGCCTCAGAAAACTTGCGGGCTGCCTCCCAGAGTGCCAACCAAGATTCGGAACCGGTTCCATTGAGGACACCGGCGGGGAAGGTGAGCGCCCTGAGCCTCTCCGCTTCCACGCTTTTTCGACGGGCCTCTTTTCCCGCCTGAAAGACGGCGGCAACAGCGTCCGCAGAAAGCGCCGTTTCGACATTTTTCAGATGCTGCGCGAGCGCGCGCACGCGGGTCCCGCGCACGGTCAGTTGTTGCGCGAGCTTCTTCGGATCATTCGCCTGAAGGTCCACAAGCGATTT
>Ga0193728_1000543_pt1 | contig 18316 bp, 20 predicted proteins | sample U1c1metaG_FD_143037 | JGI IMG/M metagenome (GOLD analysis project Ga0193728, IMG submission 143037) | Soil microbial communities from a riparian zone of the East river system, Colorado, United States - U1c1 | ecosystem: Environmental > Terrestrial > Soil > Riparian zone | place: USA: East River...
CTGCCGCCTGCCGCCTGCCGCCTGCCGCCTGCCGCCTGCCGCCTGCCGCCTGCCGCCTGCCGCCTGCCGCCTGCCGCCTGCCGCCTGCCGCCTGCCGCCTGCCGCCTGCCGCAGCAGCATGACTGTACAGTCGCTGTCGCCCTGGCAGCAGCGTTCTTACGTTCATGTCGTAGCCGGGGAGGCCGCAGGCCGCTGCGCCCGCCCGGCGCCGACCGGACCGCAGAAACGCGGCGGCCTCCCGGCTGTGCCAGATCCTTCGGGATCATGAAGCAGGCGCCGAACCAGCCGTTGGTGCGTTGCGCATGCGCGCACATGACAGCCGGGGCGCTCGGCATCGGGACGCCTTGCCTGCGGAGCCGGTCTCCGGCGCCGCGCCGGTTCCGGTACGATAACTGAGCGACGCTGACCGGCGGCGTCGGCCGCTGCGGAGACCAGCGGCCCCGCCCGCTGGTTCCGCGCGGGTGTAGTTCAATGGCAGAACATCAGCTTCCCAAGCTGACAGTGCGGGTTCGATTCCCGTCACCCGCTCCGAGTAAGTTTCTGCAGGCCAGAGATGCTGTCGCGGCCATGACCTGTGGTCCTGAGCCTGGTCAGCGGCGACGGCATCGCCGACTGGGTCCGCACAGCGATGCTGCCATTCCGGTAGACGCCCGTGTCGATCTGTCTCCAGTAGTACTGCGGGGTCACGTGGACGAGCAGGGCATAACCGGCCACGGCCAGCAGGAACAGTGCGACCGCGGCCATGAGCCAGGCGGCTGGCCGTAACCGAGTCACCGCTCCATCTCCTCAGCCTTGAACCGGCCCGGGCATGTTCGGTAACCATGATGTCAAACCGGGGCCGATGGCGTTCCGGCCCGGGAACTGGCCGCCGCCGCGCCCGTCAATCCCGTCGGTTACAGTGCCGGCATGGCGCTAGCCAGCTGCTCGCTCCTGACGACAGGGCAGCTAGAAGCTGCGGCTGAGCTGGCAGCCGAATTCCTCGGCCCGTCTGGCGCCGATGCCCTGCGGGCCGATTTCGCTGCCTTTCCCGGGCTGGCGATCGCGCTGACCATCGATGGCACCGTCGCGGGAGTGGCGTTCGGCCACCCTGACGCCGAGGACGGCGCAACGCTCGGGCATCACCGTCGATGACAAGCACACCGATCGCGGCCTCGGGTCGCTCCTGTTCGCCCGGTTCGAGCAGGCCGCCGCTCACGCCGGGTACCGCGACGTCAATCTCGGCTCCGCCGGCGGCTACGTCGAGCACTTCTACCTCAAGAACGGCTACCAGCAGGCTGAGTACATGGTCGTCATCCCGGACGGCGACCGGCGGTGCCTCGACCTCGGCCGCCGGGAGGTGCTGCGCGAGCGGCGCTGGGAGCCGAATGACCTCGTGCTGAACATCGCCGCCCCGGAGGGGTACTCCCCGGCCGTCAAGTCCGCGCTGGAGCAGCGGTTGCACGCCAGCGAGGTGAGCTGCATCTTCTTGAAGCCGATCACCCCCGCGCCCGGAAACCCGGACAGCCCTTAATGGCGGCTGACCAGCAGGAATACGAGCACGACTACCGCCGCGCCGAGGACCACGCCCATGACGATGACCGCGGCGTCGGTCAGGCCGACCAGGTGCAGCCGCTCTGCTCGCGCTCGGCCTTACTCGGCTTCGGCGGCGGCCCCGGCGGAGGTGGAACGCGTGGCCCGCGTCGGCCGCTGAAAGGCCGCCACGTCGGACGACTCGACCAGTTCCATGACAAGTTATCCCCGGCTATACGGTTCGCTCGGGTCATCCATCGGCCACCTCGCGAGTGAACGCCCTGCGTAGCTCCGAGTATGCGGCAATCAGGCGCCGCCGGGGAAAATGGCTGGCCGCTCTCGGCCCGGGCGCCTTAGGTTCTCGGTTCATGGATGATCCAGACGGATACTTCGGGGAACCGGTCGCGGCGAGTTACGACGACCCATCCGATCCGATGTTCCAGCCGGAGACTGTCGACCCGGCGGTCAGCCTGCTGGCCGAGCTGGCGGGCAGCGGGGCGGCGCTGGAGCTGGCCATCGGCACCGGCCGCGTCGGGCTTCCGCTGTCTCAGCGCGGCGTGCCGGTGCACGGCATCGAGCTGTCGCGGGCGATGGTGGCCCGGCTCCGCAGCAAGCCGGGCGGCGAGGCTGTCGGCGTGACCATCGGCGACATGACGACGACCAGGGTGGAGGGCGCCTTCACCGTGGCCTACCTGGTGTTCAACACGATCAACAATCTCACCTCGCAGGAAGCCCAGGTCGCTTGCTTCCGCAACGTCGCCGGGCACCTCGCCCCGGGCGGCTGCTTCGTGATCGAGACCAACGTCCCGCACCTGCGCGACCTGCCGCCCGGGCAGGACATCCTGGGCTACCGCGCCGGCCCGGGCCGGATCGTCAGCTACAGCTTCAACCACGCAACCCAGCAGTACTCCGGCCATTACGTCGAGTTCACCGACGGAACGGGGGAGTACCGGACCATCCCGTTCCGCTACGCCTGGCCATCCGAGCTCGACCTGATGGCGCAGCTCGCCGGACTCCGGCTGCGTGACCGCTGGGCCGGCTGGGACCGGGAGCCGTTCACTACCGACAGCCGCTCGCACGTCTCGGTCTGGCAGAAGTCCGCGCTGGCGCGCGAGTGACTTCGAGATGCCGAGGTCAGGGCAGGGCGGCGCGGGAACGGAGTACGTAGATCGGAACCCGGTGCGCGGAGTCGGTGTTCTCCGGGGCCGCCACGCAGTGGCCTGCGGCAGCGCATGCGATCGGGCCCATCGATGCCACCGTGCTGCCGTTCTGAGTAGTCCCGGCGCTCGTCCTCGGCAGCTTCACCGCCGACCAGACGGTGCCGCCGTCGCGCGTGGTGAGAATGACCGGGCCGGAGGAATCACCCCCGGCGGCGTAGCACTGCGTCGCGGCGGGGCAGCTCATTCCCTGGAGGATGAACTGCTGCGCTCGATCGGCGGGCAGCGGCTGGGTCACCCAGCTGGCCCCGCCGTCGCTGGTGGCGGCGAAGGCGGTCGCGAGGCCGGGCTGGCCGACCTGCTGGGTACTCATGGCCGCCCAGCAGTGCAGGCGGTCGGAGCACGAGATGGTGCCGCTTTCTGGCAGATCGTGGGACGCCATGGTCCAGAGGCCGGCGGGATGCCGACCCCGCTGCCACGTTGCGCCGCCGTCGTCGCTGTACCAGGCCGTCCAGCTGCCCGGCGCGACTGTCAGCGGGCCGGTGCCATTGACTGACTGGCTGTTGTCCAGGGTGATCAGCTGATCGAGCAGCACGCACGTCGGGCCGGCGCAGGCCAGGTAGTCGGGCAGCTGGCCGCGCGGAGTCGGTGGTCCCGCCGACCAGGTGAGTCCGCCGTCGCGGGTGACCAGCACCTTGGCCTGGGGCGCTTGCCGGTCGTAGCCGGGTGCCCAGCCGCTCGCCTCGAACAGGCCAACGCAGCTGCCGTTGGACGTGCAGGTCAGCGTGGCTGCGTCGGTCACAGATCCGGGGATCGGCCGGGCCGACCAGGACAGGCCGCCGTCTGCCGTCGCCAGCAGCACGACGCGGCCTGCGTCATAGCCAGCCGCGTAACAGGCCGTCACCGACTCCGGGCACTGCAGCGGCGTGGTGATGCTGACGTCCGGCGGCAGGCTGAGCGTCGTCCAGCTGCCGCCACCGTCACGGGAAACCTCCAGGAGATTGAACCGCGGAGTGGTCTGATAGCCCCACCCGCTCACCGGGACCGGACGCGCGGCGATCATGTAGCAGACGGTTGTGCTCGGGCAGGACAGGGTGAGCGGCGGCGTGCCGATGTCGTTGGCGTGCCAGCCGGGCGTGGTGACATAGGACAGCAGCTGCCACCCGCCTGCGAGGACCCGGCCCGGTCCGGCGGACAGCGGTTGACGGGGCAGCACAGCCGCGGCGAATCGCGAGTGGTAGACCTGCGCCGGCGCGGGCGGGATGCTCGGCGCCGTCTGGCCGCCGTGAATGGCGGCCGCGGTAATCAGGCCGGCCAGGACCGCCGCCGCTGCGGATACCAGAGCGACCGACCGGCGTGCGGTCAGCCGGCGGTGGCCGCGGGGCGGTCGACGGCCGCGGCCGCCGCTGTCACGATCGGCGGTCATCCGCGACCACCAGTCGGCGGTCGCCGCGGGGCCGGCGTCGCGTGCGCTCCGGGCATCTAGCTGTGCGGCGACCGCTCCGGCGATCCGCTCTCCGGCGGCACGGTCGGGCCAGTCCGCGGCCCGCAGCTCGGCGAGCAGCGCAAGCATGGCCGGGCGATCTGGCGCACTGGTGATGGCAGGACTCGGGCCAGATCGCGCGAGCAGGTCGAGATCGCGGTCGAGCGCGTCGACCTCCAGCTCGTTCATCTGCTCTCTCCGTTCTGGTCAGTGGCGAGGTCTCGGCGCAGCGCAGTCATCGCCCGGAATTGCAGCTGCCGTACGGCATTGGCCGTCTGCCCGGTCCGGGCCGCCACCTCTGCGGCGGTCAGGCCGCACAGGATGCGCTGCCTGAGTACATCGCTGTACGCGTCGGGGAGCCGGTCGAGGGCGGCGAGCAGCCGTCGGTGTTCTTCAGCTCTGATGACCGTGGCCGCTGCCGGGCGCGCCATCGGTCAATGACCAGGTTGCGAGAAATCCGCAGCAGGTAGGCACGATAGGGGATATCGAGGTCGGCTCCGCGGTAGCTGCCGAGCGACTGGATCGCCCGGACGAAGACCTCCTGGGTCAGGTCCTCCGCTTCGGCTGGTGTGCCAGCCCACCGGGCCACCGACCGGTAGACGGGCAGCCAGTTCTCCTGGCAGAGCCGGTTGAGGGCATCCCGGTCACCCGCGCGGGCCGCGCGCAGCAGCTCCCCGGAGTGGCTCTCGGCCTGGTCCGGATCGGCACGCGCTTGGTGCGGCATCGTGCGGGGTTCCTGCATGTCTTAAGGAGACGAGATCCGGGAGGATGTGTTACGGCGCTTCCCGTGGTTCAGCCAGCCATGCTTCAGCAAATGCCTTCTGCGCGCCGACCGTCCCAAGCTGGTTTGCCGACGCATCATCAAGCGTGTCCACCAGGTCTTTCCGGCGACCGTGCCGTCCGGGGCGCAGCACATAGATTCGCATTCCCGCGCCCATATCCCTGGCCATGCGGCTGGGGTAGGCATCGGGCCGTCGTGGCTATCGAGCCACGCCCGCAACCGGGTCTGCTCGGGCTGGTGATCGCGGATGACGGCGACGTCTCGATCCACCAGAAGCCGCGGGTAGTCGCCTGCCACAACCTCAATCCAACCAGCCGGCGACCAGCCCTGCCCGCGACCCTACGCCCACCCGCGGCCTGATCCCGGCCTGACGTGGCACGATCGGGCCGTGAGCCAGACCGGTCAGGAATCGAGAAGCACCGGTCACCGGGCCGGAGCTAGCGTGATTGCCATGGACAGCATCGTCCAGGCGAGGTCCGTCCCGGCGGCCTGCTACCTACAACCACAGGAGTGACCATGACCGACCCCCAGGGAATCAAGACCGTGCTGCATCCCGTGTCCGACCTGACGAAGGCCAAGGCCGTATACACCGCCCTGCTCGGCCAGGCGCCGCAGCACGACGCGGACTACTACGTCGGCTACGAGGTCGCGGGCCAGCACATCGGGCTGGTGCCGAACGCCGCGTCCCAGGGCATGACCTCGCCGGTGGCCTACTGGCATGTCCCGGACATTGAGGCCAAGCTGGCCGAGGTGACCGCGGCCGGCGCGACCGTGAAAGACGCCCCGCGCGACGTCGGCGGCGGCCGACTGGTGGCCACCGTCACCGACACCGACGGCAATGTCCTCGGGCTGCTTCAGGACCGGTGAGGTCCGGGGGCGGCCGCCGAACAGATGGAGACGCGATGAGCACGCCCACGAGGACGGACGCGCAGCCGCCTGGGCTGCGCGCCGCCAGGAGCCACGACCTGATCCGCGTGCACGGAGCGCGGGTGAACAACCTCAAGGACATCAGTGTCGAGATCCCGAAGCGCGCGCTGACGGTATTCACCGGCGTCTCCGGGTCGGGCAAGAGTTCTCTGGTGTTCGGCACCATCGCGGCGGAGTCACAGCGGCTGATCAACGAGACGTACAGCGCCTTCGTGCAGGGCTTCATGCCGACGCTGGCGCGGCCCGACGTTGACGTACTCGAAGGGCTGACGACCGCGATCATCGTCGACCAGCAGCGGATGGGTGCCGACACCCGCTCCACGGTCGGCACCGCCACCGACGCCAACGCGATGCTGCGCATCCTGTTCAGCCGGCTCGGGCAGCCGCACGTCGGCTCGCCCCAGGCGTTCTCCTTCAACGTCGCCTCGATCAGCGGAGCGGGTGCGGTCACCCTGGAGCGCGCCGGACAGACCGTGAAGGAGCGCCGCAGCTTCAGCATCACCGGCGGCATGTGTCCGCGCTGCGAGGGCCGGGGCTCGGTCACCGATATGGATCTTCCCCAGCTCTTCGACGACTCCAAGTCGCTCAACGAGGGCGCGATCACCATCCCCGGCTATACGGCGGGCGGCTGGAACTATCGGCTCTACAGCGCGTCGGGCTTCTTCGACCCGGACAAGCCGATCCGCAAGTTCACGAAGAAGGAGCGGCACGACCTTCTGTACCGCGAGCCGACCAGGATGAAGATCGCGGGCATCAACATGACCTACGAGGGGCTGATCCCCCGGGTCCAGAAGTCGTTCCTCGCCAAGGACCGCGAGGCGATGCAGCCGCATATCCGCGCGTTCGTGGACCGGGCGGTCACGTTCACGACGTGTCCCGCGTGCGGCGGCAGCCGGCTCAGCGAGGCGGCCCGGTCGTCGCGGATCGGCGGGATCAACATCGCCGATGCGTGCGCGATGCAGATCAGCGACCTGGCCGGGTGGGTCCGCGGCGTCGGCGAGCCGTCGGTGGCGCCGCTGCTCGCGGCGCTGCAGCAGACTCTCGACTCGTTCGCGGAGATCGGGCTGGGCTACCTCTCGCTCGACCGGCCGTCGGGCACGCTGTCGGGCGGCGAGGCGCAGCGGGTCAAGATGATCCGCCACCTCGGCTCCTCGCTCACCGACGTCACCTACGTCTTCGACGAGCCCACCACGGGCCTGCACCCCCATGACATCCAGCGGATGAACAACCTGCTGCTGCGGCTGCGGGACAAGGGCAACACGGTGCTCGTGGTGGAGCACGAGCCGGAGACGATCGCGACCGCCGACCACGTCGTCGACCTCGGCCCCGGGGCCGGCGCGGCGGGCGGCGCCGTCTGCTTCGAGGGCAGCGTCGAGGGGCTGCGCGCCAGCGGCACCCTCACCGGCCGTCATCTCGGCGACCGGACCGCCGTCAAGGAGACGGTGCGGACGCCCGCCGGCGCGCTGGAGATCCGCGGCGCGACGGCGCACAACCTGCGCGACGTCGACGTCGACATCCCGCTCGGGGTGCTTGTCGTCGTCACCGGCGTCGCCGGCTCGGGCAAGAGCTCGCTCGTGGACGGGTCGATCCCCGCTGACACGGGTGTGGTGTCGATGGACCAGGGCGCGATCCGCGGCTCGCGGCGGAGCAACCCGGCGACGTACACCGGGCTGCTCGACCCGATCCGCAAGGCGTTCGCCAAGGCCAACGGCGTGAAGCCGGCGCTGTTCAGCGCCAACTCCGAGGGCGCCTGCCCCAACTGCAACGGCGCCGGCGTCATCTACACCGACCTGGCGATGATGGCGGGCGTGGCCACCGTCTGCGAGGAGTGCGAGGGGAAGCGGTTCCAGGCGTCGGTGCTGGACCACCACCTCGGCGGCCGCGACATCAGCGAGGTGCTCGCGATGTCGGTGGCCGAGGCCGGGGAGTTCTTCGGCGCCGGCGAGGCGCGCACGCCGGCCGCGCACGCCATCCTCGAACGGCTCGCCGACGTCGGGCTCGGCTACCTCAGCCTCGGCCAGCCGCTCACCACGCTGTCCGGCGGCGAGCGGCAGCGGTTGAAGCTGGCCACCCACATGGCCGAGAAGGGCGGCGTCTACGTCCTCGACGAGCCGACCACCGGCCTCCACCTGGCCGACGTCGAGCAGCTGCTCGGCCTGCTCGACCGGCTCGTCGACTCCGGCAAGTCGGTCATCGTCATCGAGCATCACCAGGCGGTCATGGCGCACGCCGACTGGATCATCGACCTCGGCCCCGGCGCCGGCCACGACGGCGGCCGCATCGTCTTCGAGGGCACGCCCGCCGACCTCGTCGCCGCCCGCTCCACCCTCACCGGCGAGCACCTCGCGGCTTACGCCGGCGCCTGACCACGAAAGCGACCCGAGGTCTAGCCGGGAAGCAGGGCGGCGTGCCGCAGCCGCAGCCGCAGCCGCCGAGCGAGCCAGGCGCCCGAGCCGGCCGCCAGCAGGATCAGCGCGGGCAGCAGCCCGAGCAGGCGGCGCCGGCCCGGTCGCCGATGGCCCGCATCTCGTCGAGCAGCTGCGCGGGCGGGAGGCCGTTACGGTCGCCAGCTCCGGCGGCTGCGTGCTCAGGGTTCCCGCTCACCGCTGCCTCCAGTGATCTCAGTGTCCGGCTCCGCGTCGTGCGCGCGGACGAGCCGCGTCAGCGCGTCCATCTCGGCATTCAGGGCCGCGCGGCCCCGGCCCGTGATGCTCTCAGCGTCTCTCGCGGGTAGCCGAAGTCCGCCTGCCGCGACCGCGAGGTGATGGTCAGGATGCCGAGCCGGTGCCGCTGGTGCACCAACAAGCAGAAATGCTGAGATGCTCCGACGTCGACGGAAGGATGCCGCGTTGGCCATCAGGTGGGTGGGATGACGGCGCCTACCTGGTGGACCCGGCCGGGATAGCTCCGGGCCTGTCCTTCCTGAAGGTGCCGGAGGCGAAGGTGGTCAAGAATCGCGTGCACCTGGATGTCCAGGTCGGCGGTGGCCGCGATGCCACGCCGTGGGAGACGCGGTGGCCGTGCGTGCTCGAGGCGGTCGGGCGGCTGACCGCCGCCGGCGCGACGGTCCTGCGTGAAGACGGAGAGCCGGGGCGGCCCGACCACGTGGTGATGGCCGATCCCGAGGGCAACGAGTTCGACCTGCTCTGACGGCGGGGTCACCCGGGAGTCAGGCGAGCTCCTCGAGCCGCTGGACGACTTCCGAGATCGGGGCGGCCGCGTCGATCTCGACGGTTGCCGTCGCCCGCAGCCGGGGCTCGACGGTGGCCGGTAGTGCAGGATCAGCTCCCGCTCGCCGGGTCCCTTCCCGTAGGGGTTGCCGGTGCGCTGGGCGATGCGGGCCAGCAGGACGTCGGCGGGCGCGCTCAGCAGGGCCACGTGGTCGAACTGCGGGTAGAACCGGCCCTGGTTGGTCTTGCAGCCGACCACGAACAGCGCGCCGTGGCGGTGCCCGGCGAGCAGCGCGCTGATGGCGTCCTCGCGCCAGATCCAGTCGGCCGACCCGTCGGCCAGAGTCACCCAGCGACTCCACTGGCCGGTGTCAGTGTCGACGACCCGGTGCCCGCGCTGGCCCAGGAGGTGCAGGGCCGTGGACTTGCCGGTGCCTGACATTCCGGTGACCAGCACCTTAGGCATGCCGCCAGGGTACGGGGCGGGGCCCGGGCCAGACACCCGGATCTCGGTGTCCATCGCCGCCATCGAGTTCGCTAAGACCGGGCTGAGGACCGCGGGCGGCGCCGCCCAGCACACGATGGTGACCGACACGGCATAGGCACTCGCGTCGAACCGGTAGGCGGCGAAGCCCCACAGCACGATGGCCGAGGCCCAGCCGCCGACCGAGTTGACGCTCTCGCCGCCCAGCAGTAACGCGAACCGCGGATCGCGGAGCGAGGGCCGGACCGGCCGCTGGCTGAAGAAGGGCATGACGAACCTCCACGCGGGGCTGCGGAAAAGGGCAGCGGGCCGCGGCGACCCAGCGCGCGGGGGCTTCCAGGCGTAACGGGGTCAGCCGCCCCCGCGGCCGCACGCTGGGGCCGGCCTGACCATGCCGCGGATGATCAGGGGACCTCCTTCCGGTGGGCCCGGTGTGCCGGGCCCTCCGCCGCGCGGGCCACGCGCGTTATCGGGCCGGCGGGCCGAATACCCGGATGACGGCGGCCACCGCGGTCGTTACGGTAGGCGCTATGCAGACCATGGTGCCGGTCGGCGCGGACCGCATCTGGGCCGAGGACTCCGGGGGCGCGGGGCCGCCGCTGGTGCTCCTGCACTCGGGCGTGGCCGACGCGCGGCTGTGGGGTCCGGTGTGGCCGCAGCTGGCCGCCGCGTTCCGCGTAATCCGCTACGACAGCCGCGCGACCGGGCCCGCGGGATGGGCATCCGGCAGGTCAGCCTGAGCGTCGAGCGCAAGAACTTCGCGCGTCAGCTGTACCGCGCCGAGGGCTACCGGGTCGTGGATTCCAGCGACCCTAACTCCGACACCATGGTCAAGGATCTGTGATGGATACTGGCCGCATGCCGGACACGCTGCATGAGCTGGAGCAGACCCTCGTCTCCCGCAAGGAGCTCCGACCGGAGGGCTCGTACTCGGCGGAGCTGTTCGCCGATCATGAGCGGCTGATGCGCAAGGTCATGGAGGAGGCGTTCGAGGTCTGCCTTGAGCTGGGCCGGGCGCCGCTGAACCCGGACGCCGTGGCCGCCGAGGCCGCGGACCTGCTCTACCACCTGCTGGTCGGCCTGGTGTCGGTCGATGTCAGCCTGGACCGCGTGCTGGCCGTGCTGGCCGAGCGGCGCCGATGACCGTCCGGGTGGCGCTGCCCTCGCGCGGCCGCCTGCGCGACGGGGTGCTGGGACTCCTCGAGCACGCCGGCTTCCCGGCGGCACCGTTTCACGGGACCGAGTTCCTCGAGATGCGGCCGCGGGACGCCGGGGCGTGGCTCGCCACCGGCCGGATCTCCGGCGCGTTCATCTCGACCGACATCGTCCTGGAGGAGGACCTGGGCGAGCTGGCGACGGTGCCGCTGGGGCTCGCCCGGTCGGACCTGATCGTCGCCTCCCGTGAGAATGACGGCCGCCACCAGCTCGCTGACCTCGCCGGCACGACGGTCGCCACGCACCTGCCCGGGGCCACCGCCCGGTGGTTCGCCCGGGCCGGCGTCGAGGTCAGCGTGGTCACGATGGGCGGCTCCCTGGAGGGCGTCTGCGCGGCCGGCCTGGCCAGCGCCATCGTCGATCTCCGGGAAACCGGCACCAGCCTGGCCCGCAACCGCCTGCGGGTCCTGGACGTGATGGCCGGCTGCGAGGCCCTGTTCGTGCATGATCGCAGCGACCCGCTCGCCGACCTGGTGCTCCGGATCGGCGCGGTGCTCCAGGCTCGCGACCAGCGCTACGTCATGCTGCACCTGGCGCCGGACCGGATCGGCGACCTCACCGCCATCTTCCCCGGACTGGCCGCCCCGACCGTCCTCCCGCTCGCGGGGCGCGACGATCTCGTCGCGGTGCACCTGGTCGTGGCCGCACAAGCGTTCTGGATCCATCTGGCTAAGCTCCAGGAGCTGGGCGCCAGCGGAATCGTCGCCCTGCCGCCCAGCGCGCTGCTGCCCTAGCTAGCGCCGGGCGCGGCGGGACCGGCGGCTAGCGCCGGACGGCGTACAGGTCCCGGAGCAGCGCGATCTCGGCGCCGTGGTGCGACATCTCGTCCTGCGCGTGCAGGACCAGCCCGGCCCACGGGTCGTCGGCGAACTCGTCCCATGCTTGCCCGAGCGGCTGCCACAGGCCGTCCTCGCCCAGCTCGGCCAGGCCGGCCCGGAACGCCAGCCAGGCTTCGTCGAGGGCCTTGATCGCGGACCCGGGAGCGGCGTACCACTCCAAGTCGCGGACCTCCAGCGGCCACGGGCCCAGGCCCTGCGAGGTGTACCCGGCCAGGCACTCGGAGCCGATGTGCCACAGCCGCCAGGCGATGGTCGTCACCGGGGGCGGGGACGGCTCCGGGGCCGGACGCTCAATCTGCCAGCCGCCCGGGCCCGGCCGGACCGACCAGCAGCCCGGGGCCGGCTCCCAGAGGTACTCCTCCTCGGTGAGCCCGCTGAGGCGCTCGCGGACGCGCGACCACACATAGTCCAGGCTGCCGAGCAGCAGCGGTCCCATGGAGCGTCCGTTCACATCCTCTGACATGGGCCCAGAACCTAGCAGTATCGGCATCAGTCCGCCAATAGTGCCAGCCGCCTCCGCCTTGACAAGGGACGTCAAGTACTTGTCCCGGAGCCTGGCCCACCTGCCACCTCGGCGACGACGACCGGGCCGCCGCGCTGACCGCCATCCGGCTGGTCGCCGCCCTCTACCCCGGCGACGGCCCGTTCGACCCGCCGGCCGCCTGGTGGCAGACCCCGTTCGGCCAGGTCACGGCCCAGCGGGCCGGGCATCCCGGCGCCGAGGCGGTGTCCTACGCGGTGGCCGGGGCGATGCTGGGCGTCACCCGCCAGGGCGTCGACCTGGTCACCCGGGGCAAGCTCGCCCGTCACCCGGGCGGAAGAGTGCTGACGGCGGGCGTGCGCGACCGGATCGTGCAGCGTTCCCGAGAGAAGGGGTCCCACGGTAGTGCGGGAGAGTAAGCCCGGCCGGCTGCAGCTGGCGGACGGGCTCAGCGTCAGCCGGATGGGCTACGGCGCTGCTGGCGTCCGCGCCGGTCACCCTGGGGATCGCCGGGACGGCCTCGCTCGCTCACCTGGCCGAGAACCTGGTCGCGGCCAGCATCCGCCTGCCGCCCGAGGACCTGGCCGAGCTGGACCAGCTGGCCTGAGCCGCGGCGGGCGCGCCGGTCAGCGGCTGATCCAGTAGCGGCGCGTGCCGTCGGCCACCTCCGCCTGGACGCCGCCGTTGGCCTCGATGACGCGGCGCGAGCCGACGTTGCTGTCGTCGCAGGTCACCAGCACCCTGGTCACGTCGAGCGCCCGGCACAGGACCAGCGCCTGGGCCAGCATCGCCGTGGCGTGCCCCTGGCGGCGGTGCTCCGGGACGACGTTGTAGCCGATGTGGCCGCCCTCGCGGAGCAGTTCCGGGGTCAGCCGGTGCCGGATGGACAGGCCGCCGAGGTAGACGTCGCCGCTGACGTACCACAGCTCCGTCATCGGCACGCCCCACATCTCCCGGTCCTCCCGGCAGGCGGCGACGAACGCGCCGAAGTCAGCCTCGGCGCGGTCCAGCCACTCCGCTGGCGTGCCGTCGGCCGCGCACGCGGCCCGCTCCCCGGCGAGAAACGACTCCCGCACGGCCATCGTGGGGCGAATCAGCTCAGGCATTCCGATCAGGATGGCAGCCGCGCGGCGCGAGAGGCCACCGAAATCTGGGGCTGAAAATCCTTTGATGGCTTCGTCTGTCACATGTAAGTTCTGACTGACAGGTGGAAGTGCAAAGGGAGAGTGCAATGAGGCTGTTGCCGCAGCGTCGAGTGCTGAGCCAACCGCAGGCTGCTGGCCCAGGTCAGGATGGTCGGCGTTTCCAGGGACACGGTCCCGCTGGCCAGGATGCCGATGACCCGGACGCGGCTGGGGGACCGTCCTGGCTGATGCGGCCGGCCGGCATCGTGGCGGCGGGCACCGCGGTGGCGGCCGCCGTGATGATCGGGGCCGTTCCCGCGCTGGTCCTGGCCGAGACCGCCACTGGTTCGGCCCGGCATCCCGCCGCCAGCTGGCGCGGCCAGCTGGTCTCGGACAGGCCGCTGCGAACGCTCGCCACCACGGCCGCTGTGCGGTCCGAGCTGGTCGCGGACGGCTTCGACCCCGCGGAGGACCGCTACGGCGTCCGGACCTACCGGCTCGTGTACCGGACCGTCGACCCGGCCGGGCGGCCGACGACGGCCAGCGGGCTGGTGGCCATGCCGATCGGCGCGCCCGGCCGCCTGCCCGTTGTCTCCTTCACCCACGGGACCAAGACTTCCCGCGGGGACGGGCCGTCCGAGCAGCCGACCGGGTTCGAGCCCGCGCCCGCTGCAGGACCACGCTGACGCCTGGTTCCGCCTCGGCGCGCTCGCGCCGATCAGCGGCGCGTACGCTTTCCGGCAGGTCGAGCTGCCAGCTGTCCTGGGCGGGCAACTCATCCGGCTGAACCCGAACCGGGCTCTGGGCGCCAAGTACACCGTGATCTACACGGCCCTGATGTTCGTGGCCTTCAACCGGGTGCACCAGATCTACAGCTCCCCGAGCGAGATCTTCCGCGCTCCCTATGCCGCGACCATCGAGCAGCTCCTCGACGGCGACCACACCGGCGAGCAGCTATTCAGCGGCACGCCGCCCACGCTGGCCCAGCTGCTCACCCCGCGTGGCCTGGCGCTGATGGCGCATCCGGCCGGCGGCCTGGCCGCCGAGCTGGCCACCGTGGACCGCGTCTGCGCGGGCTGGACCCCCGCCGCGCCCACCCGGCTGTACTACGTGACTGGCGACGAGCAGGCGGTCAACGGCAACACCTTTAGCTGCCGGGCCAGGTTCGCGGCCCGCGGCGCGCGGATCCCGGCGGTCAATCTCGGCACCCCCGACAACCAGGGTTCCCGGCATCTCGGCTCGAATGCGGCGGGCACGGCCGCCATCGTCCGCTGGTTCCGCCAGCTTGAGCGCCAGGCCCGCCCGGCAGCGGACCGGGCGTAGCCAAGACAGGGACCGGCACCGGCAGCTGGCGTCGGTGCCGGCCTCGCTCCACGGCCGGTGCCGGGGCGACGGTCGGTGCCGGGGCGACGGTCGGTGCCGGGGCGACGGCCGGTGCCGGGGCGACGGCCGGCCCGCTAGGCCCCATCCGGCGACAGGGCGGGAAGTGAGCCAGCGGTGTCGCGGGCCGCGGCATAGCGCGCCCGGACCGCCGGCTGCGGATCGGCCTGATAGAGCTCGGCTGCACTGCCTGCGTCGGCTGCACTGCCTGCGTCGGCTGCACTGCCTGCGTCGGCTGCACTGCCTGCACCGACCGCCGCTCGTGCGCCCGCTGCCCAGCTCGGCGGACTGTCGGCGCCGGACAGAACCCAGGCGGCCTGCCGGGCGGCGCCGTCGGCGACGTACTCCCCGGTCGGCGGGACCACGACCGGAAGGCCGAAGATGGCCGGCGCGATCTGGCGGACCGCAGCCGAGCGCGCGCCGCCGCCGATGAGCAGGATTCGTTCGGCCGGGACGCCCGCGCTGGTCAGGGCGTCGAGGCCGTCGGCCAGGCCGTTCAGCATGCCCTCGACGGCGGCCCGGGCCAGGTTCTCCTGGGTGGCGTTGGCTCTCGTCAGCCCGTGCAGCGCGCCGGTGTCGCCGGGCCGGTTGGGCGTCCGCTCCCCGTCCAGGTACGGCAGCAGCGTCAGGCCGCCTGCGCCCGGCTGCGCGGCGAGTGCGAGCTCATCCAGCCGCTGCAGGTCGACGCCCAGCAGGCCGGCCGCAGCCGTCATCACGCGCGCGGCGTTCAGCGTGCAGGCCAGCGGCAAGAACAGTCCGGTGGCGTCGGCAAAGCCCGCGATGATGCCGGTCGGGTCCGCCGTGGGCTGGCCCGCCACGCCGAACACCGTGCCCGAGGTACCGACCGAGATCACGATGTCACCGGGCCGGGAGCCGACGCCCAGCGCCGCCGCGGCGTTGTCGCCCGCGCCGGGACCGAGCAGCACGCCCGCGCCGCGACTATGCCGCGCGGCCGGGTCCGGCCAGTACGCGGCACCGACCTGGCCGGCGCTCGCGGTCGGCCCGAGCACCTGCGGGACGGCGGGCTGCCGCCCGCAGGCCCGCTGCAGCAGGTCCGGCACGTAGGCGCCGGCGGCCGGTGACCAGTAACCCGTGCCGCTCGCGTCGCTCCGGTCGGTGCGCAGCCCGTCGAGGCCGCCCGCGCGGTCCGCGAGCTGCCAGGTCAGCCAGTCGTGCGGGAGACAGACCGCCGCCGTCCGGGCCATCGCCTCCGGCTCGCGGGTGGCCAGCCAGCGCAGCTTGGTCACCGTGAACGAGGCCAGCGGCACGCTGCCGACCGCGTCGGCCCACGCCCGCGCGCCGCGGCCGGGATCACCGTCGCCTAGCTCGGCCACGAGATCAGCGGCGGCGCCCGCCGACCGGGTGTCGTTCCACAGCAGCGCGGGGCGCACGACCATGCCCTGCTCGTCGAGGCAGACCATGCCGTGCTGCTGGCCCGCCACCGAGACCGCGGCGACGTCGGCCAGGCCGCCGGCCGCGGCCAGCGCCTGGCGCAGCGCGTCCAGCCAGGCGTGCGGATCGACCTGGCTGCCGTCCGGGTGCGGTGCCCGACCCTCGCGCACCAGCGCGCCGGTGGCGGCCTCGCGGATAACGACCTTGCACGACTGGGTTGAGGAGTCGATGCCTGCGACCAGCGTGGTCATCGAGCGCGCAGCAGGTGCTCGACCGCGAGCTGGTGCAGCGCGACGAAGCCGTAGCCCGGGGCGCCCGCCGTTTCGGGATCAAAGTCCTCGAACGCGCTGCGGTCGGCCAGCAGCCCGGCGTGATCCTCGCCGGGCGCCAGGGTGGGCTCGCCCAGCTCGCCCACCCGGCTCGCCGTCAGCGCGGCGAGCACCTCGGGATCCGCCCGGAACTGGGCGGCGCGCTCCTTGAGCAGCAGGTACATGGCCATGTTGGCGGCCGCCGCCGCCCACACGCCCGCCTTGTCCTCGGTCCGGGAGGGCTTGAAGTCGAAGTGCCGCGGCCCGTCGTAGGCCGGCGTGCCGGCCGGGCCGCCGAACTCCAGCAGGTCCACGAGGGAGAAGGCGTTGATCAGGTCACCATGGCCGAAGACCAGGTCCTGGTCGAACTTGATGCCGCGTTGCCCGTTGAGGTCGATGTGGAAGAGCTTGCCATGCCACAGCGCCTGCGCGATTCCGTGCACGAAGTTGAGCCCGGACATCTGCTCGTGGCCGACTTCCGGGTTCACGCCCACCATCTCGTGGTGCTCGAGGCTGGAGATGAACGCGAGGGCGTGACCGACAGTCGGCAGCAGGATGTCGCCGCGGGGCTCGTTCGGCTTCGGCTCCAGCGCGAAGCGGATGTCGTAGCCGCGGTCGATCGCGTAGGCCGCCAGCGTGTCGACGGCCTCGCGGTAACGGTCCAGCGCCGCCTGCACGTCCTTGGCGCTGTCGTACTCGCTGCCCTCGCGGCCGCCCCACATCACGTAGGTCCGCGCGCCGAGCTCGGCGGCGAGGTCAAGGTTGCGCATCACCTTGCGCAGCGCATACCGGCGCACGGCCCGGCTGTTGCTAGTGAAGCCGCCGTCCTTGAAGACGGGCTGCGTGAACAGGTTCGTGGTCATCATCGGCACGACCAGGCCGGTGTCCTTCAGCGCGGCGGTGAACCGGTCGATCTGCCGGTCGCGGGCCGGGCCGTCACTCCCGAACGGGATCAGGTCATCGTCGTGAAAGGTCACGCCCCAGGCGCCCAGGGCGGCGAGCTCGTGCACCGCTTCCACGGGGTCGAGCGGCGCGCGCGTCGGCACCCCGAACGGGTCCGTCCCGTTCCATCCGACTGTCCACAGGCCGAACGTGAACCGGTCGGCGGGAGTGGCCTGAGCGCTGGGCTGAGCATTCATGAGATCTCCCATGGCACCGGCGTATGAGCGCTCACATGCTAGGCATGCGGCCCCGGGAGCGGTCAAGGCCGTCGCGCCGAGCCGGCTGCGAGAATGTCCGAGTGACTTCGCCCGTGGCTCCGGACTTCTCGATCAAGCCCACCCTGACCGGCGAGAAGGTGATCCTGCGGCCCTTCGCCACCGCCGACTTCCCCTTCCTGCTCGCCGCCCTCGCTGACCCCGAGGTGCTGCGGCTCACCGGCACCGGGCATAGCGCCCAGGCCACGGTCGGCCCTGACGACACCGAGCGCTTCCTGGAGTTCTACCGGGATCGCAACTCCCAGCCGGACCGGCTCGACCTGGCCGTGGTCGACGGGGCCAGTGGCAAATGCGTGGGGGAGGTCGTCCTCAACGAGTGGGATGAGGGGAACCGCAGCTGCAGTTTCCGGACCATGATCCGGCCTGACGGCCGGGGCCGCGGGCTGGGCACGGAGGCCCTGCGCCTGATCGTCGGCTACGGCTTCGAGCAGTTGGGCCTGCACCGGATCTCACTGGAGGTCTACGCGTTCAACCCGCGAGCCCGGCATGTCTATGAGAAGGCCGGTTTCGTCGCCGAGGGCGTGCTGCGTGAGGCGCTCCGCTATGAGGACGAGTGGATCGACGCCCCCGTCATGTCCATCCTCGACCACGAATGGGCCCGCCACCGCGGCTGGCCGGAGACATCGACGCGCTAGAACGTGGCGTACTCGTCGGGGTACGTGGTGTAAGTACGTCCGGCGGAAGTCGTCCAGCGGAATACGCCGGGCTGGGGCTGGGTGAGGGTCCAGCCGGGGTGCTGCTTGAGCTGATGGTGGCGGCGGCAGAGGGAGCCGAGGTCGCAGGGGCAGGTGCGGCCGCCCTGGCCGTAAGCGATGGTGTGGTCGAGGTCGCAGCGCCAGGCGGGCTGCC
>Ga0193728_1000544_pt1 | contig 18294 bp, 18 predicted proteins | sample U1c1metaG_FD_143037 | JGI IMG/M metagenome (GOLD analysis project Ga0193728, IMG submission 143037) | Soil microbial communities from a riparian zone of the East river system, Colorado, United States - U1c1 | ecosystem: Environmental > Terrestrial > Soil > Riparian zone | place: USA: East River...
TCAGCCCAGGTTGGGGTGGGGTAATTGAAAATGCTCGAATACTTGGCCTTGCCCGATAGCAGCTGCTCGACCAGCTGGTCGCGGCTCACCCCCAATGTCTCGGCGGCGCTGTACAGGTACGCGCCGTGTCCAGCCTCATCCTGGACCTTGGCAATCAGAATCGCTTTGCGCTTCAAGGTGGGCGCGCGCGTGATCCAGTTCCCTTCGGGCAGCATGCCGACGATTTCGGAGTGTGCGTGCTGGGAGATCTGCCGGATCAAGGTATTGCGGTAGCGGGCGGGCATCCAGTCCTTGGGCTCGATTTTTTCCTCGGCGTCCACACGCGCCAGGAAGCGCTGTTCGAGTGCGCTTTCGTCGAGCGGCGCCGCGGCGTCGTCGGTTTTCGCATCCAAGCCTTGCGTGTACATACCTCATGCCTCCGCTGATGGCCGATTGCATTATAGTGATACAAAAAATATGGAAACGCAATGTTTTTTGTGTCATAACAGTCGGCGCTCTTCGAGCGACGCATATGGCCAAAAACACCTCCACTACCGCTGCCGAACTGGTTGCTCGCTTTCGCCGGCAGCGCCCATTGCGCGGCGGATCGCTCATCGTGACCCTGTTTGGGGACGCCATCATGCCGCGGGGCGGCGCCGTTGCTCTGGGCAGCCTGATCGACTTGGCGGCGCCGTTTGGGCTGAATGAGCGGCTGGTGCGCACGGCGGCTACCCGGCTCGTTCAGGACGGCTGGCTCGAGGGGCGCCGTGAGGGCAAGCTCAGCGAGTATCGGCTGTCGAAGAACGGACGCGAACGCTTCGCCGAGGCGACGAAGCGCATTTACAGCGAACCTGACACGCAGTGGTCGGGCCGATGGACCTTGATCGTCGTGCCGCCGATGCGCGCGCCCAAGCGGCGCGCCATCCGCGAGGAATTGGTCTGGCGCGGCTTTGGCGAGATTTCCGCCACGGTTTTTGCGCATCCGGAATTTGATTCGCGAACGCTGCGCTCGCAGCGACGATCGGCTGGATTGCTGTCCAAAGTGATCGCGTTTGACGCAGCGCTGGCGGCGGACGACGCGCCGCAGCAACTCATTCAGCTGGGATGGGATCTCAACGATCTTGGGCTGCGCTATCAGCGCTTCGTCAAGCGCTTTGGTCCTGTAGCGGCCGAGCTTGAACGCCGGCGGGAAATCGAGCCGCGAGACTGTTTTCTCATGCGCACCCTGTTGATTCACGAATATCGGCGTTTGCATCTGCGCGACCCGCTGCTGCCGGCGCAGTTATTGCGGGCCGATTGGCCGGGGGCGCAGGCCGCCGCGCTGTGCCGCGACATTTATGCGCGGGTGTTCGCGCCCTCGGAAATCCATTTGTCGCGCGTTGCCAAAAAGCTGACCGGACCGCTGCCGGCGGTCGATCCGTCAATCATGCAGCGGTTCGGCGGTATCGGGCCACTGTTCCAGCGTTTCGACGACCAACTCTAAGAAAGCGTTTGCCTGGAATGCATCCAGCGCGCGATGGTCGATCGTCAACGTCAGATAGCACATGGGGCGCACCGCGATGGATTCGCTGCCGCCTGCTTCGATCCCGCAAACGCGGCGTTGGACTTTGCCGACACCGAGAATCGCCACTTGCGGCTGATTGATGACGATGGGCGCCGCAAGCAGGCTGCCGCCGACGCCGTGATTCGAGATCGTGAACGTGCCTCCGCGCACATCCTGCGGTGCCAGCCGGCCGGCACGCGCACTTTCCACCAACGTGTTGAGGCGTTGGGCGATGTCGAACAAGCTCAAACCTTGAGCGCGGTGAATGACCGGCACGATCAATCCTTGGGTCCCCAGCGCCGTGCCGATGCCGATGTTCACGTCCGCATGCAATTGCATCGCGTCTGGGGTGAATGTGGCGTTGACTTCCGGGTGCGCGCGCAGCGCACGCGCGCAGGCGCTGATGAAATACACCGTCAGTGTCAATCGCGTGCCTCGCGACTCGAAGCTCTTCGCGTGCAAGGAGCGATGCTTGAGCACGCGCGTGAGATCCGCTTCGAACAGCGTCGTGACATGCGGCGCGTCGGCGAGACTGCGCACCATGTGTTCGGCCACGCGCCGCCGAATCGCGGTATGCGGCACCAGCTTGCTCGCGGCTTCGCGCGCCGGCTCGGGCGCAGTCTTAGGCACCGAGGCTCGCGGGACTTCGGTTCGCGACACATGGCGTGTCACGTCTTGGGCGGTCACGCGGCCGTTGCGGCCGGTGCCGTTGATGTCGCCCGCCGCAATCGAATGCTCGTGCAGCAGCCGCCTCACCGACGGACTCAAGGGCTCGTGGTGGTCGCTTGGTTGACTGCCGCCTGCTGCCGGAGCCGGCGGCGGCGTGTCGCTCTTAGGTGTAACTCCAAAGGTGCGAATTTCTTCCGGCGACACCGATTCGCCCGCCAATCTCAATCGCGCGAGGACTTCATCGGGGCTGACCTCGGCGTCCACGGCCTTGAGTACTTCTATCAATGTGCCGCTGACCGGCGCGGGCACCTCGACCGTAACTTTGTCGGTCTCGAGTTCAACCAGAGGCTCGTCTTTGATGACCGTGTCGCCGACCGCTTTGCACCAGCGCAAGATCGTGGCGCGGGTACCTTCCGCATTCGCCGGGGCGAGCACGTCTTCAATGCGGCTCATGCTCAAATTTCAGACAAGTCGATGATCGACCGGGTAATGGCCTCGACACTGGGCAGCACGGCGTCGAGCAGCGCAGGATTGTGGGGGCTGGGGACATCCGGCATGGCGAGCCGCTCGATGGGCGCGTCAAGGTCGAAGAAAGTCTCCTTGGCGAGTACCGCGGCGATTTCCGCGCCGAACCCGGCCGTCATCGTGTCTTCGTGAACGATCAGACAGCGGCGCGTCTTGCGCACCGATGCCAGCGTCGCCTCGCGGTCCCACGGACACAGCGTGCGCAAGTCCAAAAGGTCGGCTGATTTGCCGCTGGCATCGATGGCCTGCTCGCAGCGCTCCACCATGGCCCCCCAGGTCACCACCGTCAGCATTGTGCCCTCACGCAGCAGACTGGCCTTGCCGAAGGGCACCACAAAGTCGTCGCCGGGATAGGGACGCCGCGCTGAAGCGGAATCGAGCAATGATCGATGCTCGAAGAATATCGTGGGGTCGTTGCCGCGCAGGGCGCTTCTGAGCAATCCCACCGCATCCTGCGCATTCGACGGCATGGCCAGCCGCCAGCCAACGCCGTGCAGCCACTGCACTTCGTTCGATTGGCTGTGCCAGGGGTCGCCGCATTTGAAAAATCCACCCGGGATGCGCACCACCATCGGAGCGGCGAATCGATTCACCGTGCGCCAGCGCATCGTGCCGCAGTCGTTGAGCTGTTCAGCGGCGGGATCGGCATACTTGCGGAATTGAATTTCAGGCACGGGCATGAGGCCGGCCGCCGCCATGCCGACCGCGCGGCCGATGATGCCTTCCTCGGAAAGACTGGTGTCGAATACCCGGTCCGCACCGAATTTGTCTTGCAGTCCCAGGGTTGCCGCGTGCACGCCGCCCTTGCGGCCGACGTCCTCGCCGAAGACCAGCATGCGCGGATTGGTCGCGAGTTCATGCTCCAGCGTGCGGCGTACCGCGGTCACCAGGTTGATGCGCGGACCTTCGGGGTGGGGCTGCTCGCTGCCCGGCAGGGGCACGACGCCCGCGCAGCGTATTCCACCTTGCTGCTGGAGTTCGATTGCACCATCGGCACCGATCTCGGAAAAAACATAGCGTTGAATGCGCTTAAGGGTAGGTGCCGCGCGCCGCTCGACCAGAGCCAGCGCCTGCGCAACGGCTGCGCGGCCTTCGGCCATTTCTTGATCCCAGTCGGCGGCGGAAATCGTGTGCGGCACCAATTGGCCGCGCAGCTTCGCGAGGGGATCCCGCTCCTTTTCGTCCGCAATTTCACCCGGGCTCTTGTAGGCCTGAGTGTCCTGTCCGGAATGACCCGACAGGCGGGGCACGACGAGCCTGATCAGAGCAGGACCATCGCCGGATCTCACGCCGGCGACGGCGTCCTGGATCAGGGCGGCGGCGGCCGCTGGATCCGATCCATCACCATCGAGTAGACGAAGCCCGCGAAAGCTCTCGAGATTTCGCGCGATGTTGCCGCCGGGAGTTTGCTGTCGCGACGGGACCGAAATTCCGTAGCCGTTATCTTCGATGAAGAATAAGAAGGGCAGGCGTTCGGTGGTGACAATATTCAAAGCCGCCCAGAACCCATTGGTCGCGGTCGAGGCTTCTCCGCCGTGCGCCACCGCGATACTGTTGCTGCAGGCCTGATCGCCAAGCCGCGCAGCGCGATAGCGCAGGGCTTGCGCCCATCCCACCGCCGGTGTGTATTGCGTGCCCACGCCACCGCAGACCGGCAGAACGCACGCACCCACTTTGCGCGGCATGTTGAATACCACGCCGATATCACGGCCATCGCTCATGCCGCCGGCCTTCATCATGGTGGAGCCGAGCGCATCCTCCAGCGCAAGCCCCAGTCCGAGCAACAGCGGACGTGATCGATAGTAGGCGCCCACGCCATCTTGGGATCCGGTGAGCTGAGTGCTCAACAGCACTTGGGTGAGATCGTGTCCGCGAGCAGAAAATTGATACAGGACCTTGCGATCGCGCAACAGCGTGAATTCTTCCAGGTCGTCGAGCGCTCGGGAGATGGCGACATGACGCAGGACGCCGCGCCAGTCTATCGCGTTGGTCTGCGGCGCCTGCTGCATCTTAAGGGGGCTTGCAACCATCGCGATGCCTCGTTAAAGCCGTTTAGTTGGGCTGAGACTAATGCACTCGGGTCGCTGGAAATCGCCAATTGCTGCCTCAAATTGCGCTATTATTAGTGATTATCACCAATATCAAGCGTGTGGATGCTCGAAACGTGAAGTTTGATCGCTTTGACGCCAAAATACTTGATGCGCTGCAACGCGACGGCAGATTGTCTGTGGTAGACCTCGCCGACGCCATCGGCTTGTCGCCCACGCCCTGCGCGCGACGCATTAAAGCGCTGGAAACCGATGGTGCCATCGAGGGCTACACCGCCGTGCTCAATCCCGCTCGCGTCGGACTGGCGGTGCTCGCCATCGTGCAAGTCAAGCTAACCGAGCACACCGACGAAACGGTGGCGCGGTTCGAACGCGAAATTCAACTCATGGATGAGGTGACGAGATGCTTCGCGATGACTGGAAGCTACGATTTCATCCTCGAGGTCTACGGCAAGGACTTGGATGCCCTGAGCAACGTGGTGCTCAAGAAACTCATTCGCGTACCCAACGTTCGCGACATGCAATCCAGCGTCGTGCTCGCGACCATAAAACGCTCGGCGCGCATTCCTCTGATGCACCTCAAGGAATAGGCGGACGCGGCCGTCTTTGACAAGCGAAGCGTGCCAAGCCAACCTCTACCAATGAAAACCTTGAGCGGGACGGTTTTAACGGTGATGTTGACGGCGCTTGACCTGACCTCGTGAAAAAACTCAAGCACGAATCGGAATTGTTCAAGGCGGCGCTGCTCGCCGGTGTCAAGTATGCGGAAGGCCGCAAGGCGGTTGAATTCGAGGCGACCGATTCGGCAAGCGATAAGGCATTGTATGTTTATCGCTTGCTGGTTCACGACAAAGTGATTGCGCCGATGCCCGAGGATCAAGTGAGCGAGAAGACGATTCGGCATCGGCTCGCGACTTGGTATGCGCACCAATTGCCCAAGGGCCACCCACTGACGGAGTAGTAGTCACACCAGTTCCCTTTCACTCTCAGGCCGTCGGCGGCACCGTATGGCTCAGGGTCGGAACGCCGGGAAGACACGCGACATCTAATGTCATATCCGCACATTCACCGAGTGCGAACCCGTGTATTTACCCGCATCCCATCCATTCCCAGGGAGTCTTGAAATGAAACTCAATTACGCCGCTTTAGCCGGATTCCTCGCTTTAATGTTTGGCCTAAGTTCTGCCCAAGCAGCAGGCCCTACTGATCCTCAGATTGCTGCGATTGTCGTCACCGCCAACCAAGTCGATATCGACGCCGCTAAGCTGGCCTTGTCCAAAGCCAAGTCACCGGATGTAAAGACATTTGCGCAGCTGATGATCACTGATCACAGCGGCGTCAACAAGGCGGCGACGGAACTTGTTCAGAAACTGCATGTGACGCCGGAAAGCAACCCGACCAGCCAGTCTTTGCAAAAAGGTGGTGACGATAATTTGGCGGCACTCAAGAAGTTGAGCGGCAGCGCGTTCGACCGTGTCTATGTCGACCATGAAGTGGTCTATCACCAGGCAGTACTGGATGCCCTTGATACCACGCTGATCCCCAGCGCGCAAAATGCCGAACTCAAGGCGCTGCTCGTCAAGGTAAGGCCGGCATTCGTTGCTCACTTGGAACACGCCAAGCATCTGCAAGGCGAGCTGGGCAAGTGAGAGTGGGAAAGCACTCTGCGGTGAGAGTGTGCGCAGTCGCAGTGGCCGGCTTAGGCTTGGCTGGCGCTGCGGCTTCCAGCGGGCAAGTCAAGGCCGGAGCAAAAACCTTTGTAGTCACCATGCAAATTACCGGCTTCGAGCCTCAGATCCTGACCGTCGCCCCCGGTGATAGGGTCACCTGGGTGAACAAGGATCTTTTCCCGCATACCGCGACGGCGGACGACAAGACGTTTGATTCACAGGGCGTCGCGCCGACCGGTACGTGGACATTCGTGGCAGGCAAGCTCGGTACCTATACGTATACATGCACCTTTCACCCTACAATGAGGGGAACCATCAAGGTGCAATGAGGCGAGTCGATGGAACAAATCGCGACGGCGGGAAGTTCGCCCGCTATTCATGATCGCTCGATGGCGAACAGTATTGCCGGCGGAGACGTTTCCGCATTCGAATGTTTGATGCGCCAGTACAATCGCCGTTTGTACCGTCTCGCGCGCGCCACTTTACGAGATCGAACGGAGGCGGAAGACGCATTGCAGGACGCTTATCTTTCTGCGTTTCGATCGATGGCAAGTTTTCGCGGCGATGCGTCGTTGGGCACGTGGCTCTCGAGGCTTGTGCTCAACGAATGCTTCGCCAGAATGCGGCGCAATGTACGCCGCGAGAACGTCATCCCGATGATCAGCGCGAGTCACCATGTCGAATCAACCCAAATGATCGTCGATCAATCCGATTCCCCCGATAGCTCACTCGGGCGCGCGCAAATACGCGATCTGCTCGAGCGTAAAGTGGATGAGTTGCCGGAGAACTATCGCATCGTTTTCGTCCTGCGATCGGTCGAGGAGCTGAGCGTCGACGAGACTGCAGAAACCTTGGGCATTCCCGAGGAAACGGTGCGGAGCCGGCATTTTCGAGCCAAAAACCTGCTGCGCCAATCCTTGGCACGAGAATTGGACCTTGCCGAGCCCGATCTTTTCGAATTCGGCGGTGATCACTGCGATCGGATTGTGACGGCAGTGTTGCGGCGCATCTGAAGCCTGAAGCCTGAGGGGCATTCGACAGGCACCCCTGCCGCAGGCACTCCTGCCGCCGGCTGACCGCTTTCCTTATGTACGCTATCGTACAAAGCGGTTAGAATCCGTGACAGAGCGTCGAGCGGAGTGTTGACATAATGGAATGACACTGCCGCGAGTTGCCAGGAGGGCCTATCATCGATTCTCGCGATCTTGGAAGAAATTTTTTATTGTCTGCGCTCCCGGCCTCCGTCGGGAACCGCTGGCTGCCGCACCTAGAATCGGTAGAGCTACCTCTTTCCCAAGTGGTATACGAGTCGGGCGCTACATTGACCCATGTGTATTTCCCAACCACCGCCATCGTCTCGCTGCTGTATGTCATGGAAAATGGAGCGTCCGCGGAGATAGCGGTCGTCGGCAATGAGGGCATCGTCGGAATATCCCGGTTCATGGGAGGAAGATCCACTCCCAGCCGCGCAGTCGTTCAAAGTGCGGGTCACAGCCTTCGGCTCAATGCGGAATTTTTGGAACAGGAGTTCAATCAAGCCGGTGCCGTGCTGCATCTGCTGCTGCGCTATACCCAAGCCCTGATCACACAGATGTCGCAAACCGCCGTTTGCAACCGTCACCATTCCTTGGATCAGCAATTGTGCCGATGGCTGCTGCTGAGCCTGGATCGGCTGAGGGGCGATGAACTCGTGATGACGCAGGAGCTGATTGCCAACATGCTGGGCGTGCGGCGCGAAGGTGTCAGCGAAGGCGCACTGAGACTGCAGCAAGCAGGCCTGATCCGGTACGCGCGCGGGCACATCACGGTGCTGGATCGCGCTGGACTCGAGAAGCGCACCTGCGAATGTTACGCGGTCGTGAAAAGGGAATACGACCGGCTGCTTCCGCAGAAGACTGCAATCTAGGAGTGCCTCAGGGACGCAACCGAACCGATGGGGATCGCAACAAATCTTTGACGATGGCCGGCGCAAACTCGCACCACTCGATACCGATGCCATCCTTGAGCCTCCGCGACACATGCGCCTTAAGGACGGCAGCTCGCGGCGCCGGCGGCGGCAGCTCGATGTGCACCTCGATGTGCACCTCGATGAGGCTGTGAAGACGCAATTCGCAATCGGCCTTCATGAGCGCTCCGCTCAAACTTAAGTTTTTCATGCAGCCGTCAAATCCAGCCAAGGCCGCTGCCGACACATGGACCGGTATATTTACGCGAACCCGCTCTCCCCAGCGGTGTTCCATTCCGTTGCCCAGACGTTCCATGACAACTCCGTTCGGACTAGGGATGACGCTGGAGCCATGAGAAAGCGGCGCGCAGACTCACCCAGCGTCGGCCCAAGCGCGCAACCCGGCCAGCCAGTTTGCGCAGCGGGCTATGGGCGGGAAAGGCACCGTCGACCACCGTCCAGGTAACGCTCGTCAGCAGCCGGTGACTGACCTTCGACGGCAAGTCCTGTAGCAGCACGGTGCAAACATCCGTTGTTTGACTGCTCCGACTATGCACCGTGGTGAAACGGCCGACTGTTCGGTAGCGCACTTAAGTTTCGGCCAGTGTACGGTGCCGTACAGTCATGCTCGCAAAAATCTGCTTTCATCGAATCGTCCAGGGAACCCGGGCACCGTGAGGTTGCGCATTGCAAAACGTTCTCCTGATTCAGAGCGATAGTGCCGAGGCCTATGCTGTGCGCGACGCGCTGGCAAATGCCAGCGATGGGTCCTTCCGCATAACCTGGGTGCGGCGTTGCTCGGACGGTCTGAAGGCACTGGCCCGTGCGAAGGCGCAGGCATGCCGCGATGCGGAACGTTTTGCGGCGATCCTGGTGGATCTCTCGCTCCCTGACAGCCGCGGCATCGAGACTTTTGATCGGCTCTTTGTGGCGGCGCCGCAGATTCCGATGCTGATTCTCGCCGTTGCACAGGACGAGGGCATCGCGAAGCTTGCCGTTCAGCGCGGAGCCCAAGAGTATCTTCTCAAAGGGCGCCTGAGCGCCTATTCATGGCCGGAAGCCGTCACCCGCGTGATCGAGCGTGCCGCGTACACAGAGTCGCTGTTCGAACAAAACGAGCGCGCCCAAGTCACGCTCAACTCCATCGGCGACGCGGTCATGAGTACCGACGTGGCTGGAAATGTGACCTATCTCAATATCGTTGCCCAAACTTTAACCGGATGGTCGCAACATGAGGCTGCGGGTCATCCGCTTGAAGATGTGTTCCGGATCATTGACGGCACGACTCGCGCCCAAGCGCTCAATCCGATGGAATTCGCGATCCGGGAAAACAAGACCGTGAGCCTGACGCCCAATTGCGTCTTGATTCGCCGCGACGGGGCCGAATCTCCCATCGAAGATTCGGCCGCGCCCATTCACGACCGTCAGGGCCGCGTGACCGGCGCCGTCATGGTCTTTCATGATGTGAGCGCCGCCCGGGCGGCGACACTCAGAATGGCTTACTTGGCTCAGCACGACGGCTTGACCGACCTGCCGAACCGAATATTGTTCAACGACAGGCTGACCGAGGCGATGGGGCTCGCCAGTCGTTACCGGCGCCAACTCGCCGTGCTATTCCTGGACGTCGATCGCTTCAAGCATGTCAACGATTCATTGGGTCACGATATCGGCGATCGTCTGTTGCAGTCGATCGCGCAGAGATTGCTCGGCTGCGTGCGTGCCTCTGATACGGTCAGCCGCCAGGGCGGCGATGAATTCGTGATCCTGCTGTCTGAACTGACGCACGCCCAGGATGCGACCGTATGCGCGGATAAGATACTCGAGGCCCTGCGCGCGCCGCATCGCATCGATGAGTATGATGTGCAGGTAACGGCAAGCATCGGTATCGTGACCTATCCGGACGACGGCACGAATTGCGAAACATTGATGAAGCACGCCGATTTTGCGATGTATCACGCCAAAGACAATGGGCGCGATAACCGTCAGTTCTTCAAGCAGGATCTCAACCTGCGCGCGGTGAAACGGCAGTCGCTCGAAGATTCCATGCGCCATGCGCTGGAGCGCGAAGAGTTTTCAGTGCATTACCAGCCAAAGGTCAATCTCGAGAGTGGCGAAATCGTCGGCGTCGAGGCGCTCATTCGATGGCTTCATCCGGACCTCGGACTCGTGTCGCCTGCGGAATTCATTCCGATTGCCGAGGAATGCGGTCTCATGGTCCCAATCGGCCGGTGGGTGATGGGTCAAGCCTGTCATCAGGCGCAAGCCTGGCAAGAAATCGGCCTCGCGCCGATTCGCATCGCGGTCAACATCTCGGCGGCGGAGCTGCGCGCACGAGATTTTTTACGGGGTGTGGGTGTGATTCTCGAGGAAACCGGCCTGGATCCGCATCTTTTGGAGCTTGAGCTGACGGAGACCTTCTTGGTGCAGGATTCGACAGCCATGGCGGCAGTACTGCATAACCTCAAAGGATTGGGACTGAAGCTTGCCCTCGATGACTTTGGCACCGGATATTCGAGCCTGAACCATCTGAAGCGCTTTCCGATAGACACGTTGAAGATCGATCGGTCATTCGTCCGCGGCATCACGACGAATTCTGATGATGCCAGCATCGTCTGCGCAGTGATCAGCATGGGGAAGAATTTGCATATGCGCGTGATCGCGGAAGGTGTCGAGACACGGGAGCAACTTACATTCCTTCAAGATCGTGAGTGCCCCTTCGGGCAAGGCTACTACTTCAGCCGACCTTTGACGGGCAAGGCGTGTACTCAACTGTTGCGACGGGGTATCGCGCTGGACGACCGAGAGTGCCAACCCACTTTAAGCGCTGCGTGTCTTCAAACTGAGGATACTTAAGAAGAAGGGGTACGACAGATACTTCCAAACCGAAACCGATTCGAAGGGATTGGACCGGCGGTTATGTGCGGAAGAGAGCTGTCGTACCCCGAAAACCTCGAGTTGCTTAGGTTGACCAATCCGTCCTTGATCATCGCGGCCATTCAGTCCTCCAGAAGAAGGTTCTCCAGTCGGCCACGGTTGCCGCGGCTCGCAAAGCGACGCTGATGCAGGCAGCACACCGTATCCAGTCAACGACGGAAAATCTGTTCGCTACCGCGCTTAAGGCCTTGAGCCGTGACAGAAAGTAATCCTCGGTCTCGCGACCGGCGGCTTCGGTGGTTCATTCCTGAAAACACCCTGATGGAGACCTGAATGTCTGATTCCGTGACATTGCGACATCATGATGTCACAATGTCACTGTGGAGATAAACCCACAATCGCATTTACCGCTGCACGCTCAGGTGGAAGAGTCGTTGGCGCGGTCCATGGCGGGTGGGGCGCTGCCGCCGGGCGCCCGCGTGCCGTCTGAAGATAGTCTCGTCGAGCGATACGGCGTCAGCCGCACCACCATTCGCACCGCCATTCAAAGCCTCGTCGCGCGCGGACTTATCGAAATCCGCCGCGGCAAGGGGACATTTGTCACGCAACCCGTCATCACGCAGGAGCTGACCGAACTGACCGGTTTTGTCGAAGATATGCAGGCGCTCGGACGCGACCCGTCGGCGGCAATTTTGGACCGCCGCATCGTGGCTGCCAGTGAAACCGTTGCCCGGCAGCTCTCCCTGCAGCGGGGCACCGCTGTCGCGCGGATTCAGCGCGTGCGCTTGGCCGATGGCGTACCGCTGTCCTTCGATGAGACCTACCTGCCGCAGGATCTGGGCGAAAAAATCATGGCTGATGATCTGGAGAATCAACCCATCTTCTCGTTGCTGGAGCACAAGTACTCAACGCCGCTCCTGGATGCTGAATACCGGCTCGCAGCCGTGGCGTCGCATGGCACGGTGGCACGAGCGCTCGGCATCATTCCGGGCAGCCCTATTTTTCTGATTGAACGAACCACCTATTCCGACAACCATCGCCCCGTGGATTACGAAAGACTCTACTACCGCGGAGATCACATCCGATTTGTTACGCGGTTGAAGCACGCATCGCCGGCCGCGATGCGGGCCAAGGCAATCTAAGATGCACGGCGGCCTCGAACTGTGGTTGTTCTTGCAGAGCTTCTGCGTCGGCGCCCCTTAGGGCCGTTCCTCACGCATAAAGGTAGGTCGTGGGCAAACCGAGGCGAACACAGGATTGTACTGCCGGGCTCGCGGGTAGAACGATGCGATCCGAGGATGCACCGATCACCTTCGCAAGCCATCGTTCATGGCGATGTAATCCATAGTTTTCCGACAGGCCCAGGCGCTCGCGAATCCAATCGGGAATCAGCTCCACCGCAGCTCGCACCAGCATGGGTTGCATCCAATGAAGCGGGCGAGGGAAGGCGATGGTCTTGCGCATGATGTGCAAGAATTCAAAAATAATCGGGGAAGGCGCGAATTGCGATCCCGCAGATTCGAAAAGGCCGCGCATTTCATCCACCGACGTCGGTGGGTCGGTTGCGCCATACAACAGCGAAACGGGGGTTCCCTCGAGGTACAGGCTGTTGAACTCAGCATCGCTCAACGGGTTCACATACCGGTTGTATGCTTCTCCAAACCCAAAAGCAGCGGTGGCGTGCACCCAAGTGAGCAGGCGCGGATCGCTTGCCGAGTAACTGGCTCCCGAAGGGGTCTTGCCCTGGATCGCAGCATGCATGCGCACGACTCGCGCGATCATCGGCTCGGCGACACTGCGCGCGCCGTACACCGTGATCATCGCCGCCAAGCCGGTGCGCTGCAGACGGCCCAGGGGATTTTTGCGAAATGAAGAATATTCCCAGATGCCCGCTCGCACCGAAGGCTCCGCCAACTCAAGAATGACAGCGGCCGTACCGCCTACGAAGAGTGCGATCGGATTTTTGAATATCCGCCATGACACGGATTGCGGGGACACCAGCGCCTGCTCCCGGAGCGGCCGATTGAAGTCACTCTCGCGGCTCTTCTGCCCGTACAAGAAGGACTGTAGGGTGGAATTGAGACGCCGCTGCAGCGTACCGGGCAGTCGAATAGCTGAAATCATGCGTCAAAGTATCCGTGCCAGGTTTAAGGGAACGCCGCCGCCGGCCGGAACCCTTGACGCCTAGGAGCTTTTCTCGAGCAGCGACGTCTTCGCGGCAGGCGCCCCGTCGAGAATGACCTGTTCGAGTACCGCGAGATAGTCCAGATAGCGCTTTCGCCCCAGGGCGGTTATTCGATACAACGTCTGCGGCCGCTCTCGGTCAGACCCTTTCGCGAGGTTCACCAGCAGGGCTTCTTGAAGCACCTGCAAGTGGCGGTTGAGGTTGCCATCGGTGAGCGCACACAGCTTTTTCATCTGTGGGAACGGCAGACCCTTGGGGTGCGTCACCAGGCAAGTCAGCACGCCTAGGCGGGCGCGCTCATGGATGACGCGGCTAAGCCCGTCATAGGCAAATGGCGAATGGGTTTGCGTTTTGCGGTTAACTTTCTTCAATGGCATCCTCGAATCCATAGCGTAAGACGGCGGCGACGAGCAACTGACCGATGCCGAAGGGTATGCCCATCTCCCAGGGCGAGAGCGCGTGATGGCCGGAGGCAACGAGCAGGCATACGAGTCCGGCCGCGAGATACCAGGCGCCGACCCCGAACATTTGGCGGGGCAGGAAACGGCATGAGGCGAACACACCCAGGCTAAACATCACTTCCCACAATCCGGGAAGCATCCACGAGTCTTGCAGCGCAATGCGCATCAGCACCACCGTCAGCAGAATTCCCACGACGATACTGGGAAGAAACTGCTCGACCGCGGCCTGAATCATTTCCAGTGCGAGTCCTGAATGAACCCTTCTGGCTCGAAAGATCGTTTCGAGCGCCGACAGGAACACCGACACGGCGGCCGTTGCTATCCAAACGCCCAAAAATGATTTCAAGCCGTAATTCGAGCCGACCATCCAGCGGCTCTCGCCGCCGGCGACGAGAAGCGCGAGGACCCCGCTCGAGGCGACAGACAAAGGGCCATAGCCGCGAAACTGCGTGCCGCGCGCAACCTGGGTTCGAATCGCGCTGATGTCGTCGAGCGCCTGGCGCAGTTCCGTCATGAATCACCTTTCGTAACTCTGCCGCCATTCCATGGTAAATGCACCGGCCTGTCAAGAATGAACGCACGGCGCCGCCATGCGGCAAATGCCCGAGGGGATCGCTTAGGTAAGCAAGCAAGACGACTGGGTTGTTGCGGTGCGATGTTGCGGGCCGCGCGGCTTAGGTGGTACTTTGTACTACAAAGTTCCGAAAAGCAGCGACTTGCAAGGCGGTGAGAATTGGCCGCGATCAGATCAATCGAACCAGGCCGTCGCGCGCACGCACGCGCGTGGGTTTTCGCTTTTCTAGTCTGCACGGTCGGAATCGCCGGTCTGGTACTCGATTCCTGGCCGAGGCCGGTTCAAGGCCCGTGGATCAACCTGCACGCGGTTTTCGGATTGCTGTTGTGGATCATGGTGGTCGCGCAATTCCGGCAAGCGCGCTCCGGCAGTCCCGTGCATGGAGCGGACTTTCACTCGATTTGCCGGCAGTCATCTCGAGCCGTATATTTTCTGCTGTATATCTTGTTCGGCGCGAATCAGATAATCCGCTTCGCCGTATTTCTGTGGAATCAGGGGACGTTTGGCGCTGCGCACCCGGCGATCGTGCAACCTCCGGAGAATCTGCGCGATTATCTGGCGTACGGAATTTTTGCCCTTGTCACGATTCGCGCTTTGAAGGCGCTGCATCGTCATACGCTCAAGCGTGGTGGACTCCCCTCAACGTTTCCCGACTACCAACACCACAAATGAATCCGCGATCAGCGCGGGCCGTGGGTGAGGTTGCGCGGGGGTGGCTGCGGGAGCGGGTCCGAAATCGGCCGTGACGAGATAAACCTTGCCGGTTTTGCCGTCGAAGGCCATGGTGCGCGCACCGCGTTGCGTGGGCACGGTGTCGGCAACGGAGTAGTGGTCCGCAGAATCCTGGCGGATCACCGACAAAGTCCCTTCGCCGTTTGAACTGTATACGATTCCGCGCTTCTCATCGTAGGCCGCCGCATCGGGATGCTCGCCGATGGGTACGAGCGCCACCTGCTTGCCGCTGACGCTGTCGGTCACAGCCATCACCTTGCCGTCGCAAACCGAGAACAAGCGGTGATGAGCGCTATCGAAGGCAAGGCCGCTCGGACTGTTGCATCCGGGCAGAGGCCAAATGGCTTTAACCGACATTTTTGCAGTATCGATCACGGCCATTTGTCCCGGCTCGCTCTCAATATTCACGAAGATCTGGCCGCGGCCGTCGTCGACTGCGAATTCAGGTTTGTCCGGAACGGGAATCGTGGCAACCACGCCCAAGCTCGAGCCGTCGAGCACCGTCACATCCTTGCTGGCGCCGTTGAACGTAAACACGTGCTTGGCGGCGGGCTCATACAAGATCGCGTCGGGATTGCGGCCGGCAATTTTTACTTCCTGTATGACCTTGAGGGTGTCAAGGTCAAACACAGTCACTGAGTTCGCGCGCCCGTTGCTCGTGTAACCTCGATTCAAGCCCTTGGCCAGAGCCATGCCATGCACGCCTTGCGTATCGGGAATGGAACCGAGGAGCTTTCCGGATTCGCTGCTGATCACATCGACGCGCGTCCCTCGGCTGATGAACAGCCGCTCTTTCGCGGGGTCGGCGAGCAGATAGTCCCAGCCTCCCTCTCCGCCCAATTTCCAGCGCTGCAGTACTTCCATTTTCGCACCGTCCGCCGCCCCTGCAGCGATCGGAGCGATGACCGGTGCCAGACAGAAACTCAGTTTGATCCAGAGCCCCAAGGCGGCGCGCGTCGATAGCATTGGAAATTCCTCGGTCCTTAAGCTTTGTGCAGCAAAGCGACTTACTATGCCTCACGGTTCAAGAAAAAGCCCTTACAAAAATTTATAGGACCGCGCGGCGGCCTGCCGGCCGTCCCCAAATTGTCACATTGCGAAACTAGTCTAGTGCGTAACGACGCCCCGCGTCGATGCTAAGGTCGCGTCGATGCCCGCTCGCGTCGCCCATATCAATTCGTCACCCGGGGGGATATACAGATGATTCGTTCCATATTGATTACCGTCGCCGCTGCGTCGCTGACCGCCGCATCCACCGCCGCCCTGGCGGATGAGACGCCGCTCGAGTCTCATGAAATCAAGCACGTGCTGTTGATCAGCGTGGATGGATTGCATGCGCTCGATCTCTCGAATTTTGTAGCGACTCACGCCGACTCAACTCTCGCGGAACTCGGCCGTCATGGGGTCACGTATTCGAACAATTCCACATCGAGCCCGTCCGATTCATTTCCCGGTCTTGCATCGCTCGTGACGGGCGGATCGCCGGTCACCACGGGTCTGTGGTACGACGACACCTACAACCGCGCGCTGTCGCCCCCGGTGCAGACCGACGGCCTCGGCAATCCCGGCGGCAGTTGCCCCGGTAAAATCGGCACCAACGTCGCATGGGACGAGGCGGTGGACATTGATCTGACACGACTCGATGCAGGCGGCGGTCTCAACCCCAAATTTCTTGTGCGAAACCCCAACAACGGCTGCAAGACCATCCTGCCGCACGAGTATTTGCGCGTGAACACGATATTCGAAGTCGTGAAAGCCGGCGGTGGACGCACCGCGTGGACTGACAAGCATCCCTCTTATGAATGGACCAACGGTCCGAGCGGCAAAGGCGTCGATGATTTTTATGGCCCGGAGATCAATTCCATTCCGGTGGCGCTGCCGCAGTTTCCCGGCTGCTCGCCGGTACCGTTTGCCGACCCGACGCCGGATGACGGATGGACCAATAGTTTCGATGACATCAAGTGCTATGACTCGCTCCACGTTCAAGCCGTGATCAATCAGATCGACGGCTTCACCCACGACCGCGCGCACAAGGTCGGCGTCCCGACGCTGTTCGGCACGAACTTTCAGGCCGTCAGCGTCGGTGAGAAGCTCGCGGTCGACCCCGTGACCGGGCTCAAGGGCGGCTACACCGATGTCCTCGGAACGCCGGGCCAGGGTTTGGCGAGCGAGCTCGAGTTCATCGATCAATCCATAGGGCGGTTCGTGAGGGAACTGAAGGCGCAGCGGCTCTTCGATTCCACGCTCATCATCATCAGTGCGAAGCACGGTCAGTCGCCGATCGACGGCAGCAAGCGCCGCGGAATCGGCGGGGGACAACCCGCCGCGACCATCGGCTCGGCCGATGCCTTCGACATCTCGGACGATGGATCTTTGATTTGGCTCACCGATCCATCGCTGACGCCCGCGGTGGTTGCGACCTTGAGCACGCCGGCGAACCAGCAAACCCTTGGGATCCAGGAAATATTCGCAGGTCAATCGCTGCGCAACAAGTTCGATAATCCGGGTGCCGACCCGCGTACGCCGGATATCATTCTCAAGGTCAATACCGGAGTGATCTTCACCGGCGGCTCCAAGCTCTCCGAACATGGGGGCTTTAATGAGGATGACATTCACACCGCGCTGCTGGTGTCATTGCCGTCGCTCGAGCACGCCGTCGTCAAGAGCGCGGTGAGCAATCAGCAAGTGGCGCCGACCATCATCAAGGCCCTCGGCCTCGATCCTAACGATCTGGACGCAGTGCGTAAGGAACAGATCGCGCCGTTGCCCTTCCTTTTCAAGGGCAAATTCGACAACCGCGTCTCTGAATTCTAAAGACGCGGCTTTGGCTGGTTCGCCGGCGGGAGCGCAAGATCTCGTTGTGCTCCCGCCTGGCGGCCGCTTAAAGACCCCCGAACTCTCAACACACGCCGGGCACCGAACTTTAGGCAGTACGCCGCCGAACGCCGAGGGGGCCGCCTAAGGGGCGGCCCCCTTCCTTGTTTCTCATGTCGGTTGCTACCCTCGATGCTGTGCGTGCATAGTCGAATCCATGAATTTGGATTGGCGGGTCTTCGCACTGGGTTCGGCACTCTTCGCGGCGCTGACGG
>Ga0193728_1000546_pt1 | contig 18255 bp, 18 predicted proteins | sample U1c1metaG_FD_143037 | JGI IMG/M metagenome (GOLD analysis project Ga0193728, IMG submission 143037) | Soil microbial communities from a riparian zone of the East river system, Colorado, United States - U1c1 | ecosystem: Environmental > Terrestrial > Soil > Riparian zone | place: USA: East River...
CGTCAGCTCGCGGGCGGCGTCATCTACGAGCTGCACATCGGAACCTTCACCCCCGAGGGCACTCTCGATGCTGCGAGCGAGATGCTCGATCACCTCGTCGACCTCGGCATCGACTTCGTCGAGTTGCTGCCGGTCAACGGCTTCAACGGGGTTCACAACTGGGGCTACGACGGCGTGCTCTGGTACACGGTGCACGAGGCCTACGGAGGTCCCGCCGCATACCAGCGCTTCGTTGACGCGTGCCATTCGCGCGGAATCGCGGTCATCCAGGATGTCGTCTACAACCATCTCGGCCCGAGCGGAAACTACCTGCCGCGCTTCGCCCCGTACCTGACGACGGAGCCGGCCGGACCGTGGGGCGATGCGCTCAATCTCCGCGAGCCAGAGGTACGGCGCTACATTCTCGACAACGCCGCGATGTGGCTACGCGACTACCACGTCGACGGGCTTCGCCTCGATGCCGTTCATGCGCTCGTCGACCGGTCGGCGAAGCACCTGCTGCGAGAGCTGGCCGAGGAGACGGATGCCATGAGCGCGTTCCTCGGGCGGCCGCTGAGCCTGATCGCCGAGTCGGACCTGAACGATCCGAAGCTGATCCTGCCGCGCGAGGCCGGAGGGTATGGGCTCACGGCACAGTGGAGCGACGACTATCACCACGCCATTCACGTCGCGCTCACCGGCGAAACGACCGGGTATTACGGCGATTTCGCATCGCTCGGCTCGCTCGCGAAGTCGGCCACCCGCGGATTCTTTCACGACGGGACCTACTCGACCTTCCGTGGCAGGAACCACGGGCATCCCATCGACCCGGCGGTTCCGACCTGGCGGCTCGTCGCCTTCGCTCAGGACCACGATCAGATCGGCAACCGGGCCCGTGGCGATCGCTTGAGCGCATCCGCAGACTTCGACCGACTCGCCATCGCAGCCGTGCTCACGCTGGCCGGTCCCTTTACTCCCATGCTCTTCATGGGCGAGGAGTGGGGGGCGTCGACGCCGTGGCAGTTCTTTACGTCACATCCGGAGCCCGACCTGGGTCGCGCGACTGCCGAGGGACGAATTGCCGAGTTCGGGCGGATGGGGTGGGACGCGAAGACCGTGCCCGACCCGCAGGATCCGGCGACCTTCGCGGCATCCAAGCTCGACTGGGCCGAGCGCGAGGGCGGCGACCACGCCCGCTTGCTGGAGCTCTATCGCGAACTCATGGTGCTGCGACGCACCATCCCAGAGCTCACCGACCCGCGGTTCGGCAGCCTTGCCGCGGAGTTCGACGACTCGACCGGCTGGTTCCGGCTTAATCGCGGCGATGTGAGCATCCTGGTAAACCTCGGCACCGCCGGTCGCAAATTCCCGGTGGGATCCGAGGTTCTGTTCAGGACGAAGTCCCGAACCGACGATATCGAGGCAAACTCCGCGGCAATTGTCCGCACGAGGGAGGACCGTTCGCGCCACCATCATTCGATCAAGTAGTTGTCAACCCCCTGTGAGATTGTGGGCACGCTATTGCCTGAGAAGTCTGGCGGTGTTTCAATGAGCGCAGGCCCCCAAATAGGGGCGCACTGGTCGTTCTAGGGAGGGCACGTCATGACTGTACTAACCTCTCCGACCGCACGAGAATCTCTCACCGACGCCATCGTTGCCCTCGTCACAGAAGACGTGTACAGCGTGATGACGGAGCGTGAGACGTTGGGCTTCGTGCAGAGGGTCGGGACTGTGTATGTCGCCTTGAGCGGGGACATCCTGAGCCATGCCGTCGAGGTTGGCCAATCCTTGTCTTTGGAACGCGCAGTACGGATGGTTCGCTTTCAGTAAGCTGTTTCCCACGGATGGTCTGGACTTCTGATCGAGTGGGAATCGCATGGGAAAAATCCTGTACGGCGAGGCGGGCACCGAGATCGTTTTTGACGATCGCGACATGGCCCACCTTCAGCTGGTCATTGGCGCGAAGCTTCGTCGCAAAGAGAGTTTCTTCTTCACGTGGAAAGAAGATGCCTCGACGGGTGAGGGTCGCAGCAGTATCTGGATCGATTCGGCCATCCCGCTGTACTTCAAGTACTTCGGAAGCAAGCCGCCGACGATCAACCGCGAGTGGCTCGAGCTGCTGACTCTTTCGGCCAACTCCGCCCAGGGCATGCAGTTCATCACCGAGCCTCCCGCCGGCGCGGTTGCCGAGGTCGTCAAGGGCCACAAGACGGCTTAGTTCAGCGTCGGCAGTTCACGTATCCCGAACTCCCGAGCCAGGGCTTGCCTGGCCGCGTTGTAGCCGCCCATGCCGTGCACGCCAGGGCCGGGCGCGGTCGATGCCGAACAGAGGTAAACGCCCCCGAGTGGCGTCGACCACGGGTCGCCGAGGGTTGGTCGGGCAGCGAGTTGACCAAACGATGAGTCACCCGAGCCAATGTCACCGCCGACGTAGTTCGGGTTGTGCGACTCGACGTCGACCGCGGTGGATGACGCCGAAGCCAGAATCCGGTCGCGGAAGCCCGGGGCGAAGCGCTCGATCTGCGCGGTGATCACGGCCTCGCGGTCGGCCGCCGACCCCGGCGGTACGTGCGTGTACGCCCACAGGACCTGCTTGCCGGCGGGTGCCCGACTCGAGTCGAGCAGGGACGGCTGCGAGACCAGAACATACGGCGACTCCGGAAGCCGGCCTGCCTTGATCTCACGCTCCGAGGCGACGATCTCGGCGCGGTCCCCACCGAGGTGAAGCGTTCCGGCCATAGAGAGTTCTTGGTTCGCCCATGGCACGGGGCCGTCGAGCGCGTAGTCCACCTTCGCAACGGCGTTTCCGTAGCGAAACCTGGCCAGCCGCCGACCGTAGGCATTCGACAGCGATTCGCCCGCCATCGACACGAGAGCTCGCGGAGTCACATCCAGCAGCACCGCCCTCGCCGGCGGCAGTTCCGCGAGGCTGGTCACGCCGACGTTCAGTTCGATCTCCCCGCCGTGTGCGACGAAGTCCGCGGCCATGGCATCCACGATCGCCTGGCTGCCGCCCATCGGGATAGGCCAGCCCGCCGCGTGTGCGTGCGCCGCAAGAACGAGACCGGCGGATGCGGCGCCGAGATCCGGAAGCGCACGATTGGCGTGGGCGAACGCCCCGGTGAGCATGGCGGGCGCGGCATCCTCCGCGAAGCGAGCGTTCCAGACCCCGCTCCCCTGCTCGAACGCGCGGCGGCCCAATGCAGCCAGCACGAGAGGATGCCGCGGAAACCGCGCCAACGTCGAGCTGCTGATTTCGGCGATTTCGGCCGCGTGCGCCGCCAGCGGTCCCACGAGACGCCGGTATGCGGTGCCGTCGCGGCCGAGGGACGAGACCGTCGCGGCCAGGTCGCGATAGGCGATGCCCGCACGCCCACCGTCGAGTGGATGCGCGTAGGAGATCTCCGGCACCCTCAGCTCGACGCGATCGACCAGTCCAAACGCCCGGAAGAACGGCGACGCCAGCGCCATCGGATGAACGGCGGAACAGACATCGTGCAGAAACCCCGGAAGCGTCAGCTCCGCCGTCCGGGCTCCGCCGCCGATCGTCGCCTCTCGCTCGTAGAGTCGAACGCGAAGCCCGGCGCGCGCGAGGATGACGGCCGCTGCCAGCCCATTCGGGCCGGCGCCGACGACGACCGCATCGAGGCTCGAATCGGCGCTGTCAGCCACGCGCGGCCTCGAGCGCGGCAACCCGGCGGGTCGCGTAGATCTCGCTCGTCGACGGTCGCCCGAGCAGCCTGCTGAGGAACCACAGCATCAGCCGCGTCGTGGTGATCGCCGGCCACCATGGCCGCCGCACCCCGAGCATCCGTCGATACTGGCGCGGAATGGTCGAGACGGCGCCTGCAAAAATGACGCGGTATCCCAACGCGGTGGTGCTGCCGAGCGGCGGCCTGCGGATGAAGCGCACCGCATCCAGCACCAGCTGGTCGCTGCGCAACTGCGGGTCGAACGCCCTGAGTTGCGAGCGCAACTCGGCTTCCGAGCGCGGCGGGCTCGCTACACCCATCAGCTCACCGGTGCGCGCCCACTCCTCGACGTATCGATCGGCGCCTCCGGGAATCGCGCGACCCCACGTCTCGTGGCAGCGCAGAAACGAATCCGCAAAAGCCACGTGCACCCAGCTGAGCAGCGTCGGGTCATTCGCAGAATAGGCGACCTGGCTCTCGCCACTCGCATAGCTGCCCTTCACCTTGACGTGCAGCCCGCCGACAAACGCGCACGCCTGCTCCGCCTGGGCGCGAGTTCCGAAGCTCGTACTGAGCACCCAGCGCACGGTGCCGTTCAGTCTGCCGAGTGGGTCTTCGCGATATCTGGAATGGTCGTGGACACCGGCCATTGCGCCCGGGTGCAGCGTCTGCATGAGCAGCGCGCGCATCCCCGCCACAATCACGGGGATGCCACCGTGCACCGCCCAGACCGCGGAGCCCGGTCCAAAGTAGCCCGCATCATCACCTGTCGCGAATTCGGCAACCCAGCTCGGCACACCACGCTCATCGCCGGAGAGCATGTCAAAGATGCGCCGGCGGAGTCGCCCCAACCTGTCTGCCACGTCAGGCACCCGATGCGTGGAAGAGCAGCCCGAGCAGATAGGTCACCGCGGCCGCGCCGAATCCGATGGCGAGCTGCCGAAGCGCGCGCTTGATCGGTGAACCTCCGGAGAGCAGCCCGACGACTGAGCCCGTTCCGAGCAGCGCAAGCCCAACCAGCCCCGCCGCAATCAGCCCCGCGACGATTCCGGTTGCTCCAAAGAAATATGGGATAAGCGGGATGATCGCGCCGCTAAAAGAAGCAGAAGCTGGATGCCGCGGCCCCAAATCCGGTGCCGATAGCCTCGTGGCTCTCGGTCTTGACGCCCGATGCCAGGCTCCCCTTTGGCGCGCCGAGCACCTCGCTCGCATGCGCCGCGGCCGCTCGCTTGCTCATGCCGCGCGCGCGATAGACGAGAGCAAGTTCGTTGGCGCCGACATCCAGATGTTTGAGGGCTCTGTCCGCGTCCGGGCTCGGCGTCGATGCCTCGAGCAGTTCGCGCTGCGAGTGTACCGAGACGTATTCTCCCGCGCCCATCGAGAGCGCGCCGGCGAGGAGTCCCGCTACTCCCGTCGCGAGAACTGCGCCGGTCGGGATGCCCGCGGCCGTGACGCCGAGCACGAGCGAGAGGTTGCTGACGAGTCCGTCGTTGGCACCGAATACCGCCGCGCGGAATGTGCCGCTCAGCCGGTTCCGGCCGCGCTCCGCGAGTCCGCGAATGACCTCCTCGTGGATGGCCTCGTCCGCTGCCATCGCGCTGGTGGCATCCTTGTCGTCCTCATAGGGCGATCGGGCCTCTGCGCGCTGGGCAAGCGCGAGCACAAAGACGGAACCGAAGAGTCGGGCAAAGAGAACCAGCAGCGTGGTACGCAGGTCGGTTCGGCGAGGTCTTCCCGCCCGGTCGCCGAGCAGGGCGAGCCAGTGTTCCTCGTGACGCCCCTCGGCATCCGCCAGCTCGAGCAGAATCTCGCGCTCCTCGCCCTTTCGGCGGTTCGCCAACTGGCGATAGAGTTTGGCTTCCGCGCGTTCATCGGCCAGGTACATCCGCCACCTGCGGATGGTGCGCGCACTCGCCGTTCCGGCATCTGCGGGCGCTGTGGAGTTCACGTGTCAAGTGTGCCATGCAGCCCCGCGCATCGATCGGTAATGCAGACTTGGCCCATGCCGATTATCGACAACGCCGTCTATGTCAACGGCGAACGCACAGCAAACCCGGACAACCTCGACGAGACCTACGAGGTACTGCGAGCCCGACACGGAATGGCATGGATCGGGATGTACCGCCCGACGCCGGCCGAGGTCGAGTCCGTCGCAAGGGAGTTCGACCTCCACCACCTCGCCGTCGAAGACACCCTCGCCGGCCACCAGCGCCCCAAGCTGGAACGCTATGGCACCACTCAGTTCATCGTGTTGCAGCCCGCGCGCTATCTCGACGCCTCAGAAGAGGTCGAGTTCGGCGAGGTTCACATGTTCATCGGACCAGACTTTGCGATCACCATCCGTCACGCGGAGTCGCCCGACCTCGGGCACGTCCGAAAGCGGCTCGAGTCCAATCCGAAGCTGCTTGCGCTTGGTCCCCTCGCAGTCATGTATGCGGTTCTCGACCAGGTCGTCGACGAATACTCCCCCGTCGTCAGCGGAGTCGAGAACGATATCGACGAGATCGAGGACCAGCTCTTCAACGAGGACGCCAACGTCTCACGCCGCATCTACGAGCTCTCGCGCGAGGTCATCGCCTTCCAGCGCGCGACCCAGCCGCTGGTCGGGATGCTCGCAATTCTCCGTGAGCGAATCAGCAGCGAGGATGAACGCACCCTCGAACTTCACCGCGACCTGCGCGACGTCGAGGACCACGTCATTTCGCTCGTCGAGCGCGTCGACGGCTTCCGCTCGCTGCTGCAGAACGCGCTCATGGTGCACGCGACCCTGGTCGGCCAGCGCCAGAACGAGGAGACCAAGGCGCTCACGGAGGCGAGCCTCAAGCAGGGCGACCAGACGAAGCGGGTCTCGGGGTGGGCGGCCATCCTGTTCGCTCCGACACTCATCGCGAGCATTTACGGCATGAACTTCCGGAACATGCCGGAGCTGCTGTGGCCCTGGGGGTATCCGCTCGCGATTCTCGCGATGGTCCTGCTCGGGCTCGGCCTCTACATCTCGTTCAAGAAGCGCGGCTGGATCTAGCCCCCACTTTTTTCCCTGAGGTGAGGCGAATCGACCTTCCGGGACACCCGGGAAGGTCGATTTACCTCACCTGGCGGGTTCGGGAGCGGGTTGCTCGGCAGGGATCGCGATCCAGAGGATGAGGTAGAGCAGAAACTGCGGTCCCGGCAGCAGGCACGACACGACCGCGATCACTCGCACCGTGTTGCGTCCGATTCCGAACCGATCTGCAATGCCCGCGCAGACACCGGCGATGACTTTTCCGTTGATGGGTCTTCTGAGTTCGGCCATGACTCCATAGTGGTCCCACCGTCGCGAGGACGGTATCGGGCTAACCCCCGATTCTTTTCCCTCACGAGGAGAACTAGGTCGTGACGAAGTCGATTAGCTGCTCGACCCGACCGAGAAGTGCGGGCTCGAGATCGGCGTAGGTGCGCACAGAGCCGAGGATGCGCTGCCACGCGGACGCGATGTCGGCCTGGTCCTCGTGCGGCCAGCCGAGCGCCTCGCAGATGCCGTGCTTCCACTCGATGCTTCGAGGGATCTGGGGCCACACATCCAGCCCGAGCCTGGCCGGCTTCACTGCCTGCCACACATCGACGAATGGATGACCGACCACGAGCACCGCGGAACCGAACGGTCCGCGAGCCACCGCATCCGCAATCCGGCTCTCCTTCGAGCCGTCGACGAGGTGATCGACAAGCACACCGACGCGACGGTCGGCCGCGGGCTCGAATTCGCCCAGCACATCCTCGAGGTGATCGACACCCTCGAGGTACTCGACGACGACGCCCTCGCCCCGGAGGTCGGCACCCCACACCTTCTCGACGAGCTCGGCGTCGTGGCGTCCCTCGACGAAGATTCGGCTGGCGCGTGCCACCCTGGCGCGCTGATTCTCCACGGCAACGGACCCCGACGCGGTGCGCCGAGCCCCAAACTGCGGCGCCGAATTGCCCTGCACCCTCGGGATCCTCAGCGACACGGGCTTGCCGTCGACGAGAAACCCCGGCCCGATCGGAAACAGCCGGATGCTCCCCCGTCGGTCCTCGAGGCGCAGAAGCCTGCCCTCGTACCCGACGACGGCACCGACGAATCCGGTAGCGACCTCCTCGACCACAAGGTCGCGCTCGGCCTCGACCACAACCGGCTGCACCTTTGCTGCGCGGCGCCCGAAGTCCGCGAGAACGTCGCTACCGTAGGGGTCGGCGCCGTACTGGTCGAAGTCGTTCACCCCGCGACGCTACTCGCCCCGGGCGAGCCCCCGGCCGAGGATCGCCGAGATCAGGGCATCCGTCGAATCTGCCGGCGCACTCGGATTGCGCAGCAGCGTGAAGTCGACCTGTCCGAGCACGGGCAGTCCGAACTTATTGGTGACCGCGACCAGGTGGTCCGGGATGAGTGTCTGCGGGAACACCGCGACTCCGAGCCCCGCGCGCACGGCGGCGAGCAGGCCGCTGACCTCCCGCGAGTTGCAGGTGATCCGCCAGGTGCGTCCCGCCGACTCCAGTGCGTCGATGCCGACCTGTCTGCTGAAGCTCGGCGCCTGGTATGCGACCACGGGCACGGGCTGATCCGGCTCAATGACGGTCGACTCATGTCCGACCCACACCATGGTGTCGCGGGTGACGCGCACCCCGTCCGGAGACTCATCCGGACGCTCCTTGATGAAGATGAGGTCGAGCTGGCCGGCGTGAAGCCGGCGAACGAGCGGGCCGGTCTGGCTCACCGTGAGTTCCAGATTGATCTGCGGATACAGCTGACGGAAGTGCCTCAGGATGCGCGGCAGCTGAGTGATCGCGAGGTCGTCGCCCGCGCCGAATCGCAATCGACCGCTCATCGCCGATCCGCTGAAGTATCCCGTCGCCACCGCGTGTGCGGCCAGGATCGAGCGGGCGAACCCCGCCATCGCCTCCCCGTTGTCCGTGAGGCGAACGTCCCTGGTGTCGCGGGAGATCAGGATGCGCCCGGCCGCGTCTTCGAGTTTGCGGACGTGCTGGCTAACGGTGGGTTGACTGAGGCCCAGCTCTACGCCTGCCCCGGTAAAGCTCCGGGTGTCAGCGACGGCGAGGAAGGTTTTCAGCAGTACGGGATCGAACACGAGACACCTCATTACGTTTCTCAATGGCAGATATAGGTTCAATTTAGTCGGGGAATGGAGAGACCGCGGGTAGCGTTGTACAGCAAACCCCCATACATAACTTCAGTCGTACACAACTTCAGGGATCTCCTTCGTGACCGCCGCTCCAACCTCGCCCGCCTTTCCGCCCACCGAACCACTGCAGGTCATCACCGGTCGCGCACCCTGGAGCCAAACCTTCAGCTCCCTCCGGGTTCCCAACTTTCGCCTGTTCACGATCTCGAACGTCCTCGCGATGTCCGGCACCTGGATGCAGCGCATCGCCCAGGACTGGCTCGTTCTCACCCTCTCTCACAGCGTCACCGCGGTCGGGATTACCGTCGCCATGCAGTTCACGCCGATGCTGGTCTTCGGGCTCTACGGCGGACTCATCGTCGATCGCTACTCCAAGCGGATGCTCCTCATGTTGACGCAGGGCACCATCGGTCTTCTCTCTGCCCTGTTGGCCATCCTCGCCCTCACGGGCGCCATCCAGGTCTGGCACATCTGGGCTATCGCTTTCGTGGTCGGCCTCGTGGTCGTGATCGACAATCCGACTCGCCAGGTCTTCGCAAACGAACTGGTTGGTCCACGGAACATTCGCAACGCGATCAGCGTCAACTCCTCCGTGTTCCAGCTGGGCGGTCTCATTGGTCCCGCCGTAGCGGGCTTCCTGCTCGATGCAGTTGGCGCAGGCTGGGCATTCGCGATTAACGCGGTGGCGTGCGGGGTCACCGTCCTGACACTTGCCGCGCTCAAGAAGTCGAAGCTGATCAAGATCACTCCTGTGCCCCGAGCAAAAGGCCAGCTGAAGCAGGGGCTCGCCTACGTCAGGCAGAAGCCGGCCATCTTCTGGTCGATCGTGATGGTCGCGATCCTGTCGCTGTTCGCTCTCACGACGCCGGTCATTCTCACCGCATACGCCAACGACGTGTTCAAGGTTGGAGCGTCGGGCTACGGGCTCTTCAACACCCTCATCGCCGCGGGCGCGTTCACCGGAGCAATCCTGTCGACGCGGCGCAAGAGCGTGCGGCTGCGCTCGGTCATGCTCATGGCGGCGCTGTGGGGTCTACTGCAGGCGCTCGGTGCCGTCATGCCGAACGAGTTCGCCTTCGGCGCCACCCTCGTCGCGCTCGGGGTCGGCAACCTCCTGTTCATCACCGCCGCGAACTCGCTCGTGCAGATGTCGTCCAATATCGGCATTCGCGGGCGCGTGATGTCGCTCTACGTCCTCGTTCTGCTCGGCGGCCAGGCCATCGGCGGCCCGTTCATGGGTTGGGTGGTTTCCACCTTCGGACCCAACGTCGGACTGGCAATCTCCGGCCTCGTCCCCGCGCTTGCCGCGCTCATCATCGGCATCCACCTCGCGCGCAAGCACGAGCTGCGACTGAGCGTCACTCTTCGAGGGCGAGCACCGAGGGTCGCGATCGTACGGGCGCGGAACCTCGAGGCGCCAGCCGCCTGAACACGAGCACAGAGCGCAGAGCACGGCCGCAACCGCCGTCTGAGAGTCTCCACAGCTAGGGCCAATTTCAGGACTCTCCCTGCTTGCAGCCGCCAGAGTTAGTGCATGCGACCCGCGCTCCCCAGCCTTAGCAAGGTGCCAGAAATCACGGCCGTCTTCTGGATTACAAAGGTGCTGACAACGGGCATGGGTGAGTCGACCTCCGACTACCTGGTGCTGACGCTCGGTCCCGCGATCGCGATCGGCATCGGAGCGGTCGTGTTCGCGCTGGCAATCATCGTTCAGTTCCGGGTTAGGCGGTATATCGCCGGCGTGTACTGGTTCGCGGTGGTCATGGTCAGCGTATTCGGAACAATGGCGGCCGACGTGCTGCACGTCGGGCTCGGCATCCCGTACCTGATTTCCACGATCTTCTTTTCGGTGGTGCTCGCCGCGATCTTCGCGACCTGGTACCTCACGCAGCGCTCGCTGTCGATCCACAGCATCACGACGCGGCCACGCGAACTGTTCTACTGGGCCACCGTTCTCACCACCTTCGCCCTCGGTACCGCGTCGGGCGATCTCACGGCCACATCCTTCCACCTCGGATACCTCGGCTCGGGCATCCTGTTCGCCGTCGTCATCGCGGTACCGGCGATTGCGTGGTGGAAGTTTCGGCTGAATGCGATTCCCGCATTCTGGTTCGCCTACGTCACGACTCGACCGCTCGGCGCGTCCTTCGCGGACTGGATGGCCGTCTCGCACCAGCGTGGCGGGTTGAACTGGGGCACGGGCCCCGTCAGCCTTGCCCTCAGCATCGTCATCCTCGGGTTCGTGGTCTATCTCGGAGTGTCCCGACGCATCGCCGTCCGTCGGATTGAGCCAGCCACGCCGGCCTAGGGTCGCGCACTAAGCGACGCGCAGGGTGCCGATGGGAATGACCCTAGGGGCACCGAACACCAGCGCCAGGAGCGCGACGGCAATCGCACCCGTCACGAGGATGGATGCAAGCACCAGAACCTGGAATTCTGCGGCCACCAGCGGAGATGCGCCCGCGAAGATGGCTCCCACGAACGCGCCGGGCAGTGTCACGATGCCGGTCGTCCTGGTCTGGTCTGTCGCGGGAATCAGGGCAGTGGATGCCGCGATCCGCACGCTCCTGATCGACGCGATGCGCGGCGTCGCGCCGAGCGCCAGCCAGCCCTCGATCTCATCGCGTTGCGAAACGAATCCGGCGGAGAGCGATCGTCCCATGAGCGTGCACACCGTCATGGCGTTGCCGACGACGATGCCACCCACGGCGAGAACATAGCGCGGGCTGAATTCGACGGAGCCCGTCAAGAACACGACGACGACTGGCAGCGCCGTCGAGACCGCGATGATTCCCGCGATGACGGGCGCATAGCTAAGTCGCAGCTCGAGCCGTCGAATCACGACCCAGGTCGCGGCCCCAACCATGACGACGAGGAACAGGGCGACCCACCAGCCATTGGAAATGACGCCAATGAGAATGAGGGTCAGGATGGCGAGCTGCAGCACCGCGCGAAGGATCGCAATCGGCTGCAGGTACGGTCGCTCGAGCCGAAGTGCCCACACGATGGCCAGCGCGACGGCCGCGAGTACGGCTACCGCGACGACAACCGGAACCACATTCACGTGCTAGCTCGGCCCATCCTTCAACGCTCCCGTCGATACCGGCGTCGGCGCGATCTCCTGCGCAGACTGTTGCTCGCGCCGGCGATGCACAATCCGCTCGATCACGATCGGCAGAACTGACACCAGCACCAGTATGACGGCGATGAGGTCGACATTGTTCGCAACAAACGCGATCTTGCCGAGCCAGAAGCCGGCGAGCGCCATGAGTGTCGCCCAGGCGACCGCACCGACCGCGTTCCAGATGGCGAACCGTCGAACGGTCATCTCCGACATCCCGACGATCGGTGGCACGAAGGTGCGCACGATGGGCACGAATCGCGCCAGCACAATCGCGGCGGCGCCGTATTTGGCGACGAAGGCAGTCGCCTGCACGTGATATTTAGTCTTGAAGACTTTGGCGTCCGGTTTGAACAGCCGGGGCCCGATCCGCGCGCCGATGGCGTACCCGCTGTGCCCGCCCGCAATCGCAGCAGCCGCCACGACAGGGATCAGGATCCACAACGGCAATCGCAGCGTCGTGCTGAGCAGTGCCGCCGCGAACACGAGGCTGTCCCCGGGCAGGAACGGGAATAGAAGCCCCGTTTCGATAAACACCATGAGGACGATGACGACGATTGCCCACGGTCCGACCGCCGTGAGAAACGCAACCGGGTTCAGAATCTGGCCGATGCTAAAGGCAGTATGGACAAGCGCGGTATGGACGAGCGCAGTATGGATGAGCAGCACGCCCCCACTCTGCGCTACCCAGATTTGAAGTTCGGAACGCTCGGCTTTGGATTTTCTGAGGAAACACGAAGATTTAGCTATCCTCAGGAAGTTTCGCCGGAATCCCGGGCCGTCCTCGATTCACAAAACCTAGCCTGAGCGGCGTGCAGCTATCGAGTGAACTCAATTCCTTTCGGGACAGAAGGGGCGTCGCACGACGCCCCCAGTCGCTTCGGCTGGTGCTCGCGTCGATCGTCGCCCTGTCCGGGTCTCTCGTCGCGTGCGCCCTCCTGGTGCTCATTGGCGTCCGAGTCTTCCCAGAGACGGCCGGATACGTGCACTTCCAGTTCGCCGACTACGCCAGGCTGACGATCATCGGCGTTGTCATCGGATGCGTCGCCTGGCCCGTCTTCTGTGCCGTATTCGTGCGCGCTCGGCTCATGTATGTGTGGGCGACCATTCTGGCGTCGGTGGTTCTGCTGGCGCCGGATGCGTGGATCCTCCTGCATGGAGCGCCCCTCCACGCGGTTGTCGTTCTGGTCGCGATGCACGTCGCGGTTGCTGCCGTCACCCTTCCCGCGCTGACGCTCCTCGCACCTGCGGTTCTCAGGTCAAGTCGGGCGAGGCCAACACCCCAACGGTGACGAATTCGCGAAGGCTCGGGAGCACCTCGGCGCGAAGTTCGGCCTCGTCAACCTCGAGCAGCTCCGACACCGCCGCGCAGATCGCGGCAACGCTCAGCTCGCCGTCGCATGCCCCGACGATTGCGGCGAGTGCGGTTCCGAGTGGGTAGGTTCTGGCGAATCCGCCGCCCTGGCGCAGGTTCATGACCGCTGGATGCTCGTCGCCCGGCCAGTAGTGCCGTTCCTCGGTCACGTCGGGCGCGACGATGAGCATTTCGCGGGCGAACGCTTCGTCGTCGCGGGATGCCTGCCAGTCGTAAGCATCGAGCGTCGCGGAAATGCGGGCGCCCAGCCCGGTGCCGACTGGTCCATCGAGGCGTTCAATCCGTTGCAGTGGCTCCCCGCGACTCTCGGGTCGAGCCTGTCGAGACCGCAGCACCACATATCCAAACCCGACACCGGTCACACCGCGCGCCTCGAAGTCATCCAGCCACGCGGCCTCGAGCCGGTCCGACTCCGCGCCGGCCCGGGTGCCGCCGTCCCGGATCCACGTCTCCGCGTAGAGCGCGGCATCCTGAACCTCGCGCTCGATTACCCAGCCGTCGAGCGCCACGTCGGCTATCCAGCTCGCGATGCGCTCGAGGCCGTCCTGGCCGGAACCATTCGGCGCGGTGCGATACTCCCAGTTGCCGAGGAACTGTGCGATTCCGCCGGGTCGCAGGTGCTCGGCCGCCCCGGCGACAACTTCGGCGACGATTGCGTCACCGATGCGTCCGCCGTCGCGATACTCGTACTCCGGCACGCCCTCAACCCGCGGTGTGATGACGAACGGCGGGTTAGTCACGATGTAGTCGAAGCGCTCTCCTGCGACCGGCTCAAACATGTTCCCGAGCCGGAATTCGATGTTGCCGATACCGTTCAGTGCGGCGTTGAAACTCGCGTAGTCGAGGGCTCGCTGCGAGATGTCGGTCGCGACAACTCGCCCGGCGTGACGACTCGCATGAAGCGCCTGGATGCCGCATCCGGTCCCGAGATCGAGTGCCAGCGCGGATGACCGTTCGACCTGCAGCCCCGCGAGGGTCAGTGACGCGCCCCCGACGCCGAGCACATGGTCTTCGGGCAGTGCGCCGCCAAGGGCAAGTTCACCGAGGTCGCTCGCGATCCACCAGCCGGCCTCGCCCCAGGTATCGGTGAAGGCGTACGGGCGGAGGTCGATGCGGGGTTCGACGTCCACGTCACCGAAGCGAAGCAGTCCGAGCTCTACCGCGCCCTCGAGATCGACAGATGGCAGCGCCCTCGCCGCGTCCGCGACCGACGCCGGCATCCCGAGCACGAACAGCCGCCCAAGAACCGCCGCGGGATCAAACCCCACGCGCAGGTCGAGCGCGCGGACTGCCGGGACTCGATGTCCGCGGCCGAGCGCGGCCGCGGCGTCCGGACCCCAGAGCTCGTCGAGTCGGGTAACCGTGAAGTTCGCCGCGGCGAGGTCGTCACGAAGGCGCATGACAAGCGCGGGGCGAGCATCCATGAAGCAATTCAATCGTGTCTAGGCTTGAGACATGGAAACTTACAATCTCGGAGACAGCGGACTTCAGGTCTCGGCGGTGATCCTCGGGTGCATGTCGTACGGGGACTCGAGTCGCGGCACTCACGCATGGAGTGTTGGGCTCGACGAGAGCCGGCCGTTCTTCAAGCAGGCGATCGAGCTCGGCATCACCACCTTCGACACCGCGAACGTCTATTCGCTCGGGGCCAGTGAGGAGATCACCGGAACCCTCCTGCGCGAATTCGCCAGCCGCGAGGATGTTGTCATCGCCACCAAGGTGCACGGTGCAATGCGCCCCGGGCCATACGGTCACGGCCTGTCGCGCAAGGCGATCCTGAACGAGGTAGATGCCTCTCTTAAGCGGCTCGGGACCGACTACATCGACCTCTACCAGATTCATCGTTTCGACCCACTCGTGCCGGTCGAAGAGACCATGGAGGCACTTCACGACGTCGTTCGCGCCGGCAAGGCGCGCTACATCGGTGCCTCGTCCATGTACGCGTGGCAGTTCGCCAAGATGCAGCACGCGGCCGACCTGAACGGCTGGACCCGCTTCATCTCGATGCAGGACCAGTACAACCTCCTCAACCGCGAAGAGGAGCGGGAGATGCTTCCGTACTGCCTCGACAGCGGCGTCGGGGCCATCCCGTGGAGCCCGCTGGCCAGGGGCAAGCTGACTCGACCGTGGGATTCGACGACTGGCCGAAGCGAGACTGACAAGTTTGGCCAGACGCTCTACCACCAGACCGAGGAGTCGGATAAGAAGGTCGTGGATGCCGTCGCCGCGGTTGCCGAAGCTCGCGGCATACCGCGCGCTCAGGTTGCTCTCGCGTGGGTCGCCCAGCAGGATGCGGTGACCGCTCCAATCGTTGGCGCCACGAAGCCGAATCACCTTGATGACGCGGCCGCGGCCGTTGAGCTCGTGCTGTCCGACGAGGAATTGGCGCAGCTGGAGCAGCACTACGTTCCCCACGCGATCGAGGGCTTCTAGGACCGCCTGTGAAGCCACTGACCGAGGAGCAGATCCGGGCATCCTTCGTGAACGCCACTAACGACGCGATCGAACGGATGCCCCTTCCGGGTCTTCATGAAACCGTCTGGGAGGATCGCGAATACTTGGGCTGGCTCGATCCGAGCTTCGCTCAACGCGGCTACATCGTCTACTGGCGCGAGGGAAAACCGTTCGGCATCATCCTGCGTTCTGCCTCGACGACGATGTCCCGGGGGATTTCGGCGATGTGTTCGCTCTGTCGCACGCACCAGCCGGGCAGCCAGGTCTCGCTGTTCACGGTGCCCAAGGCGGGCCAGGCTGGACGCGATGGGAACACCATCGGCACCTACATCTGCTCGGACCTGGCCTGCTCGACGATCATCCGGATTGTGCCACCGCCCTCCGATCTGCAGCCGCGCCCGACGGACGTCGTGTCCGACCGCACGTCCGGGCTGCTGGCTCGGCTCGACAACTTCACACAGGAGTTGCTGCCTGCGAACTAGCCTGGCCGCGCCCCCGTGCGCACGGCCCGCGCCCTCGATCCTCGCCGCATCCACTTTGCAGTAGACGCTAGAACGAGTCGGTTTTGGAGCATTTACTGCACAGTCGCGAGCTAGACCGGCCAGTCCGCCGCAAACACCCAGCGCTGCCCGGGATGCTCGGTCACACCCCAGAGCTGCCCTCGCTCTGCCCACCAGGCGAGATCCTCCGGGCCGGGCGGCAGCGCGCCGGTATGCCTGACCAGCGCGCCCTGCTCGCCGATCCACAGGTCACCGTTCCGACGGTCCCCGCGCGATGAGCTCACCGCCCACCTGCCATCAACCAGGACCGCGCCCTGCATTTCGGGGATTCCCGGGACGTGGATGTCCTGGGCCGACACCGCACCATCCGACAGGGTCAGCCGCGCGAGTCTGCCGCCATCGTCCTTCGCGTACTCGCCCGCCACGATGCCGTCCGAACCCTCCGCAAGAAACGAGTAGCGGAACTTCTCTGCGGGATGCCGGTGCGACACCTGCGGCAGAACAAACCGACCGCGCGACGCACGCAGGATGCCCGAAAGCCGAAACTCGCGGATGCCACCAAAGGTCGCCGCCACCAGCATCGAATCGCCGGACCAGGCGATCCCGCCCGCATGCACCGCCACCGGCGCGAACTCCCGGCCCTCGACGAGAAGCACGTGGTGATATCGCAGCGCGTTCAGGTCGAGCACGGTCATCCGCGTGCCCCGTTCGCGCCCAGGTCGTGACTTCGAGAACCAGCTCACGATCGCAAGCGGCGCGTTCTCGTGATATCCGACGGCGATGCCCTGCGGCCACCAGCGCTGCGTCCAGCGATCGGGGCCGCTCCAGCGAAACCCCTGGGTCACAAGTGAACCCGGAACTCTAACCCGATGAGCCGCACGACCGGCAGTTTCGAGAAGCCCGCTGAGCCCAACCTCGACGGGTGCGCGATCCCGCCTTAGTTCACGCACGAGCCAGAGGTGTAGTTGGTGGCGGGATGCGCGGCAGACGAGGCGACCGGCGGAGGTGCCTTGCCCGCGGCCACATTCGCGACAACGCCGTCTCTGCCCAGCATCACCTGGATCCCCGTCGAGCCGGGCACCAGCTTGAGGGTGGCTCCGGGCAGGTAGCGAACAACCACGGCGGCAGCGGCCGCATCCGCACTCGGATAATTGACCGTCGTCGTCGCCTGGGCTGTCGTATCTGTCGGCACCCCGGTCTTGAAACCCGCGCCCTTGAGCGCAGTGGATGCCGCACCAGCCGCACCAGCCGGCGCACCACCGTTCATCACCGTGAGCGAAATCTGCGCGGGCGAGAGTCCCGGTGTCGCCGTGCTCGTGGCTTTACCGTGCACGATCTGCGAAATGAACGCGGGCATCGCGGCCATGTTGACCTGCACGATGGAGACTCCGGTCCCGTTGACCGTGATCGTCGGCGTACCGGATATCGGAATGGTCGCCGATGAAAGATGGCCTGCGAAGCCCTTGACCTGTGCCGCGAGGTTCGGAAGATTCAGGCCGGGATCCGTCTCGATCGACGAACTGACCGCGCCCAGCACGTTGTGCAGCTTGATTGGGTTAAGCAGCGTGCCCGCGCTGAGGATGTGCTGCGCCTCGATCGACAGGAAGTACTGCTGGCGAATCTCCCGGTCCAGGTCGCCGCCCGGGAGCCCGTGCCGCTGACGCACAAATGCGAGCGCCTGACTCGCGTCCAGCGTTGACACCCCTGCCGGAAGGTTCACTCCGGAGTACGGGTCGTGCACAGCGTGGTTGAGGCACACAGACACGGGCCCGAGCGCCGAGATGACGTTGTAGAAGCCCAGAAGTGAAATCCGCACGTAGTGGTCGACCGTCAGTCCGGTCATGTTTTGGACGATGCGCACGAGTAGTTGCGCACCGCCTGATGCGCCACCGCTCGCCGCGCCGATCTGGAACGCGGAGTTGATCTTCCGCATCCCGACCCCTGGAACATCGACCCACGAGTCTCGGGGAAACGAGATGAG
>Ga0193728_1000547_pt1 | contig 18246 bp, 12 predicted proteins | sample U1c1metaG_FD_143037 | JGI IMG/M metagenome (GOLD analysis project Ga0193728, IMG submission 143037) | Soil microbial communities from a riparian zone of the East river system, Colorado, United States - U1c1 | ecosystem: Environmental > Terrestrial > Soil > Riparian zone | place: USA: East River...
ACACCTCACCCTTGATCCCAGTGACTCAACTCGCGCCCGCTCGCTCGGCCCGTAGCGGGCCTTTGCCGTTGGCAAATTCCTTTCGCCACTTCCCAAGTGGCTCAAGTCCCCGGTCGAGGCGGAGAGGGTGGACGGGCCAACGAAGGCGGAGAGCGTTTTGGCGTCGGCATTGCAGGTTACCAGGGGTGACCAGGACCTACCAGCACCTACCAGGACCTACCGGGAACCTACTGTTCAGGGGAACAAAAAACTTCTGGTCCGGTTTGGTTCGGATTGGCGCGGAATGATTCGGGTTGGTGCTGTTTGGTGCGTTAGAAAATCAGATGGGAATCTCGTTTCGGCAAAAGCTCCAAGCACCAAGAACGCAAACATCAGAGAAGCGCCAAACTTCAAAATCCAAACTTCAAGCCTGCGATGCGGCGGAGGGGGACACACAGTAGGGTTTGAGCCGTACCGCCGTACCAAGCCCGGTAAACACGAGGGATTTTGCACGTTCAAGCCGTACCGTCAGCCGTACCGCACCCGTACCGCCGTACCGTTTCGGCGAAGGCTCCACGGCCAAGCGTCAAATCGCAAACTTGCAAATTTTCTCCCCCCCGGCCCGGGTTTGGAAGCGTGACAAGCGTACCACCGTGCCAAGCTGTATTTTACCGAGGTTTTTGCATTCCTGGAAGCGTGACAAGCCCGTGTTTATAGGGGTTTTTGCATTTTTTGGGAAGCGTGTCGGATGCGGATTTTTGAAATGCGATTTTTGATTTTAGATTAATGAGCCAGCAAATGGCAACCAACCAACTCGCCAGCGGGAAATTGCGGGAAATAACGAGATTTAGAGGGAATCGGCGGGAATTAACGAGACGAAAGCGAGACGGTAACGAGACTTAACGAGACGGAGCGGGAATCGGCGGGAGTCCGAGCCGGACAGGCCAAGCGGGAAAGCGCGGGAGCATCCGCAAGGTGAATCGGGGAGATGGAGTGTCGGCGTGTCGGTGTGGTGGCCACAAATCCCCCCCCGGACGGCGGGGATTTAGGCGTACCCTCCGTGCCAAGCCGCCATTTATCGAGGTTTTTGCATTTTGGAAGGCGTACCGGTGGGTGATTTTGGCACGGCTTCGGAAGTGAGTTTGGCTTCGTGTTTTGACTTCCCAAGTCCGCCACGATTCAGGTGCCCCCATAAGAGACGAACGCTTCGCGATTTGTGGTCCGCGGTTGGCACGGAGGGTACGGGGTCGAAAATTGACCTCAGAAAACGGGCGAGATTCTTACAAAACCCCTGCTCGTTCTGCCTTTAAGCTTCTCAAGGCGGGACATACCATTGGTATGGCGGAGGACCCGGACTGCTCTTTGAATGAAGCCAGAGCGGATCGGGACCACGGGGTTCGATAGTCTCCTGACCGTATATTGGCCACTCTGTCCCCGCCGCTATTCCGGGACGCAGAGCCATCCTGGTGCGAGGATCAACCCAGCAATGAGTTTCAACGTGGCCGTCCACAAACGACAGCGGGGTTGAACCATTGTGATAACTGCCAGGAAGTTGCCGGAAACCGTAAAGATTTCCGTCAAGCCAGAACCCCGATTCGAACAGGGTGTTGGGATTCTCGTCGATGAAGGCGAACTGGTCAGCCGGGCCGGGATGGACGACCTCAGTCGTCTTGTAAATATAATACGGACCGCTTACGCTTCCAAGTCCTGAATTTCCCAGTATCCCGCTCAAGCTGTAGGTGCGCGTGCGCGGATAGCCCTTGATTAAAGTCCCATCGGAGGGGCATTTATAAATGTCCAGGCTCCGGTTGTAATCGGCAAAGGCCGAAAATAGAGGATCGCCCATATCGCGAAAGCCCGTGTTGCTACCGCTGAGGCCGGGACTGTCTTCTGTGTGCACCCAGGGACGGATCACGGGTGGGTGGGAGGCCTCGCTAAGCCAATAGCCTCGTGAAGGCACCAGGAAATCATTATTGTCCATGGCATACATGTGGGCCATGAGTTGCAGTTGTTTGACGTTGCTGACGCATTTGGTTTTTCTGGCCGACTCCTTGGCGCGGGAAAGGGCGGGGAGGAGCAACGCCGCGAGAATCGCGATGATGGCGACGACGACAAGAAGCTCGATCAGTGTGAACCCGCGGCCTCGCTTGCCGTTAGCGCCGGATCGGATCATTCCTGCCATCCTCCGGGTGGAGCGGCGGTCTTGGAGTGAAGCCATACCGTGTCGGGACTTCGTTCAAGAGTTTCGGTTTGGAACCCATTGCCATTAAAAAGCTCCCAAATAGGGTTCAGCGGAAGCCTGGTTCGAGGATCAACCCAACGATGGGTTTCGACGTGGCCATCGAGGAAGGAGATCGCACAGGCGCCGTTATGGTAGCTGCCTGGAAGGTGCGAAAAACCATACAAGCGGACGTCCATCTGGAACTGTGGCCAAGCGAGGCTATTTGGATTTTCGTCGAGGAAGGCAAATTGGTTGGCGGGGCCGGGATTGATCACGCCAGAAAGTTTGCGGCGAACGGATCTCTCCAGAGCATTCTGAGGGGTGGTGGCAAAGATTTCGGTTTGCCCTCCCAACGCCCAGTTCAAGCTGTAGCTGCGCACACGGGACAACTTCCTCCCATCCGGCTGAACCACGACAGTTGGGTCATCCGGGCATTTATATAGGGCAGGGTTCTTATTATGAGCGGCGAAAGCCGCAAATCGGGGATCGATCAATGGAATCGTGGAGGTATTACACTCGTTACGTGGCGAGAAATCCAAGGCGCCTTCGACCCACGGCAGAGCGTGGTTAGGAGTGGGGGGAAGCAGGTAAATAACTCCATCCTTGAATTCCACCGGGCCGCCAAACACCGGCATTACGAAGAAATCACTATTGTCCGTGGTGTAAAGGAGGGCCATGAGTTGCATCTGCTTCACGTTGCTGACGCATTTGGTTTTTCTGGCTGCCTCTTCTGCTCGGGAGAGGGCGGGGAGGAGCAACGCCGCGAGAATCGCGATGATCGCGACGACGACAAGAAGCTCGATCAAAGTGAAAGCCTGGCTCGGTGCAATGCGGGGAGATGCAGACCGATCCGCATTGCTGCTACTGCCTTTCGAAGTAATGCTCATACGAACACTCTTCTCGATGGGGAGGAGAATTCCAGACGAAATTACCACGGGTTAGGTCCGCAAACAAGAACTATAATCTTTCGTTTTCTGCACTTGCGCCCACGTCAATCAACGCGAAGATGTTTTTCATCCTCCAAAAACTTCCTGAGCGCATCATCGTTTATTTCAGGATCAAAACGTCGCCAGAGCTTGGCCAGTTTTTCAAATTCACTGAACAGCGTGTCATCATCCCGGTGGATCATACGCTCGTGGTCTATATAAGGCTTGGCGGCTCCGGGGATGGCCTGGATGTCGGTCATGCTGGCCATCGGCAGCAAGATGCTTCCACCCGCGTCAAAGGCGACCTGCAGCGTCTGCGCCAGGATGTGCTGCTGGTGCCAGTGGTGGACGATTGGAGCATCTAAAATCAAGATGAGGACTGGAGGCCCGGGGGCGAAAGCTTGCCGGCCTTTTCATTTCGGGGTCGAATGTGAAAATTTCGCGGGGGGGGGTGGCAGGCCATACGCGCATGAAGATAACGGCCTTAATAACTTGACCGCAGGTCAGGCCGGGGTCAACCTCGGTCGCTTCCGACTGGACGAATAATCCATCCGAGGAGCCATCATCCCACAGAGACAAAGGATTGAATCATGAAATTAACGATATGGTCAACGGTGGCGCTTGCCGTGATGCTCCGCTGCCAAGTCGGAGCACAAATCATCTACGACACCAACAATGTCGTCGTGCAGACCTTTGTCGGTTCTGGCTTCTACGGTTATTTTGACGGTCAGGGGATACAGACCATGTTCCACAACCCTTCGCAGATCGTTTCTGATCCATCGGGCGACTTTTTCCTGTGGGATTCTGGGAATTCCCGCATCCGAAAAATAACGCCAGACGGCACAGTTTCTACCTTTCTTTATCTTCCTGGCTATTACAACGAATTCATCACCATTGACCATTCTGATAATTTATGGATGGTCGCATACTATTACAACAGCGGCACCCTAGGTTTATTCCGAATCACAAACCAGAGCATCGCTTCGTCGATTAACCTTATTCCAGCATTCATTCCCGGCGGTATCTGCGTCGACTCGGCAAACAATTTCTATATCTCTGACCCGACTGGGAATCACATCTATCGTGGAACCACCAACGGGATCGAGGTTTTCGCCGGGTCCGGCAACCCAGGAGCAGTTGACGGCAATTGGATTTTTACTTCATTCAATCATCCCACTGCGCTGGCTGCTGACTCTGCGGACAACATCTACGTTTGGGATTCGAGCAATTACGAAATCCGACGCATAAACCAAAACCGAGACGTGATCACGATCACTGGAGGGTCGTCAGCAACCACAGACGGGCCAAACCCTTCTTTTAATTCGGTATCCGCAATGACGGTGGACGGCTCTGGGAATTTGATTTTGGCCTGTGGTTCATCCGTCCGAAAGATGTCAGTGACGACTAACGCCGTCACGTTGGCCGGAGATTTCCCTCAAACCGGATACACAAACGGACCGGGAAATCTGGCGCGTTTCAATGGGGCATCCGGCGTCTGTGTGTTTGGTGGAACAATTTACGTTGCCGATTCAAACAACCAGAGAATTCGCAGCATCACGAACAATCCGACGGCGCAGGTCGTTTCGCCAGCCAATTTACGTCTGTTTACTTTTCCGGGGTTGGAAATCATCGGGACGGTGGGGCGCACTTACCAAATTCAAACGTCGCCCGACATGAGCACATGGGGCACCGTGGCGACCCTGCTTCTGACTTCTAGCCCTTACTTGTGGATAGACCAAAACCCGCTCAGCGGAAACAAATTTTACCGAGCGCTCCTGCTGCCGTAGCCGCTTCACGATTACAAGCCGGATGTGCGGGGGCAAATTCTCATTTCCGCGGCGTTAGCCGGGCTTCCCGCGATTCCTTTACGAGCCTCTTAAACAGGTCGTTACAGTTTTTGACGCTGACAGTCTCCGCATCATACCTCGCACCATAAGCGGATGCTTGAAGTGTCATAGTTAACCTGTCAACGTCAGAGGCAATTGCATACATATCATCAATTACGCACAGGCTCAGCCTAGGGGTGTGTTGAATAAAGTTTGGAAAGTAGACAAGGAGTTGTTCAAGACAGTTCTTCAGGTCGGTTTCATCGCCTCCCTTCACCAAATCTGAGCCAGCCTTAGCCAAGCTAGAAATGCCAACGCCCATCGAAATAGCTGATTCTGGTTTGTTGGAACGGTTGCCCTTGCAGAGATAACTTCCCTGAACAGCAAGGCTTATCCCTGTCGCCTTAGCCATGGCAGTGTCCACATCAATGAGCAGGTTTGAGACGGCAGCAAGATTTGTAGCTTGAAATGATGCGTAGGCATTGTTTATTTGCGTTCCGTATTCCCGAAAACGCGCGTCAACGGCCTTATCTAAATTTGTGATGGCCACCTTGAGCGTGCTCAAAACGCTGTCAAAGTCCTTCGATTTGTCCATAAGCATACTCTTGAAGGCGGTTTGAGAGTTAGTGCGAATATATTCCAATTGCTTGTCATTCGACAAAACCTGTCCATACCAGTTAGTCTCCAACTGCTCGCGAATGTGGACAAATTGCTCATTGTCTAAAGCAGCTAACTCCTTCTGTGACAACGCTAACCTTTGTTCGAGAAGGAGGGCTTCTTGCTTTAGGAAATCTTTGTCCCTCTCGTAGTTCGCCTTGCCTGTCCACCAGTTGACACCCGCGAAAGCGATAATCATCCCCATGGCCCCGAAGATCACCCCCATGACCCATTTCAGAAGCTCGAAGCTCCTGCCACTACCTTTTTCAAAGTCGGTCAATTGCTGGTTTAATATGGAGACTTTGGATTTTAGGGCTTCAATCTCCTGGTTTGCGAAGGGCGCGGCAGGCGCGTCTGCATTTGGAGTTGTGTTTTCCATAATGCAGAATGGTCGTCCCGAACGCCCAGACGGGCAATGAGAAAACCGGGCCGCTTTTGTAATCGAGAGGTGGCCGTTGTAATTTGCCAATCAAAAACACCGCGTGGCGTTACCGGCAAAGGCCTTTATGGAACAGGGCCAGACTGAACGGCAACCAAGACGAACCGGACAGCGACGCAAACTTGCCAGCCGATTGAAAACAACTATTCTCGCCACATGGCAAAGAAATCCGACGCGAAACACGTTGAAGTAGGACCAGCGTGTCGCGCCGACCGAACCTCGTAGCGCGATATTATGACCTTCTTACGAATATGCATGCCGATGCACCGACTTGGCGTGGCCGGGTTCTGGTTCGGAATACTTTTAACCAGCATTGGCCTAGTGATTGGTCTGCTTGGCAGGGGATGGATAGCTTTTGGAATTGGTTGCGTTGTGATCGGTATAATCATCTCTCAAATTCCGGTGATTTATTTGAGCAACGAAGTGAAGTCAATTGATGAATCATTAACACCAAAGCAGGCGAGTGACTTGGTTTTGCGCCACTTGCGAGAGCGCGGTGAGGATGCAGATGATACCGAAGTCTTCCTCGGTAAATTTGGCGGAGAGGTTGAAGTGGTGAAGAAACATCGCAGGGCGGCCGAACGGGGAGACGCAGACGCTCAATACAGTCTCGGCTTGGATTACCAACAGGGATTTGATGTTGCGCAGGATGAGGCCGAGGCGGTCAAGTGGTTTCGCAAGGCAGCCGAGCAGAATTACGCCGCCGCTCAATACAATCTCGGCTTGTGTTACCGAGAAGGGTTTGGTGTTGCAAAGGATGAGGTTGAGGGAGCGAAATGGTATCGTAAGGCAGTCGAACAGGGATTCATTCCACCAACCGGCAAGCTATGAACCAAAAAACCACTTGTCCTGCGTTGTAAGACAACCGTCGAGGTGGCAGGTGAGGTCTTTAATATGACCATTCGTGCAAATTTCTCTGCGGGTGGCCTTTCGAAGAGGCGCAAATGCGTTTACCTCCTGAGCATTCGAAGTGCTAAGGAGACGTGGCACTACGTCGGAAGGACTGGCACATCGAACAAAACTGGAACCAGCAGTCCATATCAGCGTTTGGCCAAGCACCTGGCAAAAGTTGGCAACACTCAATCGTGTATTTGGGATTCCGTTTGCCTGCCGCCAACAATCCTGGACGAGGCAACGATCGATTTTGTGGCGCTGCCGATTGATCAAGAGGATGAAATCACGCTAGCTGAGCGATGGTTGCGGTGGCGAATCAGGGACGAGCACTCTCTGAACAAAGAGAAGCTTCCGACATCGGAGCCTGAAATGAGAGCGAAATTGCGTGCGCTGCTTTGCTCCACGTTTGAGAAAGAAATCCGCTAACGAAGCGACCCGCCGGGGCTTTCCATCTTGAATGCAGTGAGCGATTTTTGAGCAAACTTCGCAGGTTGAGGGCGGTGCAGTGAAATGGTTTCAGACGGTTTCGGCCCGTTTGGGCCGGGACCGCCGTAACATCCTCCCTTGGGTGCCCATGTGGAGCAATTACGGCGGTCACCGGATGCATCACCCGGTCTTTGACCCGCTAAGGGTTCTGCATGAGGGAGCACGCCCAAGTTCAGCTTCCGGTGGCGGACAGGTTTCAGGGTTTTGTCAACTCAAGCCATTTTTGAGCAACATCTTTTCTAACAATAACCGCCCAATCGGATGATGAAATATTCTTTCGTTTTCCGGTCTTCAAATCCAACAACCAAGTCCGCCCCCAGAACCTGCTATTGTCATTGAGGGCTACAAACCCACTCTCCGGATCCATATCGAGAGTGATTCGTGCCCACGAAGGGAGGATCAGTTCCTTTGTGGGCTTCGCTCCCGTTTTTGCAAAGTCATAAACCGAATATTTCATGGGACCTTCATCATTGTGCCACATGCGGGTCCGCATCAGGCGGCTCACACCGCCCCACCACGCTCTTACCTTGACACCGAACCCCACCGGGATACGTTGTTTTCCCATGGACGTTGACCAAATATCTCGATCCGGCAAGCTGGATGAAATGAACACACCAACGAAGCAGCAGAAGAAGTTGGTCCGGTTGATCAGCGCCTTTTCGGACATGTGTGGTTCTGTTGAGGCTGCCAACCTTTTGCTGAAAGGCGTCCCTGAGGAGCTTCACGGACACTTGTTTCTGTCGATGGTCGTTTGCTATGGGCGCCCCTTCACCGAGAACTATGGAGTCGGTCGCATCCAATGTGATTACCCAAACTACCCGGATTCCGCGGACGCCGAAATGCGCGATCGCCATGCCCGACTCCTCGACCTCCGCAATAAATTCCTGGCGCACAGCAGTGCCGAAGGGACACGCGTTCAAATTGTGCCGCCGGGCGTGGCCAATCCCATTGGAAAAGCGGTCCAGGCAAATTTTACCTTCAACATGGGCAAGCGCACCTTCGGGGAAACCTATTTTGTCGAGTGGCTTCGCGTCGCACCGGAGACCTTCAAAAAAAGGCTTTACTTGGACATCGAACAGCTTCTTCAGAATACATTTAGTGCACAATCCGGTCTAACCGCACCTTTTGAGTTGTCCACGGGCCATGAGGACTTCCGGTGGACGTAGGGCGCTGAGACGTCGCGTGGTTGTTCAACAAAGCGGTTGTCAATAGGCGGCAATTATGGGCATGCCTTGCGTGTTGATGCCGGCGAGCGCGTGTTTGGCCGCCGTTTGAAGCTGCGCCGGCCCGGCCGCACGCCGTCCATTACCTCATCAGCCTGGCCGGAGAAAACCCGAGTGTGTCGCTGGTCGGGGCCGATGGTGGCAAGCTGCCTTTGCGCGGCAGCATCTTCGGCGCGGATGAACCCAGCGTTCGCTTTGCACCCCACGGGGATTGAAGCACGCCCTGCCTTGCGGCAGACCTCGTTTGATTTCCACGCTACCGCTCGCTCGTAACGAAATGCAAGCTTCGCTCGGGTCGCCTATCGTTTCCCGCAATTCCCTCCAGCTCCTGCCGTGACACCGGCAAACACGTTAGCACTGGCAGGAATTCCAGCATTTCAAGAAGTGGGTTTCATCCTCATTTACCGAGCGAATATTGAGAAATGGTGGCTGAGGCCGGAATTGAACCGGCGACACAAGGATTTTCAGTCCTCTGCTCTACCAACTGAGCTACCCAGCCGACTTAATCGCGCCAAGACTCTGCCATAAGCGATCACCGAAATGCAAGCCCTCAAGAAAAACCGCAGTGGAAAACCACGAATGGACACAAATTCACACAAATGGACCTGATCCATTCAAGCATTGAACCTGGCGTGACGCACTCACCAACCCGTGATCAAAACCAGCCTTTTCAACGGCGCTCCCTGGTTCCACTTCATTCTAAGCCCGCGGATGCGCCGCGGCGTAGGCGCGCTTGAGCCGCTCGGTGCTCAAGTGCGTGTAAACCTGCGTCGTCACCAGGTGCGCATGGCCCAGCAACTCCTGCACTGTGCGCAAATCGGCGCCAGCATCGAGCAGGTGAGTCGCGTAACTGTGCCGCAGCTTATGCGGCGTCATGTTCGGGTCCAGGCCCGCAACTGCCAGGAGTTTCTTCAGACGCAATTGCAACAGACGCGGCGAAATCGGCGCCGGTCTGTTCGGGCTCGCCAGGAAAACGGGCGCGGTCCCGGCGGGCGGCTGCAGCAAAAGCTGCCAATAGCTCTCGATCGCATTCAAAGCCGTCTTGCCGATCGGAACCAGCCGCTCTTTTTTTCCTTTTCCGCGCACTCGCACCAGTTGTTCGGTCCCGTCAATATCGCCCGCCTGCAAGCCGCACAGCTCGCTGACGCGCAGTCCGCACGAATAAATCGTTTCCAGAATCGCCACGTCGCGATGGCAAGCGAACAGAGCCTTCGCTTTCACTGGCTTCTTTTTCGAGTCGGCGGGCGGCAAGAGTTTGAAAGGGGCGGCCAGCAAATCCTTGATTTGTTGCACCGTTAAAAACTTTGGCAGTCGTTTCCCGGTTTTGGGCAAAGCCAGGTTCTTGATCGGTGATGCCGCCACAAACCCGTGACGAATCAGGAATTTGTAAAATGTCCGGAAGGCGCAAAACCGAAGCTGGATCGCCGCTCGTCCCAGATTGTGGCGTCCAAGAAAGCGCAGGTAAGCGCGGAAATCGTCCCGCCCCAGTTTTTCCCATGACGGCGCCTGCTTTCGATCTTCCAGATGCCAGCCGATGAACTCGGTCAGCGCGTGCCGGTAGTTGCGCTGAGTGTACGTCGAAGCCCCACGGTCCGTGGCTAAATGCCGGAGGAATTTTTCTGTCCACTTGTCGCCGGGCCGGGCCTCTACTTTGTCCAGGGCGGCCTTCATGTAACTTTGAATGCTGGCGGAAATCGAAGCATTAGCGGAGGAGCTTAGGCCGGAAAGGGCCTCAAGCAAATGGCAAAGAGAAGGAGCAACGAAGCCCCTCACCCTTTGATCCCTCTCCCCATCGGATGGGGAGAGGGAGGATAAAATTTTGGGCGTCTATCCCGGGGTGGCGCTCTGTCCGAGCCGGACTGGCCCCTCGCTTACCCCGGGCTATTGTCAGGTCATCCCTACGGGATTTCAAGAAGGCAGAGGGAGCCCGCCGTTCGGAGACCAGGGCCAAACCGCTGAAGAAACCCCTCACCCTTTGATCCCAGTGACTCGCTCGCGCCCACTCGCTCGGCCCGTAGCGGGCCTTTGCCTCTGGCAAATTCCTTTCGCCACTTCCCAAGCGGCTCAAGTCCCCAGTCCGAGCCGGACGGGCCAGGATGGGGAGAGGGAGGATAAAATTTTGGGCGTCTATCCCGGGGTGGCGCTCTGTCCGAGCCGGACTGGCCCCTCGCTTACCCCGGGCTATTTTCAGGTCATCCCTACGGGATTTCAAGAAGGGGGACACTATTCCTGGGAGGCCGGTTGGCTATAAACATAACGCGCCTGCGGAGCTTGCGCGGCGAACGGATGGCGGCAGTATCAAAAAATGCGCACTCCAATCGCTTATAATCGCGTGACGGCACGGCCCGTCATTTTTCGAATTGGGTCGCAAACCGCCTGGCTTGGGTAAGATACCTACTGTTTGGCCAGCCAAACACCCCGCAGGATGGGGCTACTGCGCAACCTATGAACATCATCGGCATCAGCGGCTTGTCGAACAGCGTCGCCTTCAAGCAAAAACAGCTTCCAGGCTTGTCGAAACGAGAATACAACATCGCTCAGGGTTTGGATGCGGCTGCCGCCCTGGCCGGGCCACAGGGCATCATCGCGGCCGCCGCCGAAGAAAGATTCACCCGCGAGAAGGCCACTGGCGCTTTTCCGGTGAACGCCATTCGCTATTGCCTCCAGGCGGGAAATCTGCGGCATCAGGAAGTGGATTTCATTGCTCACGGTTTCTCGTACGAATCCCATCGGGCATCGTTTCAGGCGGATGATTTCTCCCGGCGCCAATATGTCGAGGTGTTTTCTCCCGAGGCGCAGAAACGGCGTCTGGATGAGCATTTCCCCAAAACCGGCTGGAGCAACAAGTTCGTTCCGGTCCCGCATCACCTGGCGCATGCCGCCAGCGCGTTTTATGTGAGCGGCTTCGACGAATCCCTAATCCTCATCAGCGACGGCATGGGCGAAGTCCAGAGCATGACGGTGGCGGTGGGTAAAGGCGCGGACATCACCGTGTTGGCCCAGGTCCCCGCCTTCCATTCGCTCGGAACGCTCTATGGCGTGTTCACCTTGCATCTCGGGTTCTACATGAACTCCGACGAATACAAGGTGATGGGACTGGCTCCGTACGGGAATTCGCGCCGATTCTTCAAACAGATAATGGAATTCGTCAGCCTCAAAAGCGACGGCACTTATACCATCCCGGTTTTTGCCCAAAACCACACCCTGCTCGAACGGGAAACCCATGCCGGGGTGCTGAGATTTCTGACCGAAAAGTTCGGTCCGGCGCGCGAACCCGAAGCTGAGATTACCCAATCGCACAAAGACATCGCCGCCGCGCTTCAGGCCGTGGTGCAGACCTGTCAATTGCACGTCCTCCGCCACTTCAAACGTGAGACCGGCCAAAGAAATGTCTGCCTGGCGGGTGGGGTGGCCCTGAATTGCGCCGCCAATGGCGTGATCAAACGCAGCGAGCTCTTTGATCGCGTGTTCGTGCAGCCTGCGGCGGGGGACGATGGCTGCGCCCTGGGCGCTGCCTTGTACGTGCAACGCCTTCATGAGCCGGAATTCAAACCGCGCCGGATGACCGTGCCGCTTTGGGGCCCGGAGTTTAGCGAGCGTGAGATTCGAAGCATCATCGCCGGCCGCGAGGATTGTTCCCTGGTCGAAATGGAATCCTTTGATGCCGTTTGCAAAGAAGTAGCCGCCCGAATTGACAAGGGCGAAATCGTCGCCTGGTTTCAAGGCCGAATGGAATTTGGCCCGCGCGCCCTCGGGAGCCGGAGCATCCTGGCCGATCCGCGAAATCCAACCATGCGCGATCGGATTAATAGCCTCGTCAAAAAGCGGGAGGGCTTTCGACCCTTCGCACCCGTCGTTACTTATGAAGGGGCGTCGCAACTCTTTGAAATCTCCCCCGGCGACGAGGAGACATATGCGCACATGCTCTTTGTCACTCACACCCGCCAGCAGTATCGCGACAAACTGCCGGCCACGACGCACGTGGATGGTTCCGCCCGGGTCCAAACAGTCGCTCGCGACCATAATCCCAGGCTGTGGCAACTGAATGAATTCGCTACACTAACCGGCATCCCTGCGTTATTGAACACCTCCTTTAACGTGCGTGGCCAACCGATCGTCTGCACACCACAGGAAGCCATCGAGACCTTCTTGTTCGCAAATCTGGACGTCCTGGTGCTGGGAAACCTCCTGGTCATTCCGCGCAAAGTCGAAAAAGTTCCTGACCCGGACCCCAGCCGCCTCCTTGAATTGGAAGAAGCCGCCGCCAGGCATGAGGAATTCTGGGTCAATCGGCTCTCGGCCCTCGAACCTGTCGCTCTTCCTTGCAAACGGATCGACCTCCGGAACGGCCATTCCAAAGGACCGGGGCAAATGAGTCGTCCGCTGCCGCCCGAAGTTCTTGCCTTCCTTCAAACCCAAAAGGAATCGGTCCGTCCAGCCGAGTTGCTGCTGGCAGCTTTTGCGGGCTACCTGGCGCGGATCACTGGCAGCGAGTCCTTCGACATCAGCTTCAGCGAGTCCGGATTAAAGGAACAACTGCAAGGATTTGAGGCCCAGTTCGCCGCTTCACTCCCTTTGCGTCCGGGCGTGAACACACAACAAACGTTTGCCGACGCGCTGGCCCTGGTCCGCGTTGAACTGGAAAAACTGCGGCAGCATAAGACTTATGCGCTGGATCTGCCGGATCGACACCCCGCTCTTGCGGCAGCCGCTCCCGATTCCAAGGGAGCCCTGCTGCCGATTGCAGTCCAACTCGCTAGGACAGCCAGGGATTTCGCGCCTCTGGGCGGACACGAATTGATGCTGGTCCTGCCCGAGGACGCATCCGAATGCCTCTGGCTGTTTAATCAGAATGTGCTCACGGAAGAAACGGTTTCCGCAATGGCCGAACAATTTCTGACCTTTCTCGAGGGCATCGCAGCCGGCGCGACTCAACCACTCAACCGGCTTTCCGTGCTCAGCGACACGGAGCGCCACAAGATCCTCACGGAATGGAACGACACCCGTACGGATGGCGTCCCGGACCTGTGTGTGCATAATTCTTCGAAGAACAGGCGAGGAAAACTCCGGATGCGGTCGCGCTGGTTTTTGAAGACCAACAACTCACCTATCGTGAATTGGATCTCCGGGCCAGCCAGGTTGCGCGGCATTTGCAAACCCTCGGCGTGGGTCCTGACGTCCTGGTCGGCATATGCATGGAGGTTTCATTAGAACTGATGGTCGGGTTGATGGGAATTCTTAAGGCCGGCGGGGCCTATGTGCCGCTGGACCCGGCCTATCCCAAGGAGCGCCTTGCTTTCATGTTGGCGGATTCAAAGGTTCCGGTGCTCCTGACCCAAACGGGGCTTCTCCAGACGCTCCCGCCAACGGATGCCAAAACCGTTTGTCTGGACTCCCTGACCTTCGAGGCGAGCACTGGGCTTTCTCCGCATTCGGAGCGCCGCACTCCGCGCTCAGATAACCTCGCTTACGTCATCTACACGTCCGGCTCCACCGGGAAGCCCAAGGGCGTGATGATCATGCACCGCAACGTGGCAAATTTCTTCATCGGGATGGACCAGCGCCTTGGCTCCGGCAAACCCGGTGTCTGGCTGGCGGTCACCAGTATTTCGTTCGATATTTCGGTGCTCGAACTTTTTTGGACGCTGGCCCGCGGCTTCAAAGTCATTTTGCAGCGCCGAGAAGAACGCGCGGCTGCGGCCAAACCTCCGCGCATTAAAAGCGTGAATCGGCCGCTGGACTTCAGTCTGTTTTATTTTGCCAGCGATGAATCCGCTTCGAACGCGCACAAATATCGCTTGCTCCTGGAAGGCGCAAAATTTGCCGATGAACACGGCTTCGCGGCGATTTGGACGCCCGAGCGCCATTTCCATGCCTTCGGTGGCCTATATCCCAATCCGTCGGTGACGAGCGCCGCGGTCGCAGCCATCACCCGGCGTGTTCAAATCCGGGCTGGGAGCGTGGTTCTTCCGCTGCACAACCCGATTCGTGTCGCCGAGGAATGGTCCGTGGTTGATAACCTGTCCAATGGCCGCGCCGGGATATCGTTTGCCTCCGGCTGGCAAGCGAACGACTTCGTTCTCGCGCCGCAGAATCATGCCCGCCGCAAAGAACTCATGCTCGAACAAATCGAGTTGGTGCGACGGCTCTGGCGCGGTGAAACCGTGGCCTTCAAGGGTGTCAACGGCCAGGACGTGCCTTCAAGAATTCTGCCCCGCCCCGTCCAGCCGGAATTGCCGATCTGGATTACGGCCTCCGGCAACCCTGACACTTTCCGGCTCGCGGGCGAGTCCGGCGCGAACCTGCTCACCCATTTGCTTGGCCAAACCACCGCCGAGCTGGCCGAAAAACTTGCCGTTTATCGCGCGGCCCGCAAGAAAGCCGGCCACGCCGGCGATGGCTGCGTGACGCTGATGCTGCACACATTCGTCGGCGAAGACCTGGAGACGGTTCGCGAAACCGTGCGCGGTCCATTTACCGCGTATCTGCGCAGTTCGATTGATTTGATCAAGAACGATCCCTGGGCTTTTTCGACTTTCAAACGTCCTGCGAATGGCCACGCGAATGGCCAGCCCGCTCAGTTCACGGAGGAAGAACTGGACGTCATGGCCGACCACGCCTTCAGCCGCTATTTTGAGACCAGCGGACTTTTCGGGACGCCGCAAACCTGTCTCGACATGGTGGAGCGCCTCCGCTCTTTGGGCGTCGATGAAATTGCCTGCCTGATTGACTTCGGCGTTAACGAAGACGCCGTTTTGTCCAATTTGCGGTGCCTCAATGAACTCCGGGAAACCGCCAGCCAGCCCGTCGAGGCAACTCCGGTGGACGCCTCCATCGCAAGTCAAATCGTGCGGCATCAGGTCACCCACTTGCAATGCACGCCCTCCCTGGCCGCCATGCTGCTGGAAGACCCCAAAGCCGCTCCAGCTTTGCAGTCGCTTCAAAAGCTGCTGCTCGGAGGCGAAGCCTTGCCGCGCTCGCTCGTGCAACAATTGGAAGTCTCGGGCGAAATCTTCAACATGTACGGGCCAACCGAAACCACTATTTGGTCCGCCACCGACCGGGTTAACAAAGAGGAAGCCGGCGTCAGCATCGGTCGGCCCATTGCCAACACCGAGATTTACATCGTGGATAAATTCCTCCAGCCCGTGCCGGTCGGCCTGCCCGGGGAACTATTGATCGGAGGGGCGGGTGTGGTCCGAGGCTACCTGCATCGTCCCGATTTGACCGCCGAAAAATTTGTCGCGAACCCTTTTACGTCGGAACCGGGAGCGCGGCTCTATAAAACTGGCGACCTCGCCCGTTATCTGCCGGATGGCCGGATTGAATTCCTGGGACGCCTGGACCACCAAGTAAAACTGCGCGGGTTCCGCATCGAGCTTGGTGAAATCGAAACCGTTTTGCACCGGCACCCGGCCGTGAAGGAATGCGTAGCCATTGTGCGCGAGGATGCGCCCGGCGACAAACGCCTGGCCGCCTATCTGGTTGCCGCACCGGGCCATGTTCTTGAAGCCGCCAGCCTGCGCGAGTTTCTCAAATTCTCGCTTCGCTGCCGTTGACGCCTAATGGCAAGGTGGATCGCAAAGCCTTGCCTGCGCCGTCGGCCCAGCCCAGGGCAGAAGCCAGCTTCGCCGCTCCAACATCGCTCACGGAGCAGAAAGTCGCGGAGGTCATGTGCGCGGTGCTGGGTCTGAAACAAATCGGCATTCACGATGACTTCTTTGAATTGGGCGGGAATTCCTTGCTCGCCACGCAACTCATCGCGCGCTTGCGCGAGGCGTTCAAGTGGGAACTCCCTCTGCGCCTTGGGTTCGAGTTTCCAACCGTCCAAAAGCTGGCGGATGCTATTGCCCGGGAATCCCAACCCCAACCGGAGATGGAACTCCCTCAGCACGAAATCATTTCGCGAACCGAAGGCCCCGGGGACCCATTGTCCTTCGCTCAGCAGCGCATCTGGTTCCTTCATCAGTTGGAGCCCGGCTCGCATTACAACGATCACTTCGACTTGCGCCTCAGCGGCCCGCTGGACGTCAGCACTCTCCACAGAGCCATCAATGAAATCGTCCGGCGTCACGAGACGTTGCGCTCATCTTTCGCGGAGGTCGAAGGCCAGCCGGCGCAAACCATCCATCCGCATTTAGCCCTGCCGTTGCCTTTAGCCGATCTGAGCGTTCTGCCTGAATCGCAACGCGAAGCGGAAGCCGAGCGTCTCGCGATTGAAGATTGCCGGCGGCCCTTTGACCTGGAGCAAGGACCCTTGCTGCGGGCGTCCCTGCTGCGTCTTGCCCCCCAGGAACATATTCTAGTCCTGACGTTTGATCACATCATTGTGGATGGCTGGTCGCACGGGGTATTTCTCTCCGAGTTGACGGCGCTTTATCAGGCCTTTCTTTCCGGCGCGGCGTCTCCCCTGCCCGAACTGCCGATCCAATACCGCGATTACGCGGCCTGGCAACAGCAATGGCTGCAAGGCAAGGCCATCGAACCGCACCTGGCTTACTGGAAAAAGCAATTGGCGGGCGCGCCCTCCCTTTTGGAACTGCCCACCGATCACCCGCGGCCGGCCACTCAAACCTACCGCGGCGCCCGGTTGTCCTTCGAATTGGATCGGCCCACCATGGACAATTTGTCCGCGCTTGGCCGACAGGAGGGTTGCACCCCTTTTATGGTGCTCTTCGCGGCGTTTCAAACGCTCCTCGCTCGTTACAGTGGCTCGGACGACATCGTCGTCGGCTCACCCATCGCCAATCGGAATCGCGCGGAAGTCGAAGGATTGATCGGCTCATTCATGAATACGCTGGCGTTCCGCGGTGATTTGTCGGGCGATCCGTCCTTCGTGGAATTGCTGCGGCGCATGCGCGAGATGGCACTGAACGCCTATGCCCACCAGGATTTGCCGTTCGAAAAACTCGTCGCCGAACTGCAGCCGGTCCGCGACCTCGGATACAGCCCGGTGTTCCAGGTGATGTTCATTTTGCAGAATACTCCGATGCCTTCGACCCGGGCCGGGGAATTAACGTTTAGTTCCTATGAAGTGGATGCCGGAAGTTCCAAGCTCGATTTGACTCTTAATCTCGAAGAAACCCCGCAGGGCGCCACGGGATGGGTCGAGTATGCCACGGATTTGTTCGAAGCGGCCACGATCGAGCGAATGATCGCGAATTTCAAAACTCTCCTCACGTTAATCCCTGCCCACGAGCACGACCGGCTTTCCCAATTGCCGCTGATCACCGGAAAGGATCGGTCCCCTGCCCTTCCGTCCGTTTCGAATGGCTTCGCCACGCCTTCCCTTGCCGCGCACGAGACCCATCGTGGAAATGGAAACGCCGTGCCGCTAATTGCCAAAGCCAAGCTCGAACCTCCAACGTTAGCCGACTCCGCCATCGCGTCGGTTCAAGCCGGAACTCAGCCGGGCGCGCAAACGCCCCTTGAAAAAGAGCTCGCCCGCATATGGTCTGACGTGCTCGGAGTCGAGAAAATCGCGTCGTCCGACAACCTTTTTGATCTCGGTGGACATTCATTGCTCATCACCAGGATTATTTCACGCATCCGCAAAGGCTTCGGCGTCGAAGTCCCGATCCATGCCTTTTTCGCC
>Ga0193728_1000548_pt1 | contig 18244 bp, 13 predicted proteins | sample U1c1metaG_FD_143037 | JGI IMG/M metagenome (GOLD analysis project Ga0193728, IMG submission 143037) | Soil microbial communities from a riparian zone of the East river system, Colorado, United States - U1c1 | ecosystem: Environmental > Terrestrial > Soil > Riparian zone | place: USA: East River...
GCCGAATCCGGCCGAGCCCGCGGTACCCGAGATATGCGTGCCGGACGTGAAGGTCTCGGCCCAGTTGGTGTCGCCCAACTGCTTCAAGCCCTGGGGATCCGGAAAGTTCGCCAGCGCCAACTGTCCGAGCTGGGTGGAACGGCCGTTGGTATAGACCGCCGACACGACTCCGGTCGGATCGATGGAGACGGTGCTGAGCTGCCCGGTGGCGAACCCGTTCTGAATGATGGAAGTCACACCGAAGCCGCCGCCGAATTGCGTGCTCTGGGCAAAGTTGAAGGTCATGTTCATCGCGGCCGCACCATCCGAGGGTGTGAAGCCCGGGAAGTTCAGCGCACCGCTCGCCGGCGGCGTGACTGCGCCGGTGGGGGAGAACTGCAGCTGATTGGTGGTGCCATTCAACACCCCATTGACCGTCATATTGACGTTCCACAAACCGGCCGTGGCGGTTTGCGTGAAGAAAAACGTGGCTGGAAACGAGTTGCCCAGCGAGTCGTACACCGTGGTCGAGGTGGATTGGTTATACGTGGCCGGATTATTGGGGTCGAAAGCGCCGCCGGTGGGCGGAAGCGTGCCGGCCGGCAAATTCAAAACCACATTCCCGCCGGTGGTGGCCAGCGGCGTGCTCTGCGCGGTCTGCAAATTCAGATCCGACAACGCGCCGGTATTGAATCCGCCCGTGCTGGTGGGCGGATAGACTTGCAGCGCCTGCCCGGTGGCGGTCACGACATTGCCGTTCTTGTCCTCGGAGAATTGCCCATTGCGCGTATAGACGATGCCGCTGCTCGGGTCTTGCAGGATAAAGAAGCCGTCGCCGCTGATGGCGAGATCGAGGTTCGATCCCGAAGTGCTGATATTGCCCTGGGTAAATTGCTGCGCCGTCGTCGCGAGGCGTACGCCTTCGCCGACCGCGGAAGTATTGAGGTTCACAGCGCCGGCGGCGAATACATCGGCGAATTCGGCGCGGGACTCTTTGAACCCGACCGTATTCGAGTTGGCAATGTTGTTGGCGGTGACGTCCAAATCCGAGCTCGCCGCCGTCAATCCCGATAATGCAATGCTGAAAGAAGCCATGTTTTATTCCTCAATGAATTAGTTGGAGATCTGCTGGACGCTGCTGAACGGCACACTGCCGATTCCCGCCACGTTCAAGGTCAGTCCCGTTGATCCCGCACCCATGCTGACGCTCTCCACCGTGCCGTTGACGAGCGTGGTCGCCGCCGTGCCGCCGTTGGTGGCGCCCGCGTACTGCGCGCTGAGCGTGTAAGTTCCCGCCGGCGCCTGCGCCCCGGTGCCCGTCTTGCCGTTCCACGAGAAGCTCGTGAGACCGGCAGGCTGCGCGCCCAGATTGACCTGGCTGACCAGCACCCCGCTGCTGTCGCTGATGTTGAGCACCACTTGCGAGGTGGTCTGCGGAACATTGACGGCGCCGGTAACCGTGGCGCCGGCCGCCACGGTGGCCGTGCTGCTGTTGACCAGGGCCTGGTGGCCCAATAAAGAGGAGGCTTGCAGCGCCTGGCTCGACGAGAGCGAACTCGATAATGAGCTGAACGATGTGTTGAGCGACGTGATGCCCTGCACTTCGCTGAGCTGCGCGAGCTGGCTCAAGAATGTATTGCTGTCCACCGGGCTGGTCGGATCCTGGTTCTTCAGCTGCGCCAGCATGAGCGTGAGAAAATCCGTACCGCCGAGGGTGGTGCCGGTGGCCGCGGGCGTTGAACCCGTGTTTCCCGTGCTGCCCGTGCCGCCGGTGCCGCCGGCGCCCGCGGTTCCCGTTCCGGTGCCCGTCGGCGGGACTGCGGCGTGTGTTCCATTGATTATCATTGGTGCTTACCCTTCTCGCCTAGTGGCCCATCGAAATGGTCTTGAGTAACAAATCCCGTGCCGTATTGATCGCCTCTACATTGGTCGCAAAGGTTCGGTTGGCCGAGATCATGTTGGTCATCTCTTCGATCGAATTGACGTTCGAGCTGAAGACATAACCGTCCTTGTTCGCCGACGGATTGTCCGGTTGATAGCGCATCAAAGGAGGCGCGGTGCTTTCCACCACGCCGAGCACGCGCACGCCGACCCCGGCATCCTCTTGATCGAAACCGGCGGCGGAGTTGTCCATCATGGTTTGAAAAACCGGATGCCGCGCGCGATAGATCTTGCTGGGATCGCCGTTGACGCTCTCGGCATTCGCAAGATTGCTGGCGGTCGTGTTGAGCCGAATGGTTTCCGCATTGAGCGCGCTGCCGGCGGTGTTGAATACATTGAATAGGGACATGTTCTTTCCTTGGGGGCGCTGCTATTACTGGCCGTTAATGGCCAGCGTCAGCTGCGCGATCTTCAAATTGATAAAGCCCAGGCTCGCCTGATAGCGCACGTTGTTTTCCGAAAAGGCTGCCTGCTCCACCGGCATTTCCACGGTGTTGCCGTCGAGCGAAGCCTGGTACGGATTGCGGTACTTCAAGTCGGCGGAAGGCATTGCACTGTCATTCATTGTGATATGCGATGCCTGCGTCATGGCCAGCGGCAGAGGTGCTGCATCGCTTTTGCTGAGAACCGCGCCGAAATCGATGTCGCGCGCCTTGTAGTTGGGCGTATCCGCGTTGGCGAGATTCGTCGCCAATATGCCGACGCGTTGCCCGTGCAGCAGCAGCGCTTGCTCATGGATGCCAAAAATGTTTTCAAACATGCGAACGACTCCTGTTGGGTTAGCAGTAGCAAGAGGTGTGCCAACCGCAAAAGCCCCGGCCACCCGCCGGCAAACGTGTCGCAGGTCGCAGGAAAGGCGGGCCGGAGCATGCGATTCGGCCATCGCAGCGGCCGCTGGCGGCAAGAACTTGCCGCTGCCCGCCATCTAAGCGGCGATTGCGCGCTACGGCCCTTAGGCGTATGCCGAATGGCACGGGGCTTGCTTGCTTCAGTTCAACCATGCGAACAGCGCCAAAATTTCGTCGCGCCACTTTGATTCGCCGCTTCGCCTTCGCGTTCGCGGCGTTGGCGGCGTTGGCGCTGACTCCGCTGCTTGCGGCTGCCGAGATCGTAGATCCGCCGGACACGGCGCAGCTCGAAGCGCTCGCGAAGTCGGAGGCAGCACTGCAGTTTCCCAAGCTGACCGAGCGGCAGCGCTTCCTGGTGGGTCCCATCGAAGCTCATCTGCAACATGAAAAGTGCAGCCGGCCCATCAGACCCGTGGTCGCCTCACCGCAGCACATGAAGGATCGAGTGATGATCGAGCTTCGCTGCCAGGACCCCAAGCCCTGGCACATTTATGTACCGGTCAGGATCGTCGGCACCTCACCCGCTGCCGTCGCCGTGCATGCCATCGTCGCGGGCACCGTGATCAAGGCCGGTGACTTGAAGACCGAAGAACACGATATTTCGGAGTTGCCGCTGGGCTTCCTGGACGATCCCGCCATTGCCATCGGCCTGACCGCCGGCCGGCCCATTGCCGGGGGAGCGTATCTGACGAATCAGCAATTGGTCGCCGCCAAAGCGGTGCAGCGAGGGCAATCGGTGACGTTGATCGCCGATGCCGGCGGCATCAGTGTGCGCATGGCGGGCCGCGTTCTGAGCGATGGCCTGATAAATCAGAGAGTTAGGGTCCAGAATCTGTCATCCGGGAAGATCGTCGAGGGAATCGCCCGCTCGGAACAAATAGTCGAGATTATTTTGCAATAGGTCTTCAGTGACCCACGTCACAGCCGATAAGGAATGTAGCGGGTGGTGTTGGACGAATCGCTAAAGTTCATCCAAACCCTGACGATAACAAGGCATGGGCAGCTTGATTGCCCCAGGAGACTTCGGTGACTGCCAAAATTAGTGGAATATCAACAGCCGAGCCGGTCGCAAAGCCTGCGGGTTCGGGCAGCAACAGCGTTGCGGCTGACAAATCGCAAGGCGAAGGATCAGCGGCTGCCTCGGCACCGACCGCCGATCATGTCACCCTGACCGACTCCGCGCGCTCTTTGCAAAAAATCGAAGAAGCGGTCGCCAAGACGCCGGTAGTCAATGCGGGCAAAGTCGCCGCCGTAAAACACGCTATCAGCTCAGGCACTTATAAAATTGATGCAGGCCGGGTCGCCGGCAAGCTCTTGAAGTACGAGCGCGGTCTGAAGTAGCCCATGAATCTGGATTCCCGCCGCCGTCTCGAAGATTTATTGGATCACGAGATCGAGCTTGCGCACTCGTTGGCGGCAACATTGGCGGCGGAACAGCACGCCCTGACCGGCGACTCACCGGCAGCCGTCGAACAAAATGCCGCGGAAAAGATTCGCGTCATTCAATCCATCGAGAAGCTCGAGCAAGAACGCCGCGCGCTGTGCCCCAGTCCTTTGAGCGCCGGTATCGCGGCGACCGTGGTGGAGCGATGGCGCGCGCTGATGCAGCTCATGGCCGGATGCCGCAGAGCGAATGACGTCAATGGTCACATCATTCATGTGCGCCAGCACCAAATTCGCCAGTTGATCGATATCGTGCGCGGCGGCCCTTCGATTACCTATGACCCGCAAGGCAAGACCTTCGCCAAGGCGCTGCGCGCCCTGGCCCGGGCCTGATATATGCTGGTTCTCAGCCGTCGTGCCGATGAATCGATCGTCATACAGCCTGCGGACGGCGCCGACGCGAACATGACCATGGCGCAATTGTTTGCCAATGGTCCGATTCAGATCACCCTTCTGGGCGGAAGCGGCCGGCGCATCAAAATGGGCATTGAAGCTCCCGAACAACTCGCCATCCGGCGAAAAGACGTCGCCTGAACGACCCTTGCGATCGTTGACCGCGCTGCGGTCGGATTTTACTTATCGGGTTGTCCGGCTTACATATCTTTGCGGCGTTTGTCGAGCCCTTCGCTATCGCCGTGGAATGTGCATAATGGTGTGGGATTCCTAAAAACAATCAACAGAGAGATCGTACGGATGGAGCGACGACTGCACACCCGCCACCGCGCGCGCACAACAGTGTACGTGGTGATGTCCGGCCGGAAGAGCCGCATTTGCAAGGCGAAGAACTTGAGCGCCAACGGCGTGTTTGTTGAAACGGAAAATCTGGGTCTTCGCAAGGGGCAACAAGTCCAGTTGGCTTTCGCGATCAACCTGGGTTTGGTCACGAAGATTCATCGCCGCACCGCGATTGTCGCGCACGTCACGCGCGGCGGCACGGGCCTCATGATGGAGCAGTTCGCGGGCCGCTGAGCTTGACACATCCTGTAAACTACAGGAATGCCACCCTTCGATCCTCCCCGCTCGGATGCAATCCGCATCCGCGGCGCTCGCCAGAACAATCTCAAAGATCTTGATCTTGATCTGCCGCTGAACGAGCTGATCGTGGTAACCGGCGTCAGCGGTTCCGGAAAATCCTCGCTGGTGTTCGATACCCTCTACGCGGAGGGTCAGCGCCGCTACGTCGAGACCTTCTCACCCTACGCGCGGCAGTTTTTGGATCGAATGGATAAGCCGCAGGTCGATCGCATCGAGGGTATTCCGCCGTCGATTGCCATCGATCAGACCAATCCGGTGCGCACTTCGCGCTCCACCGTCGGCACCATGACGGAGCTGAACGATCACCTGAAATTGCTGTTTGCCCGCGCCGCAGTTTTACACTGCCGCAGCTGCGATCGCCCGGTGCGGCGCGACACGCCGGCCAGCATCCAGGAGCATTTGAGCGCGCTCGCTCGCGCTCACGGCGATCCGAAGCTGCTGCTGACATTCCCGGTGCCCATACCGCAGAACTTCACCGAAGCTGAAATCAAGGGACTGTTGTCGGGCCAAGGTTACACGCGCATCCATGAGAAACGTGGGACCACTCTGCAAGTGATTCAAGATCGGTTTCGCTGGTCGGCGGTCGAGGCCGCCCGCGCCGGCGACGCCATCGAGGCCGCGCTCAAAGTCGGTCAAGGCCGCATCGACATCTATCCCGTGGAAGATGCCGCGGCCGGCAAGCCCGCTGCGCCGTGGCGTTTTTCCACGGCTCTGCATTGCCCGGACTGCGACATCAACTACAAGGAACCCAGTCCCAGCACGTTCAGTTTCAATTCTCCGCTCGGTGCATGCGATACCTGCCGAGGATTCGGCCGCAGCATCGGTGTCGATTACGGCTTGGTCATTCCGGATTCGTCCTTGAGTCTTCGCCAAGGCGCCATCAAGCCCTGGCAGACCGAGTCCTACAAGGAGTGCCAAACGGATCTGTTGAGATTCGCGCGCAAACGGGAAGTGCCGCTGGACACTCCCTGGCGCGACCTGACCGACGCCCAACGCACCTGGGTCATCGAAGGCGAAGGCGAGTGGACCAAGAATGTTTGGTACGGCGTGCGGCGCTTCTTCGCGTGGCTCGAAACCAAAGCGTACAAGATGCACATTCGGGTACTGCTGTCGCGCTACCGCTCCTATACCGAATGCAGTGCCTGCCGCGGCGCCCGCTTGAAGCCCGAAGCGCTGTTGTGGCGAATCGGCAATCCAGGAATGAACATTCGCGAGTTGATGCTGTTGCCTATCGATGACAGCCGCAAATTCTTCGCGGCGCTCGAATTGCCGGCGCTGCTCGATGAAGCCACGGATCTGCTGCTGAAGGAAATCCGCACACGCCTCAAATATCTTGGCGACGTGGGCTTGGGCTACTTGAATCTCGATCGCCAGTCGCGCACGTTGTCCGGCGGCGAGGTGCAGCGAATCAATCTCACCACCGCACTTGGCACCTCGCTGGTCAATACGCTGTTTGTGCTCGATGAACCCTCGATCGGCCTGCATCCTCGCGACGTCGAACGCATCGTCGGCGTCATGCACCGCCTGCGCGACGCCGGCAACACACTGGTGGTGGTCGAGCACGACCCCAAAGTGATCCAGGCGGCAGATCGCGTCCTCGACATCGGCCCAGGACCCGGCGAGCACGGCGGGGAAATCGTATTTTATGGACGCTTGCGCGACCTGCCGCGCGCCGCAGGATCGCTTACCGCCGATTATCTGTTTCGCCGCAAACGCGTAGAAGCGCCGCATGTCGCGCGGCGCGGCGAGCCATCCGGCGGCGCGTCATCCGGCGGTTTGCGCATCGAGGGCGTCGCCGAGCACAACCTAAAAAACATCGATGTCGCGATCCCGCTGAAGCGCCTGATTTGTGTGACCGGGGTCAGCGGCTCGGGCAAGTCCACCCTGGTGCACGATGTTCTGTTTCCCGCGCTGCTGCGCGCCAAGGGCAAGCCCACTGAAAATCCGGGCGTGCATGGCGCCCTCAAGGGCGCGGAGCTCATCGATGACGTTGTCATGGTCGATCAGAGCCGGATCGGCCGCACCACTCGCTCGAATCCGGCAAGTTACGTCGGCGCGTTCGATGCCATCCGCGATCTGTTCGCACGCCTGCCCGAAGCGCGCGAACGCAAGTACACCGCGGGCACGTTCAGCTTCAATGCCGGCAATGGCCGGTGCCCAGGTTGCGGCGGCAATGGTTTCGAGCACGTCGAGATGCAATTCCTCTCGGATGTGTACCTGCGCTGCCCCGATTGCGATGGGCGCCGCTATCGGCCCGAGGTGCTCGAAGTCAAGTTGTCCCGCGGCGAATTTCCGCCCAAGAGCATTGCCGATGTTCTGGACCTGACCGTGTCCGGAGCGCTTGAGTTCTTCTCCACCGATACGGAAGTTTGCCTGCGACTGGCGCCTCTGGCCGAGGTTGGACTCGATTATCTGCGGCTCGGCCAACCGGTACCGACGCTCTCGGGCGGTGAAGCCCAACGATTGAAACTGGCGGGTCATTTGGCGGACAGCGCGGTCCGGCTGCAGTCTCCCAAGAGGACGGCGGCCTCTTCCGGCAAAGATCGCCCCCGCCGCGGTTCGCTGTTCTTGTTTGACGAGCCCACCACCGGCCTGCATTTCGACGATGTCGCGAAGTTGTTGCGCGCCTTCAGGCGGCTGATCGATGCCGGGCATTCCCTGCTCGTGATCGAGCACAATTTGGACGTGATCCGTGCGGCCGATTGGATCATCGATTTAGGTCCGGAGGGCGGCGCAGCCGGCGGCGCTGTCGTGTGCACCGGCACCCCGGATGAGGTCATGCAATGCGCCGCGTCGCACACCGGACGCGCGCTCATGGAAGAAGAACTCGCGGGCCGCGCGGTGCACGACTCGGGCAGTATCACCCGGTATGCCGAAACGCCCGTGCGCCAACCGAACGCGCCGACCCATATCGAGATTCACGGAGCTCGGGAACACAATCTCAAGAATGTCGATGTGAACCTGGGACTCAATCAATTCACGGTGATCACGGGTGTCTCGGGCAGCGGCAAGAGCACGCTGGCATTCGACATTCTGTTTGCCGAGGGTCAACGCCGCTACCTCGAGTCGTTGAATGCCTACGCACGGCAATTCGTGCAGCCTTCGTCGCGCCCCGACGTGGACGCCATTTTCGGGATTCCACCCACCGTAGCGATCGAACAGCGCACCAGCCGCGGTGGACGCAAGAGCACCGTGGCGACGCTGACCGAGATCTATCATTTCCTGCGCCTGTTGTACGTCAAACTGGGCGTGCAGTACTGCCCCGCCTGCGATGCGCGCATCGAGCCGCAGTCCGCCGATGCCATTGCCGCGCGGCTGCTGAAAGATTATCGCGGCAAGAGCATCACCCTGCTCTCGCCTCTGATCGTCGCGCGCAAAGGCTTGTACACCGCACTGGCCAAGTGGGCGCGCGGCAAGGGTTTTGCTCACTTGCAAGTGGACGGCAAACTATTGCCGACCGCGAAGTGGCCGCGGCTCGACCGGTTCATGGAGCACAATATCGAATTGCCCATCGCCGAGATGAAGATCAGCGCGTCGGGCGAGGCGCAACTGCGCGACACGCTCGAGGTGGCTTTGCAGCATGGGCGCGGCGTGGTGCATGTGCAAACCGGATCCGGCGATCGGTCCGACGCGGGTGTCTTCTCGACCAAGCGCGCGTGTCCGAATTGCGGCACCGGATTTCCGGAGCTCGATCCCCGGCTATTTTCCTTCAATTCAAAGCATGGCTGGTGCAAGAGCTGCTTCGGAACCGGGCTGCAATTGCCGCAGTTCGACGCCGAGCAAAGCGGTGAGGAATCGGTGTGGCGCGAAGACGCGGAGGAAGCGACCGCAACCTGCGCGGAATGCGCGGGCCAGCGCCTCAATCCGATAGCGCTCAACGTGCTGTTTCGCGACACATCGATCGCCGCGCTGACGAATTTGCCTGTGCAGGATTTCTCCGCGCATCTCGCGAAATTGAAGCTGGTTGGCCGCGAACGTGACATCGCCCGCGATTTGCTGGCGGAGCTGTCCGCGCGTACCACATTCCTATGCGCCGTGGGGTTGGGTTATCTGCAATTGAATCGCGCAGCGCCCACCCTATCCGGCGGCGAGGCGCAGCGCATTCGCCTGGCTGCGCAGTTGGGCTCCAACCTGCAGGGCGTGTGCTACGTGCTGGATGAACCGACGATCGGTTTGCATCCGCGCGACAATGCCACGCTGCTGGATACTTTGGATCGGCTGCGTGCCAAGGGAAACACGCTGGTCGTGGTGGAACACGATGAAGACACCATTCGCCGGGCCGATCATGTGATTGATTTGGGTCCCGGCGCCGGTACCCGCGGTGGAAGCTTGGTCGCGCAAGGCACGGCAACCCAGCTCGCCCACCTCGGCAATTCGGTGACCGGCCGATGCCTGGCAGAGCCCCTGAAGCATTCCCGATCCCGGCGCCGCGAGGTGCATCGCGAAACACCCATGATCGAAATCAGCGGCGCGGTCCTGCACAATCTTCGCAAGCTCGATGCCCGCATCCCCAAGGGTCACTTGAGCGTGATCACCGGGGTCTCCGGATCGGGTAAGTCATCTCTGGCGCGCGATGTGCTCTTGAGCAACTTGAAGCGCCTGTTGTCACGGCCCGGCACGCCTAAGCGTGCGCGCAAATCCGAGGTCGCGCTGCTGGGCTGCGATGCCATCACCGGATGGCAATCGATCAGCCGCGTTCTGGAAGTCGATCAAACGCCCATCGGCAAAACCCCACGATCATGTCCCGCGACCTATATCGGTTTCTGGGATTCCATCCGCAGACTGTTTGCCGACACCACCGAGGCACGCATGCGCGGATTCACCGCCAGCCGTTTTTCGTTCAACACTGCGGGCGGCCGCTGCGAAGCCTGCGAAGGTCAGGGGATGCAGCGTATCGAGATGAGTTTCTTGCCGGATGTTCAGGTGCTGTGCGACGTCTGCGGCGGCAAGCGGTTCAATCCGGAGACCTTGAGCATTCTGTTCAAGGGCAGGAACATCGGCGAGATTCTCGCGATGAGCGTCGAGAGTGCTTTGGAATTCTTCAGCGCACAGCGCAGCGTCCACCATCCCTTGAGCCTGCTCGCTGACGTGGGCTTGGGGTATTTGAGCCTGGGTCAACCCAGCCCGACGTTGTCGGGCGGAGAAAGCCAGCGCATCAAGCTGGTAACCGAACTGGCAAAGGTCCGCACCGACGAGCTCGGACAGGACATTGCGCGCCGCGAAGGGCAGCACACGCTGTACGTGCTCGATGAGCCCACCGTGGGGCTGCACATGGCGGACGTCGAGAAACTCTTGCGCGTACTGCATCGGCTGGTCGACACCGGCAATACCTTGGTTGTGATCGAGCACAATCTCGATGTCATGGCGGAAGCGGATTGGATCATCGACCTGGGGCCCGAGGGCGGCTCGGGAGGCGGCCGAGTCGTTGCGCAAGGCTCCCCTGACGCCATCGCAGGCAAGCCGGAGAAGAGCCACACCGCGAGAATCTTGAGCGAGTTCCTGAAGCAACGCGGCGTGGCTTGAGGCGCAACGCGGCAACCGCATTTCTGCACGGAATATCAGCCGGCCGGATCGATCATAGCCTTGCTTGCGATGTTGGCCTTGCGAGGACGTGTTATGTGAGCGGTGATAAAAGCCAGTCCGGCTGCCAGGGACAGCCATGCTCCCGGCATCGCGCGATTTCCGGTTTCGTGGATCAGATACGTCACGATGACGGGGGTCGAGCCGCCGATAGTGGTTGCCAAACTGTAAGCCAGCGAGAAGCCGGCGGTTCGCACGGCAACGGGCACGATTTCCGTGAGATGCACGACCATCGCTCCGTTGTAGCCGGCGTAAATAAACGACAGCCAGAGTTCCACGCACAATAGTTTGACGAAGCTGGGCTGCTCGACCAGCCACGCCATCGCCGGATACGCGGTTAGCACGGCGATCCCGGCGAAGGACAGCAGCAGCGGGCGCCGGCCGACGCGATCAGACAGGGCGCCCATGAGAGGCAGCCAGATCAAATTGGAGATGCCCACACAGAGAGTGACGAGCAGCGCGTCGCTTTGCGAAAGCTTCAATATGCTTTTGCCGAAGGTCGGGGTGTACGCGGTGATGGTATAGAAGGACACAGTGGTCATCAGTACCATGGCCACTCCGGTCAGCAGGATGCGCCAATGCAGCAGCATGCCGCGGTAAATTTCGGCCGATGTCGGATGGTGCTTGCGCGCGGCGAATTCTTCGGTTTCCTGAAGGGTTCGACGGATCATGTAGATGAACGGGATGATCAAGCAGCCGACGATCAGAGGGATACGCCAACCCCAGGCGTCGAGCGCCTCGGGCGGCATCAAACTCGACAAGGCGTAGCCAAGAACGCCGGCGAAAACCACCGCCACTTGCTGGCTCGCCGACTGCCACGATACGTAGAAGCCTTTGCGTCCGGGAGTCGCGATCTCGGAAAGGTATACGGATACGCCCCCAAGCTCGACGCCCGCCGAGAACCCCTGACACAAGCGTCCCAATACGACCAGGATGGGCGCGAACAGTCCGATGCTGGCATAGCCGGGCACCGTGGCAATGGTCAATGTACCCACCGACATCAAGAGCAACGTGACCAACAGGCCTTTGCGCCGGCCGATATGGTCGATGTACGCGCCGAGAAAAATCGCGCCCAACGGCCGCATCATGAATCCGACGGCAAATGTGGTCATGGAAAACATAAGTGACGCGAATTCGCTGCTTGACGGAAAGTAGGCGCGTCCGATCGCCGCACTGAAGTAGCCGAAGATCATGAAATCGTACATTTCCAGGAAATTTCCGCTGGCCACGCGGAATACCGTCTTAATTTTCTCCATGCGTTGTTGAGGTGTCAGCATTTGCCGCGAGACTCGTGAAGCTGCACTGTGTCGACGCTGCACCCTCGCGTCAATAGACGCGAGGGTGCGGCGCTTAGAACTTCGCTCGGAAGCCGACGTAGTAAGTGCGCCCTATTATGTCGTAGGTCGCCGAGTCCGTGGTCAGGGGCTGGCCGCTGACGAAGGGCGGCGCCTTGTTGCCGATATTGGTGAGGCCCGCGTTCAGATCGAGATGCTCGATGACGGCCCAATGCGCATCGACATCGAAATAGTTGTAAGTCGGCACGCCTGGTGTGGTGCTGGTCGGATCGACTACCAGATCCTGGTGCTTCATCGCCGCTATGTACCGCCAATGCAATGCGGCGGAAACGGGACCGATGGCGTAGCCGAAAGACGTATTGGCCTTCCAGCGCGGGTGCGCCATTTCCGGGCTGACTTCGGTGTTGCCGATGCTGCCGGCGAAGTCCAGAACCGGAGAGCCCGGCAGGGACGAAACCTTGAACGTATGGGTGTAAGCGATCAAAGAATTGAGATGGAACGCCCCCGCCCGGTCCGATAGGCCCAGTGCATCCAGGCCAAAGCTCCAATCGACCTCCGTATCGATGCCGTCGGTTTTGTAGCTGGCGAGGTTGAGCAGTCCCTCGTGACCGAGCACGATGTCTCCGGTGTTGTGGTCGCGCACAATCTGCTGGCAGTAGATGTTGCCCGCCGAGTAGGTCGGGTTGCTGATGCCGTCGGAATTGAAACAGCGCGGCAGAATATCGGTCAGAGAAAGCGAGCCCACGGCGTTCGAGATGGAAATGCGGTAGTAATCCACTGATACCTGGAATTTATGCATCAGCGGACTGTCAAAGTGAGGAGTCCAGACCGTCCCTACGGAGAAAGTATCGGCCGTCTCCGGCGTGAGGTTCGGATTGCCGCCGGAGGTACCATGCACCGAATCGACGCCGTAGGTATAGGTCGGATACAGCGCCGCCGGCACTCCCTGCGCCTGGCACAGAGCCGCGACCTGCGTCGCATTCGCGCTTGAGCGAAACACGCTGCCGGTGGCGCATGGGTCGCCTGCGGCAGGGCCGGCGCCGATGTTCAAGTTTCCCGTCACGGTGGGAGCGAAGAGTTCGCCCAGACTCGGCGCGCGGATGGCTTTCGCGTAGCCGCCGCGCACCAACACCGAAGAGATCGGCTTGTAGTCAAGATCGGCCTTCCAAGTGTTCACCCCGCCGAACAGGTCGTATTGGGATCGCCGGCCGCCCAGATCGAGCGACAGTTCGTTGACGAAGGGCAGATCCTTGAGCACGGGGACCAGCAGTTCCGCGAATACTTCGCGGACATTTTGTGTGCCCGACGTCGGGATGGTGGTGTCGTACGAGAAGCTGTCGTTGTTGATCAGCCCCTGGTCGGGGCGATAGTCGAAACTGCTGCCGCGATAGTCGCCGCCCACAGCGAAACGAAGGTCGCCTGCCGGCAATGTCACGATCTTGCCCTGCACGGTAGCCTCGACGTTTTTCTGCGTCATCACGTTGACGTTGTTGTTCTCGCGCGTTGCAAATTCTGCGCAGCCCGGACTCAGCGGATTGCTGCCCAGTGGGTTCCAGGCGAATCCGACGCAATTGCCGGCGGAGCCCTGGTAGTTTGCCGTGCCGTTGAGAATCGCGGCGAACGCGCTCTTGCTGGAATCGTTCTGCTGCAGATTATTGAACAATGTGCGGCCGTAGGATCCGTACACATCCCAGGTCAGATCCGGCCCGCTGATGGGAATGTCGCCCTTCAAACCCACGACGGCTTGGAATACGTCGTACTTGAACGATTGAATGCGATCGCCGCTGGCGCTCAAGAGCTTGGTCAGAGTCAGCGGCTGCGTCAGGGCCGTCGGATTGGCCGGGTCGGCAGGCCGCGAAGCGAGAATGGTCTGAAGTCCGGCGTTGTTGACGACAAAAGGATTATTCAGCGGGATGAGTAGCTCCTTGCCCGGGCCGGTGGAGCCTCCCGCGGTCTCGTCGCGCGCGGTGGATTCCATGAAATTGAATTGCGTGTAGGCGGAAACGTCGTCGCTTAACTTGTAAGTGCTGCGCGCGAAAATGTTGTACTTCGTGAGCGGCACTTGAATCGCGAAGTACTGGCCCAGGGCTACTTCCGCCTGTTGGCAGTTCGGACTGATGTTCACGCCTTTCTGGGTGCCTACTCCCTTGTAATTCTGCACGCAGTTGGGTGCGGCGAGGTCCGTGAAAATCGTGCCATCGGTATTGACGCCCAGCGAACCGTTATACGCTCCGCTCCCGGCGATCGGCGTCGTTCCCGGATAGCCTGCGAGTACGCTGTTGACTGCGCCGATGGTGGGCGCAGTGCCGAAGGTTCCCGCGGGCAGGATTCCTTCCGGCGGTCGCGCGAGCTGCCGAATATTGGCGAAGAATGGCCGGTCTGCGCCGTGCACGACGCCTCGCTCGGTATATTCGATTGCCAGTACCATGTTGCCGCGGCTGTCGGCGAAGTTGCCGCCGAGCAGCGCGCTGACATGTTCATTCGCACCGTCTCCCGCAGTGGTCTCGCCGTGCTGATAGTTCAATTCTGCGCCGCTGAAGTTTTGGCGGAGCTTGAAATTCAGCACGCCGGCGATGGCATCGGATCCATAGGTCGATGAAGCGCCGCCCGTGATGATTTCGACGTTGTCGATCATCGACATGGGAATGGTATTGAGGTCGACCGACCCGTTTGGGTTCGACGACATCAATCGCCTTCCATCCATGAGAATCAGCGCCCGGTTCGGCCCCAGTCCGCGCAAGTCGCCATAGGCTTGGCCGCCGGCAAAACCGGTGGATCCTTGGACATCCCCGACCTCGCTCATGCCTTGAGCCGCGGCGAACTGCGGCATTTCGCCGATGGCCCTGTCCAACGTGGGCTGGCCCGCGGCCTGCAGAGCCGACTGATCGATCGTAACGATGGGACTGTCGGATTGATAATCGCGGCGCGAAATCCGCGATCCCGTGACCACAATCGCTTCGAGATTCTCGGTTTTTTCCGCCGCAACAGCCGGGGTGGGCGGCGTGTCGGCCGGTGCGGCGGAAGCGGCCGCGGAAGCCACGGCGCCTCCGATGAATGCCGCCGCGATGAAGGCTCGCGGCTTACTCCAAAATGCGAATGACGCGTGTGTGGATCCACCCTCAAGGCGTTTGTTTTCCATATGCTCCCCCAACATAGTTATTCGAGACGATTGACGCTCTTGGCCATGGTCGCCAGGGCATCAATGGTCACATCATGGGCGCTTACAGCTTTCAGGAACCTTTCAGCGCAGGCGAAACGCGGGGGTCAGGCGAAGGCAATACGCACGCGCAGCCCCCGGGGGCCGCTTCCCTTGCTCATTTCGATGTCCGCATTCAGGGAGGTGGCGAAGGATCGGACAATGGCCAGTCCCAGGCCGCTGCCCACGCGGCTCTGATCTCGGTTCATGCGGTAAAAGCGCGTGAAGACCTTGTCGTGTTCGGCATCTGGTATGCCGGGGCCGTCGTCTTCCACGTCAACCACCGGCTTGCCGTCATGATCGAAGAGCCTGACCACGACGCTGCCGCCCGCGTCGTTGTAACGGATCGCGTTGTCGATGAGGTTGGCGAAGATTTCACTGATCATGATGGGATTGGCCATGGCCGGGAAGCGCTTTTGTTCGGCCTCGAAATGCAGCTCGACCGATGCCTCGAGCGCCTGGGGCACATGCTTCGATGCGATGTCCTGAATCACCTCTCGCAGGTCAATCTCGCCAGAATCGCTGTCGACGGATTGACCGCTGTCGGCGCGCGCCAACTTGAGCAGCTGGATCAACAACCGCTGCAGCCGATCGGAGGCTTCCTGAATGTCCCTGAGCGAGGAATAGGCTTCGTTGTTCGGCGGAATGATGTTGCTGAGAACAGATATGTGCGCGCGCAATACACTGAGGGGCGTTCTCATCTGGTGCGAAGCGTCGGCCGTGAAGCGGCTCATGGTCATCTGCAGACGCTCTGCCTCGAGGGCGCTGGCGCGCAAGGTCTCCAACGCCTTCGCCATGCTGCCGAGTTCATCGGGGCTTCCCGTCGAGGGCACGGCCTCGTCGAATTCGCGGCGGCTGAAGCGCGCGATGGTCCCAATCAACAGCTTCATCGGACGCGCCAGCCGGCGCTGCACATTTACGAGCGCAAAAACACCGAAGGCGATCACCGCAATCAGTCCCAGCCCCGACACCAACAGCATGCGAGACGCGGCGGCGCGCATGGCTTCCGCGTGCGTATTCGCCTCGTCTTGGGCTTGCTGAGCGATTGCGAGTATGGCGTCGAAGGGTCCATCGCAGAGGGCCGTCCACTCCGCGCTGCCGACGGCCGGTCGGCCGGAATTGTCGAATTTTGCGGCAATGGCGTCCACTTTGGCCTGTCCCAACTGCGTTTGGTTGCGTGCGACGTCGATTCGTTGTTGCATGGCAGTCGAAACGCCGGGGCGCAACAAGAACTCATCCAACGTGTGCCACGCCGCCGTGTAGACCGCGCGGTTGCCGGACCACATCTCGAGCAGCGCGGCGTTCAGCGGCGCACTGGTTTCGACATTGGAGCGCAACTGCGAGCATTGCAGGCCGTAACGGTCGCGAATTGTCCATGCCGTACGGCGCACCTGCACCATTTCGGCAATCAGCGGATCGCCGATCCGCACCGTGTTGCCGACCGCCGCGGAGGCGGTGTTGAGCGCGTCGATCGTGCCATGAATGGCCTCGCGCCAACCGTCGATATCATGCAAATTGCGCGCGCTGCGCGGCCGCGACACTTGATCGTCCACTGTGCTTTGCAGCCCTTCCACTTTCTGCCAGGCAGACTGTATTGCAGCGGCCAGTTCGCCGTGATTCGCGATATCGGTGGCCTGCAAGGCCCGAAGCGCGCTCGTCACAGTACCGGATGCATTGTGGCGCGCGGCGTCGATCACGGGAGACGGGTCGTCTTGAGAAATCAGGGAAGTGCTGATCTTCGGGACCTGCGCGCGCACGGTCAGCAGCGCATTGAACAGCGTGTGATCGGTACGGGTAAGGCGGGCGATGCGGCCGGCCAATTCGTAACGAGACCAGGCCTGCGCGGCCAGGATTAGCGCGGCCGCGAGCAGACCGATCATCAGAATGCCCAATGATGCGATCAGGAACTTTGTTATCGAGGATTTGAACATGCGCGAAGGGCACGCCCGCGGTCACGAAGCCTGGAGCATGTAGCCCAGACCGCGCATGGTCTTTATCGCCGGGCCGTCCGGTTCGAGCTTTCTGCGCAGCCGCGCTATGTGCACTTCCAGCGCGTTCGGCGCCACTTCATCATCCAAACTGAAAACCTCGGCGATCAGCCGTTCTTTGGAGACTACTTCGCCGGCTTTCGCCGTCAGTCTATCGAGTACCGCCCATTCACGCCGGCGCAGTTGCAATGGCCGTCCCGCCACGTCCGCCGTGCCATGCGTTCGATCGATGGTCAGATTGCCGATCACAAGCACGGGGCTTGGATCTCCGTGATCACGGCGCAGGAGCGCGCGCACGCGCGCGGCCAATTCGCTGGCGTTGAAGGGTTTCAGAAGATAATCGTCAGCGCCGAGGTCCAAGCCTTTGACGCGGTCGGCGATATTGTCGCGGGCGGTCAACACCAGAATGGGTGTCTTGCAGCCATGGGCTCGCAGCCGCTTGATGACCTCAAATCCAGACATGTCCGGCAATCCGATATCCAGGATCACCAGGCTGGACGGCTCGGAATTCATCAAATACAGCGCCGTTTCGCCGTCCTTGGCACTGTCCGCAGCATGCCCGGCCGCCTTCAGCAGCGCGATGATGCCGCGCGACAGCGCAGGGTCGTCCTCAACGAGAAGTACGCGAGCCATGATCCTTCAACCCGTTGCCCTCGCTCAATATCGTGGTTTCCATCAGAACACCGAGGAGTTTTGCCACGGGGACTCCGTGTCACAAGCATGGGGAAGGATAAACCAGTGTTTTCCAAAACGCACGACGCATGCGGTTGGCAGAGAAGCGTCGATGTTGATGTGGCTCGCAGCGCGCCGGCCACTTCAGGCGCAATCGGCCAATTCGTTGTCGTCCGCGGCTTCCGAGTCTGAGGAAAACAAGGCGGTATCCGAAGCGATCTGCTTGCCCATGAAGGCGATCTTGTCCCATTCGCCTTCGCCGAGGCG
>Ga0193728_1000549_pt1 | contig 18216 bp, 23 predicted proteins | sample U1c1metaG_FD_143037 | JGI IMG/M metagenome (GOLD analysis project Ga0193728, IMG submission 143037) | Soil microbial communities from a riparian zone of the East river system, Colorado, United States - U1c1 | ecosystem: Environmental > Terrestrial > Soil > Riparian zone | place: USA: East River...
AAGTTTGGGTGTGGCATGGCGCTATGCGGAGCCTGCACCGTACATATCGAAGGCGAAGCGGCCCGTTCTTGTGTGACGCCCATCGCGAACGTTGCGGGCAAGAAAATTACCACCATCGAGGGACTTTCCACCGATGGCACTCATCCTGTTCAGCAAGCCTGGATGGAAATCAACGTTCCGCAATGCGGATACTGTCAACCGGGACAAATCATGTCCGCGGTCGCGCTGCTTTCTAAAAAGGCATCGCCAAGCGACGCGGAAATTGACGACGCCATGAGCGGCAACATCTGCCGCTGCGGAACGTATCAACGAATTCGCCAGGCAATTCATCGCGCCGCAACGATGCAAAGCCAGAAGGCCTAACCCCCAAGGCCCGATCTCAGATGACGCTGGTCATAGACCAGCGGTGCTGGTACTAATCACCTACCCAAGGTTCTGGCGATTCACTCAAAATTTTGCTATTCTGAGCACATCATGGGTACAGGGCTGCATCCTGAAGTTAAGGAGCGGCACCGGAGGCCAACATGAGCTTCACTTCGAATACCGGCGACGCGAAAATCACCGTCCCGGACATCCAGCAGCGAAAATCCCAGGCAGGTTCCCCCACCAATAAGAAAATTGCTTGTCTGACCGCCTACGACTATCCGACCGCCCGCTTGCTCGATGAGGCTGGCGTTGACGTCATACTCGTCGGCGACTCACTGGGCATGGTGGTGCTGGGATATGACAGCACGCTTCCCGTGACCGTCGAGGAAATGCTGCATCACACTCGCGCCGTCCGAAGAGGCGCCCGTCGCGCTCTGGTAGTCGCTGATATGCCGTACGGCAGCTACCACACCGACATGGCTGAATCCCTGCGCAACGCCATGCGCTTCATTAAAGATGCCGGCGCCGAAGCCGTAAAAGTGGAAGGCGGCGAGCGTCGACTGGAATTGATCGCGCGATTCTCGGAAGCCGAAATTCCCGTGATGGCTCACGTGGGACTGACCCCGCAATCCGTGAACGCCTTGGGCGGTTATCACGTGCAAGGCAAAACGCCGATCGCCGCTGAACAATTGCTGCGCGATGCCCGCGCGGTAGAGGCTGCTGGCGCCTTTGCGATTGTGTTGGAGGCCATACCACGAGAGTTGGCAGCGCAGATCACCAAAGAGATGCGCATCCCCACCATCGGCATCGGCGCGGGCCCTGATTGCGACGGGCAGATCCTGGTATTGAGCGATATGTTGGGCTTAACCTTTGGCCAGACGCCAAAATTTTCACGCCAGTACGCGGGCGTGGGAGAAATAATTTCGGGTGCGGTACGTGAATATTGCGAGGACGTTCGCAACGCCACATTTCCTTCGGATGCCGAGTCTTACCATACGCCGCAAACCGGCAAAAATCGCAAAACCATTTCCATCACCGGCTAATCGGCCCTTACAATCAACGGGAGGAAAAGATGTCGCCGGACGACATTCGCTTTCTTTACGATTACAACGCTTGGGCTAACCGGCGTTCGCTGGATTCCGCCGCAGCGCTGACCGTGGAGCAGTTTACTAAGCCGCTCGGCTCCAGCTTTTCTTCGGTGCGTGATACGCTCGCGCATATTTGGGGCTGTGAGTGGCTCTGGCTGGAACGCTTCCAGGGCCGCTCGCCTGCTTCCTTGCCCGAGGTTGGGCAGTTCCATGAAATTTCTGCGCTAAGAACGCGTTGGCAAGAGCATCAGGCGCGGCTTAATAAGTTTGTAGCCGGTGTTACGCAAGACGATTTAGACGGCCCGCATGAATATCGCACGCTGAACTTTGGTCAATATAGCAATCCACTTTGGCTGTCGATGCAACATCTGGTCAATCATGGAACGTATCATCGCGGGCAAATCACTACCATGCTCAGGCAATTAGGTGCCAAGCCGCTCTCCACCGATGTAATCCATTTTTATCGCGAGCGTGCCGGCGCCGCGAATACCTGACCGCTCTCCCTTCTCGTGGAAATCATAAGAACTGTTTCCTGGATGAAAGAATTCGCGCGCAAGCAACGCGAGGAAAATCGCATTTTCGGGCTGGTTCCCACCATGGGCGCGTTGCATGCAGGACATCTATCTCTCATCAAGCAGGCACGACAGCAGTGCTCTTCCGTGGTGGCGAGTATTTTCGTGAATCCCACGCAGTTCGGCCCCTCCGAGGACTTTGCGAAGTATCCGCGCACTCTGTCATCGGACATAGAAAAACTGGAAAGTGCCGTCGTACATTACCTGTTTCTGCCGGAAGCGAAGGACATTTATCCCCAGAATTATTCCACTTACGTAAACGTTGACGGCTTAAGCGAGCGCCTGGAGGGCCGCATTCGGCCAGGTCACTTCCGCGGTGTCAGCACCGTGGTGATGAAACTTTTGCAGATCGTTCAGCCGCAATTTGCATATTTCGGGAGAAAAGACGCGCAGCAGGCAGCCATCATTTCGCGAATGGCGAAAGACTTAAATCTCGACGCTGAAATGGTAACCTGTCCAATTGAGCGCGAACCAGATGGATTGGCCATGTCGTCGAGGAACGTGTATTTGAATCCCAGTGACAGGCAATCTGCTACGGTGTTGCATCGCACCTTGCAAGCCGCACAACTGCTTTTGCAAAATGGCACCCGGGACGCCCTTTCCTTACAGTCCGCCATGCATCGCGTCCTCAAGGAAGAGCCCAGAGCTAAAGTCGATTACGCGGAAATTGTGGATGCCCAGACGTTCGAACCGTTGACACACATCAACCGCAAGGCCTATGTCCTGATCGCCGCGAAATTCGGTGAAACGCGTTTGCTGGATAACATGCTCGTCGATTTTAGTGCGGGCGGTCAGTTGACCTCTGAATTGTAGTGAAATCTTCCGAAATCCCCTCACGGTTTTGTCTTTCGGTCATTCCATGATGTGAAAGTAGCCATCCCGCTGCAATATGCGCAACGGAATTCCAAACAACCCCGAGATGCCTTCAGAAGTAAGTACCTCGGCCTTCGAACCGTCCGCGATAATGCGCCCGTCGCGAAGCAAAATTACGCGTTCTATCTCCGGAATAATCTCCGAGATGTGATGCGTCACCAGCAGAATCGCAATACCCGATTGCGCCAGCTCGCGCATCGCCGCGCGCAATTGCAATTGCGCGGCAATATCCAGCGCATTGCTGGGCTCGTCAAATAGTAAAGCCTGCGGATCATGCACCAGCGCCCGTGCGATTAGCGTGCGCTTCGCTTCACCGGAAGACATGCGCGCGACGGAACGACCGGCAAGATGCGCGACTCCCATGCGTTCCAAAGCGCGATCCGCTAGCGCCAGTTGAGCCGGATCGGGATGATGGTGCGGAAATATGCGCGTGCTACTGAAAAATCCCGATAACACCACATCCCGGCCCGTCGCGTCGGTAGTACAGGCCCCCAGCAAATCGGGTGAAACGATCCCCAGGAGCGACCGCAACTCAAAAATATTCCAGCGTTCGTGCCCCAGGATCGAGATGGACGAGCCTTCCCGGACAACTGGATAGCACTCGCGAGTGATAGTTTTAATTAACGTCGATTTTCCGCAACCATTAGGGCCCAAGATGCACACGTGCTCGCCAGCCTCGATACGCAGCGAAATATCATCCAGCGCAGGACGGGCCACTTGAGGACTTAGTGCATTCGGGGCCACCGGATCGTCTGCGGTCCCACGAAAAACAGTTACGTGCATAAAGTTAAGAAGCGGCGGCGAGGAACTCATCAATGCGACTTGGGCTCCGTGACAACTGCAGTTTTCATTCTAGCCGACCAATGGCGGCGGGTAGTCACAAACCCATCTAGATGAGAAAAAAGGGGTTAGAAAACCAGCGATAAAAAAGTAGGAGGTGAAAGCAACAGTTTCACCTCCCGGGGTGGGGTGATGCATGACAAGCGTCTGGAGGGATGCAGTAGCTCACCCTGCCAGGCAAGACTACAGCCTCATTCGCTTACTGCGGTAACCAGTGCGTCAGGAGGCCCACCGCCCAAAGGCTTGTCGTTGTTGCGTTTTTAACATCTGCAATGGGCGATGTCAACGCCTAAGGGCCCGCCAATCTCGAGGTTTTGTTTCCTGCCATACAGACCGAATAAAGGGAACCACCCTGCTAGAACATACTTAAGCCCCCCACGATTTTCGATTGGCATGCCGCCCAAGAACGGCTACCTGCGTTACACCCCGAAGATTTCGTTGATCTTTCCTGCCAGCTTAAGATCCAGGTCACTGATGCCACCAACACTGTGGGTGTTCAGATCAATTACGACTTTGTTCCACACATTGAACCATTCCGGGTGATGGTTCATCGCTTCCGCCACCAGCGCCACGCGAGTCATGTTTCCAAAGGCTGCAACGAAATCCTTACATTCGAACGCGCGATGCAGCTTGCCGCTTTGTAAGGTCCAGCCTTGCACCTCGTCCAGACGCTCTTTAACTTCCGTTTCAGTAAGCTTTTTTGCCGCCATTTAGGTTCTCCAATGTTGGAAGTATGCGGCGATTCAGACACCGTAGACAAGCCTCATAAGCCGATTCATGGGCTTTGGCGTTGCCTGCACTAGCGAATTCCTCTATCGTTAGGGTTTCGTTTTCATACAAATTGCGCGGTGTGCCACAGCCGCCCAAAGGCCAACGACTTTGAAAAAGAAAATTCGCGCCATTCAATATGGCGTCGGTCCTATCGGCGCCTCCATCGCCAGGCTTATGCGAGAAAAGTTCGCCATCGAAATTATTGGTGCCATTGATACCGATCCAGCCAAGGTGGGCCGCGACCTCGGCGAGGTTGTGGGCGCCACCGATGCTCCCTGGGGCGTGAAAATTTCAGACGACGCCCCTCACGTCCTGGGCCAGGCGGCGGATGTGGTTATCCATTCCACCTCGTCCGCGCTGCCGAAGGTCATGGAGCAGCTGCTGGCCTGCCTTGAAGCCGAATCCTGCGTAGTATCCACGTGTGAAGAGCTTTCCTACCCTTATCGTACCTATCCCGAGCTAGCCGCGCGTCTCGACACTGCCGCCAAAGAGTGGGGTGTGGCGTTAGTAGGAACAGGGGTCAACCCCGGGTTTGTTCTAGACAAGCTACTCATCACCCTTGCATCTGTATCGCAACGCATTGAGCATGCTAGCGGGCGCCGCATCGTAGACGCCGCCAAGCGGCGTGAGCCATTACAAAGGAAAATCGGCGCAAGTATGTCCCTGGAAGAATTCCGCGAAAAAGTTGCCGCGGGAATTATTAAGCACGTCGGCCTGCCAGAATCCGTTGCCATGGTCGCGGATAGTTTGAATCTGGACGTTAACGAAATTACCGAATCAATCGACCCCGTCGTCGCCAGTGAAACGGTCCAGACCCAATACCTGACAGTTGCGCCTGGTCAGGCCGCAGGCGTTCATCAAATCGCGCGGGGCCTCTCCAATGGAAAAGAACTGATTCATCTCGAACTGCAAATGTACGTGGGCGCCAAAGAGCCCGGCGACACCGTAGCGTTGCAAGGTCATCCAAATATAAGCCTGACCATCCCGGGAGGATCGCCCGGAGACATGGCCACCGCCTCGGTAGTGGTGAATTCCATCCCGGTGATCCTCGACGCTCCCGCAGGGCTGCGCACCGCTCGCGACTTGCCGATTGGATTTTTCTCGCCAAACGCGCGCCCGTGAGCGAGCCGTGAGACCCCGGGGCAACTCGGTGCAAATGTAATTTTCAAAAATCTGTGTGCTTCGAAGTCATTTCTTCCAGAACTTCATAACTGCCGAGTAATCCAGGTCTTCCTTGGTCGCTTCTTTCACGGTGGAGTAGGTCTTGAATGCCGCTTCTGTAGCTGGAAGTTCCACGTGTGTCTGCCGGGCAAGCTCCAGCGCCAGTCTCATATCTTTGTGCATCAATCGCAGCGGAAAACTTGGCGGGTAGTCGCCCTTCAACAAGTTTTGCGACTTGATGTCCAGCACACCTGATCGCGCCATGCTGGACTGCATGACTTCCACCAGTTTTTCTCCCTGCAAACCGGCGGCCGTCACCAGTGCAAGAGCTTCCGCAAGCGCATCCACCTCTAATGCCAGAATCAAGTTCATGGCCAGCTTGATGGTCTGGCCGGCGCCATTGGGCCCGAGATGAAACCATTTCTTCCCCAAAACGCGAAAAACAGGCTCAGCCTCAATTAGCGTCGCGGCATCACCGCCCACCATGAAAACAAGTTCGCCTTTTTTAGCGCCCCAATCGCCTCCGGTGACCGGCGCGTCAAGAAAGCGCACCCCTCGTTCCTCGCAAGCCGACGCTACCCTTCGCGCAAGAGTCGGGGATACCGTGCTGGAATCAATGTAAATACCGCCGCGTTGCAGGCTTTTCATCGCGCCGTTCTGTCCCCACAAGACCTCTTCCAGCGCCGGCGGATCGCTAACGATGGACAGCACAAATTCACAATTAGCCGCCAGCTCCCGCGGCGATAGCGCGAGTTTCGCGCCCGCGGCAACCAGCTCAGCTGCACGCGATGCGGTGCGATTCCAAACCGTCAATGGAAAACCGGCTTTCAACAAATTCATACCTATGGGCTTGCCCATCAGCCCTAAGCCAATCAGTCCCACCTTCGTTTGCGGTCCTATTACGGAATTCACATAAACCTCCGCTCTATCGAAAAGCATCTCCAACGATTTTATTCACGCAACGAATTCAATTGTAGCGTACTCGAATTTTCTAAACTCGGAAGGGATGCAGGCCGAAGATGTCGAAATGAGAAGCGGAAAAATGAGGAGGGTATTAAATATTAGATCGCTGAGGTCGCGGAAAAATCATTGCAGTCTTTAGGCGATTGACGGCGGATTCTTCCTCCCCGCTTTCGGGTTCCTGGTTTGCGTTAGCTATTTGAGCGGTTTCTGCCGTGGAGGGCTGCGAAATAGGGGTTTTCTCTTGTGCGGCAGACCCTACAGGTTCCGGTTTCTCTGCTAAACGCACGATGCAGGGGTAAGGAATTTCCCAACGAAAGTGCCGGTGCTGGCCCTTCTGTTCGAGGTTCTGCTCCAGGAAAATGGAGCGTCCTGTATCACCGACAAATGTTCCGGAGGCTGGCAACAGAATATCGCCCGCGCGATATTGGACTTCCACCTGAAGGCCGAGGAAGGCGGAATAACGGGCCATGGAGTACAGTTTCGAGCGCAGTAGATATATCGTCAATGGTACGTAAGTCCCAGTTACCGGCCAGCTGGCTTTTGGTCGCTTCGCACGGAAAACATTTGCCAATGAACTAGCGCGTAAAATCTTCGATCACCGCCTCGGCCGCGCGACACCCGCTAAACATGGCACCATCGATCGAAGCATTGTCGCGGTGATCTCCGCAAACATAAATTCCAGGGCGAACGCGCACCGACCAGGCTCCAGCGTGCCCGGATATTGTTGCGGCTGAGCATGCGGTATTTTGTAACTTTTCAAAAGCCGCCACGAACGCGCCACCACGCCAAACCGATTTTTCATTTGCGCGATAACAAACCCGCTTAACTGCGCCTCGGTGAGTTCCTGCGTCCCAAGTACGGATGCGGAGATGAGATGTTTTCCTGCCGGCGCATATGACGGCGCGACCTGGCTCATCACCGCAAAATTATTTACCGATCCAGCGCCATCTCCGTTCCGCGTACGCATCGCTCCCGGAACGGGAGGCTCTTCCGCAGGGTAATAAAAGCACTGACGCTCCGCGAGGCAGATTCAGCCTCCCCTATCAGATGTGCCGCTGACGGGCCGTCGGTGGCCACCACGATGGCCCGGGCCCTCATGCTTTCCCCGCCTGCCAGGGTAATTTCATTTTCGTGCAGGGATTCGACGCGCGAGTTCAACCGCAGCACCGCATCCGCACTGAATTTCTCCGCAATCTGCGCCAGTATCGCGCCCCATGCCCCGCGCGGGAACCCTGGTCGATCCTTCGGACAACATCTTGAAGACAAACTCAAACATGCGGCTGGTGGTTTTCAGTTCGCTGTCCAACAAGATCCCCCCGACAAACGGACGAAAAAAACGGTGAATGATTTCCTGGCGGAATCCTTCTGATTTCAGAACATCTTTCGTGGAGCGTTCTGGCTGCTTGAAAATCTCTTCAACGGAAGTACGCTTCAGACGACTCCCCAGCCGCGGCCATGCGCAATTTGTCCCCCAGTGTGCCAAACTCCGACCGCTGCGCCTCCCGCCACATCCCGGGCACCCGCCCCGGATCGACCATCGGGTTCAAGCGTCCGGCAAACCACGACAATGCCCCGGGAGAAAAAGATTTAAGATCAAGTCGCGAGTAATTCAGCACCTTATGAGCTTCAGAATGGTTAGTAGCACCTGAAATCCGCGGTCCAACAAAAATCCGTCCACTTCGTCGGTGCGCACTCGGCCGCCAATTCCATCCGACGCTTCCACAATTTGAAAGGTGATGCCCTCGTCGGTAAGGCGCTTCGCGCAACATAATCCAGCCAAACCAGCGCCAACAATTAAAACGTCCGCACTCGTCGGCATGATCTAGGATTCCTTCTGGAGCTAAATCGAAATCAAATTGACAAAAGATGAACCCTAATCCTGAGGCATCGGCCGGATTTCGCGCAAGTCGTGTCGGAAGTTCGGGGATCGCCGACGCCGTCTTAGGATTTGCTGGAAGAAGTGTTTGTTTCCTTGACAGAGGAAAAGGAAGAGCGTTTCTGCGATTTATGGCACACCCTGGCCAGTCGCTTCGCTCACTAGTATTTACTGTTGGCCCACCGGCTTCACAGCCGTATCAGCCCTCGCGCCGTCCGGAAGTTTACCAGCCGTTTCAATCACCTGCTGCGCCAGATAATTCGTGGAGCGCGCTTCATCTCGCGCAATCGCCAGGTAAGCCGCGCGCAACAACTGTTCTTTGCGATTTCGCAAGGTATCCCGGATGGTTTGCTGTACTTGCGGCTCGGCAAGTCCTCGCAACCCAGGCGACTCCCGGGTGATCAATTTCAAAATCCTGTATCCTTCTTTTAACTGAATAGGCTGGCTCACCTGCCCCGGTTTCAAGCCCAGCACCGTCTTCTTCAGTGCCGGATCAGACTGGTTGAGCGCCGACTCCGGCACATAGCCCATATCCCCGCCGGTCGCCGCCGAATTCATATCTTCCGAATAATCCATCGCCAGTTGCGCGAAATCCGCACCGCTGTTCAGCCGGTCCATCAACATCTTTACTTTACGCTGCGCTTCCGCCTCATTCGTCGCATCATCATTCTTACGGTTGCGGATTTGCGGTTCTTTTCGAGGAGTAACCACAATCTGCGCGATTCGGAATTGCGGCTCCGCCACGTTAAATTGTGCTTTATTGGCGTTGTAAAAGTCCGCTACATCTTGGTCGGTTATTGAAATCTTGGCGACTACTTCGCGGTTCAACAGCTTCTGTATCGATAGCTGTCGCCGCAGATCCCGCTTCAAGTCGTCCACGGATACGCCGCGCTCTTTCAATTGCCGCTGAAATTCATCCTCTGTGAACGGGCTTTTCAGCTCCGTGAACTTGTCTTCCACCTCGCCATCGCTGGCTTCCAGGTTCAATTTCTTGGCGCGCTCAATCAGAATTTCATTGTTGATCAGCTCATCCAGCACATTCAGCTTTAGCGATAACGCCTCCTCCTGTGAAGGCGCCTGCCCTTCCGGATTTATCCGCGTCCGGTAATATTTCTCCACTTCATCTTTGCGAATCTCTTTTCCATTCACTACCGCCCACACATCCGGCGAATGCTGCACCTGCCGGTTGCAGCCCGCCACGCAAGCCACAGCCAGCAGTCCTGCGACAGCGATTGGTTTTGCAATGGCACCACGCACACGCCCGGGAACAGCGCACTTCGCGCGCGCATGAAAACCGCTTCGCAACGGATTGGCAACCAAGTGAATGCTCAGGCAGCTTTCTTTACTTTGCCCGCGCGAATGCAGGCCGTGCACACGCGCATCTGCTTTCGAGCTCCAGACACCAGTGCGCGCACCCGCTTCAGATTCGGGTTCCAGCGCCGCCTCCGCGTATTATTCGCGTGGCTGATCACGTTACCGTAATGCGGCCCTTTGCCGCAAAGTTCACACTTCATCGCCATTGTTAGTCCTGCTTCTTCGGATTATTCGAAAACCGATAGCCCTTAGTCTAGCAGACCCGCACCCTGCCGTGAAAGCCAAGCACGTTCTGTCGCTGCCGGGAGCGCGACCCCCTCAAAACCCACAGTCTGCGCCTGAATACACCGTTTCACCGATGGACTTGCTTGTCCCCAATTGCAACCATCCCCGCTACAACCAGGCGCCGCTTTTCCTTGGCACGTTTCCTTGGCACGCCTCGTTGAATTTTCAAATTATTGTCCCCGGAGTTGTCGCTACACGAAATCAGACAACCCCTTAGGTACTCCGCTGGATGGCTACCGAATGGGTTGCCGCTTAGTTTGAATTTGCTGCATAAATTTATGGAGGAAAGTCATGGAACATCAGGCTCTTAAAGAACTATATATCGACGAACTGAAAGATATTTATAACGCTGAAAATCAGTTGGTGAAAGCTCTCCCGAAAATGGCCAAGGCCGCCAACTCCGAGGAACTTCGCACCGGCTTCGAAGAGCATCTTGAGCAGACCCGCGGTCACGTGCAACGCCTTGAGCAGATCTTCAAGGAGTTGGGCGAGAAGCCGTCAGGCAAGAAGTGCAAGGGCATGGAAGGGCTCGTGGCCGAAGGCCAGGAAATGATGGGCGAGGATTTCGAAGACGACGTAATGGACGCGGCGTTGATTTCCGCGGCCCAGCGCGTTGAGCACTACGAGATCGCCGCCTACGGCACGGTCCGAACCTACGCTGAATTGCTGGGCGAAGACACCGCCGTGCAGCTCCTCGAACAGACCCTCGAAGAAGAAAAGGAAACCGACCAGAAGCTCACCGACATGGCTAGCGAGATTAACGTGAGAGCCATGGGCGAGGGCTCAGAGCAACGTTCCGCGGAAGACGAAGAAGAGGCGCCGGTCCGCAAGAAGGCCAGGGCCGCCAGGGCTTAATTTTTATGACCTCACCGGACGGGCCTGACCAGAAGCGTCGCTTGAAGGAAACGGACATCGACCCGAGCGGCGAGCTTACTTCCGATCGCACCGGGGAAACCGAAGATACCGGACCCGGAACTGGAAGCCGAACCGACAACCAGCCGCCCGAAAATCGGGAGAATCCGACTCGATCCGAAAACCGCGAAAGCGGAAACCGTGATAGCGAAAATGCTCCAGCACCAGGCCACGAAGAATAGTTAGTCACCCCGATTCACGGAAACCGGGCTCGCACGCAAGTCCCGTGTGCGAGCCCGACTTACTTTTTCTCGCAGCCATATTTACCTGTAGAATTCGAAAATGCCGCTAGACGAATATCGCAAAAAACGTGACTTCAAAATCTCCCCGGAACCTTCCGGAGAGAAGGTGCCCAAAGCGCCCAAGTCATCTTTAATTTACGTCATTCAGAAACACCGTGCTTCTCAACTCCATTACGATTTCCGTTTGGAATTTCGCGGCACCCTTCTGTCTTGGGCGGTTCCTAAAGGCCCCTCGCTTGACCCCTCCGTAAAGCGTCTTGCTATGCAGGTTGAAGATCATCCCGTTGAATATGCCAGCTTTGAAGGTGTGATTCCCGAGGGTGAATACGGCGGCGGCACCGTAATGGTTTGGGATCAAGGCACCTGGACTCCCGAAAGCCCGGACGTCGCTGCCGCGCTCGAAAAAGGCGACCTGAAATTTACGCTGCACGGAAAAAAACTTAAAGGGTCTTGGGTGCTCGTTCGAACCCACGGCTACGGCAGCAGCTCCAAAACCTCCTGGCTCTTAATCAAACATCGAGATAATTTTGCTTCGGCCGACGCGGATGTAGCCGAGGAAATGCCGCGCTCAGCCGTGTCGAATCGCCTGCTGGCGGAAATTGCGCGCGACGGTGGCGGCGACGTCGAGAAAGCCGCAACAGGCGACCCAACCATCAAGGCCGCCGCCAAATCAGCCAAAACCCCAAAAACTTCACGAACCACTTCTGCGAAAAGCGCTCGCCCGGCATCCGCCTCCAAAACACTCAGCGCCCGCACCCCAAAACGTCGAAAAACTTCCTCCTAAAGTGGAGCTTTTCAACCAATGCTCGCCACTGTGGTGCGTGAGCCTTTCCACAAGCCCGGCTGGGTCTATGAAGAAAAGTACGACGGCTACCGCATCCTCGCATACAAAGAGGGCTCGCGCGTTCGTCTCTACTCCCGTAACGCTATCGACCGCACCGACCGTTTTTCCGAAGTTGCCACAGCCATGAGCACTCTTCGACCCCCCACCCTTTTACTCGACGGCGAAGTCTCGGTCTTTGATCGCGAAGGCGTGTCCCGCTTTCAACTGTTGCAGAATTTAAACACAGGCAAATCTGTTTTCGCCGTTTTTGACTGCCTCTACAAAGATGGCCAGGATTTGCGCCGCCGCCCGCTATCCGAGCGCCGCGTTGCTTTGGAAGAATCGCTCGGACCAAACAAGTTCCCAGCCAAGAGCCGGAAAGTGGGTCCGAATAAAATAATTGTCCCCTCCGCGCGCCTGGCTTCCGACGGCCTGGAAGCCTACCGTCTCGCCATCCAACGAAAATTCGAAGGCCTGGTCGCCAAGGATCTCTCTTCGCCTTACGTCGAAGGCCGTTCCAGTTTCTGGCTCAAAGTGAAAGTCCATCAGGAAGATGAATTCGTGATTGGCGGATTCACACGGCCCTCCGGCTCGCGCAGTCATTTCGGGGCGCTTCTCCTCGGCGCTTACGATCGCGGCAAACTTCACTTTGTGGGAAAAGTCGGCACTGGATTTAACCAGCAAAGTCTCGACATGCTGTTTAAGAAATTCCGCCCGCTGGTCCGCCGGCAAAGCCCTTTCATCGATCCTCCGGGAGAACGCGACGTTACATTTCTCTCCCCGAAACTCGTCGCCCAAATCTCCTACCAGGAATGGACCACCGACAAAAAGCTTCGTCAGCCTGTTTTTCTGGGTCTTCGCGATGACAAAAGCCCGCAGGAGGTTCGCATGCCGGAGTCTGCCGCATGAAAACGAAGCAAACTAAAACAACTAAATCCGTCAAATCGCCCAGACCCTCGAAAGATTCCAAGTCTGCGAACATAACGCGCGCGAAACGCGCAGCGCCAGCTCCCGCAGCTCCGATCTCGTCCAAATTCCCGATCGTTGTTTCCAACCCCAACAAAATTTTTTGGCCCGACGAAGGCTACACCAAGCTCCAGCTGATCGAGTTTTACGCTGACATTTTTCCCAAACTCCAGCCCTACGTAAAAGATCGCATCCTCTCTCTCGAACGCTGCCCGGACGGCATGCGTGGCGGTTGCTTCTATCAAAAAGAAGCGCCTTCCAGCATGCCGCCCGGCACGCCCACCAAGCGGATCGCCCACGTAGGCAAATCCGCTAAATCCACAAATTACGTCGTCGGCGGCTCTTTAGTCACTCAACTTGCTCTGGCAAATCTCGGTTGCATCGCCGTTCACGTATCGGGGAGCCGCGCCTCTTCCTTACGCAAGCCTGACTGGGTTTGTTTCGACATGGATCCGCAGTCAGGAAAATTCAGTGACGCCGCTCGTGCCGGCCTGCGACTCAAAGAAGTTCTCGATGTCTTGAAGCTCGAATCCTTTCCCAAAACTTCCGGCAGCCGTGGTCTCCACGTTTTTGTTCCCATCAAGCCGGAGACCGACGTCGACGAAGGTTTATCTTTCGCGGAATCGCTGGTTACTCGTCTCGCGGCGCAATTCCCCAAAGAACTCACCGTCGAACATTCCATCGCGGCCCGCAAGCAACGCGTCTATCTCGACCCCTACCGCAACGGTTTCGGCCAGACGGTAGTGGCTCCATATTCCGTGCGCCGCCGCCCCAAAGCCCCATTCTCAACGCCGCTTTCGTGGTCGGAAGTTAGTCCCTCGCTCGACCCTTCCGAATTCAATCTCGGCAACTATTCAGAGCGCCTGAGCTCCGCCAATCCGTGGCAGGATTTCTTCAAGAATCGTCAGCCCCTGACTGCGGCAATAAATGCTCTGAAAAAAATCTGATGTGCAAATAAATTTAGTTTTTAGACTGATTGTTTGAAGACAACGAATCTCATATGAAAACCCTCTCTAACGACAACGATACAGCGCCACGCCAGCCCGTCCCGTTCCCTCTCATACTTTTCGACCTGGATGGCACGCTGGTCGACAGCGCCTATCAGCATGTCCTCGCGTGGCACGAAACGTTCACCGACGTCCGCATGGACATCCCCAACTGGAAAATCCACCGCCGCACGGGCATGAGCGGTTCCTTTTTCCTGCCACCCCTTCTGCGAGAAATAGGTCACTCCGCAAATCCCGCCACTATCAAGCGGCAAACGCCACGCCAAATATTTCACTCGCAGAATAAAAAACATCCGCATCCTTCCCGGGGGCTCGCGAACTCTTGCAGCACCTCACCAAAATTGGCTTGCCTTGGACCATCGCCACCAGCGGTGAGCGCCCGCAAACCGAAAAGCTCGTAAAAGATTGGCACTTGCCCAAATCCCTGCCGGTAGTCACCGGCGACGACGTCAAAAACACCAAGCCCGCCCCCGACATATTCCTCGTCGCAGCTGAAAAGCTGGGCGTCTCGATAAGTGACTGCATCATCGTTGGCGACAGTCCGTGGGACTTATTAGCCGGTCGACGCATGAAAGCGCTTGGCGTCGGTTTGCTGTCCGGCGGCTACGCCAAAGAAGAGCTAGAGCGTGCCGGCTTCCGCCTCGTCTATGACGACCCCGCCGAACTCCTCGAAAATCTAGCTGAATTGGGAATCGGGGAAGAGAAGTAGCAAGTAGTAAAAAAATAATCTATTGGAGCGAAATCATGTCAGCTAAACAAAGCGCCGCCGCACGCAAAAACATCAAGAAAGCTGCCAACGCCGCGAGAAAAAAACGCACCATCGCGCATCTTCCAAAATCCGTGCGCACCGCGCTAGGCAAAAAAGGCGCGGCTGGCGCAAAGCGCAAGCGCGCAAAGGGATGACCGGTTCCGGTTTAATTCTCAGCGCCAAATAAGCTCAACTGTTTATCTTGCGCGCCTCGTGCAGCAGTAGCCGCGCGCGTCGGTACTCGCGGCGCTTTCTTGCGGTCGTCAAACACGCTGTGCCCCTCCAGCGAAGCAGAGATCGCGTGCTCATGCGCAACTACTTCATCAAATTGCGCTACCGGCTCGTACGTTTCCTCCACGTTCCGCACAAACCGTTCCAGCCGCCTGAATCCCTCCACCTTCTCTGTGTGCCCCACCTTCGCGCTGTCCAATCCTCTACGCAAAACGGCAATCGATTCGTCGTAAGTTTTCAACGGAACAGGAAAGGGATGACGGTCCTTCCCACCCAACGCAAACGAAAAACGCGCCGGATCAGAAAAGCGGCTCGGCGCCCCATGCACCACTTCCGCAATCAACGCCAGCGATTGCAGCGTCCTCGGCCCGAGATTTTCCAGCAACAACAAAGAAGCGAAGTCCTTCAGCTCACCTTCATAAGCGACCGCCAACACCGCCCCGAGCCGCTTCAAATCCACATCTTTCGCGCGCACATCATGGTGCCGCGGGACTGTCAATTTCGCGGCTTCCCGCAATGTTTTCTGCGGCTCTTGGCGCGCCATCCCCAGCATCGCCTTCTGTGCCGGCGCCGCCTGCGCATCCACCAGGTTCATAATCGTGCCCTGGTGCTGCCCCACGATCGCCGTGTGCGGAGCACACGTAAAATCTCGCACAGTGGCGGAACGCCAGTGATATCGGCGCGCCAGCCCATTCCCCGAATTCATCCCTTGCTGTACGACAGCCCACTCCCCCGTATCGCTCACGATGAATGCGTGCAGATACAGCTGAAACCCGTCCGCAATCGCATTGTTATCAATTTTCGCCGTCAGTCGGCTCGTGCGCACCAGCGTATCGCCCGCCAATCCTGCGGCATTTGCAACCGCAATCAACTCCGCCGGAGTCTTCCGCGATTGCTTTCCTCTTCCTCCGCAAACATGCAGTCCCAGCTCACGCGCCTGCGGATTCAGCCCGCGTTTCAGCGCACCCACCACCGAAGTGGTGATCCCCGACGAATGCCAATCCATCCCCATAACTGTGCCAAGCGCCTGAAACCAGAATGGATCGCTTAACCGCGAAAGAAATTCCCCACTTCCGTAGTTATAAACAATATTTTCCGCAATCGCCGACCCCAACTTGGTCATGCGCTCGGACAACCACGGTGGCACGCGCCCACCATGCAAAGGTAAATCGGCAAACCCGGATCGTTTCATCTCAGTTCTATTTTACTCCCCGAGACGAAAAGTGTATTCCCGCCAATCTGCCGGATCGAAAACCCTCGTCTCGAGCCGACATAAAATGCGGCGATTCCGTGCATTACGAGGTAGGTCTGGGTGCTCCGGCAAGCGTTAAACAAGGCGCTTGACTATTATTCCATATTTCCAGTATTATCGAAACATGTCGAACGCAACACCGGCTCAAATCGCCCGTTTCGCCGACATGTTCTCCGCCATGGGCACCGAAGCGCGCCTCCGCATCATGCAGCTCCTCATGACCGCCGAGCCCAAAGGCATGATCGTCGGCGATATCCAGTCAGAGATCGACATCCCCAATTCCACGCTCTCGCACCACCTCGACAAGCTAAAAAACGAAAACCTCGTCACCGTACGTCGCGATGGCACTTACCTCTGGTATCGCGCCAACACGGAGGCTCTCAAAGAACTGCTCGGTTTCCTGTACGCCGAATGCTGCACGCGCAACCATGTGGTCGCGCCAAAAGATTTAGTTTCGATTTCCAGGTAAAAAGGGGGAGCCCATGAGTTCAGAAAATATCAAATCCATCGTGCAGGAAAAGTATGGCGAAGCGGCTAAGCGCGCCTCGTCCGGTCAAGCTTCCGCCTGTTGCGGCTCGAGTCCCGCATCCGCCCTCGAAGGATGCGATCCAATCACTGCGAATCTCTACGGCGAAGCCGAAGCCGGCTCCGTTCCGGAAGCCGCGCTGCGCGCCTCACTCGGCTGCGGCAATCCCACCGCTCTCGCGAAGCTCGCGCCCGGTGAAATCGTTCTCGATCTTGGATCGGGCGGAGGCATCGACGTTCTACTCTCCGCGCGCCGCGTGGGCCCCACGGGAAAAGCCTACGGCCTGGACATGACTGACGAAATGCTTACGTTGGCCGAAGAAAACAAGCGCAAATCCGGCCTAACCAACGTTGAATTCCTGAAAGGTGAAATCGAAAACATCCCGCTCCCCGATAATTCCGTGGACGTCATCGTGTCCAACTGCGTCATCAACCTCTCGGGCGATAAGGACCGCGTCCTGCGCGAAGCCTTCCGCGTCCTTAAGCCCGGCGGTCGTTTCGCAATCTCCGACGTTGTAGTTCGAGGTGAAGTTCCGGACCAGATTCGCAAGAGCATGGAGCTGTGGGTCGGCTGCGTCGCAGGCGCGTTGGCAGACACGGAATACCAGCAAAAGCTCGCCGCAGCAGGGTTTGAGTCCATCGACATCGAACCCACCCGGATCTATAGCATCGACGACGCCAAAGAATTCCTGCAAGTCGCAGGCATTGATGCCGACGCAGTCGCACCGCAAACCCGCGACAAATTTATTAGCGCCTTCATCCGCGCGCAAAAGCCCGCAGCCAATACATGCTGCGGCCCCACCTGTTGCGCAAATTAACTCTCGCTCGAATAAAGAAGTGACCGAGCCCGAGCTATTGCGAATCGCTGAATGCTGGGCCCCTATCACCATCACAATCAGTTAAGGTTGGCCGCGACATACCCGGCGACATTGGCCGCGCGCCCGCAACCAGTGGCCGATCCCGCTACGCTGGTATTTCCAGCTCCGCCAATGCAGACGAAGTTGATTCTTGAAGGCACATTTGATGTTCCCGCAGGGTTAAATACCGGGCGATCAGCCGTGGCGCTACCATTCGCATTCGCGTCACTACCGTTTAACAACGTCGCTGGTTGCCCGCTGTCAAAAAGAGAACTCCCGCTGACCGCTCGATGCGTTGGTCGACTGTGAAACATTTGTCCCTTCATTAGTAACCGTGACTTTGGCATCCGTAACACTAGCTCCGGAAATGTCCGAAACCACCACGCGCAACGTGCCGTCCAGCCTCTGAGTCACGGTGCTAAACGCAAAGCTCAGCGCCACAAACACTGCAATTACGATAGATATAACCGTGGTGTTAGGCCGAATATAAAGTCGATATCCGGACATGCTTTTGAGACTTTGACAATTCATACACACTCCTCCG
>Ga0193728_1000550_pt1 | contig 18208 bp, 19 predicted proteins | sample U1c1metaG_FD_143037 | JGI IMG/M metagenome (GOLD analysis project Ga0193728, IMG submission 143037) | Soil microbial communities from a riparian zone of the East river system, Colorado, United States - U1c1 | ecosystem: Environmental > Terrestrial > Soil > Riparian zone | place: USA: East River...
TCGCGATCCTTGACGTAGGGACTGACGAGGCTGACGAGCGCGATCGTCCCCGACTCGGCCAGCAGGCGGGCGACGTGCGCGGTGCGCCGCACATTCTCGCAGCGCGCCGCCTCGTCGAAGCCGAGGTCGCCGTTGAGACCGTGACGCAGATTGTCGCCGTCGAGCAGGAACGCCGGGCGACCGTTGGCGACGAGGCGCTCCTCCACCGCAGTGGCGATCGTCGACTTGCCGGCGCCGGGCAGACCGGTGAACCAGACGGTCGCTCCCGCGTGACCGAGCGACTCCCAGCGACGCGAGCGGGTGAGACTCGATCCCTGCCAGCGCACGTTGGGGCTGCGCTCGGTCCTGGTCCCGTCGCCTGCTCGCTCCCCCACCTCGGTCTGTGTGTCCGCGAGCACGTCCGCGACGAGCTCCTCGGTCACCACATCGACGGTCGCCTCGGCGCGCGTCGCCATCAGACGCGGCCGCCCTGCTCCCGGAGATTCGCAGCTCCCAGCATGCCCATGAACGGCGCGAGGCCCATCGGACTTGCGCATCTCGTTCGATCGCGGCGACGCGTGGACCGCATCGACCGACCGACATGGGTGTTGAGATCGACACGACGCCCTATAAGGGCGCGAGCGTGGAAGAACGGCGAATGCAGGGAGTTACTGGAGCATGGGAACGTCGAGGAGCGGGTGGCGGATCACGCTGGCACTGAGCGCCATGCTGGGATTGCTGGGATACGCGGCGCTGGTGCGGCCGATCGGCTCCCAGGCGGCCACGGCGCCCGCGCCCAAACCGCCGAGCGTGTACACGGGCGGCTTCACGGCGCCGAGCATGTCCTCCGTGGCGCTCAAAGGGAGCGTCAACCCGCACGGGCTCGCAACCGTGTACGCGTTCCAGTTCGGCACGACCGCCGGTTACGGCGCGCAGACCGCGCCCGTGTCGGCGAGCAACGGGACGACCAGCATCAGCGTCAGCCAGACGGTCAACGGGCTGCCGCCGGGCGCCACCTACCACTACCGCCTGATCGCCACCAACGAAGCGGGCACGACCGACGGCAAGGACGCCGTGTTCACGACCAAAGAACCCCCTGCATCGTTCAAGCTTGTCACCCCGAGCCGTGTCGTGTTCGGGAGCCCGTTCACGTTGAGCGGAGCGATGTCGGGGGCGGGCTCAGCCAATCGCCCGCTGGCGCTGGAGGCCAATCCGTTCCCCTACCTGAGCGGCTTCAAGAGCACGGGCGCGACGACGACGACCGACGCCGCCGGCAACTTCACGTTTCCACTCAGCGCACCGCTGCTGAACACACAGTACCGAGTGATTACGGCGACGCTGCCAACGGCCCAGAGCCCCGCGATCATTGTGCGCGTGGCGGTGCGCGTGAGTCTGCACGTGCGCGCGACCGGGCGCCCCGGCTTCTTGCGCATGTACGGCGTGGTCGAGCCGGCCGTCGGCGGCGCCTTGGTCGACATCCAGTTGCTGCGCCCGGGCCGAACACCACGGACCGTAGCCGTCACGCCGGTCAAGCGCGCGAGTGCAAGCGCATCGCGCTTCAGCCGCGTCGTGCACATCCGCCGCGGCGGGCTGTACCGCGCGCTCGTGCATGTTCTCAGCGGCAAGCAGACGGCCGGCCACAGCCGGCCGCTGCTGCTTCGCTGACCTGAGCTCAGCGACCCGTGAGAGGCGCCGGTTCCCCAACGGCGACGAAAGAATAGGGTCTGAACTGGTGTTTAAGAGAACGACATGCCTACCAACGGGGGAACAACGTGAACCGACCGACTCACCCACGACGCCCGAGGTCGCTGCTGATCGCGATCGCCGCCACGCTGCTGCTGGCTGTTGGCGCCGCATCTGCCGGCGCCGCTTCGAGCATCGAAGGGATCTGGTCGTTCAACGGCGGTCAGATCGGGGTCCAGCGCCTGGCGAATGGAACTTATTCCGGCACTGTGGTCGTCGCAACCAAGTTCGCCGAATGCGCCCATCCCGTGGGGCAGGAAATCTGGACGGGGATGACCGAACAGCCCGACGGTTCGTATTTTGGCTTGCATCAATGGTACTTTGGTGGTTCGGCGTGTCAAGAAAATCCACTGCGCGGACCCACCGCTTGGCGGATTTTGGAAGAAATGAACAGTTTGTACTACCTGCGTGTCTGCTTCAGCCACCCGGGCACCTCGCAGCCGACGATCGCTTCCAACGGCGCCCCCAACAGTCCCGCTGAATATGCCGAACATCAGGTTACCTACGGCTGCACGAACTCCTCGCTGACCGCTCCTCTGCCGGTCGCTCCCGGCTCCGGCTCCAGCTCCGGCAAAGGAGGCGTAGCGGGCGCGAAAGAGAGACTGACGCTGCCGAGCGCCAAGAAATGCCTGAGCGCCAGGTCGTTCAAGATCCATCTGGCCGATCCGAAGTACGACCCCCTCAAGAAGGTCACCGTGACCCTCAGAGGCCACAAGATCAGAAGCCGCAAAATCGCGACGGCGCGCAGAGGCAACTACATCGTCGCCACGATCAGCCTGAGGGGTCTGCCGAAGGGGGCGTTCACGATCAAGATCCATGCCACGACGGTGCTCGGTCACTCGCTGTCGGTCAGCCACACTTACCACACCTGCAACAGGAAAAACAAGCGATCGGGCAAGAAACGCTAGCTAGCCGGCTCGTGCCCAGCCACTGACATGGGGTCGTTGGACCAGAAAGAAGATGTGGGAGAACAGTTGGGCATGTCCGCGTTCGGACTCGGCCTGCGCACCCATGCCACGCCCCCCGGCGCATGGGAGGCGCGGCCTCTAGCCGAGCCGATTCTGCGCCTGCGATCGGCGACGGCGCGGACGATCGCCGAGAGCTGGTCGGGACTGGAGGCGATCGGCTGGGAGGGGGTGATCGACGGCGCCCCGTTCGTCGTCGAGCGAGGCCGGGCCGGGGATCACCGCTTCGTGCACGGCGCGGATTGGCTCGGACGGGACCCGCGCGGTTCACCACCTCTCTCCTGACGTGAGCCTGCTGCAATGCGCGCCTTCTGACTCGACCGAGCAGTCATGGTGGCGAGTGGTGCTCGATTCGGTGCTGTTCACGGTTGCGCTGCTTCAGGGCTACGAGGCTCTGCACGCCGGCGCCCTGGCCACGCCAGACGGCGTGATCGCGATCACGGCCACGACAGGCGGCGGCAAGAGCACCCTGCTGAGCGAGCTCCTGCGTCATGGCCTGACGCTGATGGCAGACGACGTGCTCGTGCTGGAGCCCTCCGACACGGACGCTCCCCCGCTCACTTACCCGGCCCCGCCCTTGATGACGATCCCGGCCGCGAGGCTCCCGATGCTCGGACAGGCGAGCTCCGCCACCGAAACGGGCTCCGTGCGGGCGGGTCCTCCGGAGACGATCTCCTCACTCGGGGAGGAGCGCTGGATCGCCGTTCCGGTGCATCCGGCGCCGCTGCCGTTGGCGGCACTGGTCGTGCTGAGCCGCAGCCCCGGCCTCGCCACCGGCCTGCACAGAGCCGAGCGGCCACTCCCCGCGCTGATGGACTCGCTGCTGCGCTTTCCTCGTACGCGAGCGCGTGAGCGCGCCCGCTTCGAGCTGGCCGGGGCCATCGCCGCGCACGTTCCCATCTGGGAGCTCGACGCCGATCCGAGCGTGGCTCCCGACGCGCTGGCCGGTCTGCTGCTGGCAGAGCTGGTGGAGCTCTGAGGGACGGTGACACCAAGCCTAGCTCCTGTCGCTTGACAAGCGCACGTAAGCGGCACGTCCAGCCGTTGTTAGTGTCTCGTCAACCTTTCATCAAGCGTGACTTCGCAATGAGCTCAATCACACCCGCACCCCCGACGGCCACCAGCGAGACGACTCCCGGCGACGATCTCCCGCAGGTGCCCGGGGCGCCGACGCCAACGATGAAGCCCGTGCTCGAGCTCTCCGACCTCTACCACCGCTGGAAGGGCCCGAAGCCACCGGTGCTCGACGACGTCAGCCTGACGCTGCGCGCGGGCGAGGTGACCTGGATCGGCGGACGCAACGGCGTGGGCAAGACCACGCTGCTGCGCCTGGCCGCCGGCATCCTCTTGCCCCAGCGCGGCAGCGTGCGCATCGGCGAGTTCACGCCCTCCTCGAGAGGAGGGCGCTATCAGCGCCAGATCGGATTCCTCTCGGCGGGCGACCGCGGCCTGCAGGCGCGCATGCGCGTGCGCCAGCAGCTCGACTACTGGGCCCGGCTCGCCTACGTCCCCCGCGAGCGACGCGCCGAGCTGGTGGCGAGCAGCTTGCGGCGGTTCGGCCTGGAGGAGCTCGCCGAGCGACGGGTCGATCGCATGTCGATGGGCCAGCGCCAGCGCATCCGCCTCGCGATGGCGTTCCTGCACGAACCGCGCGTGCTGCTGCTGGACGGGCCGCGCAACTCGCTCGACGCCGACGGCTACCGGGTGCTCGGCGAGCAGATCGAGTGGGTCGTCGGTCGTGGCGCCGTCGTCCTGTGGTGCTCCCCGCGAGGGGAGGACCGCGTGCTCGCCTGCGACGCCGGCTACACGCTCGAAGAGGGGCGCCTGGAGCGCGTCGAATGAGACCGTGGCGTGAAGCCATGTGGGGGATCGTGCGCCGCGACGCGATCCTGTTCGCGAGCTACCGGACCCAGTTCGTATCCCAGATTCTCGGTCCGCTGTTCACGATCACGCTCTTCTACTACATCAGCCATCTGCTCACAGCCAAGACGATTCACTCTCCCGGCGGCTACTTCGGGTTCGTGATCGTCGGCCTGGTGATCGTCCAGATCCTCACCCTTTCTTTGGGGATCATGCCCATCACCGTGCGTCAGGAACTCGTCTCGGGCACGATCGAGCGCTTCCTGGTGAGCGCGCACGGGCCGGTCAACGGCATCCTCGGCACGATGCTGTTTCCGCTGATCAACGCCATGCTTACCGGAGTCCTGATGCTCGGGTTGGCCACGGTCATCTTCGGGCTTCCGCTGGCGGCGACGGCGGTGCTCGCGATTCCCGTATCGCTGCTCGGCATGCTGGCGTTCATGCCGTTCGCCTTTATCCTCGTGGCGCTGGTGATGGCATTCAAGCAGGTGACCAGCGCGACTCAGTTCATCATCGCCGGGCTCGCGATCGTCGGCGGGCTGTACTTCCCGATCGCGGTGCTGCCTGGTTGGATCCGCTGGGCCTCGGAAGTTCAGCCGCTCACTCCGGCCACCGACCTGCTGCGCCATCTGCTTGTGAACACGCCCCTGGCGCATTCCGCGATAGTGGACCTGCTCAAGCTCGTGGGCTTCGTCGCCCTCCTGCTCCCCGCCGGCTTCGCGCTTCTGCGCGTGGCGATCCGCTACGGTCAGCGCACCGGAACAGTTGCCGAGTACTGAAACCACGATCCAGGAGCCCACCCGTCCATGGCCTCTCCCTCCACCAGCGACCTGCTCGCGGCCCGCGTGCGCCTGCCCCAGCATGTGGTGCACCGCAGCTTCGTCGCCGAGACAGTCGTGCTGAACCTGCAGACCGGTCAGTACCACGGCCTGAACCCGACCGCGGGCAGGATGCTCGAGGCGCTGCAGAAAGCGCCGACGGTCGGCGACACGGTCCCGGCGCTCGCCGGCGAATACGGCGTCGAGCAGGAGCAGATCGAGCGCGATCTGCTCGCCCTCACCCGCGGGCTGCTCGAGCGCGGACTGATCGAGACCGTGGATGACGACTCCGACTGAGGAGCGGCCGGACGCAGAGCGGGGGGAGCGCCGCCGCACCGCATTTGGCCTCGAGCTGAGCATCGATCCTCGGATCTCAATCCCAGAGCTCGGATGCTGCCCGGACTCGGCGTTGACGCCGCCTTCGCGTATCCGCCTGGACACCGATGAGCTTTACCGACGCTGGCACACCCTCACCACGACGCCGGAGCGGGTGCGGGAGATTCGCATTGGCGAGACGTTGCTGCGCGCCATCGACTTCGCCGAGCCCGCCGGATATCTGCTGTGGGTTCGAGACTACGGGCGCGTACTGATTTCACCCGACGGTCTCGAGCTGTTGTGCGAGCCCGATCCCGTCAACGCCGACTGGGCAACTATCCTCTCGGCGCAAGCATTGCCACTCGCCGCGACGCTCCGGGGACTCGAGGTGATGCACGCCTCGGGTGTCGTGCTGGACGGCATGGCCGTGCTCGTCACCGGCCAGTCCGGCGCCGGCAAGAGCTCGCTGGCCGCGGCACTCGTCAAAGCGGGAGGGCAACTGCTCAGCGACGACGCCGTCGCGCTGCAGTTGTGCGACGGCGCCCTGATCGCGCACGCTGGATCGGTGGCGCTTCAACTGCGCACAGCGGAGGACGAGCGACTCTCAGCGGACGAACGCGCGACCCTCGGGCGCCCGGCCAGCTCCGTCGAGAACAAGCGGCGTTACGTAAGCAACGAGGCGGTCGACGCGGCACCGCTTGGATGTGTATTCCTGCTCGAGCGCTCGGCCGAGGAACCGACTGTAGAGCAGCTCGGGGCCGTCAACCCGTTCGAGCTGATCGCCAGCACTTTCAACCTGTCCGTACGCACACCGGACCGGCTGCAACGCCAGCTCGACGTCGTGTCCGCGATCGCCTCGGATGGACTGGCGCATCGACTGCGCGTGCAGCCCGGCGTCGACGCGAGCCGTCTCGGGACGATCGTCCACGAGCACCTGCGACGGGAGGCTGTCCCGGCCGAGCCGGCGCTGTCGGGCGTCCACTCGCGCCGCGAGCGCCTGCTGGAGCTCTGAGCGGGGGCGGTGCTCGCCGGAGCCTGGGGCGCGCGAGCCGGCGAGCTGCTCGCGCGGGCGAGCGAGCGTCGCGGAGAGCGGGTCCACCGAGTCGGCGAGCTTGCGATGCTCAGCCCCCCCCACGCTGTTGAGGGCAGCTGGTGTTGCTGGCTGTTCGGCGAGCCGGAAGACCGCGGCACGCTCGCCGCGCGCTTCGGCCGCAGACATCGTGGCGATCTGCCCGCCGCGTTCGGACGTGCGCTGACCGAGCTGGGCGAGGCGGCGTGCGAGCTTCTGTGCGGCCGGTTCGTCGTCGTCGCTCTCGACCGCGATCGAGGTCGCTGTCTCCTGGCGCGCGACCAGCTGGGCGCTCAGCCGCTGGTCCATGCGCGGGTGACGGACGGGGTTCTGTTCACCGAGCACGAGTGCGATCTGCTCGACCTGCTCCCGCGCACCCGGGGTCCGGATCGGCTCGCGCTGCTGCAGTGGATCGAGAACGGCCTCACCCTTCCCGGGCGCACCCTCTACGAGGGCTTGCAGCGTCTCCCGGCCGGTCACCGGCTGATCCTCGGTGAGACGCCCGCACGCGTCGAGCGCTGGTGGAATCTTCGCTACAAAAGAGCCGATGAGGGAAGCGGGGCGGTGCTCGCCGAGCGCCTGCGCGAGGCGGCGTTCGCCGCGATCGCACGAGCAGCGACCGGCTCTGAGCGCCCGGCGGTGAAGCTCAGCGGGGGCCTGGACTCCGCCTGCGTTGCGGCGGGCCTCGCCGCCGACGGTTTTTTCGATGACCACGCACTGGCGATCGGAGGCGCCTTTGCGGCCCACGCGGTCGCCGACGAGACCGAACTGATCGAGTCGACGGCGCGCCACACGCACCTGCCGCTAGAGCTCGTCGCCTTCGACCCGGCCGCCTCAATGCTTGCTCCCGCGCTCGCCCACATCGCCCGCTGGCGCCTGCCGCCGGCCACGCCGAATCTGTTCCTGTGGCAGCCGGTGACGGCGCGGGCGCGCGAGCTCGGCGTGGATCGCATGCTCGACGGAGAGGGCGGGGACGAGCTGTTCGGGCTCGCGCCGTACCTGATCGCCGATATGCTCCGCGGGGGACGGGTGCCAACCGCCTGGTCGCTCGCCGGCGGTATCCCGGGCATCGGCCTGAGCCCTAGCAGGCGCGTCCGCCTGCGCATGCTGCGCCACTACGGTCTGAGCCCACTCCTGCCGATATCCATTCGGCGTCGCCGCGAGGCGCACACGGGAAGGACCAAGCCCTCGGGCACTATCGTCCCGCCCGCGGACGCGCAAGCGCTCGCTGAGCTGCGGACGGCGAGCGAGGACGATCGACGCGACGGACCGTTGTGGTGGCGCTTTCAGGCGGAGAGCGTGATCGACATGCGCGACCTCCTCGACATGGGGAGCCACTTCCGCCGGGAAGCCGCCGATGGGAGCATCGACGTCCGTCATCCGTTCCTCCATGACCTGCGGCTGGTCGAAACCGCACTGCGGGTTCCGCCACAAGCGCAATTCGATCCCGTTCGCGACCGTCCGCTGCTGCGCGATGCACTGACCGGCCTTATCCCCGAGGCGGTGCGCACACGTCACGCTAAGAGCCACTTCACACCCCTGGTGCTTGCGGGCATCCGGACCGAGGAATCGGCGCTGATCGAGCCCCTGCGACAAGCAGGCGCTCCCGTTCGCGCCTATGTCGTGCCGGAGGCTCTCGATCAAAGAATCGGAAGATCGCCGGATGACCGCTCGATGCTCGGCGCGGGCCCCCTGTGGCGAGTCGCGATCGCCAACAGATGGCTCGCATCCCAGCCAGGCGAAAGCTCGTGATCGGCTTCGGCGGGCCGGGTTCCGCTCAACTCACCGATAATACTTTTTTGGTCCCGTACTTTTTCTGTCCTTGCAAAGCCGGGTCGCCTCTCTAAGATACGTTCCCTCTTCCACGGAAAGGAGGACGACCATGGAGAAGAACACAGACACAACCGAGTACGAGGCTCCGCGCATCGAGGATCACGGAGATCTCACAGAGCTAACCGCCGCGGGGCATCCGAACGGGGTTTTTGACGCCAACTACACCCAAGGACAGCCGATTCCCCCCGGTGGCGCCGGGACGAGCGGACCGTAAGCATGTATAGCCGGTCTCCCCACGGAGGCCGGCTATACGCGCTTTTCCCAGTGCACTCACCGACACACAGCCGAGCTGAGCCCGGCCATGAGAGTGGTCCTGGTTGCGGTCCATTTCGCATCTGCAGAAAGCGGGTCTGAAAGAATCGTTGTGCTATCGGAGTTTGTACAGGCATGCACGCCGACGCACTGTCCGACACCGCATCACTGTCGGCATCAAAGATCAGGGTTCCCGGGCACGTGGTCTACCGCCGCCTTCCGTCGGAGACCGTCATGTTCAACCTCCGGACGGGCAAGTACCACGGGCTGAACGCCACCGCGGGCGACATGCTCGAGACGCTTGAGCGCGCCTGCAGCGTGGGCGAAGCGGCGATGATCGTTGCGGGGGAGTACGAGCAGCCCCAGGTGGTGGTGGAGCGCGACATGTGCGAGCTCTGCGACGGTCTGCTGGCGCGGGGACTGATCGAGCTCGATGGCGACTCCTCGAACTGAGTCTCCTCTCTTGACAGAGAAGCGCGGGGCGGTAGTCCGCCACCTACCGCCTTCCCCCCTGGGTCAGGTCGCGCGCGCGCGCCTCATCGCCGAGATCGTCGCCGCCTACGTGCAGGCGCGCCGTGAGCTGCGCCGGGCCCCGATCGAATCGGTCGTCGCTGCGCTGCGCTCGGACTCCTCGCCGCCGCCGCCTGCCCGGGGACCGATTGCGCTCGCGGATGCTCGCCGCCTGGGATGGATCGTGGCCCGCACCCTCAAGCTGATGCCGGGCGACACCCGCTGCCTGGCGCGCTCGCTGGTCCTCACCCGGCTGCTGGCCCGACGGGGAATCTCCGCCAAGCTTGTGATCGGCGCACGGGCCGCCCCTGACTTCCTCGCCCATGCCTGGGTCGAGTGCGACGATCAGCCGGTCCTCTCTCCCGGCGACGGTTCGTTCAGCCGGCTCGTCGAGCTGTGACGAAGCTTAAGACCTCGTAAGTCCGGCGGCGGTCTTCCCGTTAGTGACCCATGTCCAGGACCGGTACCCGCTCGAACCGACCGCCTGTCGCAAACGGCGCGCTGGACACCGAGCCAGACATCGCGCTGATCGCCGATGAGAACGCCTGCGAGGAGATCGCCGAGATCGTCGAGCGCGAGAGGCTCAGCTTGGACACGTTCGCCGACCTGGATTCGCTGCTCTCCTCGGAGTCCGAGCCGTCGCTGGTCGTGGTGTGGGTCAAGGACACGAACTCCCCCCTTTCCAGCTTCGTCGAGCCGCTCACCCAGCGCTTTGAGCGGGCGTCGATCGTGCTTGCCTGCGCCGAGATCGAGCGCTGGGAGGTGCGCTCCGCGCTGGCGGCTGGAGCAGCCGGCATCGTCCTGCACGAGGACCTCGACTCGACGCTCGGTCCCTGCCTGCAGGCGGTGCTGGCAGGTCAGACCTGCGTACCTCGAGACCACTGGCGCCAGATCGAGCCACCGGCGCTCTCCACCCGCGAGAAGCAGATCCTCGGGCTGGTCGTGATGGGCTACATGAACAGCCAGATCGCCCAGCAGCTGTTCCTCGCCGAAAGCACCGTTAAGAGCCACCTCTCCTCGGCGTTCGGGAAGCTGGGGGTGCGCTCGCGCAACGAGGCGGTGAACCTGATCCTCGACCCGGAGCGCGGACTGGGGATGGGCATCCTGGCTCTTGGGGGAGAGCCGCTGGAGGCGACGACGGTCGCGGCGCAATGAGGTCGGCCGGGCACTAGGACCAAGCGGGAAGACAGGGGCATGGGAGCCAACGACACTGTGGGCGGAGGAATCGGGAGCGAGGCGGAGATACGCGCAGCGCATGCCGCCCAGGTGACGCACGCTCCAGACCTCACCGAGCTTGGGTCGCAACGCCGGCGCATCACCGATGGCCCCGACGAGGGGCTCACCCACGGCAAGGAGCAGATCGCCCAGACGCGTGGCCTGAGCGAGAATCTCTCCCGCGAGGCGCTGTTCCGCCGCTCGCTGCTGACGGCCGACGTCCTCGCGATCGCCGGCGCCTTCGTGCTGCTGGCCGAGGTTTCCTCAAAGGCACTGCAGCTGACGTGGGTAAGCGTCGGCGGACTGTTGGCGCTGCTCTTGGTCGCCAAGATCTTCGGCCTCTACGACCGCGACGAGGCGCTGCTGCACAAGACAACGCTGGACGAGGCGCCGAAGTTGTTCCACGTGGCCACGCTGGGCGCGCTGCTCGCATGGCTGGCCGGGGGCTTCGTGGTGGCGGGCCATACCCTCAACCGCCATGAGGCGCTGCTGCTGTGGCTGGTGCTGCTGCTCCTGCTGGTCCTCACGCGGTCCGCGACGCGAGCATTGGTGCTGCGCGCGGTACCCTCCGAACGCTGCCTGTTCATCGGAGACCAGGTCTCGGCGGCGACGATCAGGTCCAAGCTGTCCGGTCACAGCGGCGTCAAGGCCGAGATGGTCGCCCATCTGGACCTCGACGACGTCGACGCCTGGTCGGCCGTGGGCTTCTCTCCACAACGGCTCTCTGAGATCCGCAACCTCGCGCGCACGCTCGACGTGCACAGAGCGATCGTGGCGCCCGGCAGCGTGGACGCGGGCGAGATGCTCGACCTCGTACGCACATTGAAGGCCGTGGGGGTGAGGGTCAGCGTGCTGCCGCGCCTGCTGGAGGTCGTCGGATCCTCCGTGGAGTTCGACGACCTCCACGGCGTGATGATCATGGGAGTCCGGCGCTTCGAGCTGACCCGCTCCTCGGCCGCGGTCAAGCGCGCCTTCGACCTGATCGGCGCCTCGCTCGGGCTGCTGGCGATCTCCCCGCTGATGATCGCGATCATGATCGCGATCAAGCTCGACGGCCGGGGACCTCTGTTCTTCCGCCAGCCACGTGTCGGTCGTCACGGCCGGCACTTCAACATGCTGAAGTTCCGCACAATGGTGCCCGGCGCCGACGCGCTGAAGGACTCGCTGCGGGATCGCAACGAGGCCCAGGAGGGGCTCTTCAAGATCGCCGACGATCCCCGCGTGACCCGCGTGGGCAGGCTCCTGCGTAAGAGCGCTCTGGACGAGCTGCCTCAGTTCTTCAACATCGTCAGAGGCGAGATGAGCCTCGTGGGACCACGGCCGCTCGTCATCGACGAGGACCGCTGCGTAGAGGGGTGGCATCGTCGGCGACTGGAACTGAAGCCGGGGATGACCGGTCCCTGGCAGATCTTGGGTCCCGCGCGCGTTCCTTTGCGGGAGATGGGGGCGATCGACTACCTGTATGTGGCCAACTGGTCGCTGTGGGGCGACGTCAAGATCCTGCTGCGGACCATTCCCCATGTGCTCGGTCGCCGCGGGCTTTGACACGTCTTGCTGCCACACCAATCGCATTACCTTCAATCAACTGATTTTTCAAGGATTCCGACATGCCCACCCGGACAGCTTCATTGCGACCAAACAGCAAAGTCCACGGCGGCGTGATCGCCGGCCAAGCGCTCCGGCGAGCGTACGTACGTGTAATGGGCGCACGCATCGCCGCGATCACCGAAACGGACGCGGTAGACTTGATCGTCGACGCAGCCATGACCGGTTGCGGGCACTGGACTATCACCGCAAACCTCGATCATCTCCGTCAGTATCAGCGCGAGCCAGTGGTCAGGTCTCTCGTCGACGCGGCCGATCTGGTTCTCGCGGACGGGACGCCACTGATCTGGGCAAGCCGACTTGCTGGAACGCCGCTGCCTGAAAGGGTTGCTGGTTCCAACATGATCTGGTCGCTCAGCGAGTCTGCAAGTCAGCGTGATATTCCCATATTTTTGCTTGGTGGAGATCGAGGCGTCGCGGAACGAGCCGCCGAAGTCTTGCGTGGTCGCTATCCCGGGCTTACAGTCGCGGGCACCCTGTGTCCCCCTAGAGGCTTCGACAGCGACCAGAGCGAACTCGAGCGCATTCGAACCGCTGTTGTCCTCGCATCTCCTCAGATCGTATTCGTTGGGCTTGGATTCCCAAAGCAGGACCTACTCATCGAGCATCTTCGTCCTTTTCTGCCCGGCGCTGCTTTTGTCGGTGTAGGCATCAGCCTCAGCTTTGTCGCGGGCGAGGTCACGCGCGCTCCCGGATGGACCCACAATCTCGGCTTGGAGTGGCTCTTTCGGTTGCTGCAAGAACCGCGAAGACTAGTCCGTCGCTACGTGGGCCACGGCGTACCGTTTTTGGTTCGGCTGCTTCTTTCTGCTGCCTCGTATCGAGTCAAATCGGGAACCGACATGCCTGGCTGGGGTTGGGATTTGCTGCCATGAAGATCGCTTATCTATGCTCTAAGTACCCCGCGGTCTCGCATGCTTTCGTCCTGAGGGAGGTACTTAGCCTGCGTCGGCTGGGCGTCGAGGTAGATACATTCTCGATCCGGCGATCCGATCAGCTGCTCGCACGCGCGGACCGACTCGAGTTCGAGTCGACCTATGCCATTCTTCCTCCCCGCTGGATTGGGATCCTTGTTGCGCATTTCAAGCTCATAGCTCGATCCCCGAGCGCATATCTATCGAGCCTGGCCTTGGCCCTGCGTCTGGCTCCTCCGGGGCTACGCGGCCGCCTGTGGCAGTTCTTTTACTTTGTCGAGGCGGTCATCCTTTGGAAGGAGTGCAACCGCCGGGGGATCAGACATATCCATGTTCATATGACCAACGTTGCAGCGGATGTCGCTCTCCTCGCTACTCATATCGGCTCAACCATAACGCCTGAACAGACATGGTCGTGGAGCCTCACGGTACATGGACCTTTCGAGTTTTATGACGTTAGTCATTTTCGCGTTGCAGAGAAGATCATGCGCGCGCAGTTCGTCGTCTGCATCAGCGACTACGCTCGTAGCCAGCTGATGGCGCTGAGCGAACCGGAGGTGTGGAAGCGACTTCACGTCGTCCACGTCGGTATCCCGATTGAGCAGTTCACCCGCCATGACGGGGAGGCCGAGGGCGATAATGCCACGATCTTGTTCATCGGCCGCCAGGTCGCCGTGAAGGGCCAAGCCGTTCTCTTGGAAGCCGCGGGGCTGTTGGCCGAGAGAGGTTGCAAAATCAAGCTCGTCATCGCTGGTGATGGACCACAGCGGCCAATGCTGGAACGCTTTGCTGACCGGTTGGGTCTCGCCTCACAAGTCGCATTTCCGGGGGCGGTCGGTCAAGACGAGATTCATGCCATGTACGCAGGGGCGTGCATCTTTTGTCTGCCGAGCTTTGCCGAGGGCGTGCCTGGAGTACTGATGGAGGCGATGGCGATGGAACTGCCTGTAGTAAGCACACGCATCACGGGCATACCGGAGCTGGTCGATGATGATCGCACCGGCTTGCTCGTGGTTCCCGGGCGCGCGGATCTGTTGGCGGACGCGCTTGGCCGGCTGCTTTCTGATTCGGGCCTCCGCCGAAAGATGGGGGCCGCGGCCAGAGAGAAGGTCCTTAGCGAGTTCAATGTCGAGAGTTCAGCGGTAGCTCTCTATGCCCTGTTTGAGCGATATCTCAACACTAAATCATGAGGACTTGACTTGACCGTATATCGATGCCGGCGCCTGCGACGCGCAATGAGACCGGTTATCGCCAAGACATACCGGACGAGCACACGAACGCAGTGACCCGCTCTGGAGCTGGCCTTAGGCTTGCGAGCCTTTCGTGCCTGTTCATTCAGAACCTCACGTGGTGGAATCACTCGTCGCCTGAGGAACGCGCCTAATCCACCAGGTGGTGCGAGCAGACCATCGATAAGCCCCATATTGGCATATAGCTGAGATGTGCTAAGGTCAGAGTGAGGGGTTGCAAGCTGGACCGCCACGCGGCCGCGATAGCGAAGCTCGACCTTCCTGCCGGTGAGCTCGTTAACCGGGAGGCCTACTACGTTTGCACCAACGACCGCCGAGGCCAAGAGCACTCCCTCCAGCGCAGGATACGCACTTATCAGAGCTCCGAAAGCCTGTGGTCGGATCCTGACGCCAACGGCGTCCCAACAGGCGCCAAGATCGGTGGCCAGTCGCAGATCCATGAATCCGTCTCTCGCGTAAAACAGCAACGAAGCCGCCAGCTCGTCGATCGGAGCGGGTCTCCAGGCATCTGCGCATTCACCGCAAGGTGGCAGTAGCCGCTCGCCCGCAAACCTATCCTCATACCAGTGTATGCGCCAGTGAACCTCCACGGGTGGAAGCTGATTATCCTCGTGACTCAGCGTGAAATGGAGCGACGGCAAGCCATCAGATCGGGTGTAGTCGGTAGGTGCCTTGTAGCCTTGTTTGCATACTGCCCTTACGGCATTGTGCAGGTCATCCCGCGCAACCAGTAGGTCGATATCGCTCGATAGGCGCCGGCCCGGATCTTCGTAGAGAGCTTCGCTCAGCACCGATCCCTTTAGAACGACGCAGCGAATTTCAGCTTCAGCGAGCGCATGTTTGATGTGGGCAGCGACCATTTGCCAGAGCACACCTCGTCGCCGGCTCGTATCCAACGCGCTTTCAACTGCAATCGCAAATTCGCTCCCAGCCTGATCCCCGCAAAGTTCGACCAGGCGCGGCCCGAGTAGTGGTAGCAGCCGTCTCATACGCAACAGATCAGTGATCGCGGGCCAATGCACCAACTGTCCGAGCGCCTCGGTCTGCTCTGATGCCGCCTGTCTCCTCGCGGCCGTTCCGGCGCTCAACAAAATCAACTGCTTCTCGGCCCTCAGGCCGCTGCTCGAATGTGTTATCACAGCGCAAACGCCTCCTGTTACCGTCGACGAGCAGACCCGACGCGGCGCGGGGTCATCTTTAGCAGCTGCAACTGGCTCCAGGGAAACGTGGCCAAGAGCCGGCTGGGACTCTCCCCTTCGATATGGCCATCTGAGCCTATGTAGAACCCAGCCGCCGTCGAGACCGGATCTTGTGCAAAGAAAGCCGTTACACCTGAGACCCCGGTACCGTCGGTGATAAAGATTCCGTACCGCTGCGCCGCCTTGGCCAGCATCAGTGTAAATCGCGGTAGATGTAGAGCGGCGAGGTTGACGTTTGGATTCAGTCTAAGATGGGCGCCCTCCGGGAGGGCGAGTGGGCTTGTGGATGTGCCGTCGGTTCTCTGGGCCGGTGCGATAAAGATGCTTGCGGATCGCTGTGGAACGGCCATCTCTAGAGCATGATTGATCTGACCCAGTTCTACGTCTTCAACGGAAATCAGCCCACCCACCAGCGAAAGCGAGGACGCCGATATGCCCCACCACGGCTTGGCGCCGGGCCAGGCTTTCCGCTGAAACACCCCTGGATTAGACGACACATGCCGCATCGCACCGCCCCACGACGCATACCAGCCGCTCGCCTTGTGTACAAGTTGGTGAAATTCCCACAACCGATCTGTGCTCGGCTGCCAGACGACGAGACTGCCATCAGGACCGCCGGTAGGCTCGGCATCAGGCGGCAGCGGAACGGACTTCCACGCGGAGGAGAGCGCCGCGTCGGGAGAATGGTCCTCCAAGTGGACCGGCACTATCGGTTGTCGCAAGGACACGGTATAGACGGGAATGCCAGAGTTCACCGTGTTCACCCATGGCGCCCGGCCCGAACGCACCTCGGTGGCGAGTTCTCGTATAAAGGCACTCATACGAGCGGCAGAGCCTGGATCCAATGGCGCGTCGGCCGTCAGGCGTCTGTTCCAGAAGCTTGATGGCGAGAAAAACCGAAAGGGAACCGATGCGCTCGACGATCGAGCGCTGTCTGCACCGCCATCGCGAGCGATACGGACCGCAGCCGGCGGAAGCGCCGAGTGAGGAGTGAAGCGAGGACCGCCGGTCCCACAACTCGACAACCCGCCGCACATACATATTAGTGCAAGTGACGATATGATGCGGCGATTCCGACGCCGGATATCTAGTCGTAGTTCACTCCTATTTTCAACGCTGCGCTCAGTCTGCGGCCACGCGATGCGGTGTGACCGACCCACCTTGTATGCCTTGCTAAACGGTCGCATCGCAGTAGACATCATCGCTCTGTAGCCAGCAGCCGGGCGGCTTGGGCGAGGTCCGGCACGACGTAGTCAGCAGAGTAGCTCTCACAATCATGTTCGCCTCCGGAGATCATGACGGTTAACAGTCCAAGTCTTTCACCCGCCTGGACGTCACTGACTGAGTCGCCTACGATCGCTGCGCTGGCGAAATCCAGCTTAGGATGCTCGCTCTGCGCCTTCAGCAACAGGCCAGTATCAGGCTTGCGGCATACGCATTCACCGACCTCGTGGGGGCAGCTATAGATCGCATCCACGTATGCCCCCTCCAGACGTAGTAGGCGCTCTAGACGCTCATGCACCGCCTCCAGATCCTGGCTGCTCATCCGCCCGAGCGCAACGCCTCGCTGGTTGGTCACCACGCCGGTCCACAGGCCAGCGTGATTGAGCGTCCTGACGGCCTCGGCAGCACCTGGCAGCAGCTCCAGCGCCCCAGGATGCTCGATGTAGTCGCCGGTTGGCGGCTTTACGTTCAGCGTGCCGTCCCGGTCAAGGAACACCCACCGAACCGCGCGACTACGCGGCGTCGCGGAGAAGGTGCGAGTCTCGGTCAGCATCTAGATCAACGGTATCTGCTCGGTGAAGCTTGCGCCCGCAAGATCCTTGCTCATGCCTGCGTTGTTGGTCGGTGGCGGCAATGAGCCTGCAAGCATGATCATCTCCAAGACTCCTCTGCGGGTTTCGTTCGCCGGTGGCGGCACCGATCTCGGCGATTTCTGCGACGAGCGCGGCGGGGCGGTCGTCTCGAGCGCGATCGACAAGTGGATTCACGTGATCGTCGCCCCGCGCTTCGAGGGCGACCTGCGGATCAGCTACTCCAGGACTGAGATCGTGCCCACCGCGAACGAGGTCGAGCATGAGCTGGCGCGGGAGGCCCTGCGTCTGACGGGACTACCGAGAGGTCTCGATGTGGTCACCCTCGCGGATGTGCCCTCCCAGGGCACAGGGCTGGGCTCATCCAGCGCCGTCACCGTTGGATTGCTCAACGCGCTGTATGCATACCAGGGTGTGTTCCGCTCGGCCGCCGATCTGGCCGAGGAGGCCTCACAGATTGAGATCGAGGTCTTGGGCAAGCCGATCGGTCGCCAGGACCAGTACGCGACTGCCTACGGAGGCTTCAATTTCATCGAGTTCATGCCTAGGGGAGGAGGCGTCAAGGTCGAGCCGATCGTCTGTGCCGCCCGGACCCTGGAGCGCCTGCACCGCTCCCTCATGCTCTTCTATACCGGGCGTCAGCGAGCAGCCTCCGATGTGCTAAGCGGACAACGCGATGCGATCGTCCGGGGCAGCGCCACCACGGCACTGCTCGGGATGCGTGATCTCGCTTACGAGCTTCGCGAGATACTTGGCCGGGGCGACGTCGAGAGCGTCGGCTCTCTCCTGAACCGTAACTGGGAGCTCAAGCGATCGCTGGTCGCCGGTTTGAGCGACGCACAGGTGGACCAGTGGTACCAGCGGGCT
>Ga0193728_1000551_pt1 | contig 18178 bp, 17 predicted proteins | sample U1c1metaG_FD_143037 | JGI IMG/M metagenome (GOLD analysis project Ga0193728, IMG submission 143037) | Soil microbial communities from a riparian zone of the East river system, Colorado, United States - U1c1 | ecosystem: Environmental > Terrestrial > Soil > Riparian zone | place: USA: East River...
TCATGGATTTTTTTGGTGTGAAAAATGTTGCCAAGCAAATGCGCTATTTCTGTGAATATCCTAGGCCAGCGCTGCAAATGATCCTTGGCAAACTTTCAAGGGAAAACGGGTAAAGGAAAAAGCCCTGCAGATCGTTTCCTCTTCTCTTGTACTCTTCCCTCAAGTCTGATATACTCTTGCTATGTCAATGTTACATATTCTAGTGGTTATTTGACGGTCAATGAATTGTAAAAGTTCGGAAAGGAAGCGCGGCTGAATGAAGGCTGTTGCTACTGCGTTAGTACTGATTGTAGGGGCCGCAATTGTCCTTTGGTACGGGAATACGCTCAATTCGTGGGTCCTGGGTGGCTTAATCGGCGGATTTGGTGCTTTGCTTCTTAGCATTCCGATCTCCTTAGTCCTTTTCTCCTACTTTTCACGTCATCATAATCAACATCAGCTGGCAGAAGTTCTAGAGCATGAAGAAATCTCTCTTGCTCAGGATGGCTCCTATTCTATAGTTCAGGATCAATTCGAGTATGAAGAATATTTGGATTATCAAGATCAGGAGTTTGAATATGATGAGGAAGAGACATACGATGATGAACTAGATGTTGATAGGGATGAGTATATACTTGCAGAGCAAAGTGTATGGGAAGAGGAACAGCCACGTCGTATTCCTCCAGTTCGTCATCTCCCTTCACCATCTTCTGCTCGTTTGCCCGCTGTCGATCAGAACCTTCCCTCGCGGGTCCAGCGTGATCACTATGAGGCAGATCTTGAGCGACAATCAGTACAGGGAAGAAAAAGTGAATCTCGTCCGGTAAAGTCTCCTGGCTCTCGAAGAGATCCATCTTACAGCCGTTATCGTTCGCAGGCTCTACGTGCTGCTCGTGTGGAAGCAGCCCTGCAAGCTGAGTATGAAGAGGAGAGTATGTTTCCTTCGACCCGCACCACGCGGCGCTTGGGACAGATGCAGCGCTCCAGTCAGGCGTTCCCGCCACAAAGTCCAGATGGGGGATCGCGTTCTTCCCGCGATTTAGCACAATCATCGACGGATGACTATTCTCAGCGACCACGACGAGTTGTTGAATCTTTTCCTCCACAAGACTCGCGTCGGTCTTTATCTGCCCCAGACGATGCTCGCCAGACTGATCGCTTTGCCCGCTATCGGGATACTCAGACTGACTATGGCATGGATGAACCAACAACAGATAATCTCCGCAGACCACTCATCCGTCGCGCTCCGTATATGTATGAAGATGACTCCTTGCGCGAAGAAATGGCTCAGTATGTCGAGCAGCCAATTGTACGCCGCTCTTCGCGTCATCTGAGTCCTCCTTCTGCTAATGATGCACAATAGTAAGTTTTATAGGTGTGCTAGTAATAGCTGCAATAAGAAAGGACTAACTTATATGAATCAGCCAACAATTGAGGAATTTAACGAACTTCGTCATATTGTCTTTAAGCTGTCGGCAAAGGTAGATCGACTCGATGAGGCAGAGAAGAAGCGGGACTTTACCATCCGTGATAGTGCTGTGAAGATCGGAATTGCTGAGGGGCTGGCGAAGATTAATCATGAGGCTCTCTCTAAGCTTGAGACGAAGCTGGTAGAGGTGGAAGCGCAGGTTAGGGAATTGAGGGATGTGAGTAACCAGCAGTTCGAGAGCATGAATCAAAAGCTCGATCGGCAAGAGATCATGATCAGGGAGAATAATGATCTGCTCAGGAAGCTAATTGCAAAGTTTCCGTAAACTGCCGATTTGGTGAGGGGATAAGGCATTCTTATCCCCTCACTAGGCAACGTCTTGAAAAAGAGCGAGAGCACAACAATTTCTCCAGAAAAGAGAGCAACCAACGCTTCCAATGTTCTCTACGTAAAATATGTTAGTATGAGGCAAAAGTATACATATCTGAAGGAGGCTTCCTTGTGTTATCACATCTAACTGACTCTCTAACCCAATGGATTACCAATTTCTATGCCGGAACAGGTTTGTTAGGTATAGTGTTAGCAATGGCTATAGAAAGTTGTTGCATTCCTCTCCCCAGTGAAATTGTGATGCCTGTGGCTGGTATTATGGTTTCTCAAGGAACCATTTTGAAGGGCATGAATCCCTTGCTTGCCATTTTCCTGATTGCTCTTTCAGGAGCTATCGGTTGTCTAATTGGATCAATGGTGGCGTATTGGGTTGGCTACAAAGGAGGGCGTCCGCTCGTGTTGAAGTATGGGCGCTATGTGCTCATTTCACAACACGATGCTGATAAAGCTGATGCATTCTTTCAGCGTTGGGGTAGTGCAACAGCTTTCTTTTCTCGCTTACTTCCTGTAGTACGTACATATATTTCCTTACCGGCTGGCATTACAAAAATGCCATTTATACGGTTTTGCATTTACTCGTTTCTTGGTTCGTTACCTTGGTGCTTTGTGCTTGCCTATGCCGGTTATATGCTTGGCGATCAGGTGAGTAAACTGGGATCGATATTGCATGGTCTGGATATTGTCATACTGCTTGTATTAGTATTTCTGGTAGCAGTCTATATCTGGCGCCATGTGAGCAATGATCGCAAGGCTCGTGCGGTTTATGCAGCAGCGGAAGCAAATGCGCAACAAGTTTCAGCGCAGATCGGGGACCAGTCATCGCAATCCCATTGGGGAATGGGTGTATCCAGTACTACCCCTGGCACTCAGTCTCAAGAATTGTATCAGCCACAGTCTCCCCGCCCTCCGATTGGACGGTAATATGCTAGTTCTCCACAAGAGAAACTATTTTGTCCAGGCAAGGACTTGAGCCAATGAGAAACCCGCCTAACCTCTGGGACTAAAATCCCGAGGTTTATCACCTCCGCCTCGTAAGGGACTTCCAAGTTTTTAATTGTCCCATCTGGACTGGGTGACCTGTGGATCTCCTGGGATGATTTATTCTTTGGGAGTCCCTAAAACCCCTGGCTTCAGCCATGGGGATACAAGAGGCGTTCCTTTAGAGAAATGGGGACAGGAATTGGTTGAGCTTGAAGTGATGCCGGATCACGTTCACATCCTGGTTGGATGCGATCCACAATTCGGTATCCACAAATTCGTCAGGCTCATCAAAGGTGCTAGTGCGAGAATGCTATAAAGCTTTTCAGGCTTTCTTCAAGCGCTGTAAAGAGGGCAAAACCCCAGGCTTCCCCAGGTTCCAGGGATATGACCGCTATGATAGCTTCACCTACCCACAGATCGAGAAACTCAAGGGCAAGCCGACCGTTGCGATCGAAAACGGGAAAGTCGTCCTTCCCAAGATCGGCCATATCAAAGTCAAGCAGCACAGGCCTCTAGAAGGGAAGGCCAAGACATGCACGATCAAACGGGAGGGCGACTGCTGGTATGCTGTGTTTGTCTGTGAAGTTGAGGCACGGGTGAAACTACCATACACCGATCTTCCAATAGGGATTGATATGGGACTCAAGCACTTCATGACCGACTCTCATGGCGATGTGGTGGAGAATCCGAGGTTCTTTCGGAAGTCTCGCGGTAGATTGAAGAAGATGCAGCAACGACTCTCAAAAAAGAAAAAGAGGAGCAACCGTCGCAAGAAAGCCGTCAAATCGGTTGCCAAGGCTCATAAGAAAGTTCGCAACCAGCGCAAAGACTTTCATCACAAGGAGGCTCGTATTCTGGTTGAGACCTTTGAGACGATCATCTTTGAGGACCTCTCGATGCACAACATGGTTAGGAGGCCAAAGGTCAAACAGGATGAGAATGGCAAATATCTTCCTAATGGTGCAGCCGCAAAGGGAGGTTTGAACAAAAGTATATTAGATGCTGGATGGGGCAGCTTCATAGAACTGGTGAAGCACAAGGCAGAATGCGCCGGTGTCACCGTCTATGAAGTGGACCCACACAAGACCAGCCAGATCTGCAGCGCCTGTCACAAGGAAGGTGAGCACAAGGGTCTCAGTGTGCGGACACATGTCTGTCTACAATGTGGTGTTGTACTCGACCGCGATCATAATGCGGCGCTGAACATACGTGACCGAGGGCTCGGACGGAGCCTACGCGAACCTGCTTCTCAGGGTACATTCCGAGAAGCTACTGCGTGAAGCCTCTGGATTTATCCATGGGGAGTCGTCACGCTAGGCTGGAGTATGACATGACTTGCAGTGGAGCTGGCTCGGTGGCTTGATCGAGCGGCATGGTAAGGTAACGCTGACCAAACCCGACTGCAGTAATGGAAGGTACAGGCATTGATGCTTGTGGTGCCTGCGGCCAGGGTTGGTGCAAAAGAATCTCGAGTTGGCGCATGCGTTCGTGCGTTGAAGGAACAAGCTTTGAGTCCTGTGTAGTGGTGACTCCGTTAAGGCTATTCATTGTGTTGAGCAAGACCATTACGGCTATGGGGTCGCCTGTCAGGAGAGATGCGATGCGGTCCACGTCAAAGTAGGCTGAACGTAGGTAGCGCGTTACAACGATGTTTGCCACTTTTAGCAGAATGGATACCACAAGAGCAATGGAAAGAATAGTGAATCCTGATCCTACTAGTGACGCTGTAAAGGGGAGGAATGCGATGAAGGCAAGGGCGACAATATTCACTAGAAGTTTGCGTACAAAGTTGACAAGGAATATTCGTTTCTGGGCAAGACCAATAGCAATACCAATCATTGCATCTTGCTGGCGCCAATCGGTATACCGTAGCAGTGTCTCACTCAGAATGAGCGTTGGTTGTCCGATGCCAATTACACTGGCAATAGATGTGCCTACTAGGTCTTGTTGCAGCTGAATAGACGCAAATTCTATTCCTGCAAGCCTTGCCCATCTCTGAATACGAGGGACCAGGGACGCCCATTGAGTCTGCTCTATTGGTTGGAGCGGCGATTTCAACGCATAGAAGCGCAATGCGAATACATTATAGATGACAATCAAAGCGACAAAAAGGAAAAGTAAAGGCATAAGAGCAGGAAGCACGTTATTGTTGATGAGGATGATCAGTGCCAGTGCTTCCAAGTAGCAGAGTACAGGGAGAAAAGTGACAATCGCAGAACGCAATTTCTGCTTGAGGATGGTATCACGGCTCAGATTATTAATTTGAAAAGTGCGTAGTGCCTCTGTATCAACAATAACAGCCCGTATCAGGTCATGAACATATATCCCCACATAGCAGCCGATACAGATACTCAATACCGGTAATAAAATCGTAGAGGGGTTGTATCTAATGGAGAAGCCTCCTGAATCGGGAAACAAAATGAGATCAAAGATACCCGTAAGAAAGGCTAAGGGTAAAGCTATACCTAAAATGATCAAACAGATCTTGCGTGTTGCCTGCAAGATGCGTGCACGCTCGGCAACAAAACGCTGATATGCCTCAATGGCAGTATACTTGATACTTTTTGCGACAATCTCCCCCGCAAGTGCCCGTTTTAGCTTCCAGACAGCGATTAGTCCAATCAAGGTAAAAACAGCTGTGGAAAGAAGTTGACCACCTGCAAAGAATAGAATACCTGTTGACATGAATGTTGCTTCCTTTCACGGATATTTAGGTGTTGCCATCAGGGCTGTCAACGGTGTCAATGCCTACTTGCATCCTTCACTCTGGTAGTAAACAGCCAAGTTCCTTTGAACCCTGCTTGCTTATAAGGATACCTTACGAGAGAGGTTTTTTCTAGATGACAAAAGGGACAATTTTGAAGTGACAACAACAGTCATTCCGCTTCAAACCACTGTTTGTGTATCACATCAGCAGGACATGACAGCACTGTTGACAGCATTCTAACCTTTCGTACCTTCGAACATGTCATTCAATCCATTCATTGCATCACGTAACATTGATGGTAACACATGGGAATAGGTGTCCATAGTCATACTAATCTGACTATGACCTAGAAGCTCTTGTACTACCTTGGGATGCACACCCATTGTCAGTAAGATAGTCGCTGCACTGTGGCGTAGATCATGAAAGCGCATGGGCGGTAAACTAGCGCTACTCACCAATTTTTTGAATGTGTTGACCATGTTGCTAGCATCCCAAAAGTCTCCCTTTCTATTGCAAAAGACTAAATCACGGTCTACCCATGATGAACCAGCTTCGAGTCGATCTTGTATTTGTTTTTGCTGATGCATTTTCAGTACGTCAATGGCAAATTGTGGCAGGACTATATTTCGTCTACTTCCAACTGTCTTAGGTTCTGACTCTATAGGACCATGACCGGTAAACCTGCTCACTGTACGCTGTATCTGAACGCTTCCAACATCAAAGTGAATGTCACTCCAACGTAAAGCCAGCAACTCACCACGTCTCATACCAGTAGCAAGTGCAACAGTGATAAGTGCTTCCAGTCGATGTCCTTTTGCTGCCTGTAATAACTGTTGTGCTTGCTCCTTGTTTAAAGGCTGGATATGGTGGCGTGTAACACGTGGTAGATCAATGCCATCACACACATTCTTAGCTACTTTCTTCTTCTTTACTGCATATTGCAATGCTGAATGTAAAACAGCATTGACCATTCGTATGGTCCGAGGAGCCAAACCTTTCTCAGATAATTGGGAATAGAATGTCTCTATACGCTCTGTTGTTAATTTCTGAAGCTGAATATGACCCAAGCTTTCAAGAATGTATCGATCTAACATCTCCCGATATCTCTGGTAGCTCCCAAACTCAATCTTTAACTTATGGACATTCTCTAACCAATGTTCGAGAAATTGCTTGACTGTTTGTCTCTGTCCTGGAACAATCATCCCATCTTCTTGCTCACGTTGGGCTTTCTTCATTTTATCCAAGACTTCCTTTTTTGTCTTGCCATAGAAGTACTTCCGCTTGTGATTTTCTAGCACAATATACCCAGAAAAGCGCCCGTCTTTGCGCTCATAGATGGAACCTTCACCATATCTTTCACGGCTCATGTCTTATCCCTTTTCTTCTCTTGCAGAGAAAAACCCGCTCATCGTGATGTGAGAGGGCTCTATTGGTTCTTACTCTACCTCTTCACGCTGTTCTAGCCAGTGCAGAAGAGCAGCATAGCGAACACGCAAGGCACGACCAAACCGCACGGTAGGAAGCCCTTCCTGATAAATGAGCTGATAGACTTTCGAGCGACTTAGCCCCAATGTTTGTGCAACCTGTGCAATGGTCAATACCACTGGCTGAGATGAGATCGTTTGAACTTGTGACATAGAACATCTCCTATCCTTGGTTACTGGGATGATCAGCAGCAGTAGGCAGACTTGCATAACAGTCAGGACACAGCAAAGCCGTCTGTACCCGAAAAGGAGCTACTTCTCTCAGATAGGTAGCCGCTTGTACACTCTCAGGAGAGACCTGTTGATCACACCCCTGACATCGTGAGAAGAGCTGAGAGAGCCATCTGAAGAGGACAAGCGCTTGTTCACTTGAGAGAGTGACCATCTGACCGAAGTCGTCAGCAAGACGAACCTGACTCTGCTCATGATCATACTCTGATCTCAGCATAGATACCTCCTAGGCAATCGCCTGTTCTTTTTCAACAGAATAGAGAACACGTTTTTTCTGGACTTGTTCATGAAAATTACGCTTTTTCTCTTCCAGATAGCTCTCAACTTCCTCATAGAGAAAGTGGAACGTATCGGAAAGATCCACTTGAGCCCCAGCCAGCCGACCATCTGGACGCCACGCCTCAGCAGTGATCGAACACCCAGCAATCTGTGCCACCATCCGACGCAGATTCACCTGATAGCGACGACGGCGCATGAAGGGAGCCAGATCTAAGGTCACAGCAGGTAGGGGAAGAGCTACCGGAGCAGAACCAGAAGAGGTGTGGCACTTCACCATTTTTGAGGCATCCTTCCAGGGATGTGCCTCTAATTCTGCATCGACCAGCTGAAGCAGTTCTTCTTGCTCGCGTTCCTCTCGTTCATACTCCGACTCAGGAAGCACCACAGGAGCAAAGGCCGACTGAACCACACGCCAGTCAGGATGCACGGGCCAGCGTGAGCGATTGGTATCCTCTGTGGGGATCACATAGCGCAGCCAGCCATCAGGAAGGCCATCCTCACCACCGTCCACATGACCCACGGCATAGGACCAGAGCCCAGGGAGCCGCTCTTCCAGATCATAGGCATTATCAACACCATGAAAGACGCCCTCTTGCAGCATTTCACTCAGAGCAGGACGCTTGTAGCGCACTTTGATACGCCACACCGGAGCCTCACCATCCCAGACAGATTCACCGTTCTCATCACGGGCGGTGAGCCACAGATCATGAAACCACGCCTTCTCAGGAGATTTGTACTTAATCTCATGCGTTTTGTCATAGATCAATGCTGAGAGCGCACCACCGCGAGCCCCAAAGGGCAGACCTGTAATACGACCCCAGCGCTGTTTAATGGAGTCAGGACCATCGATCATCCCATCATCAATAACAGAGGATGGAATCAACCCGGTGAGTTGAGCCCGCGAGACAAAATGCTCTTTGACTTGCTGGACTGAGCTGAAATCCAGACCCGTCACATCGACCGCTAAATCACAGCTAGAGACATGCGGCACAATGTACTCCCCAAAGATGGAGATGAGGAACTGATGGACATCAACAATGATCTGACTCAGATCCCGCACGCGCCACAGATAGGCCGAGGAGCAACGCACTTGCCCCAAGACCTGAGCTTTGGAACTGCGATTGACGGCCACGGTGAGCCAGTGATTATGCATGATCCAGTTGAAGCCATCACCCCCTTTGGCACGCATGAGCAGCGGAGCCCCGTTGAAGGCGAAGCGCGTCGGAAAATCCTCCTCAATCTCTTGCGCTTGCTCTTTCAGCAGCATCAACTCCTCTTGCAGAAGCGGATCAACACGGCGCTCCTCAATCTCAAATGCCTGATCAGTCGGATACACATTCAGCACCAGCGTATCAACAAAGGCACCAAGGATCTTAACAGGACTTTCCATAGCACTACCTCCTAAATTCTAGAATAAAGAGTAAAACACTCATGCAGACCCATGTATTTTGAGCGGTGGGGTTTACTTGCTCCACCGCTTGAAACTGTTCCCCTCAGAACTCAAAACCTGCCAGAAGGAAATGCCAGAGTTCACCTGCATCTAATGCGTAGTACAGACGCAGAAAGTCAAAGAGCGATCCACCTTGTTGCCAGACATGACAGTACCAGCAGCAGATATCAGGATAAGATGGATAATAAGCGACGAATGAGGGATGTGTATCGACGCCATCGTCATGATGCCAGCCGAACGGACAACATCCTACCCCGTTGCTATCAAGGCTGACATATCTGCCAATCACGGAAAGTGCATCTTGTGAAGCGCACCAGTCCCGAATTGTACTCGTTACCCCAACGGGAGTGATAGGCTCAGGTTTTTTGAAGGATATGTTTTGTTGGGTTGGTTGGCCCACGTTATCGCGTTGAAGCAAGATGGTTGATGGGGAAGGGACCATTGCACGCTCGATGGTTGCGAACCAGCCGAGTGCATCGACCACCGATGAGAAGAGCGGCAACGGTTGACCATTGATGAGGGTGACGAAGGGATACCGTTCGCCGGATCGCAGATGGATACCCAGCGGCAAACGGATCAATGAGCCTGGATGCTCCCAGCTGGCTGCCTCTTGCTTGGGATAGAACTCCACGTCTGTAGGACAAAAGGGCAAGAGCCAAGCTCGCACGAGCACAGGTGAGATCGGAGAGACGAAGAAGATCCACAGGTGAGCACCGCGCCGCGACAATTCGAGATAGGAAGGAATACCATTGGTAGTCAGGTTGATTTGAACAGCAGCCAGGTCACACAAGCCAGTCGAGGCATCGCTATCAAAGACCACAAAGGGACATTGATTCAGCTCGTTAATCACATAGGTTCCGAGTGTCTGTCTGCCTTCCAGATGGGTCCAGTTTACTATGGCATTGATCTAGTTGCAAAAGCAATCAAAGCAAGGAGGGAAACATAACAAGGGAAAATATGAGAGCTTTGAAACAAGGAAATCCCATAAAGCAGCTTCAGATCTAGACTAATACAAGCAGAGTCTCTACTCGCAGTCAAAGCTAGATGCTTTTCTACCCAATGCTGACATCACATGTAACATCGGAGAGCTTTTACAAAGGTTTACAACCATGACCCAAATGAACTATCAGCATTCCTGTCGTCAAGCACAAAGCCTACGGAGAAGCCACCTCATCTCTACATGAAACAGTATATCCTCTACGGTTCCTATGCTTAAGGCTAAACCTTGCAAATAGAAAATTGTCCCTCTATCCCCATAGATTTGGGCGTCTATATCTAGTATAAATTACACAGTAGCAGTCCACTACTGAGCTTACAGTCAAGAACAGGTTGTCTATCTTACCAAAATCAAGGCTATTTCTTGTAAAGTTGTTTAGACAACTAGAATTTGTATTGCTTTAAAAACAAGTCATTAATCCAAATATAGAGACATTTCAGCATTAATACGAACTTTACAGCCTCTCATTGAGAGTATAATTAGGAAGGATTTTTTAGATCCATGCCACGAGAAATTAAAAATATATCTGATATCCCAGGTGATAACTCAGAGAATACAAAAACAAGGCCGTTCACCTTTCGGCCGCAAGAATATGGTCAGGATACTACAAAGAGCTGGACTACCGGCAATCCCAAGTTAGACTGTTTGCTGAGGCGAGGAGAGGAGATTCTATGGGAGACGATACAGGGTAAGCGAGTTGATGATGATTCTCTAAAGGGGGTTGTACTTCTTACTGACGCTGGGAACTTCGTGTCTCTAGATTTGCGTGCGAAACCAGGTGTTTCTTTTACTAGAGAGGATGAGCAACGCTACTTTGCAGACCAAGGATATGCTGATCACGTTCGGGAAATTGCTCCCCCTGATCGCACATGTAATCGGCTTGGCTATGGATTTTTTGGGCGCAGAGGTGGTCATATTCAAGATTCAGAAACAGCAGAAAAGATCCTTCGAGATAATTATAAGAGATCTAATAAGGCACAAGTGGGAGACCTTGTTGCAATCTATGACAATTCTTCAATGAAAATTTTCTGTACTGGACGTGTAGAAAGTCTCAACAAGGATGGGAATGTCTCTGAGATCAGTACGAAATGGAGAGATGAAGGGGGAATTTACGTTCATGGCCCTGATGTCCAGGAAAAGGAATACTCTCGAAATCCCACGACCTACAAGTGGGAGATAAAGCCAAAAACCTCTCCCAATACCTGGCAAGTTTTCCGCCGGAATAGTCACTCAGAAACAGGTCATTTTAAAATAATCAAGAGTAAAATATCAATTAAAAGCATAAAAGATGCGAATACTATTTTTTTAGGAGAAGAACACATAGACAAATTGCATAGAAAACTTAATGCATTGCTTATGGATTCCATTGTGAAACCTGGAGCTATCCTGCTAGTTGAAAGAAGCCCAGCTCATCAAGAGATAAATCCAAAAGAGCACCTACTCATCCAACAACTAACAACAGAGGCCGGAATTAGAGTAATTGGCTGGGATGATATAAAGTTATGTACTGAAGCAAGTCTTCTAAATAGTGAAGCAGTAAAAATATATAATGAGTATGCTCAAGCTATAAAGCAAAAGGACAATAAAAAAGCTACTGACCTCGATAACCAGTTTTCTCTTAACGAAGATGCTCTTCAAAATATCCGGAAAAAAAGAAATCAATTACTAAATAACGTATATCTTGAGATAAGAAGAGATTCTCCCGAAGCTCAGATTATTATTCTCGGAGGGCTAAACCATTTTACTGAAAATCCATATCTACAAGAGACTCTGGATAAACATCCACATCCATATATTGCATTAAAACCAACACATACATTACCTGAAAACGAGAGAACAGAGAGAAGCCAAGAATTCTTATCCTAAGGCATTTCGTAATTCTCAAAAAGCTCTTCAACAAATGGAAAATGCACTCGTATAGGGCCAATAGTGATTGGAAAAAAGTCACTTTGCCGATGAGCTTGGAAAAGATACTCTTGGTAAGTTTCAGCTTAGAAGGGCTCTGTTTCTCCGCGTGAAAAACTGCCAAAGCTGGTCAGACCCGAGTGCTTTTTCCGCCCAATCTACATCACCACTGACATCAAAGAGCATTTACAGCAGCTAACAATGGTGTGCCCAAATGAACTCTCAGTGCCCTATAGCCAAGCACAAAAGCTGGAGAGAAGCCCTCACATCTCTCTCTTGCACAGTATCATTACGACTATCGCTATAGCGAGACATGGCTAAGAATGAGAGCAAAACAGGGAGCAAAACCGACAAACTCAGGTGAACATTGATGGACAAAAAGAGCCCTTTCATGTGCTCAAGATGATCATCAATGCAGATACCAAGCCACCTGAAAAGCTCTGCTTGCTGAGGTTCAAATCCTCTCACTCACCTGAAAAGCACCTGGATCTACCGAGCACAGCAACTTACCAAGTGCTTTTCATATTGCTGCCATGACAGCATTATTGACAGCACTCTCAAAATGCTGTCAACGTCTCTGATATGACTCAGTGAACAATGACACTTTCAAATGAGCACGAGAACGACACCCAAATACACCAGTGAACAATACAAGGCAAAAGGGACAATTTTGAAGTGACACAAAAGAACCCGCCACAAGATACGGGGTTTTAGCCCCTGTAGAGAGGCGGGTTTCTTGTCGACTGAACCATGCCTTAATAATTTTATTGCGTCATTTCTTTCACAATGCGTTGAACTCGTGCACCCTCGGCTCGTCCCTTCGTCTCTTTCACGGCGAGAGGCATGACTTGCCTAAACTCTTTGCCATGCTGAGCAACCAAAGTGGCAACAATGGCGCGTAGTTCGTCGTCACTCAGCTGCGAAGATTGCAGGTACCCCTGGATAATGTCCAGTTCGCGCTGTTCCTTCTCTGCCAAGTCATTCCGCCCTCCTTGCTTATAGAGTGGAATAGCTTGGCTGCGCTTCTTCACTTCCTGCTCTAATACCTTTAAAGCGTCAGCTTCGGTGAGTGGTTGTCCATACTCCCGATGTTTACGATCAGTACGCGCAACTTCAAGATTATGAATTGCTCCCAATGTCATCCGTAGGGTGTCGAGTCTCACTTGGTCACGGGCACGTTGTGCTTCTTGAATATCCTTTCGCAACTTTTGCTCTATCGATAATTCTGCTCGTGTTTCGGCCATAAACAATGCTCCACTTCTTATATAGTCAGACCAGCTCTAACATCAGTATCTGCTCCATAGTGATACGGGTCTCTCGAAGGCTAATCCATTATACACGTCTTCCATACATTGGGCAAACCAATTTCTCAACGAGAAGACCATTCGGTAAGTTGAGAGTTCTGTGGCTTGACCTATGCCAACAAAAAGGAAAGCGCATACTTTTCAAGAAAATGAGGAAAGTATGCGCTTCTTCTAAGACCCATCCTTAAAATTGAGGGAGTCTCCTGTTTTCCAAGATTTCAATCCTCAAGATTTCAATCCAAACCACCTTGCAACATTTAAAGAGGCTTAGTAGCGCCTATCACGGTAACTATTTCTAGGCTGTTCTCGACGCTCATTTGCTTCATTAACAACGATGTTTCGACCTTGCAGAACAGAATTATTGAGTTGGTTTTTGGCTGTTTCTGCTTCCTGATTGTTACTCATTTCGACAAAGCCAAACCCTTTACTTCTTCCTGTGTCGCGGTCGATAATCACCGTTGCTGAAATCACCTGCCCATACTGTCCAAAAAGATCAGCAAGGTCTTGATCTGTTGTTTGGTAGGGCAGTTTTCCTACGTAGAGTTTCAAATTAGTTTTCTCCGTTTCAATCCTCAAGGACTTTGAGTCCTTGCTACATTTGCTGGTGTCAATAGACCTATTACTGCTAGTGAAATAGTTCTCTCACGCAAAACATGCAGCAATATCTGGCACCACTTTATTAGTGGCAACAATAGTTTATTATACTTTATTTCAGACTGCAAGGAAGAAAATATTTTGTCTGAAACATCAATTCAGAAGATATTTATTTTTCCTACGTTTTGCTACCTAGGCATAACAAGAAGTGATTTGCTCGTGTCTTTCAGCGGCTAATCGAAACTTTGCCGTCTGTGTCTCTGAGAGGATATACTATGATTGGAATGAACAACAAGATAGCTCATTCTAATCTCGTAAATGTGAGGAGTAGAAGAAACTATGTGTTACGATAACGATGCCCGTCCGCCCCTGCCGCCTGAGGAAGGGGGGAAGGCCCATGGAGAAGATATTTGTCATCTATCCCGACGCTCCACACAGTTTCTTTGATCGTCGTGCGGTAGCATATGCCGACGCTTCTACCGATGCTTGGAAACGTGTCTTACGGTTTATTACTGCTCATACTGCCAAGTAGGTAAATCGGGGGATGAGAAAAAGAAACTGACCATTGTAGTTGTGTGAACTAATGCCCGTTGTGATATGATGTTAGCATATATCGAAGCGGGCTATTTCCGTATGCGTCTGTCTATTACCTCTTAGCTGTGTGGGGACTCTGTCGAGATTGAAACGAGATTGAAACTTAGATGGATGGAATAGCCGGTGTATTCGGTTTCTTGAGGAGGGAGTCGGAGTCATGGAAATTTCCCTGCGGTTGGACACACTGGGAATAGTGGAGACGCGTTATTTGCGTACCCGAGAACGCTACCGCGAATGGCCTCACTTTCAACTGCTTGCTGCGTCACGTCAGGCGAGAGTGTTTGCTTATTTTACCCATGAGGTGGCTGAGCAGCTGCATCAGCAGATATTAATGATCGAGTCAGCTCTGGGCTTAGATATTCAAGATGATGAAGATGAAGATGAAGATAAAGGCCTCAGTAGTGAGGAAGGTGAAAGTGAGGAGGCGGTCAAGGGGTCTGATCGCGGCGAAAACAGTGCCTTCTCTCCTGCTTTTGCTCAGGCACTCAAGCAACTTAATGAACTGGCTCGTCAGCGTTTGCCAGAAGCCGGTTCTGGTAGTAATCAGCCTGCCAATGAATTAAGTGCGGAGGTTGAAACCGATAGTGATGAAGACGCTCTGGAGCAATTGCAAGACGCTTTTATACAGATGATGGAAGTAGTCCGAGAGCTAGCTGAAGAGATGGCTACGGATGCTTTGAAGATCACTGGTCGCTTCAAATGTGCTCGTACGAATATCGAGTTTATTCCTCGTACCGATGATGATGATGACGAGGATGAGGATGGAGGAGGTCGGGATCTAGCAGTGTCTGAGAGTGGTGTGGTGGACCTAGAGGTTGAATTAATCATGGTGTTGCAGCTGTATGAAGACGGACGTGCCAAGCCGGAAGATCTCCCGGCAGTTGAATTGCAGCTTGATGTTGATGATTTCGAACGCTTACATGAAACCCTCGATATCGCTCTGGAAAGAGAACGACGTAGTAGACGGCGACGCTGATGGACAACAAGATGTCTTTCTTTTGTCTATTAGATGTCGTTGAGTTGTCGTTCAAAAAAGTTCTTTTCTGAGCTATACTTAGTACAGGCTACCGCAAGTGCGTTCCAAGTTGATCGGCTCATTGTAAGGTCATTTGCCATAGCAAACTCGAAACACACTTATGTGCGGTTGCCTACTTGAGCATAGTTCAATTGAGGAAAACGACATATCATGCGATCTATTACTATTGAAGATCTCTACTCAATCAAATTCTTGAGCCATCCGCAAATTTCTCCTGATGGACGGAGTGTTGCTTATATTGTGACTACGATTGATGAGCATAAACATGAGTATCGTTCAGCAATCTGGGTGGCTCCTACCTCTGGCGGTGAGGCACGGCGTTTCACGGCTGGATCTGCCAATGTAAGTAGCCCGAGCTGGTCCCCCGATGGGCTCTGGCTGGCTTTTGTGTCTAACCGCGAAGGTGAATTGACGGGGCTAAATCTAAAGAAACAAAAGAAAGTTGGGAAGGGAAAGTCACAGATCTGGCTCATTCCCGCTAATGGGGGTGAAGCTCGTCAATTAACCTTTATGGAGCATGGTGCCTCGTCTCCCGTCTGGTCTCCTGATAGTAAGCAGTTACTCTTTAGTGCGCCAATTGGTCCATCAGATGAGGAAACGCCGGATGGCAAACCGTTGCCTAAAGTGCGTGTGATAGATCGTCTCTGTTATCGACAGGATGGTGCTGGTTTTATTCATGAGCGTCGTTCACACCTTTTCTTAATCAATGCCGCTGGTGGCGAGCCACGACAATTGACCGATGGAGATTGTGATAATAGTAGTGCTGCTTGGGCGCCTGATGGCACTCAAATTGCTTTTGTTTCTAACAGAAATGAGGATCGTTGGCGCTTACTTGGTGACGATGTGCATGTCCTCTCGCTCAGGAATGGGCAGCCTGGTGTGTTACGTCGACTAACTGACACTTCCCAGTCCTGTCTTTCGCCTTCGTGGTCGCCCGATGGCCAAACGATTGCTTTTATAGCATCTCCTAAAATTCGTGCTGCCGAGCACTTCTACCTCTATACCGTTACGGTCAATACCAAGCAACCTGTTATAAACTGCCTTTCGCGAGACTTCGAGGGTTCCTTTATGGATTTGACCAATAGTGATGTCGGAGATGCCCAACTTGCTCCTGCTCCTAGTTGGTCCGCTAATGGAAAAATGCTTTATACATTGGCATCTCGGCGTGGCTCAACACGCCTCTATGCTATTCCTAGTAATGGGGCAGGTAAGCAATCGGCGACATTGACTCCTGGCGATGTTCACGTGCGTGATTTCAGTGTCAATCAGTTCAAAAGCATGCTAGCGCTGCTCGTTGCTGACCCGGTGCATCCTCAGGAAATCTTTGTACATTCCATCGAACCATCTGCAGAAATGAACCGCATTTCTTATGCCAATGATGACCTCGTCAGTGAATTGGCGTTGTCCATGCCGGAGTTGATTACCTATGCAGGTGCTGACGGCTGGCCAATTGATGGCTGGATTATCAAGCCATACAACTTCGATCCAACCAGAAAGTACCCGCTCATCGTCGAAATTCATGGTGGACCGCATACTCAGTATGGGTATGGTTTTTTCCATGAAATGCAGCTTCTCGTTGCGCAAGGGTATGTCGTCTTTTATCCCAACCCACGTGGTAGTGTTGGTTATGGCTACGACTTTGCTAATGCGGTGCGCAAGGCCTGGGGCGAGAAGCCTTCGATCGATATTCTGCTGGGTGTTGATGAGGTACTCAAGCAAGGGTATATCGATGAGCGACGTTTGGGGGTCATTGGAGGCAGTTACGGTGGCTTCATGGTGAACTGGCTCATCGGCCACTCTGACCGCTTTAAAGTCGCCGTTACCGATCGTTGTGTCAGTAATATGGCTTCCATGTTTGGTTCTAGCGATATTGGCTGGGACTACATAGAAGACCATACGGAAACGTTGCCCTGGAAAGATCTCGATAGCTATCTGCACATGTCACCCATTACATACGTGCAAGACATGCACACACCGCTATTGATTATACACGGTGAGCAAGATCAGCGTTGCAATCTCGAGCAAGCCCAGCAACTTTTTGCGGCCCTGAAATATATGGAGCGTGACGTGCAGCTTGTGATTTTTGAAGGGCAGGGTCATGGTCTTTCCCGCGGCGGTCATCCAAAGATGCGCCTGGAACGCCTACGCCATATTACGGATTGGTTCGCGAAATACTTGTAGTAATACATATCGCAATGCTTGCATCTCATCCGCGATAATGGGATGCAAGCAATTACCAATCATATTGTATTAGCAAAAAACCTGTGTTGCGACTCGTATCTGCTACTTTCTCAAAAGCACTTTTGAACGGGAAGAACAGCAATGAAAGAGCCCTTTCAACTAGAAGAGACAACCATTGCCAAGTTGCAGGCTGCAATGGCCTCAGGACAACTTACTGCTCGTCAGCTTGTTGAGTTGTATCTCAAGCGTATCAAAGAGATTGACAAGGAAGGCCCTAAAATCAATACCATCTTGCAGATCAATCCTGATGCATCAGAAATTGCCGATGCACTCGACCAAGAGCGCAAAGCCAAAGGCCCACGTGGGCCTCTCCATGGCATCCCCATTCTCCTCAAAGACAATATCGCGACGGCAGACCGAATGGAGACCACTGCTGGTTCTCTGGCCTTGCTCAGGTCGCGTGTGCCCCGAGATGCTTTTGTGGCACAGCAACTCCGCAAGGCTGGGACTGTGCTGCTTGGCAAAACGAACTTGAGTGAATGGTCCAACTTTCGGTCAACCGCATCATCGAGCGGCTGGAGTGGCCGTGGAGGACAGGGACTCAATCCTTATGTTCTGGATCGTTCTCCACGGCCAC
>Ga0193728_1000552_pt1 | contig 18158 bp, 8 predicted proteins | sample U1c1metaG_FD_143037 | JGI IMG/M metagenome (GOLD analysis project Ga0193728, IMG submission 143037) | Soil microbial communities from a riparian zone of the East river system, Colorado, United States - U1c1 | ecosystem: Environmental > Terrestrial > Soil > Riparian zone | place: USA: East River...
CATTCGGAATCGGCGGTAAGCACTTCGAGGTGAACTACGGCATCCCCGGAGTGCCACCCAATCCCGATTTTGCCAACGTTCCTCCGACTACGTCGCGCATTGCTCAGCGAAGGAACACAGTCGAGTTCCGCAGTCTCTTCAACCACGGCTTCGGATTTATCGATCGCGTAAAACTCAACGCCAGCTTCAACGATTACAACCACTCCGAGTTTCCGACGGCGCAGGATGCGAGCGGCGTGTCAGACCCGGAAGCAACACATTTCCAGAAGCGTCAGCTGAACGGGGTGCTGCAGCTTCAGCATCAGCCGCTCGGCAAGCTGCAGGGAACACTCGGGTTGTGGACGAACATCGAGAACATGAGTATACGCGGTGACGAGCCGCTGGGTCCCAACTCACGTACGATCGGAATTGCCGGGTATGCGTACGAGGAGTATCCAGCGGCTGATAACACACGCCTGCAGGCTGGATTGAGATACGACTACAACAAAATCCAAACGCGCCCGGATCCTCAGTCGACAGATCCGAATTTTCAGACGCTCGATGCTTCCCGGCTCTCCAACGCAGTGACTGCCTCGCTCGGCGCGATCCAAACACTCACGCCACAACTGACGGGATCGTTGAGCTTCGCGCGTTCTTTCCGGGCACCTACGGTTCAGGAGTTGTTCGCAAATGGTCTCGATGCGCCAAGTGGCACCTACACCGTCGGTACGCCGGGGCTCGAACCTGAAACTGGATTGGGCGCGGACCTGTCGCTCAAGGGCAACTTCGCCAACGCGTCATTTGAGATCTCACCCTACGCAAACAGCATCCAGCATTACATCTACGGATTCTTGCGTGGTGATACCATTCAGGGTTTTCCGGTGCGCCAATTCGGTGAAACCAACGCAAGGCTGCTCGGGTTCGACGCGAGCATAACCGTCCAGCCTGCGCAATACATCGCCCTCAGAGCTGCGGCCGACTATGTGAACGCGGAGGACACCAGGCAGCATGTGCCGCTTCCGTTCACACCACCGCTACGCGGTCTGCTGCGGGCGACGTATCAGAACAGCACCTATATGGGCCTGATCGAAACGCGCCTCGCCGCGAGTCAGACGAGACTTGGGGAGGGCGATACGCCGACTCCAGGATATACCGTAGTAAATGTCGGGGCTGGGATGCGGTTTGCGCGGCAACGTATGCTCAACAACATCAGCATCCACTGCGACAATGTGTTCAACCGGGTCTATCGGGACAATCTTTCGGTGATCAAGGATTTCATCCCGCAACCGGCACGCGGTTTCCGGTTGAACTACGAGGTCACGTATTGAAAAGGCGGGAAGCGGGGATGCGGGAAGCGGGAGACACTGTTTTTTTCAATAACCTATGCTGAGTAGTTGACCAGCTAAACGCAGACAATCAGGGCCGCCATCGAAATTGGCGGCCCTGATTGTTTAGTGCTAAGAGCAAACGGGAACAGCGAGCACGGGCGGGCTTGCAGCGATCGGCTTGACGTTGTTTCTCGTCAGGATTGCGTTGAAGGCGGGGAGATCCACCGCGTTGATAGTCTTCCAGCTCGTTATCGCAGTTTTCAGATCAGAGCACTTGGCGATGTACCCATTACGCATTGGCTCGTTCGGGGCCATGTCGCCATTGTCGAGAGCGGTGAGCTGTTGGCTCATCGTGCCGTTGATGGCCACGAAGCTGGGAGGCGGAGGCGTTCCGCTCCCACCTCCACCCCCGAATCCGCCGCGGCCTCCGGTGGTGCCACCTAGCGCCGCAAGCTTGGCGTCGAGTGCGGTCGCTGCCGCAGCTATCTCAGCCGGGCCATTCCCATGCATGTATGCCGCGAGTGAGCTGCGCGTTGCACTAATCTGGTTGTAGGCATCCCACGACTCCTTCGCGCCATCGTAGTACTTCATCTCCAGATCGAGCTGCGCTCGCAAGTCTGACGTCTTCGCCGGCGATCGTGGATCGTTTTTCACCGTCACTCGTTGCGTGTAGCTCTTGCCATCCGCCGTGAGCTTCAAGGTGTAAGTGCCGGGCGCTACAAGAGGGCCTTCGGGCGATGATGGTGTCAGGCCGGGATTGGCGTTGATCTCGAACGAGTGCGTGAAAGCCGGCGGAGGATCATACCGAAGATCCCAGTTGATGCGGTTGGTGCCAATGTTGGTCGGCATCGACAGGGTTGGCGCGATCCAGAAGTTTGGCTCAGGGGGCTGAGCGGCTTCGGCGACGGGTACGCCGGGTGCGCTCGATAAATGGCGCACGACAGTACCCGACGCATCAATCACATCGAGACTGATTGGCGAGGATGGCCTGGATGCGAGCGAGTAGTAAACGATCGCTCCGTCGGGCGGATTGAGCGCATAGGGAACCTCGGGCGGAAACGGCGTATCGTAGTTCACATTGCGATGGACGCGAACCGCATCCACCGGCTCAAAGAGGTGTGCAGGCTCGCTCGCGACCGCCGGCGTCAATTGCTGCAGCACTGAATAGTTGTCGAGTATCCAGATCCCTCGCCCATAGGTACCGACGACGAGATCCGAACCATGCATCGTGATGTCGCGGTAGGACGTATTCGGGAGATTCAGCATCAACGATTGCCAATGATCTCCGTCGTTAAAAGAGACGTAGATCGCGCTCTCGGTTCCGGCGAACAGGAGTCCTGCTTTTTTCGGATCCGCGCGAATCACGCGCGCGAAGCTGCCGCTCGGCTCATTCGTCGACAGCCCATTCACGATCGGCGTCCACGTCTTTCCGTAATCGTGGGTCCGGTACAGGTATGGCGCGTAATCGCCAGTCGTATGTCGATCCACGGCGACGTATGCTGTAGCCGCGTCCTGATGCGACGCGTCGATCGCCGAGATGTTTGTGCGCGCGAGATTGGACACGCCTGGGATCGAGACTTCGTTCCACGTCTTGCCATTGTCCCTCGTGACCTGCACCACCCCGTTGCTCGTGCCTACCCAGATCGTACCCGGTGCGATACTCGATGCTGATATTGCCTCGATTGCATCTCGCGGTGGGGGCGCTGGCTGACCGGGAGTGCTCGGCACCAGTGCTGGCGGAGGATTCTTCGATACGGTGAGATCCGGACCCATCTTCGTCCAGTGTGCACCGCCGTCCGTAGTCGCCATCAGAAATTGAAATCCGGCGAGCAGCTCGTGCTGATTCCACGGCGTCCATACCAATGGTTGTGAGAACCCCGTCCGTAACTTCGCGGCAGGATCCATATCCGGGCTTACGTTGATCCACTGCTCGCTCGGGTACACGATCCTCGAAATGCCGTTACCGCTGGCGTATACGATTTTGGGATCGAGTGGATCTGGCACGATTGTGCCCCACTCCCATCCCGGCACTGGTTTCCAATCGAGAGGTGTGATCTGGCCCAGATTGCCTCGGCTCAGCGTGGCGACTGCTCCGGCGTCCTGTTGTGTTGCGTAGACCCAGTACGGGAACGAGTTGTCAGTGGAGATGTGGTAGACCTGATCGGTTGACTGATTGTACCACGAGCTCCAGGTCTGGCCGCCGTCCAGTGAAATCGTCGCGCCCTGATCGAAGCCGAGGAGCATACGCTGGCCATTAGCGGGATCGATCCACATTTGCTGCGGGTCGTCGCCACCAGGGGCACCCTTGAATCCCGTGAAGGTGTTTCCGCCATCGGTGGATTTGTAGCTCGACGTGTTGATGGTATAAACGATGTCAGGATTCTTCGGATCGACGTACACTCCGCAGTTGTAGCCACCCTGACCGTTGCCAACACGGCGATCAGCGGCGTCCATTTGCCGCCAAGTCGAGCCGCCGTCGTCAGAGCGATAGAGCCCGAAGTTTCCGATCAGGAACATTCGCTGAGCGTTTGTGTTCATTGCCACCGCAACGGATGTACGTCCGTTGAGTGGCGGTAAACCACCGCCCGTGATTTCCTTCCAGGTCACCCCTTCGTCGATGGACTTGTAAAGGGCGGTGTTCGTGGGCGGGTTCGGCGCTGGCGGACCGCGCGACGGAACGGGAACAGGGAGGACGTAGTGTCGTACTGTAGTTGCGAGCACCACGCTCGGGTGATCCGCGGCCCATGCAATCTTCTGAAGACCGGTGGAGTCGTTGACGTACAGCGTCTTCGTCCAGGTGTTGCCGCCGTCGGTGCTTCGAAACACCCCGCGCACATCGCTCTTGGCGTGAACGTTTCCCTGTGCCGCGATCAACACGAGGTTGGGATCGCGCGGGTCGACGAGGATTGATGGAATCTGCCGAGTTTGGTCCAGTCCAAGATGGCGCCAGGTCTTTCCGGCATCGGTGGACTTGTACATGCCGTTGCCTTCGTTGATGCCACCGCCGGTTATCAAATCTCCGGTGCCCACGTAGATGACGTTGGGATCTGATGGCGCGACTTCGATGGCTCCGACGGAAGAGACTTCCTTAATCGAGTCGAAGATGGGAAACCAGGTCGTGCCAGCACTCGTGGTTTTCCAAACGCCACCGAGCGGAAGGCCGATGTAAAACGTGCCCGGCTGGCCTACGACGCCACTGACAGCAGAAACGCGTCCCCCACGGAACGGTCCGATATTGCGCCACACCAGTCCAGAGAGGAGGTTGGGTTCTACCGGACGCGCAGCGCCGAGTGTGAACAGCGCGATGAGAAATAGAGAGGCAGCGGAGAACGAGCGAGCCGAAGAACGCCTTTCCACTAGAGAGCTCCTTCGAAAGTCTTTCATTGTGAGGCCGCGGAGAGAGTCGATGCGATTCCACTTACAAGCGTTGCCTCGCGCTCCAACGCCGATGCAGCACGCGCGATCTCGTGGTCAGCATCCTGCCACTGTCCCTGTTCGATCGCCTCGCGAACGCCAGGTATCGTTTTGACACCGTAGCCGGTATAAAAGCCCGGTGCGTAGAGCATGTGGACGTACCACGGTCTGTTTTTCAGACCTTCAGTAGATGTGAGCGCGCGCTCGGCCTGAAGAAGGCGCTCGTTCACGCCTTTCGCGACACCAGCGCGTCCTCCACTGACCGCACGGCCATAAGCTGCCTCGTAGCGCGAGGCTGAATGGTTGAGTGAATCGAGCGCGTTGAGGAGAGGCGCGAAGTTCAGCTGCGGCGCCGGCGTTTGACGTTGCGGAGCGGTTACCGGATCGCGCGGATCACTGGTGAACTTGAAGAGACCATCCTCTATCTCCCGGTTGCGTTCGGCAATCTGCTCGCCCCGCTTGTCACGAAGTGATTGGAGATCCTTCACATAACCCTGAACCGTTTCGGAGAGATTCGTAAAGCCGAACGGGAGCAGATCCGCATTCGCGAGTCTGAGCACCGCGGTCCCCGCGGCTTGGGCGAGGGCGCGTTCGTAGACGAACGATGAATCGCTGTAGTGTGTGAACCAATAGAAGTCGTCGTAAATCGAGTGATAGATCCCGCCGTCGTCCTCGCCGCCGTAGCCGAGGTTGAGCGAAGCGATTCCAAGATGATCCAGGAACGAGGAATAATCCGAGCCGGAGCCAAGAGCACTGATGCGAAGATCCTCGCGCTCGCGCGCATCGCGACGAACCTCCGGTGAACCATCCACAATCCGCGACGACTGGAGTCTTTTCCAGGAGCTCACACCGGATTCGGGATCCTCGACATCCATCGCCACACCGTTGATGAACTTCTCGAGGGAGTGGGATCCTTCGACTTCGAGGTATCCCCTGCTGTTGGTATCGCTATTCAGATAGGCCACCGCGTGCGCCTTGAGCTCATCGGCGTGCGCTTCGACCCACTCCGTCGAACCGAGAAGTCCCGGCTCCTCTCCGTCCCAGGCGGCGTAAATGATCGTGCGCTTCGGCCGCCAGCCCTGCTGATACAATGACCCGAGTGCGCGTGCCTCCTCCAGCTCAGCGACCAGACCAGAGATTGGATCCTGCGCGCCGTTCACCCAGGCGTCATGGTGATTGCCGCGAATGATCCACTCATCGGCTTCGGTGGTGCCGGGCAGTTTCGCGATCACATCGTAGAGGGTCTTCAGGCTCCAGTCGGATTTCACGCGGAGATGAACACGCGCGGGTCCGGCGCCGAGTCGATAGGTGATTGGAAGGCCACCGCGCCAGGACGCTGGAGCGATCGGGCCGCCGAGGGCCGCGAGCAGCGGCTGTGCATCACCATAGGAAATGGGCAACACCGGGATCTTGGTGATGGTTTTGGCTTCGGCGATTGGAAGACGCTTCGCGTTTTTCGTGGCGCCAACACCGGGCGTCAGGGGATCTCCCGGATACACGGGCATGTCTGCAACGGAACCGCGCTGAACTCCCTGCGGCGGACGCATCGGTCCGTTGGGGAAAACATCTCCACCAGCGTAACCATCGTCTCTCGGGTCAGAGTAGATCAGGCATCCGATTGCACCATGCTCGGCGGCCACTTTGGGTTTGATACCGCGCCACGAGCCGCCGTATTTGGCGATGACGATCGCGCCCTTTACTGAAATGCCGCGCTGTTCCAACTCTTCATAATCCGCGGGTATTCCATAGTTGACGAAAACGAGAGGACCGGTGACATCGCCGTCGATGGAATACGCGTTGTATGAGGGAAGCTGCTCAGCCTGCTGATTCGATGTAGGATCTCCAGGAAGCGCGGTCTCCTGCAGCGACGCTTTGAATGTCGTGGGAGCGACCAGCTCGACGACGCGGTCAATCGGAGTAGGAAAGAGAACATCGAAGTTCTCGATATGGGCGTCCCAGCCGTACGACTTGAACTGACTGAGAATCCATTCGGCGTTGTCCTTGTCATAGGGGGAACCGACGTGGTGTGGGCGCGCGCTGAGGCGTCGCATTGCTTCTTTCATTCGAGCGCCATCGGGCATCGCCCTGAATCGGGATTCCAGATCGCGCTGTGGCTGGACGAATTGCGGAAAGAAGCCTCGGAGCGGTGTGTCGGTCGGCGACGGTGCCACAGCGAGAGCAGTCGAAATCAGGAACGACGAGAGCAAGGTGCGCATCGGCGATCTCCACTACGAAAGAATTCTTGAGAAGGAATCCTTAAGGCTACCTCTCAGGGTTGCATTCAGGGAAGATCGAACCGTCGCCGGCGGTCAGACGCGCTTCGTCTTGCGAGCGTGTCGCGAGGGGGGACGCTTGCGCGCCTTCGACTCGGTCCCGGTCGATTTGCTCGTGGCGTCGTCCTCGAGCGGAATCCAGCGTTCGGCCCAGGCGCCGATCTCTTTCAGAGCGTCCTGGAGCTCGCGTCCCTTTGGAGTGAGCTCGTACTCAACGCGCACCGGGCTTTCGGGGACAACGATCCGGAGGACCAGGTCTTCTCCCTCGAGCGAACGAAGCCGCTCCGACAGCATCCGATCGGTGAGATCGGGGATCGCGGCCTTGATGGCGCCGTAGCGGGTTCTTCCCTGAAGGAGCGTTTGCAGGATAGCGCCGCTCCAGCGGCTACCGATCAGCTCGATAGCCCTGTGAAAGCGGGAGCAAACCTGTGAAACGGTCGTTGACGAATCGGACATGCGGAGAAGTTAAGGAAACTGACGCTTGACACAATCTACTTACTAAAGTATACTACCATACTCATAGTAAGTCCAGAGCTATTTGGCCCAGAATGGGCTTCACCGGCTCAACAACGCACAAGATCGAGAGGAAAACGATGACCGCAACAGCTCAGGCAGCTCCGACAACTGGAGCCAGGACCCAATGGAAGCTCGACGCAACGCACACTTCGGTAGAGTTCTCAGCCAAGCACCTGATGATAACGACGGTGAAAGGCCGGATTGCAGATGTGGAAGGAACGATCGAAATCGACGAGAAGAATCCAAGAAACTCTTCGGTGGAAGCTGTCCTCAAGGCGGCGAGCATCGACAGTCGCACTACGCAGCGCGACGACCACCTTCGCTCGGGTGATTTTCTGAATGTCGAGAAGTTCCCTGAAATCAGGTTCCGCAGCACGAAGATCGAGGGAGGTCGCGAGGAGTTCAAGCTGACCGGTGATCTGACCATTCGTGATGTGACCAAACCGATTACGCTCGACGTTACGTTCGAGGGTGAGACGAAGGATCCGTGGGGTGGCGAGCGGGCCGGCTTCAGCGCAAAGGGCAAGATCGATCGCCGCGATTTCGGTTTGACCTGGAATCAGGTACTCGAGGCGGGCGGCGTGGCCGTTGGCAACGAGATCAAGATCAATGTCGAGGTTGAGGCGATCAAGGTCGTCTAGCCAGAAGCGATAGATAAGAACCTAACAAAGGCGGATGCACTTCAACTGCGTCCGCCTTTTTGCGTTTACAGGTGTATCGAGTCACTCCTCTGGGAAGAAACGCTGGAAGGGGGTGAACTATGGGTCAACTGATCGCGATTTGCATCGGGTTCTTGCAGCTGGTGGCCGGGATCGAAGGGCATGATATCCAGCCGATTAGATATGTAACTAACACTACCCCCATCCAACATGACGTTTTCGTCGTCGCCCACGAAGACGACTGGCAGCTCTTCATGGGTGACATCGTCGCCAGACAGATCCGAGCCGGTGACTCAGTCGCATTCATCTACCTGACCGCCGGAGACGACGGACGAGACTCCCTTTACTGGCGCACCCGGGAGCTGGCAGCGCTGCGTTCGACGCGCGTTACCATTGGTCTCTCGGACTCTGCGGCGGTCAGATGCTCGATGACCACCGTGCTCAATCATGCCATTCAGCAATGCGTGGTCGCCAATACCAAATCCTACTTTCTGCGGCTTCCCGACGGGAAAAGAAACGGGATGGGATTTGCCAGTCACGACTACCAGAGTCTGAGAAAACTGCGGGGCAAAAAGATCCCGGTCGTAAACGCGATCGATGGAAGCGCCGCCTATAACGGATGGGGAGATCTGACAAGCACAATCAACAATCTCATCGGACCGAACTCCTTAGATCGAGATGTCGTTGTTCACGCGAATGATCCCAGCATAGCCGCGAATCCGCACGATCATTTCGATCACCGCATGACCGGTCTGCTAGTGGAGGATCTACGGCGGACGCAGCGGTGGAAGACGCAGTACTATGTTGGATACGCACTCGCCACGCGTGCCGCCAACCGGTCAACGGATGAGGCGCGTGAAAAGACGGCGATATTCCTTGCTTACGACAGGGAGATGAAGCGCGTCAATTCAAAGTGGAGCGCTTATGATGAGCACCCAGAGTTCTACTCCGAATGCATGCTTCGCACGTATGCGCGGAAGGCACGATCGCCGAACCGGCGCTGATTTTTTTTCTTCAAGCACCAAGAGTAACTGTGCATTCGCCCGCCGCCGGCATACGTTGGCGCGTCGGATCGTTGCGCTTGCCGACCAATCGTCGCTCTTTCGGGGCTTCACCCGGTAGCTTAGTCCCCTCACTGGAAGAGTTCGTAGGAGGAGTAATAATGCGTCGAGGTCTGTTGATCGGAGTGCTGCTTTTCGCAGCGCAGCAGGGAGCGATTGGGCAGTGTAAGGTGAGTAGCAGCAGCAATGAGGGAAAGCTTCTCGCTTTCTATACAGCTCCCATCGTGTTCACGATGGCCACTGCGCCAGAGGTACTCGCTCCCGCGACCATGAGGATCGGTGCGGAGCTCGAATATCTTCCCAAGCCAAATCGTGCGATCGAGCAGACAGGAGCCTGCTTCACCCAGAAAAGCGAGCACACTTCGCTCTCACCGGTATTCGGGCGCCCACGCATTACAGTCGGCGGCCCATTCGGCTTTGCGCTCGAAGCGGCGTACCTTCCCCCCGTAACGATTGCGAGGGCGACTCCCAATCTTTTCAGTTTCGCCGTATCGAACGCCCATCACTTCACCAGTGGTCCGATCGCGAGCGGAACAACGCTCATGCTGCGTGTCCATGGCACTTTTGGAAATGTGAAGGGAGCGATCACGTGTCCCAAGTCGGAGCTCCAACAGACGTCGGCTACCAGTCCATGTTTCGGGACCAATCCGTCCAAGGACACGTTTCATCCCGACATGTTCGGTGGCGAAATCGCGGCGGGATTTGCCCCGGGAGTCCACGGCCTCTCCTTCTATGGTGGTGCGGGCGTCAACAGGATCGACCCTCACTTTCAGGTCGGGTTCGATCCTCAGGGTAGCTCCCCCGACAGAACGCAGGTCGAGCTGGAGAATCCCGTCAATCGCCTCGCGGTATTCGGCGGCGTGACCGAGGTTTTCCGCCGGATTCTGGATGTCGGAGCTCAGGTCTACTCGGTCCCGGAAGATGCCACACTGTTCAGACTGATGGGCGGAATCCGGATCCGTTAAGCCTCTAGCATTCTTCCGAAAGTGTCGGGATCAGTGGGAAGGGCAAACGACCTAATCCCATGGCGTGCAGCAACTTCGCCCACTTCCGACTGCATTCTGAAGGGGCTGAAGAGGATGGGCACGGCACCGGTTTTCCGGATGCTCGCGAGTAGCTTCTCCGTATAGTCAGGATGATCGCAGTCGATCACAACAGCGGCGAAACGACCGGTCTCGATGGCATCCGCTACCGACTGTTCTCGAGCGAGAAAGCTCGGCTGAAAACCTCTAAGCTCAACCATAAGACCCAACAGCGCGGCGACCATCTCCTCGCGCGCGAGAATCAGCACATTACTCAACGACGCCAACCGAAAATTGAGAGATAAACAACTCGGCAACTTACGGACCTTCCGGAACGGGCAGCACGTGGCTAGTCTATCGCGTAGATATTTTGGGAACAGATGTCCACTCTCCAGACACAAGTCAGAGAGTGGCGGAAATTATTGCCCAAACAAGTGTGAGCCCACTCTCAGAGAGTACGATGAAGGAGCTGCGGGCGGCACTCGCGGACCAGCTCAAGCAGCCCGACGGTCCGACGTCAGCGCTCGCCGATGTCCTGAAACGGGTCGGCAAAGAAGCCCATCAAAAAAATGTGCCTCCCGAAGAACTCATCGTCATCTTCAAGGAGCTGTGGAATTCCCTCGCGGAATCGCTGCGACCGCAGAATCCCGATCAGTATGAAAGTGTCCGCCAGCGGCTGGTGACTCTCTGCATCCAAGCGTATTACGCGGAGTAGACCAAACGGGATATCTTGCGGGCGTGCCCCATCCGAGAGCGGCACACCTCTGGCGTTGAGTAAGTGACGTGGCAACAGCAATCCCGCCCAAGGCTCCAACAACAATTCTGAGTCGTCTGTTCGGCCGTTCGCGAAACGGATCCGGCGAAGAACTCGTCGGCCCAATTCGCGGTGAAGTACTCGGTCTCGAGCGACTCGGCGAACGTGCGCGAGCAGTCGCGCGCGGACATCATCTCCTTCCGGCGCAAAAACAGCGTGGCGCCGGGCCGCTTCTGCTCCGCCTCGAGGACACGAGAGAGGTTCTCGATCGCGTTTATCATGAGCTGAACAGCGGCGCGGAGCGTGGGCTCGACATCAGTCCGGCCGGGGACTGGCTGCTGGACAACTTCTACATCGTTCAGGAACACATCAGGGAGATCCGGACCAATCTTCCGAAGGGCTACTACGAGGAGCTTCCCAAGCTCGCGACCGGATCGCTGGCGGGTTACCCGCGAGCCTACGAAGTCGCAATCGAGCTGATCGCGCACACGGAAGGTCACCTCGACCTCGATAACATCACGCTTTTCGTGCGTGAGTATCAGACCGTCACTCAGCTCCGAATGGGAGAGCTGTGGGCGATTCCGACAATGCTCCGACTCGGTCTGGTTGAGAACATCCGTCGGATGGCGCTACGTGTTGCGGCACGGCTCCAGGAAGTCGAGTCTGCCGACCGCGCGGCGACAGCTCTGCGCGAAGCGAGCGAGGAATCTTCGCGGGCACTGGCGACCGCGCTCGCCGCGTTCGTCGATGATCATCCACCGTTCACGCCGACCTGGGTAGCGCGATTCCTCCAGCAGGTCCGCTCGTACCAGACGAATTTCACGCCGCTGATCTGGCTCGAGCAATGGATCGCGGAGGACGGGCCGAGCGCGGAAGAAGCGGCGACGCGATCAAACCGCAGAGTGGCGCTGACGCAGGTGACGGTCGCGAACAGCATCACGAGTCTTCGCACGATCTCGCGCCTCGACTGGAAGGACTTCGTCGAATCGCAGAGCGCTACGGAAAAGCTTCTGCGCCAGGATCCGAGCGGCCACTATACGTCGATGACGTTCGGGACGCGCGATCACTATCGCCACGTCGTCGAGCATATCGCAAAACGGGTGAAACGGCCGGAAGAGGAGATCGCAGGCGAAGTACTGGCGCTGGCAAAGCTCGCGGACCCAAAGGATGCCAGACACGCCCACGTCGGCTACTTCCTCGTTGACAAAGGCCGCCGGACTCTCGAGGAGAAGGTCGCGTATACTCCGCCGGCCGGAGAATGGCTGTATCGATGGACGCAGCGTCACCCGAACACGCTCTACTTCGGCGGCATGACGGCGTTCACCGCACTGGCGCTCGCCGTCATTCTCGAAGTCATAGAAGGGACGCCTCCGGTCGTTCAGCTGATGATCGCACTCGTGGCGCTCATTCCGGCGAGCGAGATCGGAATCAGCGTCATCAATCAGCTCATTACGCTGTTGATGCCGCCGCGTCTTCTGTCCAAGCTCGAGTTGCGGGACGACGGCATTCCAGAAGAGTACATGACAGCGGTGGTGGTGCCGACGCTACTTGGGAGTGTGCACGGGGTGGAGGAAGCGCTCGAACACCTCGAGGTGCAGTTCCTCGCCAACCGCGATCCGAATCTGCAGTTCGCGATACTGAGCGATTTTACCGACTCAAAGACCGAGCACAGACCGGATGACGACGGGATTCTTGCCGCCGCGACAGCGGGAATCAAGAACCTCAACGCGCGGTACGGAAAACCGGGCGAGGACGTGTTCTTCCTCTTTCATCGTCCGCGGCTTTGGAATCCAAAACAGAACGTGTGGATGGGTTGGGAGAGGAAGCGTGGCAAGCTCGCCCAGTTCAACAAATTCCTGCGTGGAGGAGCGAGAGACTCGTTTACCACGGTCATCGGCGACACGAGCCGGCTCGGACTGGTACGCTACGTCATAACGCTCGATTCAGACACGGTGCTGCCCCGGGACGCGGCCCAACTTCTGGTCGGAACGATCGCGCATCCGCTAAACCGCGCGTACTACGATGAGAAAATCGGACGGATCACCGAGGGCTACGGAATCGTCCAGCCGCGGGTGGGAGTTTCGCTCACGAGCGCGCACAAGTCGTTCTTTGCCGCGATTCACTCCGGGCACCCGGGTGTCGATCCCTATACGACTGCAGTGTCCGACGTGTACCAGGATCTGTACGGCGAGGGCAGCTTCACCGGGAAGGGGATCTACGATGTCGATGCGTTCGAGGAAGCGACGCACGGGAGATTCCCGGAGAACACGCTGCTCAGCCACGATTTGATCGAAGGGACCTGGACGCGCGCCGGACTCGCGACCGATATAGAAGTGTACGACGACTATCCGGCCCGCTATCTGACCTTCACGCGTCGGAAGCACCGGTGGATTCGCGGCGACTGGCAGCTCCTCGGATGGCTGAAGGGCACGGTCCCGGGTCCGGACGGGCGAATGCAAAACCGGCTGTCGGCAATCTCCCGGTGGAAGATTCTCGACAACCTCCGCAGGAGCCTGGTTGAGATCTTTCAGCTGGCGATGCTGATCGCCGGCTGGTTCCTGCTTCCCGGAAGAGTTCTGCAGTGGACGGGAATCGTACTCGTAGTAATCGCATTCTCTTGGCTCTTTTCGCTGACGATCTCACTGCTTCGCCCGCCCCGCGACCAATCGTGGCTCGCGTACTATCTGGCGGTCGGGCGCGACGCGATCACCAACGGGCAGCAGCTGGCGCTCGCTGTCGCCTTCCTTCCGCATCAGGCAGTCGTATCGGCCGACGCGATCGTCCGGACGTTGTACCGGCTCTTCATCAGTCACCGCAATCTCCTGGAGTGGCAAACCGCCTCGCAGGTGGAGCGCGCGCTGGGCGCCGGCTCACTACTGGAAACCTGGCGCAAAATGTGGCCGGTCACCGCGCTGTGTCTGGTGCTGGGCCTGCTCATCGGATTGCATGTCAGCGTTGGCGGCGCCTCGAGCGCCAGTGATCGCTTTCTGTTCGTCATGAGCACGCTGCCGCTGGTTCTTGTCTGGCTCGCGAGCCCGAGCATCGCGCTCGCCCTCAGCCGGCCGGCAATTCTCGGCGAGATCCATCTCACGGAGGCGGAGCGCCAGGCGGCTCTCAAGTACGCGAAGCTGCACTGGATGTACTTCGAGAAGTTCGTGACGGAGGATACGCACTGGCTCGCGCCCGACAACTTCCAGGAAGACCCGGAACCCGTTCTGGCGCTCCGCACTTCACCGACCAACATCGGACTCCAGCTGCTGTCGACGGTGAGCGCGGCGGATCTCGGCTTGATCACGAGATCAGACATGATCGACCGCGTGGAGAAAGTCTTCCGGTCGCTCGAGCGGATGCGGCGTTTCCACGGGCATTTCTTCAACTGGTACGACCTGAACGAGCTGCGGGTTCTGGAGCCTGGGTACGTCTCGACGGTGGACAGCGGCAATTTTGCCGGACATCTGATCGCGCTCAAGCAGGCGTGCTACGAGATACTGAAGGATCCAACCTGCTCCGAGCTCGATGCGAAGCGGCTGAAGGCGATCGCGGAGCGTGCGCATGCGTACGCGGTGGAGATGGATTTCCGGTTCCTGTTCGATATGAAGCGGAAGCTGTTCACGATCGGCTACCACATTGGCAGCAACACCGTCGACAACTCGTATTACGATCTGCTCGCTTCAGAATCGCGGCTCGCATCGTTCATGGCGATCGCGAAAGACGATGTCTCGGTCGACCACTGGTTCAGGCTGGGGCGATCGCTGACGGCCACCGCTGGAACGCGGACGCTGCTGTCATGGAGCGGCAGCATGTTCGAGTACTTGATGCCGGCGCTCGTGATGCAAACCTTCCCGTTCACGCTGCTCGACCAGACGCACAAGGGAAGTGTGCGGCGCCAGATTGCGTATGGAGCGGAGCGAGGTGTCCCGTGGGGCGTATCGGAATCAGCGTACGCGGTGCGCGACCGACTGCACACCTATCAGTACCGCGGATTCGGCGTCCCTGATCTTGCACTCAAGCGCGGGCTGAGCAAGGAGCTCGTTATTGCGCCGTACGCGACGGTGCTAGCGATGCTGGTCGAGCCACGTCAGGCGCTCAAAAATCTTTCGACGCTCGAGGCAGAGGGTGCCCTCGGACCTTACGGCTTCCGTGACGCGTTGGACTACACGCGGCCTTCCCCGGGATCCCGCAAGACGATCGTAGCCACGTTCATGGCGCATCACATCGGGATGAGCATTGTCGCGCTGACCAATGCGCTCAACCGTCAGATATGGCCACGGCGATTCCACACGGATCCACTCGTGCGGTCGGCGGAGCTTGTGCTGCAGGAGCGGATACCGCGCCGGCTCACGATGCAGGACGTTCAGGGCGACGACGTGGCGCGGGTGCCGAGCGAGATGGAGAAGCCGGCAGTGCGCGAGATCGAGACGCCGCACACTCCGCAGCCCGTCGTCGGAATTCTTGGGAATGTCCCATACACGACCCTGATCACCAATGCCGGTGGCGGATTCAGCCGCTACGGAAATCTCGCGGTCACTCGCTGGCGCCACGATTCGACGCGCGACAACTACGGTCAGTGGTGCTACGTGAAGGACTTGAGCACTGGCCACGTCTGGTCGACGGCGCACCAACCGTCGGGGACGGAACCGCAGTGGTATCGCGTTCTGTTCGCGAGCGATCGCATCACGTTCATTCGGCGCGATGGCGACATTGACACAGTTACCGAAATTGCAGTCGCTTCCGACGATGCGGCCGAAGTGCGGCGCGTAATGCTGACCAACAGGTCGCTCCAGGTGCGTGAGATAGAGCTGACCAGCTACTCGGAGGTCGTGCTGGCGCCGCCCGACACCGACCGTTCGCATCCGGCGTTTGCAAACCTCTTCGTTCAAACGGAATTCCTGGAAGGGAAAGCAGCGCTCCTTGCGACGCGACGCTCTCGCTCCGCGACCGAAGCGGCGATCTGGTGCGCGCACGTCGTAGCGTCGGGGCCGGAGCTCGTCGGCAAGGTGACGTGCGAAACCGATCGCGCGAAATTTGTCGGGCGCGGCCGCTCGGTGCGAAACGCGGAAGCTCTCGACGAAGGCGCGGAGCTGACGGGAACCGTGGGTGCGGTACTCGATCCGATCTTCTCGCTGCGCGTGAAGGTGCGCATTCCACCGGGTGGATCAGCGCACGTCGCGTTCACCACATTCATTACAGAACAGAAAGAGCGCGCCATAGAGCTGGCCGACCTGTATCACGATCCATACAGCGCGCGGCGCGCGCTTGACTTGTCGTGGGCGCAGGCGCAGGCGGAGCTGCGCGACCTGGGGATCGCGCCAGCGGATGCCGCGCTCTATCAGGATCTCGCTGGCCACCTGATGTTCCCGCATCCGGGATTCCGGCCGGCACAGAGCGACGTCGAGGAAAACAAACTCGGCCAGCAGGCGTTGTGGGCCCTCGGCATCTCCGGCGACTGGCCGATTCTTCTTGCAACGGTAGAAAGCTCGGTCGGAATGCCGAGCGTGAGGCAGCTGCTCAGGACGCACCACTACTGGAGGCTCAAAGGAATCACTTGCGATCTGGTGATTCTGAACGTGCATCCCGCGACTTACATGCAGGAGCTGAGCGACGAGTTGTTGGCCACCACGATGGCGTCAAGCGAAGCGGGACTGCTCGACCGACCGGGCGGCGTGTTCATCAGGCGCGCTGACCTACTCAAGCCGGAAGAGACCACACTCCTGAAGGCAATGGCGCGGGTGCAGGTGAACTGCGATGGGCTGGGTCTCGGAAACTTCCTCGAGTTCCCGGGAGTCGAGGACAGATATCCGCCCAAGCTGGAGATCATGAACCGCGACATCGTGCCGCTTGGCACGGTCGCGATTCACGCGGAGAGTGCTGATCCTGGCACCGGCCTCCAGTGCTTCAACGGACTCGGTGGATTCAACGAAGGCGGTGAATACGAGATTCACCTGACCGGAAGCGACCTTCCGCCGGCGCCATGGGTAAACGTCGTCGGTAATCCCGTCGCGGGCTTCATCGTGAGCGAAGGTGGAAGCGGTGTTACGTGGGCAGGCAACAGCTTCTTCTACCGGCTCACTCCGTGGCACAACGACCCCGTGCGGGATCCGTCGAGCGACTGCGTATTCCTTCGCGATGACGCGAACGGCGATCTGTGGACGGCCACGCCGTGTCCGATCCGCGAACCGACTCCGTACAAAGTCCGTCATGGCGCGGGCTATTCCGTCTTCGACCACACCCACAAGGGGTTGTCGAGCTCGTTCAGGCTCGGTGTCGATCAGAACGACCCAGTCAAGATCAGCGTTCTCACTCTTCGCAACGACGGAAGCACGCGAAAGAAACTCACGCTGACGTGGTATGTGGAGTGGGTCCTGGGCGTCAACCGCGAGCTGACTCAATATCAGATTCGCACGAGCTTCGACGAAGCCACTCAGTCGATGTTCGCGCGGAATTACTTCGACGCGCAATTCGCCGAGACGGTCGCCTTTGCATCGATCAGCGAGCGAGTCGCGTACTATACCGCCGACCGGAGAGAATTCCTCGGAAGAAATGGAACGGTCTCGAGTCCGGCGGCGCTCGAGCGCGCGGGACTGTCGGGCGCAATCGGCGCGACGATAGATCCATGCTGCGCGCTGCAGGTGAGTGTGACGATCGAGCCGGGCGAGACGCGCGAAATCGTCATGCTGCTCGGCGCGGCCGAGGGCGAAGAGGCGGTACGGGATATCATTGCTCGAAACCGCACAGCGCGCGATGCCAACCGTGCGGTCGATGCGAACATCCACGCCTGGGACGAGCGACTCCGCGCCATCAAGGTCAAAACGCCGTCACCGACGTTCGACCTCATGTTGAACCGGTGGTCGTTGTATCAGGCGCTGTCGTGCCGCATGTGGGCTCGCACTGCGCTGTATCAGTCGAGCGGTGCGTTCGGCTTCCGTGATCAGCTGCAGGACGTGATGGCGTTCGTCTACGCGGACGCAGCGGTTGCGAGAGAACACATCGTACGCGCGGCGTCACGCCAGTTCGTTGAAGGCGATGTCCAGCACTGGTGGCATCCGCAGACCGGCCGAGGAGTGCGAACCAGGTTCTCTGACGATCTCGTGTGGCTTCCGTATGTCATCGATCACTACATCAATGTTTCGTGTGATCGCGGGGTGCTCGACG